>Ga0207693_10003838_pt1 | contig 12796 bp, 8 predicted proteins | sample LARL81metaG_FD_184347 | JGI IMG/M metagenome (GOLD analysis project Ga0207693, IMG submission 184347) | Corn, switchgrass and miscanthus rhizosphere microbial communities from Kellogg Biological Station, Michigan, USA - LAR L8-1 metaG... | ecosystem: Host-associated > Plants > Roots >...
GGTGTAGGGTCAGGGCCCTCGGTCGATCAGCGTGTCGATACGGTCGCGCCGCCCCACCTTCACGTGAACAATCGTCGCGATGATGGCGAAGGCCAGGGTCAGCGCGATCATGAGACGGGCCTCGCCCCCCACGAAGACGAAGTAGAACGTGAAGGCGAGGATGCCAAAGGCCAGCACGGCGTAGAAAAGGAAGAGACCGAGGATGTGACCCGGGCTGAAGTGCGCCTTGCCGCCCGGCCCGGAGCCATGGTGCTTGCTCATGCCACCTCCGTGGAGCACGACACGGCTCCGCGAGCCATCGAATCGGCCCCTTCGCCTACTTCAGCGCATCCAGCAGCGAGCGCTGGCGTTCCAGGCGCTTCGGACGCTCCTGGGCGAAGCGCTGCACCCCGGCGAAGATCGACTCCGGGTCGAGGTGAGCTTCGGCAATGACGTCCGCTTCCAGCCCACCCGTGAGCCATTGATTGTCCCAGTCCGCGGTGAGGGAATAGTCGTCGGTGAGCGAGCCCACGTTGCGTAGTGGCCACATGCGTCGGGTGCCGCTGCTCACGAACATGAGGTCCTGGCGTGCCTCGGTGGGTAGCACGGAGGTCCGATAGGCCTCCGGCTGGTGGTCGAACAGCTCCTCGCTGATGGCCGCGATCACCTTCACGTTGATACCGGCCTGGTCCAGTCGGGGCAGCACGGACACCAGATTGAACGTCGAGCTCGAGCCCTGCGCCACCACGTAGCCGTGCCTCGGCTTGCCCGGCGCGAAGTCGCGAATGACGTAGAGGCCCTTGGCGGCCGCCCGGACATCCGTGTCGGCGAACGTGCTGCGATCGGCCACGCGGAAGTCGGGGCGCGCCACCTCGATGATGATGACGCCCACCTTCTTCGCGCGCGCGGCGATCTCCGCGGCGGCGAAGTAGCCGGGGGCCACGTCGTTGTAATCCCAGAAGCTCAGGTTGATGACCTGATCACGCGGGAAGAGCTTCCATACCTGAGGCGAGAAGATGCCGAAATGCGTGCGCGCGTCGGCGGCGGTCTCGGGGCCGGAATGCCCGGCGAGGATGTGGAGGACGCCCGTACGGAACTTGCTGTCCTGGTTCTGCTGGCTCCACACGCGCGCGGGCAGGTACATCAGCGGCGTGAACGCACCGTAGGTGCCGCTGAACGCCCACACCCCGGCAAAGTGGTCGGGGTCCACGGACGCGCTCTGGCCGACGAGGCCGATGGCGCTGGAGGCATTGCCCGCTTCCTGGATGGCGGCCTTGAGCCGCGTCCCCAGTGGGTTGCTCTCGGGATCGTAGTGTCCCCAGATGCTGCCGTGCTCGAGGTTGATCGATTCCGAGAGATCCGCGGACAGGGTCAGCACGCGGTTGTCCGTTACATGATTCAGCCACTTGACGATCTCGGACACCGCCCGGCGGGCCCCCGCCACCTCGCCCGCCTTGCGGAACAGCGCGATCTTCAGCTGTTTCTCCGCCCCGGAGGCCGAGTTCTTGACGGTGAGGGCCTGCGGCTCCTCGGGGAGATTGGCGACCCGGAGCCTATCGTCCAGGAATGGATCGTGCTTCACGTCGATGCGGAGGGGAAGGCTCTCCGTGACCGACTCTCCGATCTCCACCAGGCGATCGGCCAGCCAGTCCCCGAGACCTTGGCGATCGAGCACGGACATGGCGACGTCCATATTCGTCTTGAACTGGACCAGCCGCTCGCGCGGGTCGGTGACCGCTCCCTGCCGGATGCCGGAGAACTCCACGCCGTAGCGCTCCTCGAAGGTTCGCGCGAGGGCGAGGAAGTACTCGGAGTTCATCTTCATGGCGTAGGGATGGCTCGGATAGCCCACCACCTGATCGCCCGCCCCGGGGATCTTCCCGTTGACCGCGCCCGGCCAGTACCCCTTGATGGTCGTGCCGATCACGATCATGGGACGGCGATCCTCCGGGTCCCACTCCTCCATGGTCTTGAGCGCGCCCACGATCTGATCGTAGTCGTGACCATCGGGGAGATGGAACACGTTCCAGCCATAGGAGGTCCACTGATCGACGAGCCGATAGCCGTCGAACTTCTTGTGCACCACGCCACCGATGAGCGAGTCGTCGATGCCGGCATTGTTGTCGGACAGGAAGATCCGGAGGCGCTTGCCAACCTGGAGCGCGATGGCCTGCGTCTTGATTTCCTGGGCATGCCCCTCGGTCATGGCGAACTCGCCCTCGAACGCGATGATCTTGGGCGTGCCCATGGGAGCGCCCACGATGTCCCAGAACGCGGCCTTTCCCGCCGCCGTCGCGATCCCCACGCCCGACGGGCCGCCATTGACGTCGTTGGTGACGTCTGTGGACTCGATGTGCCCGGACAGGGCACGGATGCCGCGTCCCTTGGCCTGAGCAAACAGGGGATGATCCGACAGACCCTGATCGGCGAGGAGGGTTTTGAGCGCTCCCGCGCCGCGGCGGAATCCCAGGGCGTCGACGGGCAGCATGGCGACGTCCGGCGCGACGTAGTAGCGGCGGTCACCCGTCGCCTGGTACTTGCGGTAGAGGGACTGGCCCAGGATCATCCACAGCGCGTAGCAGGTGGGGGCGCAGTGGCCCGCGGCGAGCATGAACTTGTCACCATAGGGATGCTTGGGGCGCCGGTAGTCATACCGGAGCCCGCCCAGATCAGGCCCCGCGAGGTGCGCGGCGACGTTGAACGGCGTGTAGGCCAGGGGGCCGCCGAAATGCCCGGTCTGCGCATAGTTGCCGAGCAGGGTGAGAGTCATGCAGGTCATGTAGCCAATGTCTTCCAGCCGCTCCCGCTCGTAAGACAGTTTGGAGGCCGTGGCCGACAGTGGCGAAGTGTGAACGCTCATCGTGGAATTCCCACCTTTCGTGGACCCGTGGTCTGTCCAGAGTGACCCGCGCATTCTAACCGTTGACGGGGGAAGAGGGAAGGGCACCGGGTCGAAACTGCGGCCGGTGCAGGTGGAGCGCCGGCCCTCCGCGAAAGTCAGGGGGAGGTGAGGGTGGTGGCCCAGGCCTTGAGCTCGGGGGTCACGGAGGTAAACCGGATGCGGGCCTGGCCGGGAGTATCCGCGACCGACGCGAGCACCTTGCCATAAATGTCACCCGTGGGATTGTTCTGCGGGCTCGCGGCCACGGTGATCTTGAGGTTGCTCAGAGGCGTCAGGGCAAGCGGAGACTGGATGGTGGCCTCCGCGTCCGACAGCGCGGTCAGATGGCCTTCGTACACGGTACGTCCGACAAATTTCTCCTCCAGCACGGTGAATTGGACAGGGAGGGGCTGGGGGAGCGCAACGAGCGCCTGCGACCGGGACGGTAGGGAAAGGTTGAACGGCTCCCCGATGGCGCCGATCTCATGCAGCTGCAGGCTCTGCGTCGCTCCCTTGGGCTCGACTTGAAACTGCCCGTCGATCCGGAGCGGGGCTTTGCTCCGCTCGCGCGTGTTCTCGGAGATCAGGAGCTGGCCGCCGGTGGTGAAGGATTCGATGCGTCCGGCCAGGTTGACGTTGGAGCCGACGGCGGCGTACTTGGTCCGGCGCAGCGAGCCGATATTGCCAACGATCACCCGCCCGGTATGGATGCCAATGCCCATCTCGAGGGCGGAGGCGCTCTTCGCGGTGAGACGCTGATTGACGTCCGTCATGGCGAGCTGCATGGCGAGTCCGCACGCCACTGCCTTGTCGGCGTGGTCCTGAGAGGCCACCGGGGCGCCGAAGATCACCAGGATAGCGTCCCCGATGATCTCGTCGATGGTGCCCTCGTACCGGCTGATGACCTCCACCATCGACTCGAGGTAGAGATTGAGAAACTCGATCACCTCGTGCGGGCTCAGCCGTGCCGCAAGGGCGGTGAACCCGCGCAGATCGGACATCAGGATGGTGACCTCGCGCTCCTCGCCGCCGAGGTCGAGGCCTTCCGGCGATTCGAGAATGCTCGTGGCCACTTCCTCCGACACGTAGCGGCCGAAGGCGCGTCGGACCAGCTCGTGGGCACGGGCCAGCTCCACGTTCTTCCCGGCCAGACTACGGCGCAGCTCGTCCATGGTGAGATGCGTGTGCACCCGGGCGAGCAGCTCATGCGGGTTGAAGGGCTTGGCCACGTAATCCACCGCGCCCAGCTCGAAGCCCTGGACGATGTCGGTGGTCTCGGTCTTCGCAGTGAGAAAGATGACCGGGATGTGTTGCCATTCCCTGGCGGCCTTCAGGCGCCGGCAGGTCTCGAGGCCGTCCATCTCCGGCATCATCACGTCGAGGAGGATGAGATCGGGTTGCACGCGCGCGAGGGCGTCGAGCGCCTGCTTGCCGTTGGTGGCTACGCTGATCTGGTAGCCCTTCTCCTTCAGGATCGCCGCAAGGGACTGGATGTTCGCCGGGGTGTCATCGACGATGAGAATGCGACTATTTGGGGCGGACACCGGGGCACTCATGAGGGAAGACATCCGTGCTCGGTCGCGGCCTGTTGAAGCTGGGCGAGCGCATCGACAAATGAGAAACCGGCGACCTGCTGCTCGAAGCTGGCAAACTTCTCTCCCGGCAAAAGGGTTCGAAAAACATCCGGATTGGCTTCGAGACACTCGCTGGCCGCGGGATCGAAGTTGTTCAAGTGCGCCATCATCTCTTGCACCACCTTCTTTGCTTGCTCGAGGTCCGCCGGTCCGGCGGGGACAGCGGTCGCCGGGAGGATCGGCGCCGGCGGCAGCGCGGCGCGGAGGCGACCGACAAAGTCGTCCAGAACCGAGGTGAATTCCCGCAGAACTGGCGTCAGCTCCACGGAACCGGTTTTGGCGCCGAGGGCGGTTTCGAGCGAACCGGCGGCGGTCTGCACCGCACGGGCGCCGAGGCTGCCCGCCACACCCTTGACGGTGTGGGCCAAACGCTCGGCCACGAGGACGTCGTGGCTCGTCAGCGCGTCGGTGATCTGAGCGGGCGAAGGGCCCTGTTGCTCCACGAACTGACGGAGGAGCTTCAGGTAGAGCTTGCGGTTGCCGCCGACTCGGCTCAGGCCATCCTTGGTATCGAGACCTTCCACGGAAGGAATATCTTCCGGACCGGGAGCGGGGACTTCGGCTCGCGGAGGCCCCGCCACGACCCGAGGGTCCGTCGGCTGGTAGAACCGGCCCACCGTCTCGATCAGCAACTGCGGATCAATCGGCTTGGACACATGGTCGTTCATGCCGGCATCGAGACAACGCTGGCGTTCTTCCATCGTGGCATGCGCGGTCATGGCGATGATGGGCAAGCGGGCGAACTGGGCATCGGATCGGATCTGCGCCGTGGCCTGAAAGCCGTCCATTTCCGGCATCTGAATATCCATCAGCACCAGGTCGAAGGGCGGCGGCTGCACACCGTTGGACAGGGTCTCCACGGCTTCGCGTCCGTTGTTGGCCACCCGTACGGTCGCGCCGGCGCCCTCGAGCAGCTCCACGGCGATCTGCTGGTTGATCTCGTTGTCCTCCGTGAGAAGGATGCGGGCTCCCCGCAGCCGGTTGGACTCTTCGCCCAGATCCACACCGGCGGTCACCCCGCCCTCTCCCGGCTCGGCGAACACATTGACGAGGGTGTCCACGATCATGGACTTGGTGACCGGCTTGACGAGAAAGCCGTCGAGGTGCAGCCGCTCCGCCTCCTCCCGCACCTCCTCCCGTCCGAACGCGGTGATCATCACGATGGCCGGCTGATGGCCCAGCGTCTCGTCGCTCTTGATATGGCGGCTGGCCTGCAGGCCATCCATGCCGGGCATGCGCCAGTCCATGAACACGATGTCGTATGGCTGAGTGGCGTCGTGTGCCTTGACGGCGGCGATGGCTTCCTTCCCAGACCCAACGACATCCACGCGGGCGGTGAGGGCGCTCAAGGGTTCCTGGAGTATCTCGCGCGCGGCAGCGTTGTCGTCCACCACGAGGACCCGGAGCGTGGCCAGCCGCTCCGGGACCACCTTGGTGGAGCCCTTCGCGGTGCCGACCTCGAGCCACACCGTGAAGATGAACGTGGTGCCGGCGCCCGGCTCGCTCTCCAGCCATATGCTCCCGCCCATCAGCTCGACGAGCTTGCGCGAGATGGTCAGGCCGAGGCCGGTGCCCCCGTGCTTGCGGGTGGTGGACATGTCGGCCTGGGTGAACGGCTGGAAGAGCTTCGCCGACTGTTCACGCGTCATGCCCATTCCCGTGTCGCGCACGGAGAACTTGAGCTGCACCTTCTCGCCGGTCTGCCCGAGCAATTCGATCTTGAGCCGGATCTCGCCCTGCTCCGTGAACTTCACGGAGTTGTTGATGAGGTTCGTGAGCACCTGGCCAAGACGAAGCGGATCGCCGCGCAGCTGCTCGGGGATGGCACGGGCCACATCGGCGAGGAACTCCAGGCCCTTGTCGTGGGCCTTCTGGGCGGTGAGGGTGACCACAGAGCTGATGATGTCGTCCAGCCGGAAGTCGGTCGTCTCGATGTCGAGCCGGCCCGCCTCGATCTTGGAGAAATCCAGGATGTCGTTGATGATGCTGAGGAGCGAGGTGCCCGCGTTGTGGACCTTGCTCACGTAGTCACGCTGTTTGGGATTGAGGGGCGTCTTGAGGGCGAGATGGGACAGGCCGATGATGGCGTTCATCGGCGTGCGGATCTCGTGGCTCATGTTCGCGAGGAACATGGACTTCATCCCCGTCGCCTCCTCCGCCTTCTCCCTGGCCACCACCAGCTCGCCCGCCTGCTTCTCGAGCTGGCGGGTCTGCTCCTGCGTCTGCCCGAGCAGCTCCTGGGTGCGCAGATTGCGCTGGAGAATCTCCAGGCTCATGGCCGCCATGGGCAGGAGCTGCTCGAGGAGGACCGTCTCGCTTGTCTTGAACGCGCGGAAGGTGGCAATCTCCACCACCGCGAGCAGCGTGTCGTGGGACGTGACCGGCCAGGCGACGGTCTGAACCGGCGAGGCTCCGCCCACGCCCGATGCGATCCGGAGGTAGTCCGGGGGCAGGTGTGACAGGGTCACTGACTTGCCCTCGCGGGCACACTGGCCGACCAGGCCCTCGCCGAGCTGGAATGAATCCACGGCGCCCCCCCCTTTACCCAGCCCGTAGTCCGCGACCCGCCGGATCCGTCCGTGGTCGTTCTCGACGAGATAGAAGCCGGCGACACCGCCGCCGAGGACCGGTATGAGTCCGGAGAGGAGTCGTTGCCCGAATTCTTCGAGGGACGTCGCACCCTGCAGGTCGCCTGTGAGCTTGGCGGTGTGAGCATTGACCCAGCGTTGCTCCTCCATGGCGGCCGCGCCCCGCTTGAGCACGTCCACCGACCGGGCCAGCGCTCCGGTTTCATCGGCGGCCTCGGTGAACGGCACCTCCTTGGCATAGTCGCCGGCCGCGATGGCCTCTACCGACGTCTGCAGCCCACGAACCGGCTTGACGATCCGACGGAAGGTCAGGAAGCCCAGCCCGCCCGAGAGCGCCAAAGCGACGACCACGGCGATGAGCAGGTTGCGCCGCGAGGCCTCGATGGATGCGAGGGTGGTTTTGCCGGCCGCGACCGCCAGCTTTTCGTTGTGCTGAATCCACTCGGTCGACAGTTTGGCCAATTGCGGGCCCTGCGGACCCCTCAGAATCAGGATGGCGTCTTCCCGGTGTCCCGCGGCCGCGAGCGACATGGCCTTTTCGGCAAGGGTGATCAACTCGCGGCTCAGGTCCTTGTACTCCTCCATCAGCCTTCTGTCCCGATTATCCGTGACGAAGTTATCGGCGAAGTCTTGAAGGAGACGGGAGAGCTCTGCCTTGGCCGCGTCGAAGTTAGCTTGTGCTCTATCCTGGTCCGACTTCTCCTTGGCGAGCAGGTAGTTTCGAAGGCTCACCCGCAGTTCCGCGGTTGCCCGGGAGATGTTACCCAGCGCCGCCAGACTCCCGATCTGAGTCTGCGCCAGGAATTTGGTGTGCCCCTCGATGCTCGTCAGTTGCATTCTGACAAAGATGCCGAGGCCGACGAGGATCAGAAGAGGGACGGCCAGCAAGATGATCAGGCGTTTTCCGATCGTCATGGCTCTTTTTTCCTCAGGCCAGGGTGTCCTGGCCGCCGGGAACGAGATCGCACCCCGCCCACGGCGAGCTTGGGCGGCTCAGACGGGCGTGTCGGCCCCACGTGCGGGCGTACTCATCACGATTCTAGCTCTCTTCGTCAGCCTGGACGGCGTCAACTAAGGGGGCAATGACCCCCTCGCATCCGCCCACCAACTCGCTGGCCCAGATCCGCTCTCAGCGCTCAGCGTTGCTCGGGCGGGCCGTCACTCCGCAGGGCGAAACACGATGACGTGAACGTACCGGTCCTGCGCCCGGCCCGCCACGCTCGTCGAGGTGGCCCGGTCTTCCCCCAGCCCGATGAACGAGAAGCGGTTCAGCGGGGCGCCCCGCTCCACCATGAAGCGACGCACCATCTCCTCGCGCCTCCAGCTCAGATAGACGTTGGACCCCCTCGCCCCCAGGTCGTCGGTGTGCCCGATCACGTCCGCGGTGTGCGTGGGGTTGTCGGTGAGAAGCTTCACCGCGCTCTCCAAGGCTTGCTGGGCCGCTGCGGACAGCTCGACGCGCCCCTCCTCGAACAGCACCTTGAACTCCTCCACCTGCGTGCGCGAGAAGCGGTTGGCGAGGGCGCGGGTGACCCGGCCGTCCACCGCCTCACCTTTCGCCGCGGCCGCGTCGGCGCGTTGCTGGGCGTCCGTGCCGATACGGGTCGCCTCCGTGCCGATGCGGGTTGCCTCGGTGGCCGTCGCGCTCACCGCGGTCAGGCGCGTGTTGAGCTGGTCCACCCGCGCCGTCTCAGCGGCCAGCCCCGCCTCCATCTTGGTCATCCGAGCCTTGAAATCGGTTTCCATCTCCAGGAGCTGCTGGCGGGTCGCGCATCCCAGGGGGATCAGGGCGAGGACCATCCACAGACAGGTCCGCACGGCTCGCGGGAACAGGGTGGTCGACGTGGCGCGCATTGATGCTCCTCTCGTGAGGGTGGACATGCCGCATTCTGGGCGGCCGCTGGTCACTTGAAATTGAGCCGGATGCCTTCGGGCGCCAGCTTGAGATTGAGCCCCTGGGTCGTCGTGAAGAGCTGGATGACCACGCCGTTCTGGTTCCGCATGGTCGTGGCGCCCGCCCCCGCCACCGCCGTGCCTTCGATGCTTCCGGCCACGTACGTCCCGCTGAAGTCAGCGAGCGATTTCAGGTTGAATACCTCGGCGCTTGCCTTGGCCTGCACAACACCGATGGCCAGGAGGGAGAGGCCGTCGACCTCGACCGCATAGCCCTTCCCGTCGAAGGTCAGCGTTCCGCTTCCCCACGTGTAGCCGATGACCAGCGCCACCGAGGTCTGCTCCAGCTCCAGGGTGGCGTCGGGCTTCGTGTCCTCCGCGAATACCGCGGACGACAGGGCAAGGACCGCGGCGAGCACTGCCACGCAGAGTCCAGGACCGCGCATGTCGAGCCTCCTCGCCTTCGGGCACTGCTCGGTCGGCACTATCCGTTCCCCAGGAGGGTCTGAAGCCAGACACCTCCCCCACCAATCGCTCATCGCGCGACCCTCCGTGCCGGCGGTCGGCCGTCCTGATGGTCGCGCGCAGACTGTAGCGCGGGCGGGCGAGACCGCCATAGGACGTTGGTCCTATGATTCATGTTCTGGTCACCCTCGTGATCCTGGTCGCGGGCCCTCGTCGAGCCGCGCGTGAGAGGCCCACGTGATAGCGCCGGCGCCTTCAACGGCCGGAGGGGCGGGGCAGAGCAGCGCGGATGCGCCGTGAGAAGTCCGGCGCCTGATCGGCGGCCTGGGCGGCCGCATTGACGAGCGAGCGTTGCTTGAGCTCCTCGAAGGGCAGGCTCTGGTCCATCCGGCCCGCTTCGTAGACGTAGGCAGGCGTGTAGCCGCTCAGCAGCACCTTCCACGAGAAGGGAAGGGAACCCGGATTCACGCGGGTGTTCATGAGGATTGCCGTGGTGCAGTTGGTGGTGAGCGTGTTGTAGAACTCCGGGTGCTCGCGGAGGGCGTTCATCTTACGGACGTATTCGAGGAACAGGCGCCGGATGTTCTCGCGCGGCCCGCGCAGCGGATAGACGTAGACGTCCTCCGGCGGATCCTTGCGATAGTTGGTCCTCACGCGAATCACGTCGCGCTCATCGGCCACGACGTAGTAGAGCTCGTACTGCCGGAAGAAGCCCTTGGCCGAGGAGTAGCCCTCGCCCTTCTCCTTACGGGCCTCGATGGAGACGGCGAGATGATCGTCGCCGAAGCCGAAGGAAAGGAAGAGGTGGGCGATGGCGGGCCCCATCCAGTACACAGCCACCAGATCCGCGGAGTCGAGCTTGTTCAGATCGTAGGTGCGGACGTAGTACGCGGGCGTGAAGTCGGTCTCCGTCCGGTAGTCGAAGTTCCTGATGTTGTGCACAGTGACCAGGTCGCCGTCGATCGTGGCGTAGGCAAGCCGGGCGACCTCGGGCTGCCAGTCACGCTCATTGGACGGTTGCAGGCCTGACCACCAGAGGCCGATCGCCAAGAGAGCGACGGCGAAAACGGGCAGGGCGAATCGCACGCCTCGATGGAGCACCAGGGCGACGACGGCGGCGAGGCCGGCCATACCGTACAGGGCGGCCAGGACCAGCCGGCCCTTGTCGCCTCTGGGTCCAACGAGCGCCAGCGCCAGCGCCCCCCAGCCCGTGATGGCCAGCACGATGAGCGCGCCCACCCAGCGGGCGGAACCTGTCAGGAAGCCGCGCACGAGCCTTCACCGTGGAGCATCGGAGAGAAGGGTATCGCTCGGGGGCGCAGGCAGTCTATAAGCCCAAGGTCCTATTGGCGGCGCCGGGTTGGACCTCTACGCTACCCCGCGTGGCCGATCCGGCCCGAGGAGGATCTCTATCGTGAGGTGCGTAAGAGACCTAGCCATCGCGTGCATGACCGTGCTGGCCGCGGCGAGCGCGGTTGGCGCCGCTGACTACGAGACGCCAAAGAATCGCTCGGTCAAGGATGCTCTCCCGGCGGCGGTGGCCACGGGCCGCGACTACGCGGTTCGCGACCCCGTGGTGGCGGACGGTTACATGTATCAGTTCAATGTCAAGTCACCCTATGGCGTCTTCGGCGTGACGGGCATCGGCGCCCTGCGCAAGCTGGAGCACGAGATCTGGGCCATTGGCCAGCTGAGGCAGGTCACGAAGAGCGAGGCCTTCCTCAAGTCACTCAAGGATCAGGCAGGCAAGCCGCTGGTTTTCGCCAAGGACGTCATCATGAAGCCGGGCGAGACGCTGGGCGGCATTCCCAAGGGAGTCGGTCGTCTCTTCAGCAATGTCACCACCGCCATCACCAACAAGAAGGACCCGAGTCAGGAGAGCGCCGCGAAGGAGGTCCTGCTTGTCGGATCCTTCAAGCGCGACTACGCGACGCGTTTCGAGGTGGATCCCTACTCGAGCAATCCGGTCCTGCAGGCCGAGCTGGACAAGATCGGCAAGGCAGCGGCCTTCGGCTCCTGGACGGCCTCGGCGGCCATGATTCCGATTAGCGGCGTGGCCAGCTCGGTGATCACCGCGACCAGCCTGTCGAAGTCGTTCAACAATATCCTCAAGACCGAGCCGCCCTCGCGGATCCGCGTCATCAACGAGGAAAAGCTGAAGAAGATGGGTATATCGGACGACCTCGCCAAGCGCTATCTCGATCACCCCGTCTACACACCCCGTCAGGACCTGATCCTGGTGGACTCGCTGCACCGCCTCGGGACGGCGACCGGACGGGATGCGTACCTGAACGCCGCCATGGCGGCCGCCGACGAGGTCGAGGCCAACTTTTTCGTCAACATGGCGCAGATCCTCCGCGGCTACCACGAGAAGCAGAGCCCGATCACCGGCATCAGCATGGTGGGACCCCTGACGCTGGCGCAAACCAAGGCGGGCGCGGCCGTGATTCCGTTCGCGCTGGACTACGGGGTGTGGACGGCGAATGCCGACAAGCTCAGCCAGGGGCTGAAGACCAGCTACCGCGCTCCCGGCTTCAACGGAAACTTCGAGGTGTGGGTCACGGGGGCCCTGTCGCCCACCGGGAAGCGGGAGCTCGAGGCCCGAGGCTTCACGGTGGTCGAGCAGGTCGGCAAGCGCATCGACATCACCGACTGAGGCACCTGCGTGCGCGGCGGTGAGCTTTTGCATCGACGCCCGCTCCGGGCTAGAGTGCGTCCATGCCAATGCTCGGAGTCGTGGTGGGCGCGCTCGTCTGGTCGCTCCTCGCCTGGACGGGAACGGCAACCGCGGCGGATGACGACCGGCATCGGCAGGTGCTCCTGCTCTACGCCGAGTCACGGCTCCTCCCCGCCATCGTTTCCGCCGACGCGACCTTCCGCTCCACGCTCTCGTCGAGCCTGGGCGCGCCCGTAGATTTCCGTACCGAGTTCCTCGATCTCCCGGCCACGCCCAACGCGCCCTACGAGCGCCGCCTCCGGGATCTCCTCCGCCTCAAGTACGAGGGCGTGCACTTCGACCTGGTCGTGGTGCTCGCGGTCAGGGCTCTTCGCATTGCCCTCGACTACCGTGGCGAGCTGGCTCCCGGCGCTCCCGTCGTTTTCATGGCGGTGGACGCGTTCGACCTCCCCGAGCTCGCGCCGGATGTCACCGGGGTTCTCTTGAACCTCGACTGGATGGACACTCTGGGGGCAGCTTTGCGGCTGCAACCTGAGACCCGACACGTGGTCGTGGTGGGAGGAACGTCCGCGATCGACCAGCGCTTCCTGGCCTCGGCCCGGGCGGCATTTGCCGGTGTGCCGGCACCGCTCGAGGTCACGTATCTCACGGGACCGCCGCTGGAGGCGGTGGCGGCGCG
>Ga0207693_10003839_pt1 | contig 12794 bp, 4 predicted proteins | sample LARL81metaG_FD_184347 | JGI IMG/M metagenome (GOLD analysis project Ga0207693, IMG submission 184347) | Corn, switchgrass and miscanthus rhizosphere microbial communities from Kellogg Biological Station, Michigan, USA - LAR L8-1 metaG... | ecosystem: Host-associated > Plants > Roots >...
CCCCAAAACGCGGTGGTGGTAGGCACACCAACCCGCGCGCGGCACCCCCCTACCGGTCACCCGGGATCGCCCCTACGCTGCGCGTATGTTCGCTGTCGCACTGCTCGTCGCGCACAAGCTGCGCGCCGGCTGGCGCGGCTGGGCTGGCCTCGCGGTCATCGTGGCCATCGCGGGCGGCGCCGTGCTGGCCGCCGCGGCGGGCGCGAGCCGCACCGACTCCGCCTACCCGCGGTTCCTCAGCCAGTCCAAGGCCTCTGACGTGCTCGTCTCGTCGGCGGCGGACGGCACCACCGGATACGACGCCGCGCTCGGCGCGCTGCCCGGCGTAGCAGCCACCGCCGCGGTGGTGGGCATCAACGCGCTGCCGGTGACGGCGACCGGCGCGCTGAACAACGGCGGCGTGGTGTTCGCCCCGCTCGACGGCCGCTACGGCCGTGCGCTCGACGTGCCGAAGCTGCTAGCCGGCCGCCTGCCAGGGCCGGACGCCCCCGGGGAGGTCGCCCTCACCCAGGTCGGCGCGCAGCAGCTGCACCTGCATGTCGGCAGCGTGCTGCGGATGGCGGCGATAGACGCAAAGAACCACGTTCGCCCGCTCACCGCCCGCGTCGTCGGCGTGTTCGTGACCCGTGCTTCCGTGGTGCCCGTGACGTACCTGGACCGGGTGCCGCAGATCCTGGCCAGTCCGGCACTGTACCGCGAGCTCGGCCCCGGTTATCGCGGTTTCGACGGCGCGTACCTGAAGCTGAAGCCCGGCGCGTCGGTCGCGACGCTCACCGGGCAGGCGCAACAACTCGCCAAGCGCTATCCTGCCACCGGCGGCCAGGTGTTCATCGCCGACGAGGCCACGCAGGTGGCGACCATCGAGCGCGCGATCCGGCCGCAGGCCGTGGCTCTGGCGCTGTTCGCGCTCGCGCTGGCGCTCACTGCGCTGCTCATCGTCGGCCAGGTCGCCGCCAGAACGCTGGCGACTGCCGCCCTGGACAACGGCACCCTGGCGGCGCTGGGCATGACCCGCGGCCAGCTGTTCGCCGCGAGCATGGCGGAGGCGGCCGTGGCCGCGGTGGCCGGCACCCTCGGCGCGGTCGGGATCGCCATCGCGGTGTCTCCGCTCACCCCGATCGGCCCCGCCCGGCTGGCCGAACCGGATCCCGGCCTCAGCGTGAACGCCGGCGTGCTCGCCGCCGGGGCGGCCGCGATCGTGGTGCTGCTCGCCGCCCGCGTCGCGGTGACCGCGTGGCGGCAGGCCGGCGCGCGCCCAGCCGCGGATTTCGACGAGTCGTTGCGGCGCCGCCCCCGGCTCGTCGAACGGCTGTCGTTTGCCGGCGCGCCGCTCGCCGCCGTCACCGGCATCCGGTTCGCGCTCGACCCGGGAACGGGCCGCGCCAGCGTCCCCGTGCGCAGCGCCATGCTCGGCCTCGCCATCGCGGTGGCCGCGGTCGCGGGCGCGGGCACGTTCGGCGCGAACCTGCTGCGCCTGGTCAGCACGCCGAGCCTGTACGGCCAGGCCTGGGACATCGCCTTCGATGGGCAGTTCGCGACCGTGACGCCGAAGCAGTTCAGCCAGCTCACCGCCCACGTGACCGGCATCACGGACGTGACGTTCGGCATCCATGGCACGGTCACCATCGGCAAGTCCGTCATCCCGGCGATCGGCCTGGCGCCGGGAGCCGGCCCGATGATGTCCTCAACCGTGCTCGACGGCCGCCCGCCCGCCACTGGCAGCGAGATCGCGCTCGGCGCCTCGGTGCTGCGCGACCTCGGGCTGCGCATCGGCCAGACGGTTTCCGTCAGCACTCCAGTCGGCACGCGCCCGATGCGAATCACTGGCAGCGCGGTGTTCCCCTACTTCGGCCAGGGCAGCTTCACGCCCACCGACGCCGGCCAGGGCGCCGAGACCACCGCGGCCGTGCTCGCGCCGCTCTCGAACGCCTCCAGCGGCGCCCCCGGATACAACTTCGCCCTGGTCCACTTCGCTCCCGGCCCGGCAAGGCAGGCGCAGCTGGCCGCGTTCGAGCGGGCGTGGAGTTCGTTCTGCGGAAACATCGGCCAGACCACGTGCATAGTCACCGACCAGCGCCCGAACACCGTGAACAACTACGCGGCCATCGATGCCACGCCCGTGATCCTGGCCGGCGTGCTGGCGGTGCTCGGCCTGGCGGTGCTCGCCCAGTTCATCCTCGCGTCCGCCCGCCGCAGGCGCCGCGACTTCGCGCTGCTGAAGGTGCTCGGGATGTTCCGCCGCGATCTCAGCGCGGTCGCGTTCTGGCAGGTCGCCACCGTGACGGCGGTCGCGCTCGTCGTCGGCGTGCCGCTCGGCATCGCCGGCGGCCGCTGGGCCTGGCAGCTGTTCGCGAACCAGGCGGGTCTCGACCCGGGCACCGTCACGCCGCTGCTCGTGCTGTGGATGATCCCGGCGACCCTGCTCGTCGCCGCCCTCGTGGCGCTGCCCCCCGCCAGGTCCGTGGCGCGTGTCCCCGCAGCCGCCATCCTCCGTTCCGAATAAAAACCTCTCATCCCGAACGGAAGCGGCCGCCTCCCGAGCGCCACCGCGACTCCCGTACGTGGTCGATGGCACATCCACCACACTCTTTGGTGGTCGATGTCACATCCACCACGTTCCGGGCGGTCTGGGCGCGTTACTCCGCGCGGAGCACGGCCGCGGGGCGGAGCCTGGCGGCGGTCCAGCCGGGCCAGGCGGCGATCGCGATGGCGAGCGCGAGGGTGACAGGGATGGCGAGCAGCACCGCGGTGAGCGGGACGCTCGCGGCGGCGGGGGCGCCGGCCGCGTTGGCGAAGTAGGCCCAGGCCAAGCGGCCGGCGAGGACGCCGAGCGGCAGCCCGATCGCCAGCGCGACGGCGGCGAAGGCGCTGGCCTCCCAGGCGACCACGCCCAGGACCTGGGACCTTTCGAAACCGAGGGTCTTGAGCAGGGCGAGGTCCCTGCGGCGCCGGCGCACCCCGGTGAGCAGCACGTGCGCGAGGGTGCCGACGGCGAAGACGATCAGCACGGCGGCGAGCACGAGCGGGGTGTCCCTGACGCTGGCGTAATCCTTGATGTCGGTAGGCCGCTGGTCGTTGACCACCGCGCAGGAGCCCGGCGGGCAGCCCGCCTTGGTGATCGAGCCGGTCAACGTCCCCGCCGCGGCGACCGCGTCGGTGCCCGGCCGCAGGCGGAGCAGGAAGAAGTTGTAGCAGGTGGGCTTGGTGTGGCACAGCGTGGTCGCGTCGGGCACCGAGAGGACGGACAGCAACGACGCCGTCGTCACGGCCCCGGTGCCGAGGCCGGTGGGCGTGAACGTGCCGCGGCCGAACGCGGGCAGCACGGCCACCCCCGTGATGCGCATGTCGCGCCGCACGCTGGGCAGGTCGGCCGCGACCTGCTCGACGGTGACAGGGACCGTCTGGCCGACGCGCGCGTGGATGGCGCGCAGCGTCTGGGCGCCGAGGGCGATCTCGTCGGGGGCGGCGGGCGGTCGGCCGGCCAGCATGGTCAGGTAGCCCCCCCGCGGATCAGTGGCGGCGCCTGGCGGCTGATCCAACCCGATCGCGGGCACGATCTGGCCGTCGATCACGAGCTGGCCGTAGTTGCCCGACGCGTACCCGGTCACCGCGTGCTCAGCCGCGATCACCTTCGCGCCGAACGCGCCGGGCACCCCGCCGAACTGCAGGTCGAGCTGGGCGTCCCAGTTCTGCCCGTAGTCGCGCGGGGTGGACACGAGGGCGACGAGGCTGGCGCCGAAGACGGCCGCGGCCGTCAGCGCGGCGACCGCGATGACGCTGCCCGCGAGGGCGCTGCGCACCGGGACCGCGGTGCGGCCGTGGCCCGGCTCGAACGCCATCGCGACGCCGACGCCGCCGGTCACCGAGCCCGCCCGGGTGAGCGCGCCGCCGATCCGCGACCGGCGTCCCGGCTGGACAGGCTCGGCGACGCCGAGCGGGCCGCCGGCTGCTCTCGCCGCCCGCCAGGCGGCGCCGGCCAGCAGCGCGAGCGGCAGCAGCGCGATCACGGCGAAGCCCGGTGCCAGGATGGCGAGGTTCACCTCGACGCCAGGGTCCGGCTCGGCCAGCCGGGCCGGGCCGATCGGCATCAGCGGGGACGCCGCGATGGCGACGGCGACGGCGATGACACCGCCGGCCAGGGTGACGATGGCGAGCCTGGCGAGCGACAGCGCGACAAGGCTGGCGCGGGTCGCGCCTATCGCGCGCAACACGGGGAACTCCGCGGAGTCCAGGGCAAGCTGCCGGCTGAGCAGCTGGCCGATGACGGCGAGCGCGATGAGGCCGGCGAGCACGGCGAACGCGGCGAGGGCGATGGCCTCCGGGCGGATGGCCTGCTGGGTCGCGGCCACCTGGGTGGCCTGGCTGATGGTCAGGATCTGGCCGCTGGTGTCCGGGTACCGCTTCCCCAGCGCGGTCGCGGCCCGCGAGAGGCTGTCGACGGTCGCGCCTGGCCGCAGCCGGATCTGCGCCTCGTTGCCGTAGCTCATCGTGCTGGCCGCGCCGGGCACCGGGAACGAGCTGACCAGCGCCGTCGGCTCGATATTGCCGCTGCCGCTGCCGCCGCCGATCGGCACGATCTGGTTGTCAAACACGACGACCGCCGTCACCCGGAAGGACATCGGGACCCGCTTGGTGAAGTCAGGGCTGCCGGTCTTCGGGTCATTCGGCACGCCGACCAGGCGGAGCGTGCCGCCGGGGCCGACGTGCTCGAGGGCGGCGAGCTGCGGGTCGATCATCGCCTGGCCTGGGGTGTCCGGGTCGTACGGCCGGCCCTGCAGCACCTTCACCTTGTCGGTGGCGATGCCGACGCCGTGATTGGGGCTCGACATGGCGGTCACCTGGTCGTTGTCCGGGTGCCTGGCCGTCGGCAGCACCACCTGGTACAGCACCGCGGTGGACAGCTGGGCGACCTGGGGCAGCTTCGCCAGCGCCGCGTAATAGTCGGCCGGGAAGCCGTTGGCCGCCGGGAGGAGGTCCACCTGGGTGGCGTTGGCCCAGCTCAGCAGCCGCGGGTAGGCGGTGTCGGTGCGCCGCGCGCCGGCGGCGGCGGTCAGCACCACGCCGCCGATGAGGCCGAGCAGCAGGGCGAGGCTGAGCAGCGCCCGCCAGCGCTGCCTGAGGTCGGCGCGCAGCTCAAGCCAGAGGATTGCCATGTGTTCGGTGTTACTCCGTTCGCAGGACGAGCGCGGGGCGCAGCCGGGCGGCCTCCCAGCCGGGCACCGCGGCGATGAGGTTGGCGGCCAGCAGGGTGGCGGGGATGGCGAGCAGCACCGTGGCCAGCGGCACAATGGCCGCTGTGGAGACGCCGGCGGCGCTGGCGAAGACGGCCCAGGCCCAGCGTCCGGCGATGACGCCGAGCGGCAGCCCGATGAGCAGCGCGACGGCGGCGAAGGTGCTGGCCTCCCAGGCGACCGTGCCGAGCACCTGCCGCCTGGTGAAGCCGAGGGTCTTGAGCAGCGCCAGGTCGCGGCGGCGGCGGCGCACGCCGGTCAGCAGCACGTGGGCCAGCGTGCCCACGGCGAGCACCGCGAGCACCACGGCGAGGGCGAGCGGGGTGTCCCTGATGCTGGCGTAGTTCTTGATGTCGCCGGGCCGCTGATCGGCGACAGGCGAGATGATGCAGGACCCGACCGGGCAGCCGCTGGCCTGGAGGACCCCGGTGATCTTGGCGGCCGCGGCGGCCAGATTCGCGCCTGGCCGGTACCTGAGCAGGAAGAAGTTGTAGCAGGGCTCGCCTTTCGCGCAGCCGAGCGTCGCGGCCTGGCTCTGGGCCTCCACCGCGCTGTAGAGGACGCTGGCGGGCAGCACGGCGCCGGTGCCGAGCCCGGTGGGGGAGAAGCTGCCGCGGCTGAATGCCGGGAGGACGGCGACGCCGACGATCCGCATCGGGTGCTCGATGCCGGGGCCGCCGGTGGTGACCTGGTTGACGGTCACCTGGACGGTCTGGCCGAGGCGCGCGCCGATCGCGCGGAGCGTCTGCTCGCCGAGGGCGATCTCGTCGGGGGCCGCCGGCGCGCGGCCCGCCAGCAGCGTGAGGTAGCCGCTGCCGCGCACCTGGTCCAGGCCGATCGCGGGCACGATCACGCCGTCGATGGTGAGCTGCCCGTAGTCGCCGCCCGCGTACCCGCTGATCGACGGTATCGCCTGCGCCATCTGGCCGGCCTGGGCGCCGGTAGCGCTGCCGAAGTTGAAGTCCACCTCCTGCACCCAGTTCTGCCCGTAGTCGTGCGGCGTGCCGACCAAGCCGACGAGGCTGGCGCCGAAAACGGCGGCGGCCGCGAGCGCGGCGACCGCGATGACGCTGCCCGCCAGCGCGCTGCGGACCGGGACCGCGGTCCTGCCGTGGCCAGGCTCGAACGCCATCGCGACCCCGGCGCCGCCGGTCACAGACCCGGCGTGGGTCAGCGCCGCCGCGAGCCGCGACGGTCGCGACTGCCTGGCGATGGGCTCGGCCACGCCAAGAGGGCCCTGCGCCTGGCGGGCCGCCCGCCACGCGGGCGGTGTGAGCACGGCGAGGGGAAGCAGAGCGATGGCGGCGAACCCGGCGCCGAGGATGGCGAGGTTAACCTCGACGCCGGGGTGCGGTTCTGCTAGCCGGGCGGGGCCGATCGGCATCAGCGGGGATGCCGCGATGGCGACGGCCAGGGCGACGATGGCCCCGGTCACGGTCACGATCCCAAGCCGCGCCAGCGACAGGGTGACCAGCGTCGCCCGGTTCACGCCGAGCGCGCGCAGGATGGGGAACTCAGCCGCGTCGAGCGCGAGCTGGCGGCTGAGCAGCTGGCCGATAACGGCCAGCGCGATCAGCCCGGCGAGCCCGGCGAAGACCGCCAGCGCGACGGCCTCCGGCTTGATGGCCCGCTCGGTGGCATTGACCTGATCCGACAGGTTGATCGTGATGATGTTCCCCGTGGTGTCCGGGTAGCGCTTAGCGAGCTTTTCCGCGGCGCTGGTGAACGCAGGCAGCGACGCGCCCGGCGCCAGCCGGACCGCCGCCTCGTATCCGTCGGCGAGGTTCGCCGCCACGGGCGGGGCGGCGTGCGGCCAGCTGACCAGGGCGGTCGGCCCCGCCGTGTTGGTGCCCGTGGGCACGATCTCGTCGTCGAACGCGACGATCGCGGTCACCCGGTACGTCAGCGTGACGGCCTTGTTGTACTCGGGGGCGCCGCTGGGAGCGCTGGGCACCCCGTACAGCCGCAGCGTGCCGCCCGGCGTCAGGTGCTCCAGGCTGGCGAGTTGCTGGTCGACCATGGCCTGGCGGGGTACCTTCGGGTCGTACAGCCGGCCCGCGAGTATCTTGACCCGGTCGACGGTGACGCCCATGGCCCCGTCCGGACTCGACATCACGGCCACGTTCGTCTGGTTTCCGCGCGACAGCACGGTCCCGTAGACGCCGGCCGTGGTCATCGCCGCGATGTGCGGCTGCCTGGCGAGCGCGGCGAAGTAGTCGGCCGGGATGCCGTTCCCCTCAGGGAGGATGTCGGTCTGGGTCGCGTTGGCCCAGGTGAGCAGCCGCGGGTAGGCGGTATCGGTGCGCCGCGCCCCGACGGCGGCGGTCAGCACCACGCCGCCAATGAGCCCTAGCAGCAGCGCGAGGCTCAGCAGCGCCGGCCAGCGCCGCCGGACGTCGGCGCGCAGCGCGAACCAGACCGTGGTCATAGCCAGCATTCCATCGCCGCACCAGCCGGGCGGCAATACGGCCGCCATCCCGGCGGGAGTGGTGCTGCCATCACTCCGCGCGCAGCACCGTGGCGGGACGCAGCCGGGCGGCGGTCCAGCCGGGCCAGGCGGCGATGACATTCGCGAGCAGAAGGGTGGCCGGGATGGAGAGCAGCACGATCGGCACGTTCACCGTGGCCTGGCTGGCGATCCCTGTGGCGTCGGCGAGCAGCGCCCAGGCCACCCGGCCCGCGATGACACCGAGCGGTATCCCGGCGGCGAGCGCGGCGGCGGCCAGCGCGCTGGCCTCCCAGGCGACCGTGCGCAGCACCTCCCAGCGGGTGAACCCGAGGGTCTTGAGCACCGCCAGGTCGCGGCGCCGCCGCCGCACCCCGGTGAGCAGCACGTGGGCGAGGGTGCAGACGGCGAGCACGCCGAGCACCGCGGCGAGCGTGAGCGGGGTATCCCTGATGGCGGCGTAGTTCTTGATGTCGCCGGGCCGCTGGTCGGCGGTCACCGTGCACGCGCCGTACGGGCAGCCCGCCTTGGCGGCGGCGGCGAGCAGCGCTGTCTGGGCGCCGGGCAGGTCGGTGCCCGCCCGGTAGCGGAACAGCAGCAGGCTGTAGCAGGTGGCGCGCCCGGTCGTGCAGCCGGGGATACCGGTGGGGTTCGCGATGGACAGCAGCGCCGGCGACACGACCGCGCCGTTGCCGAGGTCGGTGTCACTGCTCAGCCCGGCCTGGCCGAAGTCGGGCAGCACGACCGTGCCAGTCACGCGCAGCACGTACTGCGTGGCAGGCCCGAGCTCTCCCGTCGCCCAGTCCACCCGTGCCCGCACGGTCTGCCCGATCCGCACGCCGAGAGCGCGCATGGTCTGTGCGCCGAGCGCGATCTCGGAGGCGTTCGCCGGCGGCCGCCCGGCCAGCATCGTCAGGTAGCCGTCGCCGTGGACAGGGTCGAGGCCGACCGTGGCTACCCGCGTCCCGCCGATGCTGAGCTGGCCGATGTCGCCGAGCGCGTACCCGGTGACGTCCGGCGCGGCGGCGGCGAACTGCGCGGCGTAGGAGGAGGGGACGGACGCGAAGCCCAGGTTCAGCTGCTGGTCCCAGTTCTGCCCGTACTGCCGCGGGCTGCTGACCAGCCCGACGAGACTGGTGCCGAAGACGGCCGCGGCGACCACCGCGGCGACCGCGATCACGCTGCCGGCCAGCGCGCTGCGCACCGGCACCGCGGTGCGGCCGTGCCCGGGCTCGAACGCCATCCGGGTGCCGATGCCGCCGGTGACCGTGCCCGCCCTGGTGAGCGCGCCTGCCAGCCGGGACGGCCGCGCCCTCGGCCGGGCGGCCGGCGGTCCCGCGGCGTCGGCGGCGCCGCGCGCCTGACGCACCGCGCGGATGGCCGGTGCCGCGAGCACCATAAGCGGCAGCAGGACGACGGCGGCGAAGCCGGTCCCGAGGACCAGCGGGTCGAGGTCGACCCCCGGCTGCGGCTCGGCCGGCCGGGCGGCCCCGATCGGCATCAGCGGTGACGCCGCGATCGCGATGCCGACGGCGATGATCCCTCCGGCCACGGTGACCAGCGCCAGCCGGGCGGCCGCCAGCGCGAACAGCCCGCCGCGGGTCATGCCAAGCACGCTCAGCACCCCGTAACCGGCCGCGTCCAGCGTCATCTGGCGGGCCAGCAGCTGGCCGATCACCGCCAGCGCGATGAGCCCGGCCAGCGCGGCGAACAACGCGAGCGCGACCGCGAGCGGCCTGATCGCCCGTTCGGTGCCGGTCACCTGGGCGGAGCTGTCGGTGAAGACGAGGCCGCCGTCCGCCCGGACGCCCGGGTACCGGCTGGCCAGCGCCTGCGCCACGGCGATGAACGCGGCCGGGTCCGCGCCTGGCCGCAGCCGCACGTCTGCCTGCGCCAGGTAGTCGATCGAGCCCTTGGAACCATAAGCGCGGGTGGCCAGGGCGGTGCGGGTAAACGCGGGGCTGAGCAGGATCCGCGGCTCGCTGCTGTTGCCGGTGGTGGGCACCACCTGGTCGTCGAAGACCCCGACGGCCGCCACCCGGAAGGTCAGCGGAACCTGCAGTTTGGCCGGGTCCATCTCCTGGTTCTGCAGGTACGGGATCGCGACCAGGTGCAGCGTGTCACCGGGCGCCAGGTGCAGCCTGGCGGCGGTCCCCGAGTCGATCACGGCCTCGCCGGACGTGCCGGGACCGAACATCTGTCCCTGCAGCACCTTGACCCGGTCGACGGCCGTGCCCAGGCTCCCCTCTGAACTGGCGAGCACCTCCACCTGGCTGTCAGGCAGACCGCCGGGCACGGGCAGCGCGATGTTGTACTGCATGGCCGTCGCCACCGCCGCTACCTGCGGAAGCTGGTTCAGCGCGGCGAAGTAGGCCGGGTCGAGGCCGCCGAGCAGGGCGGTCACCTGGCTGGCGCCGGCCCAGGTCAGCAACCGCGGGTAGGCGGTGTCGGTGCGCCGCGCGCCCGCCGCCGCGGTGAGCACCACCCCGCCGGCCAGCCCGAGCAGCAGCGCGAGGCTGACCAGCGCCCGCCACCTGCGGCGCGTCCCCGCGCGCAGCGCGAACCAGACCGGTGCCATAGCCAGCATTCCACCGGTGATGCCACCCCGGATCAATGGGGGAGGTATCCCGCGCCGAGTGGTGCTGCCCGCACCCCGCGCTGGCACGCCGCCGGCGGGTGGGGTGCCAGCATCCCGGCTCAAGGCAGGCTGCCTCCCTCCCCGGCCGCGCCGTCGCCGGGGCATACTGCGGGGATGCGGGGTGCGGACGTCTTCGGAGTCGCGTGGTACCGGTTCCGGTGCACGTGGGGTGAGCGCTGGCCCGGGTACCTCGCCCTCGTGCTGCTGCTCGGGCTGCTCGGCGGCCTGACGATGGGCTCGGTGGCCGCCGCCCGCCGCACCCAGGCCGCGTTCCCCGCCTACCTGGCGAGCACCAACCCGTCCGACCTGACCGTGCTGACCGGCCTGTACGGGGTGGCAGGCAGCAAAGGTTACGACCCGGCCGTCATCGCGAGGATCGCCGCGCTGCCCGGCGTCCGCCACGTCACCAGCTACGAAGGGCTGAACGTCGCTGTGCTCGGCTCCGGGCAGAACCAGCAGGAGGAGGCGGGCAGCCAGGGCCTGGCAGGCAGCCTGGACGGCGAGTACTTCAAGACCGACCGGGTGACCGTCGTCCAGGGCCGGATGGCTGACCCCGGCCAGACCGACGAGGCGGTGATCGACGCCAAGGGCACCACCGGGCCGGTCCACGTCGGTTCGGTCGCGCCGCTCGGCTTCTTCACGAACGCTCAGGTGACGGCGCCGGGGTTCGGCAGCCGTCCGGTCAAGCCGCACCTGACCGTCACCATGAAGATCGTCGGCAGTGTCGTCTACAGCTCGGAAGAGACCCAGGACGACGCCGACGTCCAGCGCGACGGCGGCGCGCTGTTCACCCCCGCGCTGACCCGGCTGCTCGCCCAGTGCTGCGCCAACTTCACCGAGACCTCCGTCCAGCTCGGCCCCGGAACCAGCGTGGCCGCCGCCGAGGCCAGCATCCAGCAGGTGCTGCCGAAGGGGTTCCCCATCGAGTTCTACGTCACGTCGCTCACCGCGGCGAAGGCGGAGCGGGCCATCGAGCCGACGTCGATCGCGCTCGCGGTCTTCGGCGGGATCGCGGCGGTGGCCGCGCTGCTCATCGCGGGCCAGGTCATCGGCAGGCAGCTGCGCCTCGGCGCCGGCGACCTCGGCACGCTGCGCGCGCTCGGCGCGAGCCCGGCCGTGACCACTGGCGACGGGCTGCCCGGGGTGCTCGGCGCCATCGCGGCGGGCGCGCTGCTGGCCGTCGCCGTCGCCGTCGGCCTGTCGCCGCTCGCGCCGCTCGGCTCGATCCGCGACGTCTACCCGGATCAAGGCGTCGCGTTCGACTGGACCGTCCTCGGCGCGGGCTTCGCCCTGTTCACCTGCCTGCTGGCCGCGACCGCGGCCGTGATCGCGTACCGGCGGGCGCCGCACCGCGCCCTCGCCCGTGGCGTGCCGTCCCGCACCACTGGGTCGGCCGTGGTGCGTGCCGCCTGGGCGGCCGGCCTGCCGGCGCCGGCGGCGGAAGGCGTTCGGCTGGCCCTCGACCCTCGTGCGGAACGCGGCCGGGCGCCCGTCAGGTCGGCCATCCTCGGCACCGTGCTGGCCACCATGGTCCTGCTGGCGACGGTGACGTTCGGCGCGAGCCTGACCACGCTCGTCTCGCACCCGTCGCTGTACGGCTGGAACTGGACATACGCGCTGAGCTCAGGGGTCATTACGGTCAACCACAACCAGACGACGGCCGTGCTCGACCACGACCCGGAGGTCGCCGCGTGGACGGGCGTCTGGTTCGGCACCGCGCAGATCGACGGCGTGACCGTCCCCGTCCTCGGTGCGGACACGAACGCGCCGGTCGCGCCGCCGCTGCTGTCCGGCCACGGCCTGCAGGGACAAGGGCAAGTGGTGCTCGGCGCGATGACCCTCGCGCAGCTGCACAAGAACGTCGGCGACGTCGTCACGGTCACCGACGGGGGACCGCGACCGTTCTCCGCGCGGATCGTCGGTACCGCTACCCTGCCATCGATGGGCGTCGCGGCGACCCTGCACACCGAGATGGGCACTGGCGCCGTGCTGCCGTACCAGGACATTCCCGGCAGTGCCGGGAACGAGCCCAACAACATCCTGGTCACCCTGCGCCCCGGCGCCAACCTCGCGGCGCAGCAGAAGGTTCTCCAGACCATCGTCCCGGCCAACGTAGGCGGCGTGGTGCTGCCCGTGCAGCGCCCTGCGGAAATCGCCGATTACCAGTCGACGGGCACCGCGCCCGTGATCCTGGCCGGCGCCCTCGCGCTCGGCGCGCTCAGCTCACTGCTGCTGACCCTGATGTCCTCGGTCCGGCGTCGCCGCAGGGACCTCGCGCTGCTCAAGACCCTCGGGTTCACCCGGCGCCAGCTGTCCGCCACGGTGGCGTGGCAGTCCACCGCCGCGATCACCGTCGGCGCCATCGTGGGCGTCCCGCTGGGCATCGCGCTCGGCCGCGCGCTGTGGGACCTGTTCGCCGGGCAGATCAGCGTCGTGCCGCAGCCGACGGTCCCGGCGCTGACCGTCGTGCTCATCGTGG
>Ga0207693_10003841_pt1 | contig 12789 bp, 5 predicted proteins | sample LARL81metaG_FD_184347 | JGI IMG/M metagenome (GOLD analysis project Ga0207693, IMG submission 184347) | Corn, switchgrass and miscanthus rhizosphere microbial communities from Kellogg Biological Station, Michigan, USA - LAR L8-1 metaG... | ecosystem: Host-associated > Plants > Roots >...
GCCACCGGGCCAGTCTTCGACTGCCCGGCGGCGAAAGGCTGTTACGAGCTGACCAGCTTCGCCTGGTCGCCGAACGGCCGCTGGCTTGCCTTCGGAGCGGACACTGTCAGCATCGCGAGCGACTACAACGGGCTCCACCTTTACAACCTGGCGACGGAGCGCGACGTTCGCGTCTCGGGCGGCGACTTCCTCCAGCTCTCGTGGTCACACGACGGCTCCAAGCTCGCGTACCTCGCCGGCCTCCTGTCGCCGCCCGGTTCGGTCTACGTTTGGGACCTCACCTCTTCGGCACCGGCGAGGCTCCTCGACACCGGAACCGTAGGCCGTGACGCGGCCCCCACTTGGTCCCGCGACGACCGCCGGATCGCCTTTGCGACCCGCACCGTTGCGTCGGGCGGGGATCGCCATTGGTTCATCTCGACGATTGAGCTCGACGGAACTCACCGCCGGTTCCTCGCTCGCGGCAGCTCGCCTGCCTGGTCGCCGGGCGGGCGCCTGATCGCCTACCGCGGCGCCTGTGGCCGGATCCGACTCATGAGGCCGACCGGCAAACGGATCGTGCCGGCGGCCGCAGGCCCCGGCGCCTGTGCCGAGATCGGCGTCGCCGGCCCGCCGGTTTGGTCACCCGACGGCACGAAGATCGCGATGCCGACCCGATCAGGCACGTACGTGATGGACGCCGACGGCCGCCACCTCCGGCTGGTTACGCTCGAGAGCGGCCTTGGCACGCTCTTGCACGCCCTGCCGGCCTGGCAGCCGCTTCCTAAACGGTAGTTCTGCGTCAACGGAGCGACGCCGGAGTGCGACACGCTCGACGCGGCGAGCATACGCCTGTTGGCTGCCGCGGTCTGGTCTACTGTTGGGCGACGTACGGTCGCACGATCATGTCGACAGGCGCGACACCGCGGAGCTGGCGAGGCCTCGCTGCAGTCCTCGGCTTGGTAGCGGTTGTTAGCTCCTTGACCGCCCTCCAGCGCATCGGCGTGGTGCCACTCGCCAGTCTCGCTGCCAGTCCGCGCGAGGTAGCCGATGGACGCCTCTGGCTGCTGTTATCGAACGGCACCGTCGCGGCGGACCCTCTTCTCTGGTCGCTGCTTTCGTTCAGCGTCCTCGCGTTTCTTACGCTCGCACTCTGCGGCGGCCGGATCCTCTGGTTCGCAGCCTTCGCGGGCCAGGCGTTCTCGACGGTGCTCGGGTATTCCGTCGTCGGTCTGACGCGGTTCGTCGAGCCCGGAGCGTTCCAGCGACTCGTCTCGGCTCCCGACTATGGGGTCTCTGCGATCTCCGCCGCCTGGCTGGGAGCACTCGCTGCGATCGGGTGGCGGAAGCGTGGGGAGAGCGTCGGGAGAGCCGCCATCGTGCTCGGCTGCGTCGCGGCCGCCTGCTTGGCGTGGTTCGTCAGAGGTCGGGGCCTGGACGTGCTCGACTCGGAGCACGCGTTCGCGTTCGTGATCGGGATCGGCGTCGCTATTGAGATACCCACGAGGGGCCGGTTCCGAGCAGCTCGAGAGCGGGAAGCGTTCGGAGGGTCGGGGGGCTAAGGCCTGGCGGAGCGGCGCCGGAGTCGAACCGACCGAGCGTGCGGCTGCCACGCCGCACCGGTTTTGAAGACTCCGAGTCGAAGCACTCCTATGCAGGGCTTTTCGTGCCCAACAGCGGTCTGCGCGATCGCGCCGCCGGGAGTGCTACGCGCACGGGGTTCTCTGTTGCTCCCAAGTGCTAAAACCGCTTAGTCATGGACTTTCGCATCCTCGGGCCGCTCGAGGTTCGCGACCGAGGGCGGCCGATCGAGCTGCCTCGCCGAAAACAACGTGCTGTACTCGCGATCCTGTTGCTCCGGCAAGGCGAGACCGTCTCGATCGACGTCCTCGTCGACGGCATCTGGGGCGAGGATCCGCCGCGGACCGCGCGGGCCGCTCTGCACAACTACGTCGCGCAGCTGCGTCGCGCCCTCGGGCCGGGGCTGGTGCTCTCTCGCGCCGGGAGCTATCTCCTCGACGTCGCGCCCGAGCAGATCGACGTCGGCCGTTTCGAACGGCTGACGGCCGAAGGCCGCGCCGCTTCGGGCGAGGAACGTGTCGCGAGGCTTCAGGAAGCCCTACGGCTCTGGCGCGGGCCGCCGCTCGTCGACCTCGCGTTTGAGCCCTTCGCGGCTACCGAGGCCAGCCGGCTTGAGGAGTTGCGCACTGCCGCGCTCGAAGAGCTGATCGACGCCAAGCTCTCCTTGGGGGCAAGTGCAGACCTTGTCGCTGAGCTCGAAGCGTTGATTGCCGAGCATCCGTTCCGAGAGCGTCTTCGCGGCCAACTGATGCTCGCGCTCTATCGCGCCGGCCGGCAAGCCGAGGCGCTCGGCGCCTATCAGGAAGCGCGGCGGACGCTGACCGATGAGCTGGGAATCGAGCCGAGCACGCCGCTGCGTGAGCTCGAGCAGGCGATCCTCCGCCAGGACCCATCGGTCGCGGCGCCGGAGCGCGTGGCGAGCGAGATGGCGGTGCCACAGGAGGAGCGTCGCAAGACCGTTACCGTCCTCTTCGCCGGCGTCGCCTATCCAGCAGCCCTCGACCCGGAGCTGCTCCGCGAGACGAGCGTGGTCGCGCTCAAGACAATGCGAGCCGTGCTCGAGCGGCACGGCGCAATGATCGAGCAGCGGTCAGGCGATGAGGTGATGGCTTTCTTCGGAGTGCCGCGCTCGCACGAGGATGACGCGCTCCGTGCCGCGCGCGCTGCGGCTGAGTTGCAGACAGAGATCGCGGCACTGGTCGACGTGCTCGAGCGCGTCAGTAAGGAAGGGATCGATCTGCGGGTCGCGATCGAGACCGGCGAGGTTCTCGCAGGAGCGGACGAAGCCGGCCACGGCTTCATCGCGGGACCTGCGATCGCACTCGCCAGGCGGCTCCAGCAGACGGCGCGCCCTGACGAAATCCTGGCCGGGCCGGCCACCCTCCGGCTCCTTGGCGAGGCGATTGTGACCGAGCCCATCGACCGCGGAGGGCGCGACGTCTCGCGGATCCTCGAGGTCGTGGAAGGCGTGCCGACGCTGCCACGCCATCTCGAAGCGCCTCTGGTCGGACGCGGAGCCGAGTTGGCCGCGCTCCACGAAGTTTTCGCGCGCGTCGTCGATGAGCGCAGCTGCCGCCTCGCCTTGATCCTGGGCGAGGCCGGGATCGGCAAGACCAGGCTTGCGAGCGAACTGACGACCGAGCTCGACGGCAACGCCACCGTGTTGGTAGGGCGCTGCGTCTCCTATGGCAAGGGGGCGACCTACCTCCCGCTGGCGGAGGTCATCCGCCAGGTCAAGACTCGAAGTGAGCTTCGCGACCTGCTTGCCGGCGACGAGCACGCCGAGCTGATCGGGACCAGGTTGGCCGAGCTGACCGGGGAGCAGGAAGGTTCGGGCTCAGGCGGCGAGACGTTCTGGGCGGTTCGACGCCTCTTCGAGGCGCTTGCCGGCGACCGACCGGTCGTGGTCCTCTTCGAGGACCTTCACTGGGCCGAGCCTACCCTCCTCGACCTCATCGACTACCTCGCGGACCGAATAGCGGATGTGCCAATCCTCCTGCTCGGTCTTGCTCGGCCGGACCTGCTCGACGAACGGCCGGAATGGATCGAGACAGAGATCACCAGGCTTGCTCCGCTGTCGAGCAAGGACGGCGAGCGAGTGATCGAGAACCTCGGGCGCGTTCACGCCGCGCTCCGTGCGCAGATCGTCCACACGGCCGGGGGAAACCCACTATTCCTCGAGCAGCTCCTCGCGCACGCGGTCGAGGACAGGGAGTCGGAGACGCTGCCGCCATCGCTCGATGGACTCCTCGCCAGCCGCCTCGACCGGCTCGAACCAGGAGAGCTCTCCGTCGTGCAGCGCGCAGCCGTGGCTGGGCGCGAGTTCTCACGCGAGGCAGTCGTTCATCTGCTCCTGGATCAGGAGGCTGCAAGGGTCGGTGCGCACCTGCTCGCGCTGGTCCGGAAGGGCTTGATCCGGGAGAGCCGCCCTGAGCCTGCAAGCGAGGACAACTTCCGTTTTCAGCACGTTCTCATCCGCGATGCGGCGTATGCGACGCTCCCGAAGGCACGGCGTGCAGAGCTCCACGAGCGCTTCGGCCGCTGGCTCGAGACCGATCAGCACGGCTCCGACGAGCTGATCGGCTTCCACTTCGAGCGGGCATTCAGTTACATGACCGAACTCGGGCCGGTCGAGGTCGAAGCGCGACGCCTCGCAGCAGATGCCGGCGGGCGCTTGGGTACGGCAGGCCTGCGCGCCGCGAAGAGCGGCGACACGCATGCAGCGTCAAACCTGCTCACACGAGCGTCGTCACTTTTGGACACGACTGAGATCGCCCGGCGCGACCTTCTTACAGAGCTCGGGTTGGTCGTCTGGAGAGGTGGCGACCTTCAGCTCGTCGAGGACACGTTTCGTCAGGCGCTCGAAGCGGCGGTTTCCGAGCACGACCAGCGAGCTCAGTTGCGGGCGCGCTTGGAGCTCGCGTATCTCAGGCTCTTTCGGGCGCCCGAGGGCGGGGTCGCCGAGCTTCTCTCGCTGGCGGCCGAAGCGATGCCCGTCCTCGAGCAGCTCAGAGACGACCGCACCCTCGGCCGGATCTGGTACGTCTTGGCACACGTTCACGGGGGCTTCCGCTGCCGATACCGCGAGTCCGCCGACGCGGCCGAGCGCGCACGGCATTATTTCCGCCTTTCGAACTGGCCCGTCGCACCCTGCCTGCAGGAGCTCGCGGCAGGTCTCTATTGCGGGCCGACGAGCGTCGAGGAAGGAATTCTTCGCTGCCGGGCGCTGCTCGACGAGGCGGATCGAGGGGGCGAAGCGAACATCCTCGTCTTCCTGGCCGGTCTCGAGGCCATGGCCGAGCGGTTCGACTCGGCCCGGGAGCTCGCCGGGCGGGCGCGGAAGATCTACGAGGAGCTTGACTGGGCCGACAAGATTTCGGCGAATTACGCTGCGGTCGCTGCGGACATCGCGGTGCTCGCGGGCGATTACCCCGAGGCAGAGCGTTTACTCAGAGCCAGTTGCGACAAGTTGGAGGCCTGGGGCGAGCGGGCGCGGCTGGCGACGCAGGCGGCACAACTCGGCGAGGCCCTCTACCGGCAGGGGCGATTCGACGAGGTCCTCCACTGGTCCCAGGTCGCCGAGGACTGCGCCGCCACTGACGACGCAAGCGCTCAGTTCTCTTGGCGCTCACTTCGGGCAAAAGCTCTGGCCCGCCGCGGAGCGTTCAGAGAGGCTCATGCGCTGGCGAGAAAGGCAGTGGAAATCGGTGCGGCAACGGATGCGCTCTCCCAGCACGCACAGGTGCTACTCGCTTTTGCGGAGGTCCTCAGTCTCGAGGGTCATGGCCAGGAGGCCGCGGAGGCGATCGAGGATGCGATCGGTCTTCTGGAGAGGAAGGGAAACGTCGCTGCAAGCCGGAGGGCACGCTCGTCCCTAGGCGAGCTCGCACGCGCCTGACGCGACTGCACGGAAGACCCTCTCGGGCTTTCCGTGCGTGGTTTGGAGTGCCTCAGTTCATCGGCTTTTACCGATCGGGTGGCCGCCGCCTCCCGGGTTCGACGCGAGGCCGGTCGCGGGCGTCACCGCCGCGAGCACTCCAAGCGCGAGGCCGGTAGCGAGCAGCCGGCGCAGGCTCGTCCTGGAGAGCATTTTCGTCACCTCCTCTCCCTTGTCGATCACGGCCTCGACGCTAGGTCTGGAAGCGTTCGGATCGCCTCGGGCGAATGCCTCTCCCAGATCGGGGGTTTCCCCGGTGTGACGAGACGAAGGCTGAAGGCGGCTGAGCTTCACGCCGTCGTTCGATCGGCATTTGTCGTGCGGGGCCGGCCCGAGGCTTTAGCCTGCTGTCAGTGCCACTGCTTCGGTGAGAGCGCCCTCGCGCGAGAACAGATGAGCGAGCTCCGTCCGGGAACGCACGTTCAACTTGCGATAGACGCGGCCGAGGTGCGTTTCGATTGTCTTCGGGCTGAGGAAGAGGGCGGCGCCCGCCTCCTTGTTAGTTGCGCCGCGGGCGACAACGAGCGCAACTTGAAGCTCCTGTGGGGTGAGCCGCTCGGCGGCGTAGGGGTCGCGCTGCCTAGTTGTCTCTCCTGTGGCAGCGAGCTCCGTTCTGGCGCGCTCGGTCCACGACGCCGCGCCCAAGCGCTCGAACGTCGTCAACGCCGCGCGGAGGGGCTCACGTGCCTCGGCGCGCCGCTTCGCGCGGCGGAGGCGCTCGCCGAGGCACAGCTCTGTGCGCGCGCGCTCGAATGGTGTCGGCGTACGGGCATGGAGCTCAAGGGCGCGACTGAACTCGACCTCGAAGCCGTCCTCGGCCGCCAGTAGCCCACGGCACCGGGCGGCTGCGGCCAAGGCCCAGGTGCGTTGGGTCTTGCGCGCCAAACTCTCGAACTGCGCGAGTTCGAGCTCCGCTTCCGGGGAGCGGCCGACACGGACATACGTCTCGATCAGGTCGGGCGCCCACTGGATCACACCAGGCTCCCTGAGCCCGTGCTCCGAGGCCCGGCGAGCAAGTGCCTCCAGCTGCTCCATTGCCTGCTCCACGTGTCCGAGCCCCAGCTCGAGCAGGCCGAGTCCAGAGCCTGCCAAGGCAACGACTGCGCCAACGCGCGGGTAGGCAATCGCCAACGCGCGCTCGGAATGTGTGCGGCAGTCGGACTCCCGTCCTTGCGCCGCTTCGAGTCGAGCGAGACCGCCGAGGCTGAAAGCGAGCGTCGTGATCTGGTTCGTCTCGTCAGCGAGTCGGACGGCCTCGGTGGCGCCCGCGTAGGCGGCAGCCCAGTTGCCGGTTCTGAAGTCGAGATCTGCCAGGACCGAGAGCGCATAGGGGAGGGCCCCCAGAGCACTGCCGGCACGGGCGCTGTCGATTGTCCTGACGAGCACCTCGCGGGCACGGTCGTATTGCTCAAACCACATCAGCAACTGGCCATCGGGACGAAGCGGCTGGTAGAGGCCTTGCGACGGAGACCACTCGACTGAATCGAGCATTCCGATGTAGTCCGTGAACAGGGGCACGGCGCGCTGGGCGTCGCCGCTGAGCACGAGCGCGATGCCGAGCACAGCCTTGGCGAGCGTCTCGGCGATCCCGCCCACCCGCGTGCCCAACTCATTTGCACGCTCGGCGGTCTCGAGCCCGGTGCTGATCTCTGCGGCCATGAAGCAGGCCCAAGCCGCGTCGGTCAGCATCTTTGCCGCCCTCGCCGGGTCGAGCTCCTCAACCCTTGCAGCCTCCTCGACGAGCAGCGCGTGCGACGCCAGCGGTGAGCCTTGCCACATGTCGATGGCCCCGCGCCGGTGCTGGATTGTTGCCCGAACGCTCGGGTCGTCGGCGTTGTCGAGGGCTTCGTCGAGCAGTTCGCGCGCATTGTCGGCCCGACCCACGAGCCAGGTGTCGGCGGCCGCTTCGCGCAGCCGACGCGCCCGCTCGGAGCCCTCGTCGCTGAGCCGGGCCGCGCGGTCGAACGCGCTGGCGGCCTCGGCGTGGCCACCGCGTCGCCGGGCGGCGAGGGCGGCTTCCTCGAGAGCCCTGGCAGCTGCGTCGTCATGCCCGGGGGCAGCGGCCGCAAGATGCCACGCGCGCCGGTCGAGCTGCCGCTCGCCGGCAACTGCGTCCGCGAGCGCTTGGTGTGCAGCGCGCCGGGCGACCGCGGAAGAGGCGTGGTAGACCGCAGCTCTGAGGAGGGGATGGCGGAACTCGAGGATGCCCTCGGAAACGGACACGAGCGCGGCCTGCTCGGAAGGCGCGAGCGAGCGTGGGTCGATGTCGAGCGCGATCAGCGCGGACAGGATCGTGTCCAGCTCCCCCGTGTCGCTGGCAGCCGCCACAAGGAGCGCCTCGCGAGACGCCTCTTCCAGTAACTCGACCTGACGCAAGAAAGCACGCTCGACGGTCGCCGCAGTCGTAAGCTCGTCGCCGAGCGGCTCTGTCCCCGCCAGTTGCTCAAGGCTCAGCAGCGCCGGAATCTCGACCAGGGCAAGCGGGTTGCCTGCGGCAGCGAGCAGGAGCTGCTCGATCACCTGTGGCGCGATCGTCAGTGCGGCGCAACTGGTAAGCAGCGTCTGCGCGGCGTCGCGATCGAGCGGGGCCAGACGCAGCTCCGGCAACTCGGCAAGGTCGAACATCGTTGGCGGTCCGTCGCGTACCGCAAAAAGGAGCGCGACGCGGTCGGCGTCGAGCCGCCGTTCAGCGAAGAGCAGAGCTTCCACCGACGAGCGATCGAGCGACTCAGCCTCGTCCACGATCACGAGCACGGCTCCGTCTTCGGCGGCCGCGCCGAGCACGCCCAGCGTCGCGGCGCAGATCGCGTAGCGCCCAATCGGGGCAGGAGGTCCGATGGCCAGCGCGGAGGTGAGCGCAACCGCCTGTTGCGCCGGAAGCTTGTCAAGCGCGCTGAGGAGCGGTCCGAGCACGTCAGCCAGCCCGGAGAACGCAAGCTCGGACTCCGTGGGGGCTCCGCTTGCGCGTAACACGGTCATGTCGTGGGCCTGCTGCGCTGCATAACCGCACAGGGCGCTTTTGCCGATTCCCGCTTCCCCGCGGAGGACGAGTGCCTCGCTGCGACCGGCGCGTGCCACTGCGAGCAACTGATCGATCCGCTCGCATTCGTTCTGGCGCCCGAAGAGCATCGGCCAATCGTACGAGCCGAACGTCACTAACGCGACCGAGAGATCCCCAAAACGGAGCGGAGGGGTGCCGTCACGTGCGACACCCCTCCGTCTCCGTGGCCGCCCCCTCGAGCTATGGCCGGGCCTCCCCAATGCCGATGTTGTGTGACGAGGTCAGGATGCGGCGTGCCGCTAATACCCGGCTAACGCGAAGCCGCCTCTTACCTGAATGGTGCGATTCGTCGGGGGTGCAAGCTTATGAGGTCGGCGTACTCTCGAACGTCTCCTAACTAACGGACTGGCCCACGTGCACCCCGGTCGGGGTCGGGTATGGCAGCCCGAACGCTGCTCGCAGCACGGTCACCTCCTTTCCTCGGTCGCTCATGGACACGAGGATCGGAAGGCTCGCTCACGGGTCCCTAACCCCCAGCCAATTTCGCACTAACGGGTTCGGAGAGGAGTAGCGTCGCCCTCGCAGGCCGCCCTTGCCGGGTTAGCCGCCCACGCGCTCGGCGTGACGTTCAAAACGGCGGCGTTAGCCCCGTGTTAGAGGGGGCCGCGATTGTCGCCGTATGAGAACTCGCACCCCAGAGAGGAGGTGATGACTTCATGCTGAGTTCTGCTACACGACATCTGCGACACAACCTTGTCGCATACCTCGCGTTGCTCCTCGCGCTCAGCGGTACTTCTTACGCCGCGGCGACCAAGCTGCTGCCGGCGAACAGTGTCGGTACTCGCCAGGTCATCAACGGCTCGCTGCTGAAAGGGGACTTCAAGTCCGGGCAGCTTCCGCGCGGCGCCCGGGGCGCCCGAGGTTCTATTGGCCCTGCCGGTCCTGCTGGAGCGACCGGACCTGCTGGCCCTGCCGGGTCTCAAGGGGCGCAAGGTCCGCCCGGACCGGTCTCGCTGACCTATGCCATTTCGGCGGATACCGCCTTGCCGAACGGCACGCAACAGAACGCGTTCGCCACCTGTCCGGCAGGGATGTTCGTAACCGGCGGCGGTGGACTTACTCCCTCGACCAGTACCGGCGTCACCATCAACTCGTCGGCGATCGGTACATCGACGGGAGACGCACTCGACCAGTGGGTGGTTTCAATGAACAACACGAGCGGGAGCGATACAACCTTCAATGCAGAGGCAATCTGCACCACGCCAACAAACGTCTCGCTCGGCTCGAGTTCCACAGTCCGCGCTCTCCACGCTGCACACAAATAGAGAGGGGCGGCGGCGGGCTTTTCGAAGCTCGCCGCCGCATCCTCCTCCACTCAGCCCGGGGCCCCCGCTTCGACGGGGATTTCACTATTGGCGGGCGGGGCTAACGCTCTCCGAGGGCGTACCCGATGACGACGGTTCCCGCTGGCGTTCCGCCCGCAGACGTGGCTAAGGCGCCCAACCCCCTCCGGTCCCGATGTCGCGACCCACTCCATCCTGAGGTTTGTCGGTTCCCGCACCGATGACGTTCTTCTGCTCGAGGTTCCCCCGCGCTTCTGCCCGTCTCACCACTTCTCGGAAACCACATGCCTCAGCGAGTGTCGCGAATTCCCGTACCCGATCGATGCCGACGGTGTCCGCGAACGGGACGACGTACTTCTGACCTAGTCGATAGACGCCGCGATGGCGGGTACGTTGCAGCTTGAAGCTGTATGGATCGAGCAAGCTCGCGGCCCTGACGAGAGCCCCGTCCAGTCGCGCTGTCGCCGCAGCGACGCGTTCGCTAAGAGAGGCCACCTCCCTCTCGGCAACGGCCTCATCGAGCTTGTCTCGCACTTCAGCGGCCAGCCCGGTGAAGGCCTGCCGGCTGTCAAGTAGCCGATCAAGCGAAGCGACCTGCCTCTGGAGGTGAACGACCTCCTCGTCGGCGCGTTGCGAGAACGCCGCCGCCCCGCGGTTCACTTGGACTCGGCGAGCGATGCGCTTGCGGTCGACCCGCTTGAGAAAGTTGTCGGCCTTGACGACTGCTCGGTTGGCGCTGAAGAGCACCGCGCCGAGCTCGACCAACGGCTTCTGGAGCGGGAGAGCAACCTTGGACACCAGAACCCGCGCCTGCCAAGCTTCCTCCTCCAACGTGGGCGCACGCCGGCGCCATCTGGGCGCGATCCTCTTGAGTAGGGCCGACCCACGGCGCTCGACCCGAAGTGGCGGGAAGTTCGGGGCCAGGCCGGGTCCGAGGAGCTGGAAGATGCGCTCAGAGCGAGGCAGTCCAGCGAGAGAGTGGGAGCCGAGGTCCTTGAGATCGGCCTCGGCTGCGACGAGGTCACGCGTCGTCTGGGAGAGAAGGATCTGCCCTCCATGCCCGGCTGAGCAGATGCGGGCGGCCCGGGTCACGTCCACACCGAGGTAGATGCCATCTTCGAGCGCGGGCTCTCCGGTGTGGAGACCCGCTCGCACCCGCAGCCGCACGTCCTCGGGCCACGAATGCGCGTCGAGGCTCCTTTGCGCGGCTACGGCTGCCGCGACCCCGTCCCTGGCCCGCGCAAAGACCGCGAAGAGCTCATCGGCTCGGCAGTCGACCTCGTAGCCGCCCGCCTCCCCGACCGCCGCGCGGAGCAACTGTCGCTCATCATTCAAGAGAGCCGCGTAGCCTTCGCCGAGCTGTTGCGCGAGCCGGGTCGACCCCTCGATGTCCGTGAACAGGAAAGTCACGGTTCCGCTGGGTGCCTGCACTGCCTGGACCTCCCTGCGTACAGGGTACGCCTCTAGTCGGTCCCCTCAAAGCGGGGCGGCGGCCGTCAATGCCTAGGGCTCCTTTGGACGGGGTCCGCGACCGAGGCGAACCCGGGCTACTTTGTCGGCGAGCCGAGGGGTCCTCGACTATTGGAGGCGCGCATCGCCACCCGAGAGGGGGTGCGCTCCGAGGGGGGTCACTCGGCTCTTTTGCCTTCATGAAACGAGCGTCAGGTTCTTCTTTTCCACTCCTTAGAGAGGTCGGAGCGTGGCGCAGCCACGCTGCGGCTACGGGTGGCTGCGCCCCTCCGGGGAGAGATAGGAGGCGCTCCGACCCCGCCTCAACCGTCTCAGCTTCGGCAGCCCATGCATATGGTCCACGTACGTCATTGGGTTTAAGAATCCCCTGAGGATTAGGCGATTCGCGAGTGGGTCTGCTTCATAAGCTGCGATCTATGCTCAACGTCTTCCGAAGGTTTCGCGCGAAGAGTCAGGAGGTCCCGAGCTGCCTCGGTGCCTCCTCGGCGGCGCCGGGGCGAGGCTCAGAAACGGCCGGAAGCCGTTTCCCGGCGACGTTTTGGCTCAGCGGAGCGGCGCCGGAGTCGAACCGACCGAGCGTGGGGCTGCCACGCCGCACCGGTTTTGAAGACCGGTTGGGCCACCGGGCCCATGCCGCTCCGCCGGCAAGCGTAGTCGTAGGGACTGTCCACGCCAGGGGACTGTCCCTGTAACCGAACCGAAGGGCGCGAGGTCCATAGGGACAGACCCCTGCGGGGTCAGTCCCTGCTTCAACTTCAGCGGCGAGACGCCGAGCGCCGAAGCACTCGCTGGTCGCCGACACGGCGCGTCAGACCGTCAGCGTCGAAGCGCTCCAGCAGGAGCTGCGCCGTGCGGCGGGAGATGCCCAGCGCGTCTCGGAAGCTCGCCAACGTGATCGGCTCCAGCGTCTGCAGCGCCTCGAGGCCGCGCTCGTAGAGCTCCGCTGGAACCGCGAACCCGTCGCCAACGCGTTTCAGCCTGCCGGCGGTCTCGAGGTAGGCGCCGAGCTCAGCGTCTTCGACGCGCGCGAAGCCTGCGGCCTCGAGCTCGGCCTCGAGCCGCTCGGCCGCGTCGGCCCGGTCGCCGAGGGACGCGGCGACGCCCGGCGCATAGGCCTTTCCGTCTCGCCGCTCGACGTGGAGCAGCGGCAGGATCGCCGGTGCCCAGGGCTCGTGCGGAAGGAGCTCTCCGAGCGGAATCCCGGGATCGAGCGGACTCGTCTCGGCGCGGTCGGTCAGGCGGTCGCGGACGACGGTTCGGACCCCTTCCAGCCACGCGGGCCGGTAGGCCCATTCGCCTGCCACGCCCGCGGCCGACAAGCCGCTTGCGAGCTCGGCCGGTGAGAACAGCCCCATCGCCTGCAGCGCCGTTGTCTTCACGGGCTCCGCGGTCAGCAGGGAGACGATCTCGGCGGGATCGCCGCGTTCGAGGATCTCGAGGCGGTCTGGCTCCAGGCGTCGCGGGGGCGCCGGGTCGAC
>Ga0207693_10003842_pt1 | contig 12789 bp, 13 predicted proteins | sample LARL81metaG_FD_184347 | JGI IMG/M metagenome (GOLD analysis project Ga0207693, IMG submission 184347) | Corn, switchgrass and miscanthus rhizosphere microbial communities from Kellogg Biological Station, Michigan, USA - LAR L8-1 metaG... | ecosystem: Host-associated > Plants > Roots >...
TCGCCCGCCTTCTCCGCGCCGTAACTCCGCTCGATGTCTTCGAATTCACTGAGCATGCAACCGCCTCTGCGCGCTCGTCGTCTGCCTTCTCACGATGAAGTTGGCGCAGCGCAACCATTCGCTGTCGTGCGGCGGCGAATCGGGTGTGAATTCGAACTCGAAGTGCCGCGCGATCTCGGCGGGCACTTCTGGCGCCAGCGCGAAACGGCGCGCCGCGTCGAAGGCGAGAAAATCGTCCACCGTCTCTATCATGATGAACCGCGCCTCCCGCGTGCCCCCGAGCGGCACGTGTTTTTCGAGGAAGCTGCGCACCTGCGAAGGGCCCGGCGCAATCCGGGAGATATAGTCCAGTCGCAACTGCTTCCTGATCTCGTACAACGGATCGCTCGGACGCTCGCCCAGCGGCTGGGTTGCGACAGGCTTTCGCGGCTCCCGGCTCGGCGCGTGCTGATATTCGGACCAGGGCGAGCGCAGCGGCTCCAGGCTCCATTCGATCCGCGCATTCGGATGGCGTCCCCGCACGATCAGCCCGTCGAGCCGGCGAACCAGATCGCCCGCGCGGCCGGCCAGGCCCTGCGTGCCGCGCTCGGCATATTTGATCGTATTGCGGACGCGTGATTCCAACTGGCGGCGGAACGACTCGATCCGTTCGAACATTTCGCCGATCTGGCCGAAGGTCGTCTCGATCGCGAGCAGATCGCCTTCCACGTCCTGCCCCGCTTCCACCATCGAATGCGAGATGCTGGCGGCGACATACTCCTCTGACAGGACCTGCATCGTCGCCGGCGTATGCGCGATCCGTCGCGCCAGATCGACGATCGCGTCCCTGAAGCGATAGGGATGGTTGAAGGTCAGGATCGATTCGAAATCCTTCAGGAGAAGCTGTTCGACGAACTCCTCGAAGAACGCCTCCAGGCGGTCGCCGACGGTCTTGGAGTCCATGACGGTGCGGCGGATGCGCTTGAGATCGGACAGGATGGCGCGGAGACTCCGCGTGAACTGATCGACCTGGTTTCGCGCCTCCCGCAACGCCAGCGCAACCTCGCGCTGCCTTCTGTCAGTCGTGTCGGGACCGAGCTTTTCGACGGCTTCGAGATTGAGACGGACGGTGACGATCAGGCCGCCGAATCGCTGCGAGACATCCTTGTTCAAATTCGCAAGCCGCTGAATGACGAGCAGCGGCCCCATCGGCATATCGACGGTGACCCGAAGCCCGTACTCTTCCTCTTCAAGCCAGCCCCAGCCGAGCAGCCGGCCGTAGATCTGATGCGCGATCAGGAGGGCCTTGTCGGCCTGCTTCGTGGTCTGCGCAGTCGTCCATTTGATCCGCCGGCGGCCTGCGGAAATCACGTCCGGCAGCGGCTCGCCGAAATCATCGCTTTCGTTCCAGAGCGAGGGACTGGCGCGCATGACGTCGTAGATCGCATGCGTCGCCTCCTGGGGCGTCGGGAAGGCCGGAACGCCGGTGAAAAAGCGCTCATGCAGATCGAGCAGGCACGCCGCATAGAGATGCTTGTGCTCGCGCGAAAACGCCAGAAACGCGTCGTCATGAAGGTATCGAAAGAGCAATGCCGGCTCTCCGAGCGGATGCGGCTCACCCGAGCCAGCAACAGGCCAAGTCTGGCCGAATCATCGTTCCCTTTCCGTTCAGGCTAGAATGGGCGACACGGGATGTCCACCGACCGGCAGCTCGACCGACACATTGGAACCCGTGCGTTCCGCGCACGATGCGAGATTCCAGAGCAACGTGAATAGCTTCATTGGACGTATAATATTACTTCCGTTGTGCGCACTGCAAAATAATCCCAAGATGAGGCGCGTTCGACACGCCCCAACCCCGGTGTCTGGTCACGAAGTTTGCGGAAGGCAGAGCGCCCAGACATTGGAGCTCAGGCCGCCCCGTTAAGACGGGGATTGGATATCCCCCTTCCCCCGCTCACACATTCGAGCCGTGAATCGCGTCGATGACGGCGTCCGTGACTTCCTTGGTCGTGGCCTTGCCGCCGACGTCGGGCGTCAGCACACCGGCCGCGCAGACCTTTTCGACGGCAGCCATCAGCCGGTCGGCAGCGTCCTTCTCGCCCAGATGTTCGAGCATCTGCACACCGGTCCAGAATGTCGCCACGGGATTGGCAATGCCCTTGCCGGTGATGTCGAAAGCCGAACCGTGGATCGGCTCGAACATCGAGGGGAAGCGGCGCTGCGGATCGATATTGGCGGTCGGCGCGACGCCGATGCTGCCGGCGAGCGCGCCGGCAAGGTCCGACAGCACGTCGGCATGCAGATTGGTCGCCACGATCGTGTCGAGGCTCTTCGGGTTCAGCGTCATGCGCACGGTCATCGCGTCGACCAGCATCTTGTCCCAGGTCACATCGGGGAATTCCTTCGCGACTTCGGCGGCGATCTCGTCCCACATCACCATGCCATGGCGCTGTGCATTCGACTTGGTCACGACAGTGAGGAATTTGCGCGGCCGGGCCTGCGCCAGCCGGAAGGCGTAGCGCATGATCCGCGTGACGCCGACACGGGTGAAGATCGACACTTCGGTCGCGACCTCCTCCGGCAGGCCCCTGTGGGCGCGGCCGCCTGCGCCGGAATATTCGCCTTCCGAGTTCTCGCGCACGATCACCCAGTCGAGATCGCCGACGCCGACATTGCGCAGGGGCGATGCGACGCCCGGCAGGATCTTGGTCGGACGCACATTGGCGTATTGGTCGAAGCCCTGGCAGATCGGCAGGCGCAGACCCCAGAGCGTGATGTGATCGGGCACGTCGGGCGCACCGACCGCGCCAAAATAGATGGCGTCGAATTTCTTGAGCTGTTCGAGCCCATCGGCCGGCATCATGACGCCGTGCTTCTTGTAGTAGTCCGATCCCCAGTCGAAGGTCTCGATATTGAAGCTGAGATCGCCGGCCCGCTTGGCCAGCGCCTCAAGCACGCGAATGCCGGCCGAGATGACTTCCGGGCCGATACCATCGGCGGGAATCGCTGCGATCGAATGGGTACGCATGGAGGTCCTCCGGTAAAGAAAACAGCTTAATGCGATTGGACCGAAACCGGCGCAGGCTTCGCATGTTGCGAACGCGACAGCAAGAAGGTCAGAGCCGCCGACATCAGCAACAATCCGCAGACGAAATAAAGGCCGCCGGCAAAGCTGCCGGTCTGGTCCTTGATCCAGCCGATCATGGCCGGACCGGCAAAGCCGCCGAGATTGCCGATCGAGTTGATGGTGGCGATCCCCGCCGCGGCGGCCGGTCCGGACAGGAACATCGTCGGCATGCTCCACAGTGGCGGCTTGCACGAGCTGATGCCGATATTGACCAGCGTCAGCGCGGCGAGCACGGCGGCAAGCCCCGTCGCCGGCGCGGCGAGCGCGAGGCCGACTGCCGCCAGCAGGCACGGGATCACCACATGCCAGGTGCGTTCGCCGGTGCGGTCGGAATGCCGCGCCCACAGGATCATGGCGATGACGGCCGCCGTCGGCGGGATGGCGTTGAGGCAGCCGACTTCGAACGGCGACGATCCGAACTGCTTGATGATCTGCGGCGCCCAGATGCCGAGCGTGTAGAGGCCGGCGGAGGTGCCGAAATAGACCAGCGAGAGCGCAAGCACGCGCGGATCGGCAAGCCCGCGCCAGACGCTGTGGCTCGCGGTCGCCGCCTTGTCCGCGGCTTCGGCGTTCATCGTCTTGACCAGCCAGTCGCGCTCATCGTCGGCGAGCCATTTGGCCTGCTCGGGCCGGTCGGTCATGAAGCCGAGCACGACAAATCCGAGCACGACCGCAGGCAGCGCCTCGAGCAGAAACAGCCATTGCCAGCCTCTCAGGCCGAGCAGGCCGTTCATCTCCAGCAAGGCGCCGGACACTGGCGAGCCGAGAATTGTCGATAGCGCCTGGGCCGCCATGAACAGCGCTGTAACCGCCGCGCGCTCGCGCGCCGGAAACCAGTAGGTCAGATAGAGAATGATGCCGGGAAAAAAGCCTGCCTCCGCCACGCCGAGCAGGAAACGCAGCACATAAAAGCTCGTCGCGCCGCTGACGAATGCCATGGCGGCCGATACCAGCCCCCAGGTGATCATGACCCGCGCGATCCAGATGCGCGCGCCGACGCGGTCCAGGATGATGTTGGAGGGGACCTCGAACAGGAAATAACCCCAGAAGAAGATGCCGGCGCCGAAACCGAACACCGCGGGCGAAAGACCGATATCCTTGTTCATGGTCAGCGCGGCGAAGCCGATGTTCACGCGGTCGATGAAGGCCACGAAGTACAGCAGCATCACGAAGGGGATGATGCGCCACGTCACCTTGCGCAAGACGCGCGCCTCAAGCTCGTTCGCCATCCCTCAGACGCCTCCCCGGCAATGTCGTTATTCGATCGTGGCGCGGCCTTGACCCGCGCCGGGCAAGGCTAGAGGGCGGAGGCTCGCCTGCGCAATGCGCTCCGGTTTATACAAAAAAATGATATAATCCGGTTTCGCGCCTGAATAATCGGGGACTGCCGTTTCGACCGGACCGGAGCTTCGACGCCGGGCGGCCCTATGAACGAAGCTCGCCGAGCAAGGCCTTGGCATTCCGCAGGTCGCTCGTGTCAAAACCTTCGGTGAACCAATCGTAGACGGGGGCGAGAAGGTCACGAGCCGTTTGCTGTTGGCCCTGATCGCTCAACAGCCGCGCCAGGCTCATGACCGCGCGCAATTCCCATGACTTTGCCTGCTGTGCTCGCGCAAGGGTCACGGCCTGCTCGAAACAGGCCTGCGCTTTCGCCACGTCCCGCTGCGGCGACTTGAGCGCGATTTCACCGGCGACGCGATGCGCCTCCGGCTCGCACCACCTTTCCTTGGTCGCCTGCATCGCCGTCGTTGCCTTGTCGATGCAGCGCCAGGCCTTGTCGAACTGGCCTGCGTCCGCATGAGCGATGGCCAACATGAACTGATGCTCCGGCGTGAATATCGTCGATCCGGCCGACCGCCATAAGTCAATGCCGGACGTGACCATCTCGACTGCCTTGGCGGCTTGGCCCGTCAGCGTCAGGATATAGCCCCGCCGCAATACCCCTTCCGCCTTTCTGAACGGAGCGCCTTTCTCCTCCGCCAGAAGGACAAGTTCTTTGAGATGCTCGTTCGCCGCGTCGTAATGCCCGCAATAGGTATTGATGAGAATCGGGAAATTCAGCGTGAACATCAAAGTGGCGGCGTGTTCGATCTGTCGCGCTTCCATCAGCGCGCGGTCTGCATCCTTGAGCGCCGTCTCCGGATAACCGAGCAGCCACGAAGCCATCGAACGAAAGGCCAGGCACGTGACCCGGAGGTCCTGGCCAAATCGCGTCATCAATCGCCGATGCTCCGCGGGGCGGTAAAGGGCGAGCGCTTCATTGTAGTGTGCCCTCGCCTCAACGAGGTCGCCCGTGAACGCGAGCGTGCTCCCCATGGTGCGGTGTCCGATCATGAGCGAGACCGCCGCCCCCTCCTTCTCGCCAAGCGCCAGAAAACGCGCGGCGAGCTCCCGCGCAACGTCACCATTGAAGCTTATGAAATTGACGATCCACTGGCCGAAGAGAGCCGAGAGCAGCAACGAAGGGTCATCGGGAGATTCTCCGAGCCGCTCCGCCCGCTCGATCAACGTCCTCACCTGAGCCACCGCAGCCTTTGTTTCGGCCGCGCCATATCCTTTGACATGCATGAGGGTATTCAAGAGTGCGACTTGCAAAATGATCTGCTCGCGCCGCAGGTCGGGCGTGCTGGGCAAGGTTGCGATTTGCGCCAGAGCGTGGCCGAGTTGTTCCGCAGCTTCGACCAGCGCCGAGCGTTCCTGCGATCGCAGTCCCGCCTTGCCCCACAGGCGCGCTGACTTCTCCTTCAGGTTGGCCTTTTGGTAGTGACGTGCGACAAGCTCGGGCTGGCTCTCGGCGATTTCCGCAAACTGACTTTCGAGGATTTCGGCGATGCGCGCGTGCAGCGCGCGCCTCGGCTCCCGCAGCAGCGTGCTGTAGGCTGCGTCCTGCACCAGCGCATGCTTGAACAGGTAGCTCGCATGGGGCGGCGTGCCCTGTCGAAACAACAATCCGGCCGCAATGAGCCGGTCGAGATCGGCGTTCAATTCTGCTTGCGGCTTTCGCACGAGCGCCGCCAGCAACATGTGGGGGAATTCCCGGTCGATCGCCGCGCCGACCTGCGCAACGTCTTTCGCCGGACCGAGCCGGTCCAGCCGCGACATCAGCGATGCCTGCAGGCTTGCCGGAACCTTCACGACAGGCGTCGGCGCCCCCGCGACGGTCCGCCGCGCTTCACTCTCACCTTCCGCGTCCAGCACCGCCTTGGTCATCTCCTCGACGAACAGGGGAATGCCGTCGGTGCGCTCGATGATGTCATGGCGGATGCCCGCCGGCAGCGATCGGTTGCCGACAAGTCCTTCAATGAGGGAATCGGCGTCGCGCCGCCTCAGCCGATTGAGGGTCAGTGCCGTGACGTGCGGCCGTCCGATCCAGGGCGGGCTGAATTCCGGCCTGAAAGTGACAAGTATCAAGAGCCGGCGGCTCACGGCGAGGTCCACCGCTCTGGCGAACAATTCCAGGCTGGTCGGGTCGGACCAATGTGCGTCCTCGAAAATCATCAGCACGGGATTGATCCGTGCCAGCTCCTCGATGTACGAACCGAGAGCTTTCAACGTCTTCTGACGACGAAGCTGCGGCTCGACTTCAACCGGCGGATAGCGTCCATCGTTGGGCAGCGACAGCATTTCGGCAAACAGCGCCGCATCCTGAGACGACGTCGAGCTTTGCGCCAGCAGCGCGTCAAGCTTGTCCGCTTTCGCCTGCAGGCTGTCATCATGGGCAAAGCCGGCGGCGCGCATCATGTGGCCGATGACCGGATAGAGCGCGCTGTCGGTATGCTGCGGCGAGCAGAAATAACGCAAGCGCACATGCGGCTCGCCGGCAAGCTCTTCCAACAACGCAACCGTGAGCCGTGATTTGCCGATACCGGCTTCACCGGAAAGCAGCACGACCTGGCCTTCGCCGCTCTTGGCCAGGGACCAGCGCCGAAGCAGCAACGCGAATTCTTCTTCCCGGCCGACAAGGGCCGAAAGCGCATCCATGTGCAGCGCGTCGAACCGGCTCTCCACCCCGCTGGGCCGCACCGCCGCCCACGCCCGCACCGGCTCTGTGAGGCCCTTGAGAGCATGAGTCCCAAGGTCCTGCAGGTCAAACAGGTTTCCGATAAGCCTGCGCGTGTCGTCCGCCAAGACCACCATGTCAGGCGCTGCAATACTCTGCAGCCGGGAAGCCAGGTTCGGAGTCTCACCGATAATGCTGCGCTCCTGTGCCTCGCCAGACCCGACCAGATCGCCCACCACCACGAGCCCGGTGGCGATGCCGACACGAACGTGCAGAAGATCCGGCGATTTGAGGGCAGCCACTCTCTTGATCAGGTCCAGTCCGACTCTGACCGCGCGCTCTGCGTCATCTTCGTGCGCCTGCGGATAGCCGAAATAGGTGAGCACGCCGTCACCCATGTATCTTGCCACGAACCCGTCGGAGCGACGCACCGTTTCGGCGACGCACTTCTGATAAGCGGAAACGATCTCGCGCAAATCCTCCGGATCCATGCGTGTGGAAAGCGCCGTCGAGCCGACAAGATCGATGAACATTACGGTTACCTGCCGACGCTCGGCGACGTCTGCAGTTTGCGGCTCGGTCGCGGCAACTATTGCGGGTTCCCCAGATCCCTCTGCCGTAAGCCCCGCAATAGCGGCGAGAATTTTCCGCCGATGTCCAAGCGGAATGCCGATATCCTTCAGGTCCTGATCGGTGAGATGCCGAAGGACGGAGACGTCGATTTCATTATCGGCAAAACGCTGTGCGTATTGTCCGAGACCAATTCGCGCAAGCCAGTTCGCAATATCCGGCACGTGGTCTCCCGATCCATAGGTCCCCGTCAGTTCACCTCGGCAGGATAGATATGTATCCTTTTCAGAAGACAATGGTAGCCGGTTCAGCGCGCTCGCCGCACGGGCACTTTCCGCTGCTCAAAAGAACGGCGGCAAGCCGAGCCGGCAGACCCGGCCTGTTCCGCTTCAGACGACATGAAGCGGCCTTCGTAGGCTGCCAATCCTGGCGATCGCTTCAAGCTCAATCCATGTCGCGGAAGGCGTGGCCGTTGGTTTCGATCTTCTGCACAAGGTCAGACGGCAGTCCACCTTGTGCCGCAGTGCCGTCAAATAGCCACTCCTTGGGATCCGCCAGATCGGGGAGCCCCGCCCCCTTGCGCACGTAGAGGCCTACTCTCGGCTTTTGCGGATTCACGTAAAGATCGTATTCCTGCATTGAGATGTCTCCTCTTCCGATTAAACTGATCTCGACCGAAACCATTCAGCAATCAGGTCACTCCTCACGCGCCGGCTGATCAAGCCTGCAGCGGTCCACTGGGTGATTTCAAGCGGAGCAGGTCGTGACAAATCCGTACGAGATTCTCGGCGTCGCCCCGACGGCTACTTCCGAGGATATCCAGAAGGCATACCGAACACTGGCAAAGAAACTGCACCCGGATCTCAATCCCGGTGACAAGGCCGCCGAAGAGAAATTCAAGGAAGTCGCCGGCGCCTACGATCTGCTGAGCGACGCCGAGAAGCGCAAGCGCTTCGACAATGGTGAAATCGACGCGACCGGCGCCGAACGGCCGCAACATCATTTCTATCGGGATTATGCTGCGTCGGATCACGCTCATCCCTACACCAACAATTCCGGCTTTGCCGATTACATGGACGCGGACGATGCTCTCGCCGAGCTTTTGAGGCGCGGCGAAAGGGCACGCGCGAACCGACGCGGCCAGGACCTGCACTATCGCCTTCCGATCGATTTTGTAGAATCAATCCAGGGTGCGAACAAGCGTCTGACGCTGCCGGGTGGCGGCACCCTCGACGTGGCAATTCCCCCCGGCCTGGTCGACGGGCAAATCCTGCGCTTGCGCGGCAAGGGGGCGCCCGGCGCGGGGACGGGAGGTCACGGCGATGCCCTGATCGAGGTGGAGGTCCTTCCCGACCCTCGTTTCGCGCGCGACGGCGACGACATCTCGCTGGAGTTGCCGATCTCTCTGTCCGAGGCCGTGCTTGGCGGGCGGATTCGTGTTCCGACGCCGACCGGGGACGTGACCATGACGGTGCCGAAGGGATCGAACACCGGCACGACAATGCGCCTCAAAGGCAAGGGCGCGCCCCGTCACGGCGGGGGCCATGGCGATCAGTTCGTCAAGTTGAAAGTGGTTTTGCCTAGATCTCCCGACCCCGAACTCGAGGCGTTCGTTTCCAACTGGGAAAAAGGCAAGACCTTTAATCCGCGCGAGGGCAGCACGTCATGACCATGAAGAAGCAGGATTTCCTCACTCATGCGGGTGTCCGGGTTGAGACGCTCGATCTGTGGCTAGCGCAGCGTTGGCTCATTCCGGAGCAGACGTCCGACGAAACGAACTTCTCGGATGTGGACCTTGGACGGGCGCGTCTCATCCAGGATCTGAAAACCGATTTCGGAGTCAACGACGAGGGCGTCGACGTCATTCTTCATCTTTTGGATCAACTCCACGGATTGCGCCGCGCGCTCAACCAGTTGCACAAGGATCTTTAGGACCTGAATTGGGAGATCGTGATGATCGAAAAGGCTGCATCGGCAGGACACGGCGAACTCGATGCCCTCATCCTGCGGGCTTTGGTGCGCAAGCTCGTCGCCAACGGCGTGCTCTCACCGGAAGACGTGCAAGCATTGCTGCTCGATGCTGCCATGGGTCTTGATCTGGTAGGCGGCCGACAGACGCTGCAGGCAGCCCGCATCATCGTCCAAGAGGACCTGGCTCCTGTGTTCCTGGGGAGCTCAAAAGATCAGCGATCGGATTAGCCCGCGATCCGCCCGATGAACGGCTGAAGAACGTCACGCGAAGGACAGAAAAGGAAGACAAAAGTCGCGGCGTGACTGTGAACAGGAATGGGGGCGGATGATGGGTTGGGGACTTCTCGCGACGACGACGGCTGCCAGCGCGGTCGGCGCCTTGATCGGCACACTTGCGGCGCCGTTCGTGAGCTGGGTGGCAACCGAGCGTCAGGTCGACGCGAAGATGCTTGAAATGGGCGTGGCGATTCTTCGCGAAGCCCCCAAGGCGGACGAGGACCCGATGCGCTCATGGGCCATCAAGGTCGTCGAAAGAAAATCAGGCGTCGCCTTCAGCGATGCACAGCGGGCGACGCTGTTGAAGAAGGCGTCCTCGAGCAGGTAGTCAACGCACTGAAAAGCATGGCGCGCGGAGCCGATACGAGATAACCGTGGATCTGAAAGGGGAGACCGAAGGAACGAAGACCCCATGGAATTGCATCAGCTCCGCAGCTTCGTCGCCGCGGCCGAGGAACTGCATTTTGGCAAGGCCGCCCAGCGATTGCAGATGCTACCCTCCGGGCTCGGCCGCCACATCAAGCTGCTGGAAGAGGATCTCGGGCTTCAGCTCTTCGCCCGGACGACGCGGGCCGTTTCACTGACCGAGGACGGGGCGATGCTGCTGCGGGACGGCCGCACGCTGCTCGCGCAGGTGGAAGCGATCGAGGAGCGCTATCGCAAGCGGCTCCGCACCCGCACCGCACGAAAATTCAAGGTCGGCGCGATCGACAGCGCGGCGGCGGGCCTCCTGCCGACACTGCTGCATGATTTTCACAAGACGCGGCCCGACGTCACCGTCCAGCTTCTGGAGGACAAGACGACGAGGCTGCTGCCAAAGCTTCTTTCCGGCACACTCGACCTGACCTTCGTGCGGCCACCGGACCGCGCCGACAAGCGCATCGAATTCCGCCCTCTCCTGCGCGAGACGCCCGTCGTCGCGTTCCCGCTCAAGCATCCGCTGGCCGGCCGCAAATCGGTGTCGCTCGCCGACATCGCCGACCAGCCGCTGATCGTGCCGAACCGCCGCTTGAGGCCGCACAGTCACGATCTCACGGTCAAGCTGTTCGAGCAGGCGAAGCTTTCGCCGCAGATCGTTCAGATCGCCGACGAGAAGCAGACGATCGTCAGCATGGTCGCGGCGCGGCTTGGCATCGCCATCGTTCCGCGATGGACGTCCCGCATGGCGATATCGGGTGTCCGCTTCGTGTCTCTCAGACTTGGGCGCGACGCGCCGGCCGGCATTCTGCCGCTCGCGGCGGCATGGCTGCGCGGGTCGCGTGATCCGATCCGCGACGCCATGCTCGCGGTGCTCGAGACGAGAATGCGAGGCTACGCAAAGGACGCGTAACCCGCTCGCCCGCCGATCAGTGCCGGGGCGGATCAGAACAGCCGCGCGCCGTTCGGGACGTCCTTGTCCGGCGAGACCAGCACGACATGGCCCTGCGCGTCCGGAAAGCCCAGCGTCAGGACTTCCGACTTGAATTTTCCGATCTGCCGCGGCGGAAAGTTGACGACGGCCGCGACCTTCCGGCCGACAAGCTTTGCGACCTCGTAATTCTCGGTGATCTGCGCGCTCGACCGCTTCTCGCCGATGACGGGTCCGAAATCGATGACGAGCTTGATCGCGGGCTTGCGCGCCTCCGGATACGGTTCGGCCGACACGATGGTGCCTGCGCGAATATCGACGGCAAGGAATTGATCGAAGGCGATTTGCGACGCCGGCGGCGAGGTATCGTTGGTCATGTGAGCAAGGCCAGAATCCCGAGAGCAAAGTCAGGCGTGACATATACAGGTCCGACGGCCGGCAATGCTCTGCCTTTTCAACGCAAGCCGCATGCGCGCACGCTGCGCAGCGGCGGCACGGAAGCCCCCTCCCCGCTGCCCGCTCCTATTCCGGCTTCGGCCTGTTCTGCACCTGGACCAGCGCACGCCGCGCAATATAGGTGAACTCGGTCAACGTCGTCTTGCCGGCCCGCGCGGCATGGATGAGCTGCTCGGCAATGAATTTGCGGCTCTCATGGTCGCCGCCGTGCGGAAGCTCACCGCATATCTTGTTCAGGGCAACGTCCATGTTGGCCTGTGTCCGTTCGTCAAACTCTTCCGTCACGACGTATCCCCTACCCCGCCAACCACACATCGAAGCCGACTGGCGCCCCCCGGCCCCTTCTGACGCCTTACCACTTTTTCCCGAAATCAGGAACCGTGCGCAAGGTCCAGCGTTCTTGCCCAAGCATGGATTAAAGCATGATCGAAGGGATCGGTGGAATGGGTGCGATTGATCAGTTGGCGTGCGCCTCGCTGGCAGCCTTGTTCTCGGTCGGAATGCTGATCGCCTCTCACGTCTTCGTCGAATACCGATCGAGCAGAAGCCCGACTGTCGGCGTGTTTCAGCCGATCAGCCTGCTTACCGACAACGCGCGGAGATCGATCGGACAGGGGCTGGCCGGCGGATTCGATGGCGTGCTCTGAGTGGCAGCTCTGCTGCATTGCGCAAGAGATTACCTCAGCGGTTCCCATGAACCGGCGCGATTGGTAGTCGACCGGCCCGGCCGCGCGGTCGTTCCGAAACCTCACGCATCAGAAGATACCGACGGTTCCTGATTCCGCGTGCGGACGATATCGTCAAACTGCTGGAAACGGCGCCTCGCGGGATCGGGAATCCGGCTACAGGCCGTTGCGATTGATTTGCCTTGAAATCCAGGTCGCTGAGCCACTTCGCCTGAAAAAAATGGCCCCGGCACGAGGGGGGATCGCACCGGAGCCGTCGGGGAAGTGATCGTGTCTCAAAGCATCATGGCAACGCCGCCTGTGACGCGTCGTTCCAGTTTGTCCCGAAATAATTTCCTGTTTGTCCCGCCGTGCTCACATGGCCACAACGACC
>Ga0207693_10003843_pt1 | contig 12789 bp, 12 predicted proteins | sample LARL81metaG_FD_184347 | JGI IMG/M metagenome (GOLD analysis project Ga0207693, IMG submission 184347) | Corn, switchgrass and miscanthus rhizosphere microbial communities from Kellogg Biological Station, Michigan, USA - LAR L8-1 metaG... | ecosystem: Host-associated > Plants > Roots >...
TCGCTTGCTGAACCGGGAGATTGCTAGGTCGCTCGCCCTTCAGGATTCGATCGACGTAGTCGGCAGCGCGCCTAAACAGGGTGGATATATTGGCGCCGTAAGCGACGAAGCCGCCGATCTCCGCGTATTCGCGGAACGGATATATCGCTGGAATCTTGCTCGTCGCCATTGCATCGACAATCTGCCTGCGCTCGCCCAGGAGCAGCGTATCGGATGCAAGAAGCGCCGCATCTGGACGCGCTTCAACCAACGCTCGAAGCGCGCTTCTCACTTCTTCGCTGCTTCGCACTTCAAATCCTTCGATCGCTACCGAAAGTATTTTTGCTGCGCGGTGAGCCGTTTCCAGATTGACGCGATTGAGCGGATTTGAGCTGTTTCCGAGCACCGCCACCCGTGAGAGGCTGGGAACCACCTCCTTGAGCAGCTCGAGGCGTTTCTCCTCGAGCTCGACGTTGAGTGCGATGAAGCCTGTGATGTTTGCGTCAGGGCGGGCAAGATTGGAGACAAGGCCGGTATTGATGGCGTCCCCAATGCCCCCGAGCACGATTGGAATCGTTGTAGTTGCACCTTTGGCCGCGAAGGCGGCGGGTGTTCCCCAGGTGACGATCAAGTCCACGGGCAACGCAACCAGTTCTGCGGCAAAGTCGGAGTAGCGTTCCTCACGGCCCTCCGCGAAACGATATTCGACAATCAGGTTCTGACCTTCGATGTAGCCGAGTTCTCGCAGCCTGTTCCGAAAACTCTCGATTGGCCGCAGATGCAGATTGGCCATCAGCCCGATGCGCTTCACCCGCACCGGCTGCTGCGCGCGAGCCGCGAGCGGCCATGCCGCTGCGGCGCCGCCGAGCAGCGATATGAACTCACGCCTTTTCAATGGCAACATCTCCCGTGCTTCCAACCGGAAGATACTACACCTCGTGAGTGCGGGAAACCTATCGCATTGCGGGATTTCGAGCGGCCTGAGGGCCGCTATGGGTCATTCGCGACTGGGGCGAGCCAGAGCCGAGTCTGGCCATGTCCGCTATGCTTGACGAATGCGGAAGTCAATTCAGGGCATTAGGGGCCTCCGCGATGGGCCGTTGCGGATTGGTGGTACGGCCGTGAACGTGGTTCACGCTCCCAAATCGGAGCCTCGAATCATCCGCTACGAACTCAGCGACTATGAGTGGACCGCCATCACACCGATGCTGCCGAACAAGACAAACTCGCGGCCAACTATCCGGCCCTCATCAAACTCGCATCATCCGAATTTGACTGCTGGTAAAGAGTCCACGCCCCTAATACTTCGCGTTTCCCGGCGTTCTCGGAAACGGAATCGCATCGCGCACGTTGGAGAGGCCGGTCACGTAGGCCAGAGTGCGCTCGAAGCCCAGCCCGAAGCCCGCGTGCGGCACGGTGCCGTAACGGCGCAAATCGCGATACCAGGCGTAGTGCTCCTTGTCGATGCCGCGCTCGGCCATGCGCGCGTCCAACACTTCGAGCCGCTCCTCGCGCTGGCTGCCGCCGATGATCTCGCCGATTCCTGGCGCGAGCACGTCCATTGCGGCTACCGTCCGGCCGTCGTCATTCACCCGCATGTAGAACGCCTTGATGTCCTTCGGGTAGTTCATCACGATGACCGGCTTCTGCGCGTGCTTTTCGGTGAGATAGCGCTCGTGCTCCGACTGCAGGTCCATGCCCCACTTGACCGGGAATTCGAACTTTTCCTTCGCCCGCCCGAGCACCTCGACCGCCTCGCCGTAGTCCATGCGCACGAACTCCGAGTGCACGATCCCCTCCAGCTTTGCGACGAGCCCCTTCTCGATCCGCTGATCGAAGAAGGCAAGGTCTTCCTGGCTTTCCTTGAGCAACGTCTCGAACGTGAACTTCAGCAGTCTTTCCGCCAGCGTCGCATCATCTGAGAGATCGGCGAAGGCGATCTCCGGCTCGATCATCCAGAACTCGGCGAGATGGCGGCTGGTGTTCGAGTTCTCCGCGCGGAACGTCGGCCCGAACGTGTAGACCTTGGTGAGCGCGAGGCAGTACGCCTCCACGTTGAGCTGTCCAGAGACCGTCAGGAATGCTTCGCGGCCGAAGAAATCCTGCGCGAAATCCACCTTGCCCGCCGGGGTGCGCGGGAGGTTGGCGAGATCCAGGGTGGATACCCGGAACAGCGCGCCCGCTCCTTCGGCATCGGAAGCGGTGATGATGGGTGTGTTGACCCAGAAGAAGCCGTTCTGGTCGAAGAACCGGTGGATCGCCTGCGCCAGGGCGTGCCGCACCCGCGTCGCCGCCGCAATGACGTTCGTCCGCGGCCGCAGATGCGCCACGTCGCGCAGGAACTCCATCGAGTGCGGCTTGGGCTGGATCGGGTAGGTGTCCGGGTCCTCCACCCAGCCGATCACCTTGATTGCGCTGGCCTGCATCTCGAACGGCTGCCCCTTCGCCGGGGACGGCACGATCGTTCCCGTTGCCTCGATCGCGCAACCGGTGGTGAGCCTCATCACTTCATCGGCGTAGTTGGGCAGCGTGCTCGGCGCGACCACCTGCACCGGATGGAAGGAGGATCCATCGGAGAGGTGCACGAACGAAATGCCCGCCTTGGAGTCCCGCCGGGTGCGTACCCACCCCTTTATCGTGACCGGCGTGTCCTTCGGCGCCTGGCCGGCCAGGATCCCGCGCACATTGAATTCTCTCATCGCCCGCTCAATCCTTCCACTTGATGGAGCAGCCCATCGAGGCGAGTTGCTCCTGCGGCCCGCGCCCGCTCTCGGCGACTTGCTGCATGGCCTCGAACAGCTCGCGCCGGGCATTGGGGACGAGGCTCGTGCGCGAGGCATCGAGTCGACCGCGGTACTGCAACTCGTCTTGCGCGTTGAAGCCGAAGAAATCCGGCGTGCATTGTGCGCGGTAGGCCTTCGCCACCTCCTGGGTCGCATCGATCACGTAGGGAAAGGTGAAGCTGTGCTTCACCGCGAAAACCTTCATGTTCTCGAATGAGTCTTCCGGATAGGCATTGGTGTCGTTGGACATGATGGCAATGGTGCCGATGCCGATCGGGCGCAGCGCATTCGCCTCAGCGACGATTCGGCCGATCACGGCCCGCACATAGGGACAATGATTGCAGATGAAGGCAACGAGTGTGCCCTTGCGCCCGCGCACGTCGGCGAGCGTATACGTCTTTCCGTCCAGGCCGCGGAGCGCGAAGTCGCGTGCCTTCCAGCCGAATTCGCAAATACCGGGTTTGGCGAGTACCATCGCAACCTCCACCATTTCCTGCACGTACGTGGGAATGACGGCGGTTCCGGGCAAGCGTAGGATCGCGCCTCCGAGATCGGAGCGATGCTCTTCCCTGGAGATGCCTTTAGCAAAGAAAGGAGCAGGGATGAGCCAGGAGCTGCTGTATCAGGTCGATGAGGCCGTCGCGACCATCACGTTCAACCGGCCGGAGCGCATGAACGCGCTCACGCACGAGCTCGAAGCCGAGCTGCACCGCCGCCTGGACGAGGCCGATGCGGACCGCGCCGTACGCGTCATCATCCTCACGGGCGCCGGGCGCGCCTTTTGCGCCGGGTACGATCAGGCCCAGACGGGAAAGTCGGGCACGCGGCACTCCGATCCGAAGGGAAAATCCCATGCCGAGTTCATCGAGTTCTGGCACCGCGTGGATGCAGCCCGGGTAGGCTACTGGACGCACATGTGGGGGCTGGGAAAACCGATCATCGCCGCAGTCAACGGCTGGGCGATGGGCGGAGGGTTCTGGTACCAGCTCGCCGCCGACATCACCATCGCTTCGGATCAGGCCGTGTTCGCGCAGCCCGAGGTCCGACACATCTCGAATACGACCTTCCTCTTCGCCGCTTTGTGCGGCTGGAAGGCCGCCAACCGCTGGGCGCTGACTGGGGACCACTTCGATGCGCAGGAGGCGCTGCGCATCGGCATGGTCAACGAGGTGGTGCCGCACGAGGAGCTGATGGACCGGGCGCGCGCGCTTGCCAGGCGCATCGCGCTGGTGCCGGAACCGTCCGTGCGGCTCAACAAGGCGATCAACATGCTGGGCATTCAAGCTGCCGGCGTCCATTCCGGATTGCTGCTCGAAGGAACCCTCGGCGCGCTTGCCCACTCCTCCCACAACGAGCTTCGCGAGCGCCTGCTCGAGGCGCAGCGTACCGGCGGCCTCAAAGCCTATCTCGACATGCGCGACGGGCCGTTCCAGCCGGAGCCGATGGGACCGCGCTCCGCCAAAGGGCGGCAGAAGAAGACGGAGCGGTAAAGATGAGCACCGCGGATGTGGATGAGGTCTGCGCCGCGTTGCGCGGCGTGTTGGCACAAACACGCGGTCTCGATCGCCGCGATTTTGTCCGCGCCCTGACGGGGCTCGCGACCACTGCGGCCGGCTCCACGGTGCTCGTCGCCACGCTCGCAAACATCGGCCGTAGCCAGGCCGAGCAGCCCGTCACCTATTTCGGCTATGGCGGCGCCTGGAAAGCGGCGATCACCCAGGCCTTCTTCGATCCATTCACCCGCAGGACCGGCATCCCGGTGCAATACCAGGAGCCCTATATTTTCGCGAAGCTGCGCGCCATGCACGAGGCCAAGGCGCAACAGATCGACCTGGTCGGACTTACCGGCATGGAAGTCTACATCGCCGCGCGCACCGGCATGATGACGCCGATCGACTGGAGCGTAGTTGACAAGTCGGCACTCGATCCGAGGCAGCTGCATCTGGCCGGTGCTATTGGCTGCACCAGCCAATCCATGAACGTGTGCTACAGCAAGAAGAAATGGCCGGGGGCGGATCATCCGAGCTCCTGGGCGGATTTCTGGGATGTCGAAAAATTCCCGGGCCGCCGTGCGCTGCGCCGCGATGCGGTGTGGACCATGGAAGCGGCGGCCAAGGCCGATGGGATCAAGGACGAAGCTTTCTATCCGCTCGACGTCGAGCGCGTGTTTCGCAGCCTCGACCGCATCAAACCCCACATCAAGACCTGGTGGTCCGACAATTCCCAGGCGCAGCAATTGATGGAGCAGGAGGAGGTCGACCTCATTCACATGACCAACGGCCGCGCTACCCAGTCCATTCTCGATCACAACGCGCCGTTTGCGCTCGTCTGGAACGAGGCGACCTATGCCGGCAATGCCGAAGGCTGGATCGCCCCGGCAGGATGCCCCAACCCGAAGGGCGGCATGCAGGCGCTCGACTTCATGGGCCGTGCCGAATACCAGGCGGTGTTCGCGCGCCTTCTTTATTATGCCCCGCAGAACCCCAAGGCGATTGCGCTATTGGACGAACGGCTCGCGCGGCTGATGCCGTCCCATTCCGAGAACGAGAAGCTTGCGCATACCATCGATTATCGCTGGTGGGCGGACAACAACGTCCGCCTGCAACGCCGGTTCGAGCAATGGCTCCAATCGTGACGTAGCGGGGATCAAACCCAGTGGGCTTTGCGCACACGCTCGACGGGACGACCTACAGGTTTGCCGACCTCAAGGACCTGCTCGCCAAGGCGTCCCCGCGGCGCTCCGGGGACGAGCTCGCCGGCGTTGCGGCGGACACCGGAGCCGAGCGGGTAGCCGCCCAGATGGCGCTGGCGGAGGCGCCGCTCGCGCAATTCCTCAACGACGCGGTGGTCCCTTACGAGCGCGATGAGGTAACGCGGCTCATCATCGACACCCACGATGCCGCGGCGTTCGCGCCGGTGCGCAGCCTCACCGTCGGGGGTTTGCGCGATTGGCTGTTGCGCGAGGAGGCCGACACCGCAACGCTCGCTGCGCTCGCTCCCGGCCTCACGCCCGAGATGGCAGCGGGTGTGAGCAAGGTCATGCGCCTCCAGGACCTCATCGCGGTCGCGGCCAAGTGCCGGGTGACCACCGCGTTCCGCAACACCATCGGGCTGCCGGGTCGGCTTTCCACGCGGCTGCAACCCAACCACCCGACCGATGATCCCGCGGGTATTGCGGCGAGCATCATCGACGGGCTGCTGTACGGCGCCGGCGACGCGGTCATCGGCATCAACCCGGTCGCGGACAGCGTCGAGCGCGCGGCTGATCTCCTCGCCATGCTCGATGAGATGCGCGTGCGCCTCGATGCCCCGGTCCAGTCGTGCGTGCTGGCGCACGTGACGACGACCATGGCCGCCATGGAAAGGTCCGCGCCCGTCGATCTCGTCTTCCAGTCGATCGCGGGGACGCAAGCGGGCAATCGCGCGTTCGGGATCTCGCTCGCGATGCTCGGCGAGGCGCGCGCAGCCGCGATTGCGCTCGAGCGCGGGACCGTCGGCGGCAATGTCATGTATTTCGAGACCGGCCAGGGTAGCGAGCTTTCATCCGGCAGCCACGAAGGCGTCGATCAGCAGACGCTGGAGGCGCGCTGCTACGCAGTCGCCCGGCATTTCGAGCCGCTCCTGGTCAATTCCGTCGTCGGGTTCATCGGCCCGGAATATTTGTTCAACGGCAAGGAGATCGCGCGCGCGGGCCTGGAAGATCATTTCTGCGGAAAGCTCCTCGGCCTGCCGATGGGTTGCGATATCTGTTACACCAACCATGCCGAGGCGGATCAGGACGACATGGATGCGCTGCTCACATTGCTCGCGGCCGCGGGCTGCACTTTCATCATGGGCGTGCCCGGTGCCGACGACGTGATGCTGAATTATCAGAGCACCTCGTTCCACGATGCGCTCTATGCGCGGGCGCTGTTGGGGCTTCGCCCCGCGCCTGAATTCGAGGCCTGGCTGGCAGCGGTCGGGATCACCGACGCGACCGGACGCCTGCACGCCAGAGCGCCGGAGCAGGTTGTTCGCGCGCTCGCCTCCTCGAGCCGGCTTGCATCGTGACCGGCCGTCCCGCGAGCGTAACGCAAGCGGCCGTTCCGGAGAGCTGGCTGGCGTTGCGCCGGCACACGCCGGCGCGCGTCGCCATCGGACGCGTCGGCAGCGGGCTGCCCACCCACGCCTATCTGGAATTCCAGGCTGCGCACGCGCGTGCACGCGACGCGGTGCACGCGGCATTGGATCTGGACGCAATGATGCAGAGGCTCGCCGCGTACGGTTGGCCGGCGATCCCCGTGCGCAGCGCGGCGGCGGATCGGCAAGTCTATTTGCGCGCGCCGGAGCTCGGGCGCCGGCTCTCCGCCGAGAGCAAGGGGCGGTTGTCCGAGCCGATGGTCGCGCCTGACGTGGTGATCGTGATCGGCGATGGCCTCAGCAGCGTGGCGGTGGAGCGCAATGCCGCGCCGGTGCTGCAATGCCTGGGGCCCAGACTTGCGGCGGCCGGCCTGCAGCTCGCGCCCATCATCCTCGCGGTGCAGGCGCGCGTTGCGCTCGCCGATGAGATTGGCGAGCTTTTGCAGGCAAGGATCTCGCTCATCATGATCGGCGAACGCCCGGGCCTGAGCGCAGCCGATTCCCTCGGCATTTATCTCACTTTCGCCCCGCGGGTCGGCTGCGTGGACAGCGAGCGCAATTGCATCTCCAACATCCGCGCCGGCGGCATGAGCGCCGAGGACGCCGCCGCGCAAGCGGCGGATCTGATACGTTGTATGCTCGAGCATCAGGCCTCGGGAGTGCTGCTCGCGTCCCGGCTGCATGAACGTCCGCATCGTGAAATCGAGGGACATAGGGTGGTGGCGAGCCCTTGACGTACCCCGACAGCCTCCCGAGCCAGCCGCGGGCGGACCAACAACAATTGAAAAGAACGAGCGCCCAGACAAGCAGGCGGCTAAACGGGCAAGCTGCCGATCCTCGTCAGCCTCATGCCAGCCGCGCGGAACGGCCGCTTTCGCCCCGGCCAGAATGCATATACATAAGCCCTGGCCGGGGCCGCGCCGCGAGCAAGGAGCCGCTGAGATGGGAGCGCATATGGAACCGCAGACCGCCGCGCGGCCGATGAGCCTGTCGGAACGCGCCGACGAGCTCGAAGAGCGGATGATGCACGAGCTCAACGCCAAGATCGCCACCAAATCGGTGCTGTTCAATCTCGCCGACGGCAACAGGGAGATGATCGGCGGAGCGGCACTGCACGCGCAGAATCCGGGAAAATACTTTCTGATGGGCGCCGATCCGCGGCTGCCGAAGCTGCCGGACAAGCCGACCCTCCTCGACTTCTTGAAATACCGGTTCGTCTCGGCATCGACCAATCATCTGTTGCAGAGCGCTGCGCTTGCGCTCAAGGCCGGCCATGGCGAGAAGGTCGTGCTCGCTTGCCTGCTGCATGATATCGGGGTGGCCGGCTTCATTCGCTGCGATCACGGATACTGGGGCGCGCAGCTCATTGAACCCTATGTGGACGAGGAAGTCAGCTGGGCCGTGCGCGTGCACCAGGCGCTGCGCTTTTTTCCGGACGAGTCGGCGGGCTACAAGTATCCGGATATGTACCTGAAATACTTCGGCCCGGACTATAAGCCCGAGCCGTACATCGAGGAGGAATACAAGCGCGCGCGCAAGCACAAACATTACATGACGGCGCGGCTCATCTGCGTGAACGACATCTACTCGTTCGATCCCAATGCGGTGGTGAGCGTCGACGATTTCGTCGATATCATCGGGCGCAATTTCAGGCAGCCGAAGGAAGGGCTGGGTTTCGACAGCGCCCCATCCTCCCACATGTGGCGGACCCTCAACTGGCCGACCCGCTTTCTCTGATTAGCTAACCCCGTCAGCGCCAGCGCGCGCGCAGCCGGCCAGCGATGTCGTGGCGCGCGCCGGATCTCGGCTGCGCCGCCATCCCGCGATCGCCGCCCCACCAGCGCCGCTCGAAAAAGGAAAGCAGCGCGTCGGGGATGAAGCGGCTCCGCGTCGCATACATGTGCCGGTCGCCCGTCCCGGGCTGGTGATGCGCGTAGAAGCGATGCGGGACAATGATGTCGAGCTGGTCCTTCGCTCTGGTCATCGCGACGTAAAGCAGCCGGCGCTCCTCCTCGATCTCCTCCGTGCTTCCGGCAGCCAGATCCGACGGAATGCACCCGTCGACCGAATTGAGCAGGAACACGGCCTTCCACTCCTGCCCCTTGGCGGAATGAATCGTCGAGAGGATCAGGTAGTCCTCGTCGAGATGGGGCGGACCGGCGAGATCGCTGGTGGCATCCGGCGGATCGAGGGTGAGCTCGGTGAGAAAGCGCTCCCGCGACGGATACCCTGCGGCGATCGCGGCGAGCTGCGCGAGATCGCCGGCGCGAACGTCCGCGTCGTCCTCGTGAATACGCCGCAGGTGGGGCTCGTACCACATCCGCACGCGCTCGAAATCGAGTGGCCATTCCACTTCCGCCGCGCACAGCGCCTGAAGCAGCGCAGCTAGGCCGCGCCACTCCGGCGCGGCGCGTGCAGGGACGGCGACATCCGCCAGGCCGGCAACGGCGGCTCCAGGCACGGCGCAGCTCATGCCGTCCAGGATGCGGCCGGCCGTGCTCGGACCCAGCCCCGGAATGAGATTGATCACGCGAAAGCCCGCCACCCGATCGCGCGGGTTCTCGATGAAGCGCAGGCAGGCGAGCACGTCCTTGACATGGGCGGCTTCCAGAAATTTGAGACCCCCGAACTTCACGAACGGGATCTTGCGGCGCGTAAGCTCGAGCTCGAGCACAGCGCTGTGGTGCGACGCGCGGAACAGGACCGCCTGCGCCTTGAGTGCGATGCCCGCCTCCCGGTTCCGCAGCACCCGCTCGACGACGTACCGGGCCTGGGCGCCTTCGTCCTCCACCGACGCGAGAAGCGGGCGTCCGCCCTCTTTTCTTTCCGACCAGAGATTCTTCGCAAAGCCCTCGGTCGCGAGCGCAAGCACCGCGTTGGAAGCGGCGAGAATGGGCTGCGTCGAGCGGTAGTTCTGTGCAAGCGTTACCGTGTGCGCGGGCGGGCTGAACAGAGATGGAAAATCCAAAATGTTTCTCACGGTGGCGGCACGGAATGAGTAGATCGACTGCGCGTCGTCACCGACGACGCTGAGCCCGCGGCCGTCCGGTTTGAGCGCGAGAAGAATCTTTGCCTGAATCGGATTCGTGTCCTGGTATTCGTCCACGAGAACATGGTCGAACCGGCCCCCAAGATCGGCGGCGAGCTGCGGCTCGCCCAGCATCTCGACCCAGAACAGCAGCAGGTCGTCATAGTCGAGCACATTCTGCGTGTGCTTTGCCTGCACATAGGCATCAAACAGGCGTCGCAGCTCGTTTTCCCATTCGCTGCACCATGGAAATGCCTTTGCCAAAACCGCGGCGAGCGGCATCTCGGCATTCACCGTGCGGGAATAGATCGCGAGGCACGTCGCTTTCGCCGGGAAGCGGCGCTCGAGCTGCGAGAACCCCAGCTCATGGCGCACCAGGTTCATCAGATCGGCGGAATCCTCGCGATCGTGAATAGTGAAGCGAGGCTCGAGTCCGATCATCTCCGCGTATTCGCGCAGCAGCCGCGCGCCAATGCCATGGAACGTGCCTGCCCAGGCGAAGGCGGCAGCTTTCGCGCCGGTCCTTGCTCCGACCGCGGTCGCAACAATGCGGTCGACGCGGCGAATCATCTCGGCCGCCGCGCGGCGCGTAAAGGTGAGAAGGAGAATGCGGCCGGGATCGGTGCCCTTGACCACAAGATGTGCGACCCGGTGCGCGAGCGTATTGGTCTTGCCGGAACCCGCGCCCGCAATCACAAGCAGCGGCCCGCCGGGTGAGCGGACCGGATCGGTGATCCCGTGCTCGACCGCGCGGCGCTGGTCGGGATTGAGCTTATCGAGATAGGAACCGGTCATCCATCGATCTCGTCATGGCCGGGCTTGTCCCGGCCATCCACGCCTTGGCTGCCGCGCGAAAGACGTGGATGCGCGGGACGAGCCCGCGCATGACGTGGATAGCGAAACCAGCTCTGGCCTGAGGGATGCGGGCGGCGGCTCAGACTTCCGCGTCGAAGCGCTCGACCTCGACGTGGAGGCAGTCGCCGACGTGACAGCGGTGAGCGTTACCGCTCGCCAGCAGCTCGCGAGCCTCATCCGGTGACGACGCTTCGACGCACCATTCCTCCAGGCGCGTCACCAGCATGGTGGCCTGGAACATTTTTCGCTTCTTCTCGACATGAGCCATTCTCATGAGCCGCACCTCGCAAACGAATCAGTTCGAGTCCGGTATTGTAATGCAGCGATCGCGCGGGTGTGAGCTTTTTGCAACAGCCCGGTCTTTTTTAGATTTGGTCAAAGTGCGGGACGATTTTCTTGCTCCTCTGTCGCACAAAGACAACGTGCGGGGGCGAGATGAGTCTTTCTACATTCCTGGTGCTGCTCGCGCTGACGGCCGGGCAGGTTGCGGTCCTATCCCTCGGAATCTTGGTATTGTGGCTTGCGGGTGAGTTCGGAGGCGGTCATGAGTGAGCAAAACGTCGATGCGCCGGAACAGGTGCGCAAGTTCGCACCCAAGCGTAATCCGCACAGCAACAGACACCCCACGGACCAGGCAGGGGAAGCCCTCATCGGCATGCTGCACCAGGCAGCGAGGGCGTCAGACGAGAATACCAGCCGGGTGATGGAGTTGGTGCACGACCTCAGCCAACAACTGCAGGCCTCGGAGGAGAGGATCGGCCAACTCGAACGCGACGTAGAGCACTTTCGCGCACGGGCGACCGGGGCCGAGAAGTGGCTGGAGCGCATTCAGCAGGAAGTCGAGCACACTCTGATCGGCCCGATGACCGCAAAGCACAACTGATCGAGGTCCTCTGTCTGTTCGTAGGGGCGAGGCATGCCTCGCCCTTCATCCGCATCAATGCCGTTGATGGAGGGGCGACGCATGCGTTGCCCCTACGAAGGTCCTCTCTGGGGCGAGGCATTGCCTCGCCCTTCATCCGCACGCATGCGTCGCCCCTACGATCCTCTCTAGCCTACCCGCCGCGGCGATAGCGCCTTTGCACCGTGCGGCCGGTCCAGTACGGATCCTCAAACGCATTGCGCCTGCAGAACGAGCCGTTGCCCCAGGCGTTGGCCATGCACTGGTCGAAGGAATAGAAGCCGCAGTTCGATCCGCCGCCTCTCCCACCTCCGTATTCTGTGCACCACGGTGCAGCCGAGGCTGCATCGGTGCCCAGCACCAGGGTGGCCAGCAAGATGGATGCCGTGGCGAAGCTGCGCATAACTTTCCTCCTCTCGGAAGCCCCACCCGGATAAGAGATATGGCATGCTCAGACAGGTTCAACGGCCTTGGTTTAGGTTGATCTCCCTGGGAGGGCTACATGAATGGGTCCATGATTGCGCGCCGCGGCGTCCTCAACGGGGCTGCCCTTGCACTCTTGAGTGCCACCGTCAGCGGGCGCGAAAGTCGCGCCCAGGCAGTGCCCAACTCGAGCGGGGCGGAGGCACCCATGCTCAACGCGCCGGCGCACACCTGCGACTGCCATATGCACATCTACGATGCGGAGCGCTTTCCCCCCTCACGGCCGGGCTCGCGGATGCAGACGAGCGCGGCCGTGCCGGAATATCGCCTTCTGCAGCAGCGCATCGGGACCACCCGCACCGTGGTTGTCACGCCCGCGGTCTACGTCACCGACAACCGCGTGACGCTCGACGCCATATCCCAACTTGGCGACAACGCCCGTGGCGTTGCGGTGGTCCATCCGACGGTAACGGACGCCGAATTGAAGGCGCTGGCTGCCGGAGGAATTCGCGGCATCCGCTTCACCCAGTTTGATCCGGCCACCGCCGTGACCACCCTCGATATGATCGAGCCGCTGTCCAAGCGGGTAAACGATCTCGGCTGGCACGTGCAGATCCATATGCGCGGCGACCAGATCGTCGCCGCCGCCGATCTGTGGCCGCGCCTGCCGTCGGCCATAGTGTTCGACCATCTGGGCCGGC
>Ga0207693_10003844_pt1 | contig 12788 bp, 8 predicted proteins | sample LARL81metaG_FD_184347 | JGI IMG/M metagenome (GOLD analysis project Ga0207693, IMG submission 184347) | Corn, switchgrass and miscanthus rhizosphere microbial communities from Kellogg Biological Station, Michigan, USA - LAR L8-1 metaG... | ecosystem: Host-associated > Plants > Roots >...
GAGTTGCTCCCCAGCATGCGCGCCACCGTACCGGCGACAAGACTTTGGTGACGTTCGATTAGCTGCTCCAACGCGCTCGTATCCCCTCGACCCACCAACTGCATGAGCCGCACGTCTTCAGTATCCTCGTCCGATCTTCCCACCGTTCCTTGAACTTTGCCAGACATCGGTCACTTGGACATGAGCGGAATTTGCTAAGAATCTGGCCATTAACAAAAATCTGCTCCTTTACATTCGCCGCCATGGTTTTTGTTGCAAGGGGGAAGCGCCCTGTGCATGCTTGATCGCGCCAGGCTTTGCCCCTGGCAGGGATGAATTATCTGCTTATTCCAAAAGAACTCAGACCGATCGCCGAAAAAGTGGAGGCGAATGAGCGAATTTCAGAGGCCGATGCTCTCGATCTGTATCGCTCGAACGATCTCAACGCGCTCGGGATGATCGCCAATGTCGTGCGGGAGCGAAAAAATGGAAACTACGCCAGCTATATCCATAACCGTTACATTAATTATTCCAACATCTGTGTACTCTCCTGCCAGTTCTGCGCCTTTGCTGCTAAGAAGCGCGACGCCCATGCCTTTGAATATGCGATTGACGAGATCATCAAAGCAGTCGCTGAGGCGCTCCCGCTTGGGATAACCGAAGTGCACATGGTCGGGGGCTTGCATCCGACGTTGAAGAAGGATTGGTATTTGGACCTCCTGCGCGGCCTGCGCGCGCTCGATCCTGATCTCCACATCAAGGCATTCACCGCCATCGAAGTGCGTCACCTCGCACGACGAATCTTTCACATGTCGATCCCGGATACGCTCGAGCTTTTGCGTGATGCGGGCCTCGGCTCAATCACGGGCGGTGGCGCGGAAATTTTCGATCCCGCTGTGCGGGACCAAATTTGCCGCGGAAAAGAAACTGCCGAGGAATGGCTCGACATCCACCGGACGTGGCATCGAATGGGCGGCCATAGCACGTGCACGATGCTCTACGGACACATCGAAACACTTGCTCAACGCGTCGATCATTTGCGTCAACTGCGACAGTTGCAGGATGAGACCGGCGGGTTTACCGGGTTCGTTCCCTTTGCTTTCGAACCGCAAACCACTGTGCTTGCGCACATAAAACCAGCTTCCGCGTTTGAACAGCTCCGCAATCTAGCGGTTGGCCGCATTTACCTGGACAACATCGAGCATCTTACCGCTTATTGGGTGAGCATGGGATTGCCGCTCGCTCAGGTCTCGCTCAGTTACGGGGTGGACGATTTGCACGGTACCATTATCGAGGAAAAAATTTTCCACATGGCGGGTGCGACGACCCCGCAACAACAAACCGTCGCCGCCCTTGAACATGCAATCCGGGGAGCTGGCCGTGAACCGATCCAGCGGGACAGTTTTTATCGGCATATTTCTCCGCGTCCAACGACCGCGAGACATACAGCGTCAGCTCCAAGCGAGCTTGCCTGCGCCTGATGTTAAGGCGCGACCGCCGGGCGCGCGGACGAATGGCGCTTCGCATCGGCTGCGTCAAATATCTCAACGCCCGCCCGCTCATTCGTGGGTGGCCGGGTCAGGTGGATTTCGATCATCCATCGGTGCTTTGCAAACGCCTTGCGAAGGGTGAGCTCGATATCGCTCTCGTCTCCAGTGTCGAATTTTTGCGCAACCCGATTTACCGGATCATCGATGATGTTTCCATCTCTTCCCACGGTCCCGTTTACAGCGTCATCGTTGCGCATCAGGGACAAATTTCCGATATCGATGAAATCGAACTCGACCCGGCAGCGGAAACGTCGACGAATCTGCTGCGTTGCTTGCTGGCGGAGTCCAAATTGGCTCCCCGCTTTGTTCGTCCAGCGACGTCTTCAATTACAGATCGCCGAGCGCGTTTGCTCATCGGCGATCAGGCGATTCGCTTTCGACAGCGCCACACAGACGAATTTCGTTTCTTGGATCTTGGTGAACAATGGAAGAAGCTTGTCGCTTTTCCTTTCGTGTACGCTTTTTGGTTAATTCGACCTGAAGTCGTCGATGCAGAGCGGATCGCCAATCGTTTGCGCATGTTGCGCGATCAAAATCTGGCTAGGATCGACAATTTGATCGCAGAGGGAAAAGATTTTGATCGCGATTTTTGCCACCGCTATTACCGAGAAAATCTCCGATTCAGCTTTGGGAATAGGGAACGAGAAGGTCTGAGGATCTTCCAAGAGTTATGCGAAAAGCATGACCTCATTCAAAAACGCGAGGTCAAGTTCGAGCTCGTGTAGGTAAGGACACTGCGGCACGACATCCATCCCGCGTGACGCGAAACTGATCGCTCGCGCAAGAGGGGCTGCCAAACGATTCGAGGTGTTTGTTTACTTCGATAACGACGCCAAAGTCTATGCGCGTTTCGATGTGCGACGGCTCTCAGCGCAACTTGGCCCTTTAAAATGATTGTGTTCGGCGGCTCGAATCCACGTGAAATCATTTCTTTGGCTCGCTTAAGCCCAAGTCGAGCTTATTCAGCCTCCAGCCAAAACCTGTAAATCGGAATCGAAGCTTAATTCCTTCGCGATCGACCACGAACACGCGCGGACTCGTAAAAAACGCATACCTCACCTTTGACCAGTCGATGGATTTGAACGCATGGGATTGCTGCGCCACCAGGGGCGCGTGCATGCCTTTGACGGCATTTGGATCGGCAATCAGTGCCGCAAGCCCATCCGGAGTGACATAAGCATCGACGAGCGCGTCGATGAGTGTCGGTCGGAGAGCTTTTACCAAGCCGGCCAGACGTTTGTTTTTAATATGTCTCTCGCCCATTTTCTCGGGAGAAAAGTATGCGACGAGCTGCGCTTTCAACGATTCGCGAACAGCAGGAAAATCGACCTGCGCATTGAGTGCCGCGGCATCGCCAGATCGAAGCGCAACCGTAAAGCGCCAGAAGACAACGTAAGGCGAAGCTGCATAAACGAGCAGTAAAACACTGCAAATGATTACTAACCAGCGTATGCGTCTCATTTGTCTCCGCGCGAACTCCAAGTGCGAATATTTCGCGAGTTGATTAACAGTTTGTCTGAGACAAGCCCGATTCGCGAGTGCTTAATGAGAAGGTAGCGGTCTTGTCGAGTCAAAGCGTGTAGGCACCGAACAGGATCGAACGTCCGCATGTTGTAAGGAAGTTCTCCGCGAATAAGCTAATCGGTGCAAAGTCGATGGATCATTGCGCCGGCCGAAGAGCTTGGAAACGGGCCGATTTCGTGGACCGAAATCTGCGGCTCGGACTGTATTGCGCGACTTCTGATGCGCAAAGGTTTCGCGACCAGTGAAGAAGTCGAAACATTCTTACGGCCGCGTCTCAGTTCGTTGAGCGATCCTTTTTTGCTTCCAAATATGCGAGCGGCCGTCGAGCGAATTTCCCGCGCGCTCGATCGACATGAGCGAATCGTCCTTTTCGGAGATTACGATGTGGACGGAGTGACATCGATCGCGCTGCTCGCCGAGATGTTGAGCGCGTATGGCTCTGCGCCGGAGTTGTTTTTACCACTGCGAATGGAGGAGGGCTACGGCTTGAGCCGCGAAAGCATCGAGCGCTGTCTGGAACAAAATAAACCCAGGCTTTTGATTGCGGTGGACTGCGGCACTTCGTCAGTCGGGGAGATCGTCGATCTTACGCAACGCGGCGTTGATGTAATCGTAGTTGATCATCACGAACCAAAATCGGCGCTGCCTGACTGCATTGCAATCGTGAATCCAAAAATCGATCCAAACTCGCCCTTTCATTATCTTTGCAGCGTCGGAATCGTCTTCAAACTTTGCCACGCCTTGCTCAAGACTCGACCGCTGGATGAATTTGGTCTCAAGGCCAGACTTGACCTGGTCGCGCTCGGCACAGTGGCCGACATCGTCCCTCTCCGAGGCGAAAACAGGCTTTTTGTACAACGCGGAGCGATTGAAATTGCAAGATCGACAAGGCCCGGTCTGAAAAAATTGATCGAAGTGAGCGGAGTTAGGTCGCCAATTTTGACTGAAGATATTGGATTTCGACTTGGCCCCAGGCTGAACGCGGCGGGGCGATTAAGCACGGCGGAAAAATCGTTGCAGCTTCTTCTTACGAAAGATGAGGGCGAAGCGGCTGCACTGGCAGACGTTCTCGATAAACAAAACCGCGAGCGCCAGAGCGTGGAAAAGGAGGTCTTTCTTGCAGCGGAGGAGCAAATCGCTCGTGATTATAACCCGATGCGCGACGCGGCGATCGTCGTCGGCGCACGCGGCTGGCATCCGGGCGTTCTGGGAATTGTCGCGTCGCGAATTTCCCGCAAATATCATCGGCCGTCGATCGTGATTGGGGTTGAGGCAAACGCTATCGGAAAAGGAAGCGGCCGCAGCATCGAAGGGCTCAATTTGGTTGAAGCGTTGAATCACTGCCAGAAATTGCTCGAGAAGTTCGGCGGGCACGAAATGGCGGCTGGCCTAACGGTCCGCGAAGAGAAAATTGACGAATTCGCGATGGAGTTTCGCCGGGTCGCGCGCGAGCTGCTGTCGGACGAATGTTTGCAGCCCTGTTTGCGCCTGGATCATGAGCTCGCCTTTTCCGATCTCAGCTTCGATTTCCTCCACTGGCATGAGATGCTGCAACCGTTTGGCAACGGAAATCCGCATCCGCTTTTTTTGGCGCGCGAAGTCGAGTCGGTTGCGACACCGCGTGTCGTGAATGATAAACATCTCATTCTGCATCTGCGCCAGCGCAATTACCATCAACGGGCGGTTTATTTCGATGCAGCAAACGCGCCGCTGCCGCTGACGCCGTGGGATATTGCATTCCGCATTCGAGCAAATGAATACGAAGGCGAAACTCGGCTGGATATGCAGATCCAGGCGCTGCGAAAAACCGAGCCGATTGCCTAATGGAAACCTCCCAATCGCTTGACGAGATGGATTGGATCCCGCGGCCGCGTTTACTTGCGCTGCGCCGCCTCGGGATCGAGACCGTGGAAGGTTTGCTGACTCATTTCCCCCGGCGTCACGAGGATCGACATGAGTTCGCGGAATTTCCGCGCGAGGAGAGCGATATCCCGATCTGTCTTTGCGGCGAAGTGATTAAAACTTCGCTACGCCGTTTTGGCGGTTGGAAAAAGATTTTTGAGGCAACGTTACAAGAAGCAAAGCGAAATGTTCTGAGCGAACCTCTCGTATGCCGCTGGTTCAACTTGCATTATGTGCAAAAGATGATCGCAACGGGGCAGCGCCTGGTCGTTTTTGGCAAGCCGCGTTTGCGCGGCAAACGGATTTGCATGGATCATCCGGAATTCGAGGTGATCGAGAACGACGAGGAAATCTCGATTCATTTTCGGCGCATCACGCCGATTTATCCTGCGACAGAAGGTATTTCACAACGAGTCTTACGCAGCATCATTTACCGATTGTTAAATGAAATTTCCGACCAGCCGGTGGAGACATTAGTCCCGCGCGACGTTGTTCCTGGAGAAAGGCATGACGCGATCCGCGCGATTCATTTTCCGGAAAGCTGGGAAGCGCGTGACGCCGCTCGCGAGCATCTGGTTCTTTCGGAGTTTTTCGCGATGCAAATGCTGATTGCATCACGCCGTTCAGAGTCTTCCATTCGCATGGGCGAATCGCATTGCGGACCGGGCGCACTGCTCGACAAATTTTTGAAGGCATTGCCGTTCGATTTAACCGGTGCGCAATTAAAAGTGATCGGGGAAATCAGGCGCGATCTGGCGGCCAGCCGTGCAATGAACCGTTTGTTGCAGGGCGACGTGGGCTCGGGGAAAACGGTGGTCGCCATTGCAGCGATCTTGCTCGCCGTGGAAGCCGGTTATCAGGCCGCCTTCATGGCGCCGACGCAAATCCTGGCTGAGCAACACTATTCCGTACTACGCCGCTGCCTCGAGCCGCTTGGCGTCCGAATGGCGCTCCGCACGGCGGCCCGGCAAGAGGAAAGTTTTCTTCCATTGGCTGCTGGCGATGAAAATGCGGATGTGATCATCGGTACACACGCGCTGCTTTATGAGAACGTTTCGTTTTCGAAACTGGGTCTCGTCGTGATCGACGAGCAGCACAAGTTCGGCGTTGCCCAACGCGCCCGATTAACCGCCCGTGAGTCAGCGCCCGACGCACTGGTTATGACTGCCACGCCGATCCCGCGCACGCTGACCATGACTGTTTACGGCGATCTCGATGTCTCAATCATCGACGAGATGCCGCTTAACCGGGGAAAAATAGTGACCGCGGTCCGCGATGACTCGAGTCTTGGCGAGGTTCTCAGCTTTTTACGAACACAATTGGAAGCGGGACGTCAGCTCTACGTGATTTATCCGCTGATTGATGAGAGCGATAAATTGGACGTGAAAGCGGCGGCGGCGGAGTACGAATTGTGGGGGGAGCGGTTGCATCCATCTCGCTGTGAATTACTTCACGGTCGCATCCCGGCGGTGGAGAAACAGGAGATTATGGAACGATTTCGTCGCGGGCACGCCAATGCGTTAATCAGCACGACGGTAATTGAAGTGGGCGTCGATGTTCCAAATGCAGCTGTGATGTTAATCGAGAACGCGGAACGGTTCGGACTGGCGCAGCTTCATCAACTTCGCGGGCGCATCGGACGCGGCGAGCACAAGTCTTACTGCATTTTACTAACGTCGGATAAATCCAAAGAGACGGCGGCAAAGCTGGCTGTTTTGGAACGAACAAGCAACGGTTTTGAAGTGGCCGAAGCGGATTGGGACTTGCGTGGACCGGGTGATTTGCTTGGCACGGCGCAGAGCGGCTTGCCCGCGCTTAAGATCGGCAATTTGAAGACCGACGCGGACTTGATGCGACGGGCTCGCGCGGCGGCAATGTCGATCTTCGATGCTGATCCACGCCTGGAATTGCCCGAGAATCAACGTTTCCGGCGTTTAATTGTCGAACAACAGGGACGCACTTTTTCTAATGTCAGTTAATGAAGAATCTCGCGAAATTTTTGCTTTTTGTCCTGCTGGTTAGCGCGGGAATTTCCCTGCTTTACGATTACCGCCTCAAACACGGGGCGCTGAATCTGCCGTCGGCGCGAACGCCGGAGAAATACACGTTGGCTTCGACGCCGAACGTTGATCCAAAGCAAGTCGCATCGCTTGAGGCGTTGAACCGGGAGCGGCGCGTGCTGGTCAGCAGCGTGATCCCATCGGTGGTTGCGGTGAAAACGTCCAAGAAAATCGACATCCGGCGGGAATACGGCCTCGATCCTTTCGAGTTTTTCTTTCGTAACCAGCAAAGACAATTTCGAAATCCAAATGACGAGGCACTCGTCCAAAATGCGCTTGGTTCGGGGGTGATCGTGACGAATGAGGGGCACATCATCACGAACAATCACGTCGTCGATCAAGTGGATGAAATTGAAGTGCAATTGAGCGATGGCCGGACAAAAAAAGCGCGTCTGATCGGCGCGGATTCTCAGGTCGATCTGGCTGTGCTCAAAATCGACGATCCCGGCGTCAAACCGCTTAAACTGGCTGATTCCGACACTGTGCAGGCCGGTGACTTTGTCCTGGCCATCGGTAATCCCTTCGGATTCGAAGAAACGGTGACGGACGGGATCGTTAGTTCGAAAATGCGGCCGAATCGCACGGACGCTTTCGGTGACTTGCTACAAACCAATGCAGCGATCAATCCCGGGAACAGCGGCGGTCCGCTGATCAATTTGCGCGGCGAAGTCATCGGCATCAACACGGCCATCATTTCGCGCAGCGGTGGTTCGCAGGGAATCGGTTTTGCAATTCCATCCAATACGGTTCGCACCGCGCTCGAGAGCTTATTGAAGCAGGGCCGGATTATTCGCGGCTACCTTGGCATCCAGGCGCGAGCATTGCAGCCGGAACAAAGCAGCACCGATAACGAAGGCGTGGTGGTTGATCAAGTAGTGCCGGGATCGCCCGCAGCCCAGGCACAACTGCAGAAAGGCGATGTGATTCGCAAATTCAACGGGCATGAGATCAAGAATTTTCCCGCGCTGAGGAGTTTGGTTGCGCAGGCTGAGTTGAACAAAAATGTTGAACTTGAAGTCGTGCGCGGTGGCAAACCGCTAAAAGTTACGACGCAGATTAAGGAGCAGCCGATGGACTTTCAAAGTGCTGGCGTCTTACCTGGACGCAGCCAACCGCAGACCCCGGCGGCGCCGAACGATCAAACAGAAACAAGCGGCCCGCTTACGTCAATTCACGTCGGGGACCTGACTCCGGAGATGGCGCGCCAACTCGATTTGCCGAATAACGTCCGCGGCGTTGTGGTCACCAACGTCGATCCTGACAGTGGCGTGGCCGAATTGCAAAAAGGCGATGTGATCGAGGAAATCAATCAGCAACCGATAGCGTCAGTTTCGGATTACAATAAAATCGCCGCTTCAGTTGATCCCAGCCAACCGCAGATCCTATCGGTTTGCCGGCATCGGATGCGTTCGTTTCTTGTCTTGCGGCCGCGCTAAGCGATGCAAGTGTGCAGACTCACGCAATAGCGTGCCGCCGACAGACGCCGGAGAGCATTTCCCAAAGCGCATCGAGAACGCGATTCACGGAAGCTTTTACGGATTCGAAATTGTGATTGTCGATGCACGAGGAAAGCATCTTGCGCTCAGCGGCGGCGTGTTCGCGGTCGGCTTTAATGTGGACGCTGAAATAACGATAATGCTCGGGATTATTAAACCCGTAATGTTTCTTCAGTCCGTCGATCTTTGATTCGCAAATCGCGGCGATTTGACTCTCGTAAGCGTAAAGTGCAGCCAGACCTTCCGCTGTCGGTCTGTCACGACACACTGATCGGAATGTGTCGATTAAGTTTTTGGTTTCGAGTTGTCTCTCGGTGCTCCATACATCCAAGTCGGAAACATGAAGGCCTTCGGCGAATTTCAGCCAAAGCTCGGGATGATTTGGTGAACCGGCTTCTTCATCGATCAAATTAGAAAGCAATTGTTTCCGCGTTGCTTGATCATCGCACTTCGCGTGCACTGCCGAGAGATATGTCGGAAACGCGGCGACATGGTGATAGTACTGCTGCGCGTAATCAGCCAGCGCCTTCCTGCTTAGCTCCCCGCGCGTCCACGCGAGATAAAACGGGTGTTTCAAGAGATGTTTATCCGCAATGTCATTGTCGATCTTGTCGAGATGTTGATTCATTGGCTTCTTCAATCCTATTTTATTACGGCCACAGATTGCCACAGACTTTCACAGATAAGAAAACAGAATTCTTCGATCTTCGCGACGTCTGTTTCCATCCGTGGCGTTTTCTCTATTTGAACATCGACATCGATTACGTCGAACACAAAATATGTTTGATACCGCGGATGGGGATGACGACCCAGTCGGGGCGGTTGTTTAGTTCGTAGCCGATTTCGTAAACGGCTTTGTCGAGCAGATAGGCTTCGAGCATGATCTGGAGGTCCTCGGAATTTTGCGGAATGAAAATGGCGCCGGCGGTTGTTTTCAAATAGCTTTGCAGGAAAACGCCGTTCATTTGCCGATACCAGAGATCGGCCCACTGCTCCAGGAATGGCACGTCCTCTTTGCGCATGGCTGGCTGCCAGAGTGCGCTGTAGGCAGCATATTGAAACGAGCGCATCATACCGGCAACATCGCGCAAGGCGGAGCGTTTCAGCTTGCGTTCACTCAGCGGTCGCGCCGGTTCACCTTCAAAATCGAGAATGACGAAATCTTTTCCGGTATAAAGGACCTGACCCAGATGATAGTCCCCATGGATGCGGATTTTGGCGGCATTGGCGCGACGATCGAGAAGACGTTTCTCGTGCGCGAGGATTTCCTGTTCCTCAGCGATAACCTCTTTAGCTTCGCCTCGAAACGCTTCCGGCAAATTTGGTAATTTCTTTTCCAGGAGAGTAAACGCGCGGCGCAGCAATGTTCGCATCGATTGGTAGACGGAACGTTGCGCCATCGCATTGAAAGGCTCGGGCGCAAAGGCGGGATGATCCCTGCTTGAAGCGAGGGCGAGATGCAATTCCCCGGTGCGCTGCCCGAGCAGCTTCGCTTTTTCAGGATAAACGCCGCCGATCAATTTGTCGAGAAGCGAAGCAGGCGGCGTAGTTTCGTGCAGGAGATCCGCTTTGCGACCCAGCACGCGCTCGTAGTAACGGCCAACTGCGTCCAGAGTGAGTGCCCAGCCATCACTTTCGTTCGGGATAGCGCTTTGCAAAAGACAGACGACCGTCGGTTCGGATTTTTTGCGGCGATATTCCAAGGCGCCGACGAAAGCCGGCACGTTTGGAAACTTTGCTTGTTCAGTGAGAAACCGCGTTATCTCGACATCGGGATTCACGCCGTCCTCGAGTTTACGATAGAGCTTTAGGAAGAATTTATTATCGAAAAGCATCGACGAGTTACTCTGTTCCCCAGGGAGAACCTGCGATTTGCCTGAGCTGACAAGAGAATCGGTTCCGAGCGACTTACTCGCGATACCGATAAGATCGCCTATTTCCCCGTTCATAGTCTGATTTTGCACGATCGCTCCGAACAACTGAGACCGAAAGTTCGCATCCCAAATCGCATCGTATAGAACCGTCTCCTTAGCACCCGCGAAACGCGCGATGATTGCGTGCGAAGTATTGCGCGAGACGGCACGTGCAACCTCGTCAGACGCAATCTTTACAGGCAAGGAGTAAATTTCCGTGGGGCCATCCAAATAACTGACCTCGACGAACCAAATTCGCGCCGCATCTGGGCCGGATGAGACAGCAGTTTGCTCGATCACCCTAAGATGACGGAAAGTCCTTGCTTTCGAGCCAAACCAGCGACAGCTCTGAATGTGATTCGGCAGAATCTCGCGCTCGATCTGTGTGCGCTGACCGTCGGCAAGCAAGGTTTGCAGGTCGGCGGGAGCATCGATCATGGGCACAACGCGTTTCCTCGAGACACGACGGCCATCCGTTTGCGCTTGGAGAGCGAACCAATAATGAGCATGTGGGCCGAGCGTAATGACGTAAGGCGACTTCCTGATCGGGCGAAACAGGTTGCGGCTAAATACCTCCATCGGTACACACCCGGCGAAGCGTGACAGGTCCAACTCCAAGGACTGCGCAAAACGCGAGAGGTTCACAACGACAACGATTGTTTCATTCTCGAAGCGTCGAAGAAATGCGAGCACCTTGGCGTTATCTGGATAGAGAAATTCAAGTGAGCCGCGCGAAAACGCCTTGAAGTTTTTCCGCATCGCAATGACCCGCCGCATCCACCAAAGCAGGGAGGAGAGATTCTTTTGCTGGTTCTCAACGTTGACAGCTTCGTAGTGATATTCCGGATCGATCGTAATCGGCAAATAAAGCTGCTGCGGATTCGCTCTTGAAAATCCCGCATTACGGTCCGGGCTCCATTGCATGGGTGTACGGCAACCGTTGCGATCGCCCAGATAAAAATTGTCGCCCATTCCAATCTCATCGCCGTAATAAATGATCGGTGTTCCTGGCATTGAGAAAAGCAGCGTGTTTAGCAGCTCGATTTTGCGTCGGCTGTTTGCGAGGAGCGGTGATAGTCGTCGCCGGATGCCGAGGTTAATACGGGCGTGCGGATCAGTGGCGTAAACGCGATACATGTAATCTCGCTCTTCATCGGTCACCATTTCGAGCGTCAGCTCGTCATGATTGCGCAGGAACATCGCCCACTGGCAGTTATCCGGAACTGGCGGCGTCTGCTCGAGGATGTCGATAACTGGAAACCGGTCCTCCATTTGCAACGCCATGAACATGCGTGGCATTAGCGGGAAATGAAAACTCATGTGCGCTTCATCGCCCTTCCCAAAGTAAGCGACCGCGTCCTCCGGCCATTGGTTTGCTTCCGCAAGCAGCATCCGGTTTGGAAATTTTGCGTCGACATGCGCACGTAACTTCTGAAGATACACGTGAGTCTCCGGCAAATTTTCACAGCTTGTTCCTTCCCGTTCATAAAGATAGGGAACGGCGTCGAGACGGAGCCCATCGACACCCATGGCGAGCCAAAAATCGCACACCTTCTCGACTGCCTCATGCACGGCCGGATTGTCGAAATTCAAATCTGGCTGGTGGGAATAAAAGCGATGCCAGTAATAAGCTTTTGCCACCGGGTCCCACGCCCAGTTAGATGTTTCAAAATCTTTGAAGATAATCCGCGCGTCCTTGTATTTTTCTGCTGTGTCGCTCCAGACATAGAATTCGCGTTCGGGTGAGCCAGTCGCGGCGCGGCGCGACCTTTGGAACCACAGGTTTTGATCGGACGTGTGATTAATCACCAATTCCGTGATGACACGTAGATTGCGCTGATGTGCTGCATCGAGGAACAAACGGAAATCGTCCAGTGTGCCAAAGTTCGGATTAACATCGAAGTAATCGGCGATGTCGTAGCCGTCATCACGAAGTGGCGAAGGATAAAACGGAAGAAGCCAAATGGCAGTGATGCCGAGCTCTTGGAAATAATCCAGTTTTTCAATCAGACCACGGAAATCCCCCATTCCGTCGCCGTCGCTGTCACAAAAAGTTTTGACGTGCAGCTCGCTTACGCGAGGCTCGAATCCACAACCGCGAGCGCATTCTGGCCGCGGACGAAATTCACATCGGTGATGCCGAGAACTTTGCGAAGCTGCTCGGCGGGAACTTTCATCGGGCCGGGGGAATCGGCGGATCCGGGAGCCGGTTGCGGGAATGCCGTGGATGCGGCAGTGTGGAAGGTGACGTTGCCTTCTACCTTTTGCATGATCTGGTGGATGTGGCCGTTGAGCACGGAAACCGAACCGAAGCCTTTCAAGTAGCTGAGCGCCTGTGTGGCATCGTCGGTTCCCCAACCCCAT
>Ga0207693_10003845_pt1 | contig 12787 bp, 5 predicted proteins | sample LARL81metaG_FD_184347 | JGI IMG/M metagenome (GOLD analysis project Ga0207693, IMG submission 184347) | Corn, switchgrass and miscanthus rhizosphere microbial communities from Kellogg Biological Station, Michigan, USA - LAR L8-1 metaG... | ecosystem: Host-associated > Plants > Roots >...
GAAAATGTTGTTGACCAAAAACCCGCATACCTGCCGCTACCCACATTCCGGCGGCGTAGATGTCCTGCTTTCCATCGTTGTCGAAATCCAGCCAGCACGCGCTCATGCCCGCGCCGGCTTCATCGACCTTCGCTTCAGTGGAGACGGCGGCAAAGGTTCCGTCGCCCTTGTTGCGATACAGATTATTGCGGCCGAAATCATTCACGACGTACAAATCTGGCCATCCATCGCCGTTGCAGTCGCCCCAGATGCACGCGAAAGTGTAACGATCATTCTCGGCGTTCAGCCCGGCCGCTTCGGTGCGGTCTTGAAAGGTTCCGTTGCCCTCGTTGTGGAAGAGGAAGTTTGGAGGGCCGTTGCGCGCGTCAACATAGGGAACCGGATAGTGGTATTGGTCGAGTCCCAGATAGTAAGTATACAGACAGAAATAAACGTCGAGGCGTCCGTCGCGGTCGTAGTCGGCGATCGCGGCGTGCGTGAATGTTCCCTGCGGGGGTTGGGCAAACTTGAAGGCGTCGGGCTTGACGGAAAATTTTCCATTTCCCTGATTGACGAACAACACAGGGCCGCTGCCACAGACTACCAGGAGATCCTGAAGGCCGCGGTTCTGAAAATCCGCAAACAGCGCGCAAGCGGTTCCGTCCAAGACTCCGACGCCGGTAGCTTCTGTCACATCTTCAAATGTGCCATCGCCCCGATTGCGGTAAAGGCGGTTGGGAAGCCCCGGAGGCTGACAGATGTAAAGATCATCGCGTCCGTCATTGTCGAAGTCTCCAGCGGCCAGGCCGCGATTGCCGTAGACGTCGATGCCGACAGCGCCATCCAGAAGGGTGCGCCAGTAGTCCATTCCGTGAAGCATTTGGTGTTTGTAGGACTCGGTCTGGCCGAGAGCTTGCTCTGTGACATCGAGGAAAATGGGTTGCCGCGCGCGGCTGAGGGATTCCTCGGTCGCGGTCCAGCGATAAACTCGCCAGCCCGAGGAGTCAGCGTATCGCCATTCCGTCGACCAATAGCCGATGCGTTCCTCGCGTTGTGCGTCGCGGAGTTGGCCAACAAAGTCATAGCGAATGCCGACGCGAACATTCAGAGGTGAGTTGGACGTCTGTTCGATTCCGAAGATTTGAAATTCCGCTGTTTCCACGCGCGTAAATGGCGCCAGGTAGGCTTGCATTTGCTCGAGAAAGCGTTCGCGGCCCAACAGCGGCCCATTGGAGAATTTTCTCTTGATAGCCGTAATTCCATATGCCGAACGCAGTGTTTTCTCCTGCGTCGGAACCAGCGAGGCAGCCTCGAGCGCGGGGTGCAGGAGTCTTGCCAGCACGTTCAAATTCACGGGATTGCGGCGCATCTCGCCGCCCCATTCCTCGAGGTGCTGCGCGATTTCAGCGGCATATTTTTCCGTGATGAATTCATCGCTGCCGGCCGGGACATAACGAAGAATATCATCGAGCGGAGATTTGGCGGGATAGTGCGGGGTCAAGCGGCAATCCGTTAACGGAAAAGAGGGTCCTTGTTCCCCGAGCGTTTCTGGAGACCAAGAGCGAAATGCCGCGGAATGCAGAGGCGCCGGAAGGTACAACAACGGAGCCCAACGCATCGCTCCCAGAAAAGTTCGGCGCGAAACTTTATGTTTGTTCTCTTTTTTGTGCCCCATTCGCAGATGCTCGTGAATTTCCGCTCCCGCGTTGAATGCTAGCATCCAAATGAAATCGGACCAAACCCGCCACCGAGTTCCCGAATTTATCGCTGGAGTTAGTGATGAAAGAGCAGGGAAATTTCGCTAGGCTTTCACTGGTCCGGAGGAATGGCCCACGATCAGTTCAGCGGGGATCTCGTACTCCCGGCCTTGCGGATTCGTGGAGCTACAAAGCTCATGAAGCGCGTCGGCGGCCATTTGTCCAAGCAAGTCTCGATGGATGTCCACGGTAGTGATGGAAGGGTTGCTGTATTCCGCGAGCCGTGTGCGGTCAAAGCCGGTGACAGAAATGTCTTCGGGAATTCGGTAGCCCACAGAGATAAGACCCTTCATCACACCGACAGCGGTGAGGTCGTTGACGGCCATCACCGCGGTCGGGATCGGCGACATACGTCCGATGGCCAGACCCGCGGCAAGCCCGCCCTCAAAGCGCAGATCCCCGTGCAGGATCGGCCCGGGTTCGAGTCCGAGGGCCCGCACCGCTCTTTCGTAGGATTCCAATCGGGCGATGTTGGATTTGAGTTTCGGCCTGCCGGCCACGAAGGCGATTTTCCGGTGCCCCTGTTGATGCAAGTGTTTGACAATTTGCTCAATTCCGGAAGCGTAATCAATCCGGAGAGTGCTGACGTATCCGCGAGCCGGGGCGAGATCAAGAAAAGTGACGGCGATTCTTCGGTGGGTCAATTCATTAATCAGGCGCGCGCTAATTTCGGAAGTCATGATGGCGACACCGCTGACGCTGTGCGCCATCATGCGGCTGGCAGCCTCTTGCGTTCGGCGCGGATTGTAGTCGGTGTCGCTGAGGATGGCTTCGTAGCCAAGTTGCCGGGTGCGCGCCAGAAAACTTTTAATGACCTCAGGGAAAAAAGGATTTTCGATGTCGGAGACAATGATTCCCAGCGTGCGCGTGTCGCGCGAAGCGAGGCGGCGAGCATGTATGTTGGGGAGATAACCCAGGCGTTTTACTGTGGAAAGAACCAGGCCCTGAGTCCTGCGGCCGACCTTGCCTCGTTTGTTCAGAACATTGGAGACCGTCGCAGTGGATACGCCTGCAGCTTTTGCCACATCTCGTATCGTTAGACCCATAAAGGCACAGACCAACCCTCGACAATCGATGCAGGTTCGCGGGGAGCGAGAATAAACCTGCGAGCGCAGAGTATAAATGAAAAAATGTGCTTGACAATATGCAAAACAGTGTGTATTAGTTTTGCCCAAGGTTAAGCGGTTAAGTTATTTTGTTGGGGTGCCTGGTTGTGGGCTTTCAGACCCAGTTCCGGGTATATCCGCATTTTATTTGGTTGGAGAAATTGGTGCGGTGGCGTCATTTGCGGCCATGATTACGGATTCCCGCAAGGGATTCCTTTGATCCCGTCTGCATGTGCGTTTCGTCGGATCGATGGTTTTGCATTCTGGCGAGTCGGAAAACTGAGGGGGCAGCATGAAGTCTAGGACTATTGTTATTGCCGGGAGGGTCTTGGCGCTTTTGTTCGCACTTGCAGGGCTGCTGGTTGGTGCTCGAGCGCTGTACGCCCAGGTCGACGCCGGTTCCATTTTGGGGACCGTAACGGACGCGTCAGGCGCAGTCATCAGTGGCGCCACAGTTACACTTACCAATGAAGGGACAGCCGCGAGCCTTTCCACCACAACGGGTTCCGACGGCCTGTACAAATTCTCCCCGGTAAAAATTGGTTCCTACAAGATTGACGTTGTCCTACAGGGGTTCCAGGCAATGACGGCGAAAGGTGTCGTCGTCAACGTCGGTGCCAATGTGGTGCAGGATTTTGTGCTCAAGCCCGGCAGCGTTTCCCAAACCGTTGAGGTCACAGCAGCAGCTCCTCTGATGGAATCTCAAAGTGCTGCGGTTGGTCAAGTGGTGGACTCCCGCAGTGTCAATGACCTTCCCCTTAACGGTCGAAATTTTACCTTCCTCGCTCAAATTGCTGCGGGTGTGAATACTCCGCAGGCAGACACCCGTGGCAACGCCGCGAGTGGCGCCTTTGCAGCCAACGGTTTGCGGCCCGCGCAGAACAACTACCTACTCGACGGCATCGACAACAACTCGGATACTGTCGACTTCCTCAACGGCACGAACTACATCGTTCTTCCCCCCGTGGACGCCGTTCAGGAATTCAAAGTGCAGACTTCTGACTTCAGTGCGGAGTTTGGCCGCTCTGGGGCCGCGGTTCTCAATGCCACCATCAGGTCCGGTACCAATGATTTCCATGGCACCTTATGGGAATTCTTCCGCAACGACGTGTTGGATGCCGCCGACTTCTTTGAAAATGCAGGCAACATTAAGAAGGGCGCCCTGCAACAAAACCAGTTTGGAGTGGCCGCGGGCGGTCCGGTCGTTATCCCGCACGTCTTCAATGGCCGCAACAAACTGTTCATCTTTGGGGATTACGAAGGATTCCGCAGGGTACAGGGACAAACGCAGACTGGCTCTGTGCCGACGATTGCCGAGCGCGACAGCGGGTTCACGAATTTCCAGGATCTCATTACCGGACAAGCGACCGGCACGCCAGGGACAGACATACTGGGCCGCATTCTTCCGTTGGGCACCATCGTGGATCCCGCCACGACCCGGGCACTCAGTGCCGGGCAAGTGGACCCGGTGACAGGCTTGACTGCAGCCTCGACAGGCTATGTTCGCGATCCGTTCGGAGCTTTTGGCACCGCGACGTGCCCTGCGAGCACAACCAATTTCGGCGGCGGCAACATCAGCGCTTGCCAGTTAAATCAGATACCGGCGGGACGCTTGGACCCCAACGCCATCAACCTCATGAAACTTTATCCACTCCCGACCACCGCTTCGCTGCTCGGAAATTACGCGACTTCTCCAAAGCTCTATGAACATCGCAACGCCTTTGACGTCCGCATGGATGCCAATATTAGCGACAAGAATCAGGTCTTCTTCCGGTTTAGCTATGTGGACGACCCGCAATTCATCCCCGGCCTCTTCACCGGTATCGCGGACGGAGGTGCTTTTCAACAGGGCAATCAGACCGCGATTGCTCAGCAGGCCGCCCTCGGCTGGACGCACACATTTTCACCCACGCTGATCAACGAGGGGCGCATCGGCTTTAATTACCTGCACACAACCCGCGCGGGGCCGGTCGCCAACGAGTTTGGCATTCCGGAGCAATATGGCATTCAGGACGTCCCACAGGTGCCTGGAAATGGCGGCCTCCCTGCCTTCGGGATTGGCGGGCTTTCTACCTTGGGAAGCAACGCTTTCCTGCCTTCCAATGAAGTCAGCCAGACCCTGCAACTTACCGACGATGTGACTAAGATTTTCGGTAAACACACTTTCAAGATGGGTTTTGAATGGCAGCACGTGAAGTTCACGACCTTGCAGCCGCCGTGGTCGCACGGTGAATATGATTACAACGGTGCTTTCACGGATCTCGCTGGAGGTTCGAATTCAGGAAACACCGGTCGCGCGGACTTCCTTTTGACTCCAACCGCGGCCAGCGTGCCTGGCGGAGTGAATTACGTGGGTGGTTCCAGCCAAGTCTACCTCTCCAATATCGCATTGACCAACAACGGCAAGAACTACTGGGGCGCCTATGTAAATGACAGCTGGAAGGTCACTTCCAAGCTGACCGTCAATCTCGGGCTGCGCTACGATTACTTTGGTCTGGTCGGCGAGAACCACGGGAATCAGGCCAACTATGTGCCGAATGCCTTGGGCACACCGACGTACTTGATATTGCCGGGACCGAACGCTAGCCAACTTTCTCCGAGTTTCCAGTCTGTACTTGGGGGGGCGGGCATCGGGATATCTGTGACGAACGCCTACGGCAGCGGGCTTGGGCATTCGCAAACACTCAATTATGCCCCACGCCTAGGCGTTGCCTACCAAGTCAATCCAAAACTGGTGGTCCGCGCCGGATGGGGTATGTTCTACAACGGCTTTGAAAATCGCGGCTACTCGCCGAATATCGGCGAAAACTATCCGTTCCAGTTCCAGTTTAACTTCCCGGCACCCAATAGTGTCACCCCATATATCTTTACGAACGGCGGTGTCACTTGTCCAACGGCGGGCCCTGGTGGTAGTGCAACCTTTGAAACCGGATTCTCCTGTACACCACTGACGCCAGTCCAGGTCAACGCCAACGGACTGGCATTGCTAGGAATTCAGTTCAACTACCAGACCCCATACAATATGGGTACCAACTTGACCCTCCAATACCAGATCTCCCCCACCATTGCTTTAACGGCAGGGTACGTGGGCACAAGTGCGCGCCATTTGGAGGTCTTTCCAAACACCACCAATAGCATCTCGACGATCAACTATTACAATACTTCTACTTCAAGCTTGATACCGTACCCGACTTTAGGACGGAATCCTAGCTACGCGGCAACCGAAGGGAACAGCAACTACAACGGCTTGTTGGTGACGATCGAAAAGAGGTTTGCGAATGGTCTAAACTTCCTGGGAACCTATACGTATTCGAAGGTGCTCACCGACGCACATGACTTGCTCAATGGTGGGAGCGTGGGCTTTGGCACCAATGCTGTGAATGGCTACCGTGCACCAGCGGTTCCTGGTTACGGAATCCATGCGGATTACGGACTGGCGAGCTTTGACATAAGGAATGTCTTCCACTTTAGCGGGGGTTATCAGCTCCCCTTCGGTAAGGGGCAGCGTTACATGAGTGACGCTACAGGGGTAAAAAACCAGATTGTTGGCGGCTGGAGCCTCAACTGGCTGATGACATTCCAGGGTGGTCAGCCCATAACCCTCACTTGTCCGTCGACCACAGCGGCAGGTTTGTCCTGTGGCGCTCTTTTCGTACCAGGCCAGCCTTTGAAGCTCGGGCTGCATACTGATTCGAATGGCAAGCTAAGTTGGTTCGGAAACCCCGGAGCCTTCAATCAGCCTTGTCAGATCGGATCAAATGGACAACCTATCCCCAATTCGCCGCAGGGTTGTGTGCCGTTAACGGGTACGGCGGCGCTGGGAGGCTTAGCCCAAGTGGAGGGGCCCCACTACGGCAGAGTGGACTTCTCAATCTTCAAGAATTTTCCCATCAAGGAAAATATCTACCTGCAGTTCCGGACCGAATTCTTTAACATTGCCAACCATCCAACCTTCAACGCTCCTAATTTCGGTGGCAACGGCGTTGTGGCCATCGGTGGATCGGGCAACTACACCAGTTCCACCTTCGGCGAAATTGGGTCCACTCGGACCAACCCTTATGATGCGCGGCAGATCCAGTTTGCCCTAAAGTTCTACTTCTAGTCGGCGCTTACATCCCATCAATAAAGGCGCTTCGGGAGAAGCGCCTTTATTGCGATCTTCAGGTGCCGGCTTGGCCTCCGAGCACCGTGATACCATGCAGGAATCGTGACGCGAAGGTATTCGTCCATGACATGTGCGTTTCTGACTCTCGTAACGTACATCTCCGTGACACCTGCTGCGCGTGCCCAGAAGCGAGATCTGGACCGTGAGTTTAAGGCGGCTGTTGCCCAATACGAGTCCGGCAAATATCCGGAAGCCGCCACGCAACTTGAAAAGCTTGTGCGAGAGGTACCGGAGAGTTTTGAAGTGCAGGAACTCCTGGGCCTGGTCTACGCAGCCCAATCGCAAAACGACAAAGCCAACGAACATCTGGAAAAGGCCGTTCGGCTGAAGCCCAATTCCGCGACGGCCCACACCAATCTGGGCAACAATCTTTTGCGCCTCGGCAAGCTCGATCTGGCAGAGCAGCAGTTCAAGAGGGCAGCAACGCTGGACCCACGGGACTATGAAGCCAACCACAATCTCGGGGAGTTCTACGCACGCTCCAACAAGGTTTCCGAGGCAGTCCCGTTCCTTGAGCGCGCTCAGCGGATCAATCCATCCTCTTATGACAACGGTTACGATTTGGCGCTCGCCTATCTGCTCACGGGGCACCTCGGTGACGCTCGACAATTAATCCAGGAACTTGCCAAACGAAAAGATACCGCGGAACTGCACAATCTTTTGGGCGAGGTGGAAGAGAAAGAAGGTAACTTCGTGGAGGCGGCCAATGAATTCCAGGCTGCCGCGCACATGCAGCCCAGCGAAAGCAATATCTTCGATTGGGGCTGCGAGCTCCTTCTTCACCGGACACTGGAACCCGCAATCCAGGTGTTTCGCCAAGGTGCGGAACGCTATCCGGATTCGGCTCGCATGGCGATTGGACTGGGGATGGCGCTATATTCGCTCGGCAAGTACGACGAAGCCGTGAAATCTTTGCTGCGGGCGGCTGATTTGAACCCCGGCGATCCTCGTGGTTACCCGTTTTTGTCCGGCGCCTTCGACAGTTCGCCAAGCCAAGCCGAGGAGGTTATTGAGCGGTTTCGACGCTTCGCAGAATTACAACCCAAGAACGGTCAGGCCGTGTATTACTATGCGATGAGTCTCTGGAAGGGCAAACGGTCACAGGACCCGAATATCGATCTGAATCAGATCGAAGCGCTGCTGAAGAAATCCATTGCACTTGATCCCGGACTTGCTGAATCGCACTTCCAGTTAGCTAATCTCTACTCCGACCAACGAAAATACGCAGTGGCGATACCGCAATATTTGCAGGCGCGCGAACTGAATCCAGATTTGGCCGACGTGCATTACCGTCTTGCCCAAGCCTATGTTCGCACCGGAGAAAAAGACGCCGCGCAGGAAGAATTCAAGGTTTACCAGCAATTAGGGGCGAAGCATCTTTCTGATGTTGATAAGCAACGAGCGGAAATCCGGCAATTTGTTTACTCGGAGAAGCAGGGCACGGAGGCAAGACCGTGAGCGGCTCTCGCCAACTCGCGCAGCAACTGGCGTTCACGCGCAGGGAGTTTTTGCGCAATGCCACGGGCGTGGCTCTGGGTAGCGCGCTGCTGCGACCCTGTGCGTTTGCGCGTGCAGCGACTCCTTCCTCCAGGCGGAAAGTGGTGGTCATCACCTTTGGCGGAGGCGCGCGCGACCAGGAGACTTTTGCGCCTGAGGGTCAGGAGAACATTCCCCACCTGGTGCGGGAACTGATACCGCAATCGGCGTTTTTTACGCAGGTAGTGAATCGCGGAATCCTGGGCCACTATGTCGCCACCGCAAGCCTGGCGACTGGCGTGTATGAAACGATCAACAACTTTGCTTCGCTTCCCCCGGAGTCGCCGACGATATTTGAATATTTCCGCAAAGATTTCAGGCGACCGGCTTCGGATGCCTGGGTGGTTGCTCCCAGCAATGGCTTCAACCGCATCGGCGAAAGCAGTCATCGTGGCTTCGGTCCTGGCTCCGGGGCAAGAGTAATCCTGCCCAAATATTTGCTGAGCGCCGCAACGTCTGGCAGCACGGATTACGGGCATTTGCTGCGTGACAGCTACGAAACGCCGCTATCGGCTCCAGAACTCGGTGGCAGTCCGTTTGAGTTGGAACAAATGGAGAGGATCCTGAAGCTTTCTGTCGCTGATTTCAAGTCCCATGCTCGCACCTTGTCGAGCCCCGACGAACTGTCGGTCTATATCGTCCGCCAATTGATGCACCAACTGGCTCCCAGTCTCCTGTGGGTCACGATGCATGATATTGATATTGCGCATGCCGGGGCCTACTCACTGTACATCGACGGAATTCGGCGCACCGATCGCTTGTGTGCCGAACTCTGGAAGGCGATTCAGAGCGAACCCGAATACGCAGGCAAAACCAACCTCTTCATTCTTCCGGATTTCGGCCGCGATTCTGACGACGATCCCGGCGGAAATGGTTTTCAGCATCATCGCACCGGCGACGTGCTCTCTCGAACGACGTGGCTGATGGCTCTTGGCCCTGGCGTGCGCGAGGGCGTGGTGTTCGACCATGCGGTGGAGACCATCGATTTCGTGCCGACTCTCGGCGCGCTGATGGGCTTTTCGCCGTCCTTCTCGCCAGGCAAACCGATTTCGGAGCTGTTGTAAATTTTTATGCTTCCCGCCAACCTCAAACCGGAGCAGTTCAGCGGCTATCCTCCCGAAGCAAGAAAACTTGCGGTGGAGTATCTGGGAGTGTTCCAGCGCCTGCCGCTGAGTTTTCTTCCCAATCTTTTGCGCGAAGTAATTGATTATGATTATCGATTTCCTGCTGAACGCAAGACGCTTGAGAAAGAGCTTGGCAACCTGAGCTCGCTTCCCGCGCCAGAATTAAACCAGTGGTTCCGGGAATTCGCCGCAATTCAGCTATCTCCCAAACTTGAACAATTTGACTGGATTAATTCGCCGTCGCAATTTGTGGAGCAACTTTCGTCGCACCTGTGGACTACGCACCAGGTGGATGCATTTCGTAAGGCAGCCACGGAATATGCGGATCGCTTGTATGCGGCGGTGCAACCCGATCCGCCTGCGTTGCCTCGTTTGGGAATTGCGGTGATCGGCCAGGGAGTGGACGAACACGAAGAACCTCTGTTCCGTAAATTGCGGCCGCACGGTGCTTATTTCACGGCCATCCAGCCGGATAACGGGCTGCAGCACTTGCTCGATGTAGTGGCAACGAGAGCGAAGTCGACGCCGCTTCCCTATGCCCATTGGTACATTGATGGTGCGCAGGAAATTCCGCACTCTCGGGCAATCACCTGCGTTTCGTATAAAAACCTGGAACCAGCGCGTGCCGCTCTACTGGCGAGAATACAGGCAGAAACCACGAAGTCGGGCGGAGGGCCGGAGGCTTTACGTACCGTGATGTCGCAGATGCGTCCCGGCGACCTTGGCTTTGACGAGTCCGGCGATCGCGTGCTCGATTTTTTTCAAGTCAAACTGCTGACCGAAGGTTCCGGGACGCAGATATTCAGCACCAGCTTTGCCCAATGGGCAGCACGCGAAGCCTTGCGGCGCGCCCAGCCGCTCACGCTGCTGGTGCGCTTTGCGCCGCGGCAACGGCAGAAGCCGATGAGCGAGTTGCTCTCCCCGAGCCACGAGCCTGAGGAATTGGACCCCATGGGCTCGCTGGTCGATGCGGACATGGCGGCCTACTACAACTGGATTAACCAGCAGCGGCTGCCGGGCTCGGAGAAATCGCTATTTCTGGCGTGGTTTGAGAATCACAGGGAAGCCGTGGCGATCTCGCCGGTGATGCCTCGCGGAACGGTGTCTAGTTCGGCGGCCACGCTACCAGAATTGCTGTCTTGGATGGCGTAGAGTCTGGTACTCGGGACCGCACCAGAGTGTTTCTTGCGGCTTTTTGGTTTTGAGACTCGCGTCAATTGTTTGGTTCATGTGACAGGCACTTCAGGGTAGCAAACTTAGATCCTCTACAGATTCGGAGGAATCACTGTGAATCGTTTCGCGTGTCGGTTTGTTTTCTTCTGTACTACCGTTGTGATTTTTTTGCTGCTTTTGTCTGCCACTCCATGCGGTCTTGCTCAATCCACGCTTTCCGCACCGCCGCCACTTCTGCTTGGCACCGCCTGGTATCCCGAGCAGTGGCCGGAATCGCGCTGGGACGCCGACCTTGCCCTCATGCAGCAATCGGGCGTGCACATGGTTCGTGTCGCGGAGTTTGCCTGGAGCCGCATGGAACCGGAAGAGGGGAAGTACGACTTCGATTGGCTCGACCACGCCATCGCTGCCGCAGCCAAGCACGGCATCTATACGGTTATCGGCACGCCCACGGCCGCGCCACCTGCCTGGCTTACGCAAAAATATCCTGAGACGCTGCGCATGAACGCCGACGGGCGTTGGGACCAGCACGGCAACCGGGAACAATACAATTTTGCCAATCCGAAATATCGCGAACTTGCGCGGAACATCGCCGAGCAACTGGCGAAACGTTTCGGTCACAATCCTGCCGTGCTTGGCTGGCAGATCGACAACGAATATGAAATGGCATCATACGACCCGGCAACGAAGGCGCAATTCCAACAGTGGCTCCAGGCTCGCTACGGCACGCTAGAAAATCTGAACGCTCGCTGGACGACGGCCTATTGGAGCGAGAGCTACACTGCCTGGGACCAAATCCCGATTCAGGTTGGTTACGGCAATCCCGGCCTGCTGCTTAGTTGGATGCGTTTCGTCAGCGACACCTGGCGCGGCTACCAGAAGAATCAGTTGGAGGTCCTGCGCGCCAATTCTGACGTGGCTAAATTCATCACTACCAACACCATGGGTTGGTTCGATGGCTATGACCATTACACGGTGGAACAGGACCTCGATCTGGCGGCCTGGGATGACTACGTGGGACAAGGCCATCTCGATGCGGTGAAGAACGGCTTCGCCCACGACTTGACGCGCGGCTTCAAGCAGAAGAATTTTTGGGTGATGGAAACGCAGCCCGGCTCGGTGAATTGGGCGGAGATCAACAACGCACTGGATAAGGGTGAAGTCCGTGCCATGGCTTGGCACGACGTGGGCCACGGTGCCGACACGGTTAGCTACTGGCAGTGGCGCAGCGCGCTCAATGGGCAAGAGGAATATCACGGGACGCTGGTCGGATCGGATGGTACGCCCGTTCCGCTTTATGCCGAGGTTGCGCAAGTCGGCAAGGAATTCGAAAAAGCCGGGCCGGCACTGGCTGGTACCTCTGTGAAATCCGAGGTTGCGCTTCTGCATTCGTACGATAGCCGCTGGGCCATCAACTGGCAGCGGCACAACAGGAATTACGATCCCAACATGGAATTACGCAGCTACTACGCCGCGGTGCGGCCGGTCGCGCAATCGGTCGACATCCTTCCGCCAACGGCGAATCTTTCTTCCTACAAGCTCGTGGTTGCTCCCGGGCTGAACGTTCTGTCCGATGCGGCGGCGAAGAACCTTGCTGAGTACGTGCGCTCGGGTGGGCATTTGGTACTTGGGCAGCGCTCGGCGATGAAGGATGACGACAACGGCTTGCAACCTGATCGTCAACCCGGCCCGCTCGGGGAACTGCTTGGCGGGCGTGTGGAGCAGTATTACGCGCTGGTTGATCCCGTCCCGGTGGAGGGACAGTGGGGAACTGGCGAGTCGCCGTTCTGGGCCGAGACGCTAAGCATAAAGGATACGACGGGTACGGAGGTTTTGCTGCGCTACGGGAAGAGCAATGGTTGGCTGGATGGCCAGCCCGCCGCGATAACGCGGAAAGTCGGCAAAGGGCGCATCACGTATATCGGTGCATGGCTCGATCCCAAGACC
>Ga0207693_10003846_pt1 | contig 12786 bp, 10 predicted proteins | sample LARL81metaG_FD_184347 | JGI IMG/M metagenome (GOLD analysis project Ga0207693, IMG submission 184347) | Corn, switchgrass and miscanthus rhizosphere microbial communities from Kellogg Biological Station, Michigan, USA - LAR L8-1 metaG... | ecosystem: Host-associated > Plants > Roots >...
TGACTGCATTCACGCGATGGGAGGAGCGCCGAGTAGCGACGTGGGCGTTTGCTGCCAGCGGTTACAGCCTTGTCAGCTGTGAGGACCACGCCAGGAGGCACATCCTGGACAAATCAAATGGTGTCGGTCCGGTTCATTGGGTTTGGATCCGGGAAGACTGCCGGACTACTTGAGCGTCTTCAGATAGGCGACGAGTGCCTGCAGCTGAGCCTGCGGGATGATCCCGCCCCAGTGCGGCATGCTCACGATCGGCGCCTTCCCGATCACGCTGCCTGACCGAATCACCGCGATGATCTTCTCGTCGGTGTTGAACTGCTTTCGGAAGCCAGGACCCGACAGCGGCGGGATCGTCTTGTCAGGCGACTGCGGGTTCGGCACGCCGCCGAGCCCACTGATGCCGTGGCAGTTGACACAGCCGTAGCGGAGGTAGAGCGCGCCACCCTCGACGGCGGCGCCCTGGTTCTGCGGGATCGGCGCCGGCTCGGCCGTCGGGACCGCCGGAAGCCCCGCACGCAGGTACGCGACGAGATCGTTGACCTGGGTCGAGGACATCACGGCGCCCCAAACGGGCATGTAAGGCTGCGTCGGGTTGTTGGCGACCCCGAGCCCGTGGTTGATGATCGACCGCAGTTCCGGGGCTGTCAGCTGCTGCGCCACACCGGTCAGCCCGGGCACCGTCGGGGAGACGCCACCGCGTCCCTGCAGACCATGACACTGCGAGCACGCGAATTGAACGAAGTCGTGGGCGCCGGCGGCGACGCTCGGATTGACCGCCACGGTCGACACCGTCGGGGTTGTCGAGGTGACCGTCGTGGTCGTGTTGTTGGTCGCCTTGGCGGCGATACCGATCAGGCCACCCACCAGCACGAGGGCAGCCGCGGCGAACGCCAGTGTGAGCCGATGCCGGAGGCGATCGTCGGACAATTCGCTAACCCGCCGGTTCCGTCGCTGGGGGCGATGACCGATCGTGCTCTTCGCTCATCACGATCTCCCGCACCGGGACCTCCAGCTGTTTCTTGAGGTGGCTGAGCATTCGGTTTGCGAGCCAGCTGGTGCGCTCGCTTGGATGCGTGACGATGACCACCTCATCGGCGCCGAATTCCCGGAGCTCATCCTCGATCGCACCCATCGCATCGGCGTCACCAACCTCGCCTTTGGCGACGAACCCTTGTTCGTCAGCCCAGGCGAGCGATGCCTCGAGCCGCACCCGCGCCTGCATGCGCTCGCGATCGACATCCCCCGCCCAGTGGTGCAGTCGTGACGCCATAACCGGCGAAAGCACGTCGAGCTCGAGCTCGACACCGGCCTCCGGCTGCAGTTGCCGACGCAGCTCCCCGCCAGCAAGCGCCCTTTCGGCGATCACGAGAACGTGGCGCCTGCCCGGACCTGGACCATGGCGATGCGGTGCGCTGGCCGCGTCCCGCAATCCGTGGCCGACCGTCTCACGGCCCGACAGCTCGAAGACCAGTCCAGCCGCGCAACCAGCTGCGAACACGACCACGCCATACGGCAGCGAGGACAACACCCCGACCATGATCGACACTCCCAGCAGCAATCCCAAGACTGCCGCGACTCGAAATGCATCCGTCTCGGTCTTGAAGGGGATGCGCATGACCGTCCGTGCTGAGCCTACCGCGGGCGGTCACGCCTGCCAAGGTAGATTCGACGCACCGCGAGGCAGGCAAGGATGGTCCGGCTAGGTCCCTGGTCTTCGCCAAACTCGTGCAACTCAACGGCGGGCCATCCGGTCGAAATGGGTGCTGGGTCACCCGTCGGCCGTTGACGCTTGTCAGTCAATCCGCCGCGGCAAGCACGAGTTGCCCGAGTGGCGCCGAGATCTCGGCGAGCGCTTTCTGGGGAAATGCACACGGCCGGCGGCGGCACAACGCTCGGATGCGGACGCCTCCGACGCTTCCAAGTGTGATCGGCCCCACGATCCGCGGAAATGAATCAGTGGGAGGCCGGTGTAGTCGTCGTTCGGCTTCCGCTAGGAGCTCCTCCGACCGCGACGGGCGCCGCGCTCGATTTCGCGGGGGCAGAAGCGCCGGCGCGCAGCGGCGAGACGGCTCCATTCGTGCCCAGCAACGGCGACGGCGTATGCCTGCAACGGACCTGAGCGCGGGACGAAAGTGCGGAGATACCCCTCGAGCCGTCCTTTGCCCCAGATACCCAGCGCTACAATCGACGCTCCGCACAGCCCAAACTCAACGGAGTGTTCAGCATGTCACACGCTGCGATCACGATTGATGAGCAGGACCTACCGACGGTCCTTGAAATGCTGCGTGAGAAGGGAATAGCCGTTGCCCAGGTCGAGGAGGGACGGGCCGTCGGTGGTCGGGTCGGCGAGGCGCAGGCGCCGACCCAAGGTGGTCGTGATGTTGGCGGCTCGGTCGGCCACGTGGACGGCTAGAACGACAAGCCCCGCGCTGCTTAGCAAGGCGAACGGAGGTAAAGCGTGCGTTAGGAGCAGCTGTGATGCTATGTCGTCGCAGTCGCGTTCCTGCAGGGGTGCGACGGTCCGGTGTGTAGGGGTTGTCGGTACGTCCTCAGTTCGACCGCCGTGAGTGACGCCACAATGCCGCCGTCGCTCGCCTGCTTGGCGCCCGTTGCGGATGATCGCGGCCGCGGTGTGCGTCGGCGGCGGTCGAGGGGGCGCCACCATACGCTCCGTCTGTGACTCCGCCGCGGCGACCTGTCGCCTTCTGTGGTCACCCATCGGCTGTGCGGCGCCGCCTACGGTTGCTTCGGTAGCAATGCGTGACCGTCGACGACGGCAGTGGCGACGTCGATGAGCTTGCGGTTGGCGGTGCGCGAGCGGTCGCGCAGCATCTCAAACGCGCTTGCCTCGTCGATCGAGTGGCGTTCCATCAGGATGCCCTTGGCGCGCTCGGTGACGGCCCGACGCCCAAACGCGCCTTCGAGGTCGTGATACTCGGCGAAGCGCCGCAGGACGATGTCGATCGAGCTCTGCCAATCCTCGACGTCCGCGTCGCTGATGTGGGCGAAAACGCCCCGCTTTGACGCCTCCTTGACGAAGGCAGGATCGGGCGCGTGGAGCAGCACGATCACCGGGCACGCGGCTTCCCGTACGATTTTCTCGATCAGGCCGAGGGCGTGATCGGAGCTTGTCCCGAGCCCGACCAGCGCCACATCGGGTCGCTCGCGGGCGGTCACGGCTCCGACGTCTGCGACCTCGATCTCCCGCGCGATCACCTCATGCCCCAGCGTCGCGACGATCGTCGCGACCAGAGCCAGGCGATCCTTGCGCTCGTTGGCAATCAACACGCGCAGATGGTCAGTATCGCGGTAGCTCATGAACGACTCCGGGCAAGTCGATTGTAGCTGCGCGACCGCGACTTTTGGGTCGCCTGCCGAGAGCCCTTACTCTGAGATGTGGCCGGTCTCAGCGCCAGTTGTTCAGGCCGGGAGGGCCAACATCAGCGTCTCCGCCACGCACACCGGCTTATCGCCTCCCTCGCGCTCGAACGTCAGCTCGGAGGTCACCATGACCCCGCCCGACACGTCGTCGACCGCGCCGAGACGGAGGTGCATGCGGACGCGATCGCCCACCGGGAGCGCCGCCGGGAAGCGCAACTTGTTGAGGCCGTAGTTGAGCATGAAGCCCATCCCGTCCACGCGTAGCAGCTCCTCGAGGAAGCGGGGACCCAGCGCCAGCGTGTAGTAGCCGTGGGCAATCGTCCCGCCGAAGGGCGTCCCGCGGGCGCGCTCGGGATCGACATGGATCCACTGCTTGTCGCCGGTCAGGTCGGCGAACGCGTCGACGTCGGCCTGAGTGACATCGTGCCAGCTGCTCACCCCCAGGTCCTCGCCTGCGTGGGCCTTCAGCTCGTCGATGCCGTTGATCGTCAGCGGGGTCTCACGGAGGAGCCTCATGAGACGGACCCGTTCGTCGTCGCGGCGGCGGGGGTCGCAATCCCCAGGTCTGTCTCGGCCGGTGGGACCATCGGCCCGTCGCCGACCGACGGGTCGATGATGCCCTCCTCCAGCCAGGTGTGTCGGCCGTTGAGGACGTCGAGTGCCAGGCGGTGGTTGGGCTCGTCGGCGTTCTGCCACAGCTCGTGGAACAACCGCTCGGTGCGAAGCTGGGCCTGGTTGCAGAAGGCCTTGGCCATCTCCTGGGTCTCGGTCGCCCGCTCGGGATGCTCCCCGATCCCCGTCTGGGTGAAGACGACGGTCGCGGACATTGCGAACAACTCGGCTCCGATGTCAACGATTCGTCCCAGGAAAGCTCCGTGCTTCTCGGTGCCGGCTTGCCAGCGCGCCATCGCGTAGAACGTCGAGCGGGCGAGCTTACGGCTGGCGCGCTCGATGAACCGCATCTCCCCGGCCAGCTCGCCGTACTCGGCATATGTGTGGGGGACCTGGCCGCGCCCGACGGCGAGTTTGGGGTACCAGGTGGCGTAGAAAGCACCGGCCTTACCGAGCGCTTTCGCCTTGCGCTCACGCGGGACGTCGGGGTCCAACAGCTCCCCGGCCACGTGCAGGTGCTGGTCCATCGCCTCGCGCGCGATCAGCAGGTGCATGATCTCCGTCGAGCCCTCGAAGATGCGATTGATGCGCATATCGCGCATCGCCTGCTCGATGGGCACCCCGCGCAGGCCGCGGGCGACCAACGACGGGACGGTCTCGTATCCGCGCCCGCCGCACACCTGCACCAGCTGGTCGACGATCCGCCAGCCCATCTCCGAACCGTAGAGCTTGGCCAGGGCGGCCTCGATGCGTACGTCGTTGCGCTTCTCATCCGCCAGCCGGCTGGTCACGTCGACCATCGCCTCCAGCGCGTATGCGGTCGCGGCGATGAACGCGATCCGCTGCGCGGGCTCGTCATGCTCGCCGATCGGCTTGCCCCACTGCACGCGCTGGCTGGCGAACTCGCGGGCGATCTTCGTCGCCCACTTGCCGACCCCAGCACCGATCGCCGGCAGCGCCAGCCGGCCGGTGTTCAGCGTGGTCAGAGCAATCTTGAGCCCCATGCCCTCACGGCCGATCACGTTCCCGGCCGGGACGTACACGTCGGCGTACAGGGTTTGGGAGTTCTCGATCCCGTGCAGCCCCATGAACTCGATGCGATGCTCGACGACCACACCATCGGTTGAAGCCGGAACGATGAACGCCGTGATACCGCCTTTGTGACCCTCGCTACGGGGCACCCTGGCCATTACGACCAGGACGTCAGCCACCGTCCCGTTGGTCGTCCAGAGCTTACGGCCGTTGATCACGTAGCCCTCGCCGTCCTCGGTCGGGGTCGCGGTACATGTCACCCTCGCGGGGTCAGAGCCCACCCCCGGCTCGGTCAGCGCAAACGCTGACAGGTGCGTGCTGGAGACCTTCGGCAGCCACTCGCGCTTCTGCTCCTCCGAGCCGAACATCAACAGCGGCTGCGCCAGCCCGATCGACTGATGCGCCGACAGCAGCGTCGAGAGGCTGGAATGATAGGTCCCGATCATCATTAGCGCCCGGTTGTAATACACCTGCGAAAGACCCAGACCTCCGTACTCCTCGGGCACCTTCATACCCAGCGCGCCAAGCTCCTTGAACCCATTAACCACGTTATCGGGGACCCGCCGCTCGGACTCAATTGCCTGTGGATCGACCTCGGCTTCTAAAAACGCGCCGACAGCGGCCAGGAACCGCTCTCCCTTCTCGACAGCCTCGGCCGGTAGTACCGGCTGCGGGGAAATCAACTCAGGCTGGAAATGACCGAGGTAAAGCCCCTTACCGAAACTCGGCAGCTTCCACTCCTTCTCCCGAGCCGCCTCCGAGATCGCTCGAGCTTCTTTGTAGCCGGCGTCAGCGGGCATGGCTGTACCTCCGTCATCGGTGCTGCGGCTGGGGAATCCTTACGTCCTCGCCTATGAGACACGAGGTGCAAAGAAACGAGATGAGGTCAGCCTTCTTACTGCAAACACCGACCGCCCATCCCACCACACTACGGGTGGGCTGGAGATCTCAGTTAGAACGCCTTCGACTACCAGACAATTCCACCTCTAACTCTATCACTTTGAGTGCCTCGTCGTTCGAGGTAACCCCCTGTCTTGACCCGCTTGGGTCACCTCCTCGGCGCTTGCGCTACTCACGTGGAGTCGACGACGAACACGTCGAGCGTGCGGGGGCCGTGAACGCCCTCAACGCGGACGAGCTCGATGTCCACGGTGGCCGACGGGCCTGAGATAGTGGTGATCGGCCGACCCTCGGCAACAACTCTGGCCAGCGCGGCCACCGCGTCGGGCACCGACGGGACGAGGTCTTCCGATCTGACGACGCACAGGTGGTAGTCGGGTACGAGCGTGAGTGCCCGGCGTCCGGAGGCACCCATCCCGTCGAGCACGATCGTGCCCGTTTCGGCGATCGCGAGCGCGCATCCCGACAGGACACCGTCCAACTCGTCGAGCTGGCGAGGCGACAGCGGGGGGTCGTCGCGCACCAACTCAACGCCCTCGACTGTCCACGGAGGGGCCTGCGCGGGCACCGCGATGCGGCGGGCCTCGCGCTGTTCGCAGGCGGCCGACAGCGCGCCCGGCAGCTCGTCGCCGCGCACTCGCCTCACGGTCGCTCGATAGTCCGCGACGCGCGCGCAGAAGAGGTCCAGCGTGACCGAATCGCCGCCGTCGCCCAGTGCGCCGGCTTGGCGGTAGGCGCGCGGGACCTCGGGGATCTCGACCGCCGATCCCAGAGCGGCGCGGACGCGGGCCAGCAGGGCTTCGCGGCCGCCGCTCACGGCGCCGGCCCGTCGCCGCCTGCGGACCGGGGCGGGCGCGCGCGCCACCACTCCCTGAAGCTCTGCTCCGGGATCTCCGGGAGGCCACGCATCGCCGACCAGCCTGGGAGCGCAGCCGTCACGATCGGCCCACGGCCTAGCCGCGCGAGTTTTTGAGCCCGCTCGTACAGCCTCTGGGATCCGAACACGCGGCCGACCGCTTCCATCGCCAACGCCTCGGGTGAGTGCCGGGTCTTGTATTCGCGAACCACCCGCCCGCGCAGGTGAAGAAGCACCGACGGGATGTCGATCTTGACCGGGCAGACCTCGTAGCAGGCGCCGCACAACGACGACGCCCAAGGCAGTGTCGGAGCGTTCTCCAAGCCGCGCAGCTGCGGCGTCAGGATCGCCCCGATCGGGCCGGGATACACCGACTCGTATGCGTGTCCACCGACGCGCGAATAGACCGGACACGAGTTCAGGCACGCCGAGCAGCGAATGCAATGGAGCGCCTGGCGGCCCACGTCGTCGGCGAGCACGTCGGTACGTCCATTGTCGAGCAGGACGAGGTGGAACTCCTGCGGCCCGTCACCGGCGTGCACACCGGTCCACAACGACGTGTACGGGTTCATCCGCTCGCCGGTGGCGGAGCGCGGCAGCAGCTGTACGAACACCTCCAGGTCGCGCCACTCCGGCAGCACCTTCTCGATCCCCATCACCGTGATCAGCACCTGCGGGAGCGTGAGGCACATCCGCCCGTTGCCCTCGGACTCCACGACGCCGATGGTGCCGGTCTCGGCGACGGCGAAGTTCGCTCCCGAGGTCGCTACCGGCACCGACAGGAACTTCTCGCGCAAATGGCGGCGCGCGGCCTCCGCGATCGCCGTGATGTCCCAACCGAGATCCTGACCGCGCGCAATCGTCCGCTCGAACAGCAGCTTGATCTCGGCCCGGTTGCGGTGGATGGCCGGCACGAGAATGTGCGAGGAAGTGTCGTGACCGAGTTGGTTGATCAACTCCGCCAAGTCGGTCTCGATCGCCTCGATGCCCTGCTCGGCGAGCGCGTCGTTCAGACCGATCTCGTCCGTCGCGAGCGACTTGACCTTGATCACCTCGCGCGCGCCGTGCCCAGCGACGATCCCGCCCACGATTGAGTTGCACTCGCCGGCGTCACGCGCCCAATGCACGTGGCCGCCCGCGCGCGTGACCGACGTCTCCAGCCGCTCCAGCTGCTCGGGCAGCGTCGCCATCGCACGAGCCTTGATCGCCGCGCCGGCGTCCCGCAACGCCTCCCAATCGGGCACCTCCGCCACCCTCGCGGCCCGTCTCGCACGGATCGTGCTCGTCGCCTTACCAACGTTGCGGCGCATCTGGGTGTCGGCGAGCTCCTTACGCGCGGCAGCGGGAAAACCGGTCTTGCTCACGTCGCCGCCAGGATCTCGGCCAGGTGCATGACGCGCACACCGGCGCGCTGACGCCTGAGCGCCCCGCCGATGTGCAGCAAACATGAGTTGTCGGCCGCCGTACACACTTCCGCCCCGCTGCTCAGCACATCGCGCAGCTTGTCGGACAGCATCGCCATCGAGGTGTCAGCGTTCTTCACCGCGAACGTCCCGCCGAAGCCGCAGCATTCGGCCGCGTCATCCAGCTCGATGAGATCGATCCCTCGCACGTGCTCCAGCAGCCGCCGCGGGCGGTCCCCGATCCCCATCAGCCGCACCGAGTGACAGGTTGGATGCAGCGTGACCTTGTGCGGAAACGTGGCGCCGACGTCCTCCACCCCCAGCCGGTCAACCAGGAACTCGGTCAGCTCGGCCAGCCGCCCGTCGAGCCCCATGCCGTTCTCGCGCAAGTAGGCCACGCATGAGGCCGACGGGGAAACCACTACATCGGCGTCCGCGAACACCCGCTCGAACCGCCGCGCCAACGTAAGCCCTCGCTCCCGATAACCCGTGTTGGTGTGCATCTGACCGCAACAGGTCTGTGCCTGGGGAAAATCAACCTCGCAACCCAGCCGCTCGAGCAGCGTCACCACGGCACGCCCGGTCTGCGGGAACAGCGTGTCGTTGAAGCAGGTGATGAAGAGCGAGACCCGCAAGCGCCTCACCAGAGGCTGTACGCACGGATGTTGGCGGCCCTCAGCTCGGTGACATACGCGGCGCGCTCGTGTCCTGCCGCGTCGGTGCCGGGCGCCACCGACAGCATGCCGCGCAGCTCGTCGAGCGCCTTGAATCCCTTGCGCGCCATCCATGCGGACAACCCGTCTAGCAGGACGGTCGCGTGCTCGGGTCCGTGGCGCAGCAGCGCCGAGGCGGTCATCACCACATCCGCTCCCGAAAGCAGGTACTTGGCGATGTCGGCGGGGTCTTCGACCCCCGTCGTTGCCGCGAGTGCACAGCGCACCCTGCTGCGCAACAGCGCAATCCACGCCCGCGGCAATAGCGCGTCGACCGGGCGCGAAAGCGCAAGGCCGGGCACCACCGCGAGCGTCTCCGTGTCGATATCGGGCTGTAGGAAACGGTTGAAGAGCACGAGCGCGTCGGCGCCCGCCGCGTCCAGCCGCAGCGCCATCTCGCCGGTCGAGCTGAAGTAAGGGCCGAGCTTGACCGCAACCGGCACGGTAACCGCGTCCTTGACGCGCTCGAGGACGTCGACGTAGCGCTGCTCGACCTCGCGGCCGGGAGTGGTCGGGTCGCCGGGCACGTAGTAGATGTTCAGCTCGATCGCGGCCGCGCCGACATCCTGCATCGCGCGCGCGTACTCGGTCCAGCCTTCTGGTGTGACGCCGTTGAGACTGGCGATCACGGGGACGTCGACCGCCGCGGCGGCACGCTCAACCAGGTTCAGATGGCGGCGCGGGCCGTAGTCCTCCTCAGCCATTTCCGGGAAATAGGACAGCGATTCGGCGAAGCTCTCGCGGCCGGCGTCGGCCATCCGGGCGTCCAGCTCCGCCTCCTCCTGCAACTGCTCCTCGAACAGCGAGTGCAGTACGACCGCGCTCACCCCGGCGTCTGCGAGCCGCCGCACGCCGTCGACGGTGTGCGACAGCGGCGAGGCGGACGCTACGAGCGGGTTGCGGAGCTCGAGCCCCATGTAGTTGGTCGATAGCTCCATCAGTGGTGGTTCCTCCGGGCGTCGGACGGGAAGTCCCCCGCGCTGCGCGTGGCCATCTCCTCGTAAACATCCCAACGCTGGCGGACCGTTTGCTGGGCGAGGCCTCCCAGGCGCTCGGCCTCAGCAGGGTTGGACTTGGCCAGCGCCCGGAAGCGCAGCTCTCCCTTTCGGTAGTCGCTCAGCTGCATCCGCGGCCTGGGCGAGTCCAGAAGGAACGGGTTGCCGCCCCCGGCGCGCAGCAACGGGTCATAGCGGATCAGCGGCCAGTGACCGCTCGCGACGGCTTTGTACTGCTGGTCGAGCCCGTGGCGCATGTCGATGCCCTGCCCGATGCAGTGGCTGTAGGCGATCAGTAGCGAGGGCCCGTCGTAGGCCTCGGCCTCGCGGAAAGCAGTCAGCGTCTGCTGCGGGTCGGCACCCATAGCGACGCGGGCGACGTACACGTTGGCATAGGAGATCGCCTGCAGCGCGAGGTCCTTGGTCGGCATCGTCTTCCCGGCGGCGGCGAACTTCGCCACCGCGCCAAGCGGCGTCGCCTTTGACATCTGCCCGCCCGTATTGGAGTACATCTCGGTGTCGAGCACGAGCACGTTGACGTTGCGCCCGCTCGCCAGCACGTGATCGAGGCCACCGGACCCGATGTCGTACGCCCAGCCGTCGCCGCCGACGATCCACACGCTTCGCCGGAGCAGGTGATCGGCGACACTGCGCAGGTCTGCGACGACCGCTTGGTCGCAGTCGTCGAGCCGCCGCTCGAGCTCGCCGATCCGCTCGCGCTGCGTACGGAGCTCGGACTCGCGCAGCTGCGGCGCCTGGAGGATCTCGTCAACCAGCTGTTCGCCGACCAGGTCGCGGAGATCGTTGAGGCGCCGGCGCGCGAGCTCGGTGTGGCTGTCGGCGGCGAGCCGTAGGCCGAGACCGAACTCGGCGTTGTCCTCGAACAGCGAGTTCGACCAAGCCGGGCCGTGCCCGTCGGAATTGACCGTCCATGGCGTCGTGGGCAGGTTCCCGCCGTAGATCGAGGAACAGCCGGTCGCGTTGGCGATCGTCAGCCGGTCGCCGAACAGCTGCGAGACGAGCTTCAGGTATGGGGTCTCGCCGCACCCGGCGCACGCGCCGGAGAACTCGAACAGCGGCTCCAGGAACTGCGTGCCGCGAACGGTGCCGAAGTCGACCCGCGCCCGGTTATTCGCCGGCAGCTGCTCGAAGAACGCGATCTTCTCGCGCTCGGTCGGCAGCAGCGGCTCGATCGCTTCGAGGTTGATCGCTCTCCGCGCCGCGTCTCCCGGCGCCGAAACCGGACAAGCCTCGACGCACAGCCCGCAGCCGGTGCAGTCCTCGACGTACACCTGGAGCGTGTAGCGGGTGTCCGGAAGCCCGGGTGCGTTGAGCGGAGCCGACCGGAAGCCGTCTGGCGCACCGTCCAAGTGGGATTGCTCGTACTGACGGGAGCGGATCACGCTGTGCGGGCAGACGAAGCTGCAGTTGCCGCATTGGATGCACAACTCGGAGTCCCAGGCCGCCACGATTTCGGAGACGTTGCGTTTCTCATACTGCGTCGTGCCGCTCGGGTAGGTGCCATCGACCGGCAGCGCGCTGACCGGCAGCTGATCCCCCCGGCCGGCCATCATCGCCGCGGTCACGGTCCGCACGAACTCGGGCGCGTGCGCGGGGACCACCGGCGCCAGCTCGCGCTCGGCGGTCACCCGCTCGGGCAGCTCTACGCGGTGGAGGTGCTCCAGCGACCGGTCGACCGCCGTCTGGTTGCGCTCGACGACGTCGGCGCCGCGCTTGCCGTAGGTCTTGGCGATGGACGCCTTGATCCGCTCGATCGCCTCTTCGCGCTCGAGCACGCCCGAGATCGCAAAGAAGCACGTCTGCAGCACCGTGTTGGTGCGTCCGGCGAGACCGGCGTCGCGAGCGATCTGACCAGCGTCGATCACGTACAGCTTGATCTGCTTGGCGAGGATCTGCTCCTGAACCGGACGCGCGAGCGCGTCCCAGACCCGATCCGGAGGCTGGCGGCAGTTGAGCAGCAGCGTCGCCCCCGGGGCCGCCCGATCGAGCACCTCCGCGCGCTCGAGCAAGCCGAAGTGGTGGCAGCCGACGAAGCTGGCCTGCGAGATGAGGTAGGCCGCGTGGATCGGCGCAGGACCGAAGCGCAGATGTGAGACGGTCTGCGAGCCGGACTTCTTGGAGTCATAGACGAAGTAGCCCTGGGCGTGCCGGGTCTCCTCAGAGCCGAGGATCTTGATCGTGTTCTTGTTCGCACCGACCGTCCCGTCTGCACCCAGCCCGAAGAACACCGCGCGCACGGTCTCGGGAGGCTCGATGTCGAGCGATTCGTCGTAGGAGAGGCTCGTGCTGGATACATCGTCATTGATTCCGACTGTGAACCGCCGCTTGGGTCGTTCGCGCCCGAGCTCCTCGAACACGCCGGCGACCATCCCGGGCGTGAACTCCTTCGAGGACAGGCCATAGCGGCCGCCGATCACGCTCGGCATCAGCTCGCGCTCTCCGTCGGCATGCGACTCGGTGAGCGCCGCGAGCACGTCGAGGAACAGCGGCTCGCCGAACGAACCCGGCTCCTTGGTCCGGTCGAGCACGGCGACCCGCTGCGTGCTCGCCGGCAGCGCGTGTGCCAGCTCCCTGGCCGGGAATGGCCGGTAGAGCCTGAGCTGTGCCACGCCGACTCGCTCACCCTGCGCTTGCAGGAATGCAACGGTCTCGCGCGCGGTCTCGCCGCCCGATCCCATCACGACCAGCACTCGTTCGGCCTCGGGATGCCCGCTGTAGTCGACCAGCCCGTAGTGGCGGCCCGTGAGCTGAGCGAGCTTGTCCATCGCGTCCTGGACCGCGGCGGGAACGCGGGCATAAAACGGATTGACGGTCTCCCGGGCCTGAAAGTAGACATCCGGGTTCTGCGCTGTGCCGCGGATGAACGGCCGCTCGGG
>Ga0207693_10003848_pt1 | contig 12783 bp, 10 predicted proteins | sample LARL81metaG_FD_184347 | JGI IMG/M metagenome (GOLD analysis project Ga0207693, IMG submission 184347) | Corn, switchgrass and miscanthus rhizosphere microbial communities from Kellogg Biological Station, Michigan, USA - LAR L8-1 metaG... | ecosystem: Host-associated > Plants > Roots >...
CAAGGTCAAGCTCGAGATCGCGGGCGTGATCGAGAACATGTCCGGCTTTGTCGCGCCCACCGGCGAGCGCTACCAGCTGTTCGGCGAGGGCGGCGGGCATCTGCTGGCCGAGGAGCTCGACGTGCCGCTGCTCGCCAAGGTCCCGCTGACGATGGCGCTGCGCGAGCAGTCCGACGCCGGCATCCCGGTGGTCCTATCAGACCCCGAGGATCCCGCCGCCCAGGCGCTGCGCCACGGGGCACGCGGGCTGATCGCGCTGTCACCGATAGAGCTGCCCGTGATGCAGGCGCCCGCCCCGGCGGCGGCGCCCAAGCCGGTCGGCATGTCGCTGCCGATGGCCTAGGCCGTCTGGCCGCGCGTCACGTAGAAGTCGGCGTTCAGCTTGGCGTAGTGCTGCCACTCGTCGGGCAGCTGATCTTCGGCAAAGCAGGCGTCGACCGGGCAGGCCTCGACGCACGCGTCGCAGTCGATGCACTCCTCCGGGTCGATGTAGAGCTGCTCGACCTGGTCGTAGTCGGGCTCGTCTGGCGTCGGGTGGATGCAGTCGACGGGGCACACCTCGACGCACGAGTTGTCCTTGGTGCCGATGCACGGCTCGGCGATCACGTAGGCCATGTGTGTACGTTACCTCATTGAACTCAGTTCGGGTTGATCATGGAAGCCCTGCAATTTCGCGTTGTCGCGGAGGCCGTCAGGTCCGCGGAGGCGGAATTCTAAGCTGACCCGCCCGCTACGCTGCGCCGGTGCTGCTGCTGACCGGTGCTACGGGGACGATCGGCCGCCCGTTGTTGCGGCGGCTGACCGCGGACGGAGCCACCGTCCGCTGTCTGGTGCGCGACCCGCGGCGCCTCGGCGCCGACCGGGTCCGGGTGCAGATTGCGCTCGGCGACCTCGGAGATCCGCTCTCGTTTCGCCACGCGTTGCGGGGCGTCGACACGGTCGTGCACCTGGCATCGGTCATCCGCGACCAGCCGAACGGATCGATCGAGGAGCTCGACGGCGTCGCCACCTGGCGCCTGGTGCGGGCGGCCGAGCGCGCCGGCGCGCGGCGCTTCGTGTTCTTCTCGACGCTGGGGGCGAGCACCCGCAGCCGCGCCCGGCTGATGCGCGCCAAGGCGATCGCCGAGCGGGCGGTGGCGGAGTCATCGCTGGAGCACACGGTGTTCGCGCCGTCGATGGTCTATTCGCCCAGCGATCCGTTCATGACCCTGATCGAACGGATGTCGCTGCTGCCGGTGATGCCGATCTCGGGAAACGGCCGTGCCGGCTTTCAGCCGATCTGGGCCGAGGACGTCGCGGATTGCGTGATGGCGGCGCTCCCGGGCGGATCCCACGACGCGGCAGCGGTCGGCCACCGCTATGAGCTGGCGGGTCCGCAGACGCTCACCTACGAGGAGATCGTACGGTGCGCGCTTGACTCGTTTCGCCGCCGGCGGCCGATCGTCAAGCTCCCGACCGCGGTCGTGCGCGCGTCGCTGAAGTTGGTCGAGCTGCTCACCGGCCCCGCCGCGTTTGCGACCTGGGACGAGGCGGAGCTGCTCGAGGTGCCGTTGATAGCGAGCGGCGGAACGGCGCACGCCGAGACGCTCGGCGTGACGCCCAAGCCGATGCAGGCGGTCCTCGGAGCGGGATGGTGAAGTGAGCACCACGAAGGAGCTAGGGCTGCTCGCCGTGATCTTCGCTGCGTCGCTGCTCGGCCCGGCCCTGACGTTGGCATCGCGCGGGGCGCTGCCCGCCGTCGTCGGCACGCTCGTGGCCGGGGTGATCCTGGGCAAGACCGCGCTGGGAATCGTGGACCCCGGCACGGGCGCCTTCGCGCTGCTCTACGACCTCGGCTTCCTGACATTGATGTTCACCGTGGGGATGCACATACCGCTGCACGATCGGCGGATCCGAGGCGCGGTTGGCAAGGGTGCTGCGGCGACCGCGGCCGTCGTGCCACTGGCGCTGGTCAGCGGGTATGTGGCGCATCTGGCCGGTGGCGGGCCCGCCCTGGTCTACGCGGTCGTGATCGGATCCTCATCGGCGGCAGTCGCGCTGCCCGTGATCGACGAGACCCGGCTGAGCGGCCCCGCGGTGCTGGCCGCGATGGCGTGGATCACGATCGCCGACGTCGTCGCGACGCTCGGGATCCCGCTGGCGATCGATCCATCTCGCGCCGCCCATTCCGCGCTGGGTGCGCTGATCGTCTCCGCACTGGTGGCGCTCGCGTTCGTGATCGGCGAGCGCCTCGGCCGCACTTCCTGGGTCAAGAGCGTGCGCAAGGAGGGCAAGCGCCGCGGTTGGGCGATCGACCTCCGAGTCGCTGTGATCGTGTTATTGGGCCTCGCGTGGGTGGCGCTGAAGGTCGGCGCGAGCTTGCTAGTGGCCGGCTTCGGCGTCGGCCTCGTCGTCGCCGCGATCGGCGGCCCAAAGCGGCTGTCCAAGGAGGTCCTCGGACTCGGGCAAGCATTCCTGGTCCCGCTGTTCTTCGTGTTGCTGGGTGCGCGCCTCGATCTGCGCGCGCTCACCTCCAGTCACCGAGCGGTGATACTCGCGCTGGCGCTTGCGGCGCTCGCTATCGCCGTGCATGTCGCGGTGAGCGCCCTGATCCGCGCACCCGCGGCCGTGGGACTGCTGGCCACCGCCCAGGTCGGAGTGCCCGCGGCGGTGATCGCCCTGGGTCTTGCGGCGAACGCGATCACCGAGGCGCAGGCCGCGGCGATCTTCTGCGCGGCGCTGCTGTCGATCGGCGCGACCTCGACGGGCGCCGCGATCCTGCGGCGGGCAACCGGCCGCTCAGGCGACGACGCCGGTCGGCCGACGGCTGGCCCAGGGTAAGGCGGCTTCCAGCTGCCCCGAGAGCGACAGCAGATCGTCCTCGGCCGCGGGACGGCCGATCACCTGCACCGCAGCGGGAAGCCCGTCGTCGCCCTGATACAGCGGTAGCGCGATCGCAGGAAGCCCGATCACGTTGCAGATCGCCGTGTACGGGGTGAACAGCCCCGAGCGCCGGAAGTGGTCCCATGGATCCGGCCCGCGGCCGTGCACCTCACCGGTGGGCAGCGGGCGCTGAGCCAGCGCGGGGGTGATCACGGCGTCGAACGGTGCGAGGAATTCGACCAGTGACCGCGCAACGGACTGCAGCCGGTTTTCTGCCATCAGATAGGTGATCGTGTCCTGCTTGCGCGCCCGCTCCCAGATCTCCCAGGTAAGCGGCTCGACGTCCTCCTCGGTCGGGTCGCGCCCGGCCAGGCGGCCTCCGATCCACGTGGTCATCGAGACCGCCGGCCCGAACAGGCGGCTGAAGTAAGGCAGCAGCTCGGGGCTGCTCCACGGAGGAGTGATCTCCTGCACCTGGTGGCCGAGCGACTCGAGCTGCGTTGCCGCATCCCGGGCGGCCTGCTCGCACACCGGGTCGAGCTCGGCACCCGCCAGCGGCGCGTTGAATGCCAGGCCGATGTTCAGCGTGCCGGGCGGACTGACGGCGCTCTGGGTGTACGGACGCTCCGGGGGCGGCGCCCAGCTGGCGTCGCCGACCTCGGGGCCGGCGAGGACGTCCAGCGCGGCCGCTGTGTCGACGACCGTGCGGGTCAGCACGCCGTCACCGACCAGGAAGCTCTCGCCGGCGTCGGGTCCGACCGAGACGCGCCCGCGGGCGGGCTTGAGGCCGACGAGGCCGCAGCACGCTGCGGGGATGCGGATCGACCCTCCCCCGTCGTTGCCGTGAGCGATCGGGACCATTCCGGCCGCCACCGCGGCCGCGGCGCCGCCGCTCGAGCCTCCCGGCGTGCGGTCGAGGTCCCACGGGTTGCGCGTCGGCCCGAACCGTCGCGACTCGGTCGTGGGCAGGATCCCCATCTCGGGCAGCGCGGTCTTGCCGACGATCACAAACCCGGCGTCGCGAAGCCGTCTCACCAGATACGCGTCATGGTCCGCGATCAGGTCCGCGAACAGATCGCTACACATCGTCAGCGGCATCCCGGCGACCGCGCGGTTGTCCTTGATCGCGATCGGCACGCCCGCGAACGGCCGCTGGTCGCCTGGCCGGATCTCCCGGGCGACCGACATGGCCGAATCAGCGGCAACGTGCGTGAACGAGTTGATCTTCGGCTCGAGCTCCTCGATCCGCGCCAGCGACTCGCCCACGAGCTCGGCGGCGCTCAGCTCGCCGGACCGCACCAGCCGCGCGAGTTCGGTGGCGGGCGTGAACATTAGGTCGGACACGGCGTCACAGCGTATTAGTGCCCACGAACTTCTGTCCCGAGACACTAGCTAGCCTTCGTGGCCCCCCGAACCGCGCGAGGAGCACGACCCGATGACAGCAACCAGCGAAGTTCAGTCCGGCCTCGAAGGCGTAGTTGCGTTCGCGACCGAGATCGCTGAGCCTGACCGCGCAGGTGGCGCGCTGCGCTATCGCGGCGTCGACATCGAGGAGCTCGTCGGCAACGTCCCGTTCGAGCAGGTGTGGGGACTCCTGGTCGACGGATACCTGCAGCCAGGACTGCCGCCGGCCGAGCCGCATCCGCTGAGCATCCGCTCCGGCGACCCGCGCGTGGACGTGCAGTCGGCGCTGGCGATGCTGGCCCCGCAGTGGGGGTTCGGCCAGCTGATCGACATCACCGATGAAGAGGCACGCGACAACCTCGCCCGGGCATCGGTGATGGCGCTTTCGTTCGTCGCACAGTCCGCCCGCGGGATCGGCAAGCCGCCGGTCTCCCAGCGCGAGGTCGACACGGCGCAGTCGATTCCGGAGCGGTTCTTGATTCGCTGGCGCGGCGAGGCCGATCCCAAGCACGTCGAGGCGATCGACGCGTACTGGATCTCCGCCGCTGAACACGGGATGAATGCTTCGACGTTCACCGTGCGCGTCGTGGCGTCGACCGGGGCGGACGTCGCTGCGGCGCTGTCTGCGGGCGTCGGCGCGCTGTCGGGGCCGCTGCACGGCGGCGCCCCCTCGCGCGTGCTGAAGATGCTCGACGACGTCGAGCGGGTAGGCGACGCCGAGCGCTACGTCAAGGAGCTGCTGGACTCGGGCCAGCGCCTGATGGGCTTCGGCCACCGCGTCTACCGCGCCGAGGACCCGCGCGCGAGGGTGCTGCGGCGCACGGCGCATAAGCTGGGGTCCTCGCGCGTCGAGGTCGCCGAAGCGCTCGAGAAGGCCGCGCTCGCCGAGCTCGAGGCGCGCAAGCCCGATCGCGTGCTCGCCACCAACGTGGAGTTCTGGTCCGCGGTCGTCCTGGACTTCGCCGATGTGCCGCCCGACCTCTTCACCCCGCTGTTCACGTGTGCTCGCACGGCGGGGTGGTCGGCCCACATCCTCGAGCAGAAGCGTGAGGCGCGTCTGATCCGCCCGACCGCAAAGTACGTGGGGCCAGCTCCCCGCCCGCTCTCAGACCTGACGAGCTGAGCCAGTCTCGGCGCAGGCAGAACCAGGCGCCAGGACTGGCCGTATTCTCGGGTAGTGCACCTCTTAGCCGCATGAACCTCGAACGCCAGCTGGACCCCGAGGCGCTGGGCGACCACATAGATCGGCTGTACCGAGCCGCGTGGGGCCTGTGCGGCTCTCGCGAGGAAGCCGAGGACCTCGTCCAGGAGACGTTCGCCCGGATCCTGCGAAAGCCCCGCATACTGCGCTCGGAGGACGACCTCGGCTACCTCCTGCGGGTGCTGCGCAACACCTTCTTCAGCCAACGGCGCACGGCGGGACGCCGGCCGCAGACCCAGCCGCTGCCCGACGATCTCGACCTGATCGAGGACCGCTCGGCGACGCGGCCCGAGTCGCGCATCGAATCCCAGGCGCTGTACAACGCGATCTCGGAGCTGCCCGACGACTTCCGCGACGCGCTCGTGGCGATCGACGTCGTCGGCCTTTCCTACCGCGAGGCATCGCGAGCGCTGCGGGTGCGCGAGGCGACGATCACGACGCGGCTGCACCGCGCCCGTCAGCGCGTCGCCAGGCGGCTGCAGGAAGAGGACGCGGACTCGTCCTCGCCCGAGACCCAGTCGCGCACGGGCTAGCGCCCGTTTTCGTCAGCTCGACAGCTCGGCCGGCGAGGACCACGCGGCCAGCCGCTGCAGGTCCGACGCCGACAGGCCCGGACCCGAGATCACGCAGGTGTGGCCGTCGCGCCTCCAGGTGACGACCGTGCGGCCATCGATCTTCAGCGTCCGTAGCTGTACGCCGTTCTTCTGGGTGACGGTCGCGTTGGGCTGAGAGAGCGCCGGAACGCCGACGATCGTGTAAGCGACCATCTTGCCCTTCCAGCGGTAGTAGACCGTCACCGCGGGGCGACCGCGGAGTCCGTCCGTGCGCTGCCCCACCGCGACTGCGTGGAACTGGCCTTTCCAGTCGGGGAAGTAGACGTCCTGGATACCGTTTCCGATCGTCCCGCTGGGCTCCTCCGGGTCGGGTACGGGCGCCGGCTGGTTCGCACCCTTGACCGCGAGCGCGGCGGCATCGGACACCGACGGCGAGCCCGGGGTGCCGCCGGGGAGGATCAGCGCCAACGCAAGCGCGACCGCCGCAACCGCCCCAACCATCGCGCCTGCATAGCCGAAGCGGCGGCGTGTCCGCACCGCGGGCTTGGGGCGCTGGGCCTCGATGCGTGCCCGCAGCGCGGCTGGTGCGCGGTCGGTGACGGCCGCGTGATGAAGCATCTCGACGACGCGGCGCTCGCGCTCATACAGCGTGCTGAGCTCCGGAGAAGCGGCGATGTGGGCCTCGACCTCGGGGCGGCGCGCAGGGTCGATCGTGCCGTCCGCCAGCGCGGAGAGATCGGCCAATTCGCGGGTGCTCATCGTGCTGTTGTCGCCGTTGGAGGACATCGATTCAGAGGCGTGAAAGCTGCATTCAGCTTAACGACGCCCGGACATGCCGAATCCTTCCCTTTTTTCGTGCGCCGAGACGTTCTTAAGAAGCGCTTCGGTAAGGCCCCGAAGCGTACTCCGCGAGCATCCGCGTCGCGCAGAATCGCGGGCCGAGCGTGCGCAGCGACGCGCGCATTCGAGCCAGCCAGGCGAGCGGCAATCCGCTGCCGTCGCGCTCGTAGAACGCGGGCAGCACCTCGTCGTCGAACACCCGATGAAGCGCGACGGCGTCGCGGTTGTCCTGCGCGTCGTGATCGTGGTCGACGTCGCCCGGCAGCGCCCAGCCGTTGTCGCCGTCGTAGGCCTCGGCCCACCAGCCGTCGAGCACGCTGACCTGAAGCGCGCCGTTGATCGCGGCCTTCATGCCGCTCGTGCCGCTTGCCTCGAGCGGCGGCCGAGGCAGGTTCAGCCATACGTCGCAGCCGCGCACGAGCCGGGCGCCGACGTCGAGGTCGTAGTCGTCCAGGAACACCACACGCTCGCCGATCACCGTCGCGTGCTTTAGCCCGAACAGTGCCTGCACGGTGCGCTTGGCCTCGTCGTCGCGGGGATGGGCCTTGCCGGCGAGTACGACCTGAACCGGGCGGTCACCGCCCAGCAGCCGCATCGTCCACTCGGGATCTTGCATCAGCAGCCCGAGCCGCTTGTACGTCGCCACACGCCTCGCGAAGCCGATCGTCAGCACGTCGGGATCGAACGCCCTCGCGGCCGCCTGGACGTACTCGAGCGCGTCGCTGCGAGCGAGACGGTCCTCGGTGCTGCGCTCGCGGATGAACGACACGAGCTCGGTGCGCTGGCGCTCGCGCACCTCCCACAGCTCGGCGTCTGAGATCTGATCGACCGCCGACCACATGTCGCGGTCGGCTGCGCGGTCGAGCCAGTCCGGGCCCAGATGGCGATCCAACAGCGCGCGCATCGGGGCGCCGACCCAAGTCGGGAAGTGGGCGCCGTTGGTGACGTAGCCGATCGGCACCTTGTCGAGCTGGCGGTCGGGCCACAGCTGGTGCCACATCTCGCGCGCGACCTCGCCGTGCCGGCGGCTGACGGCGTTGGCGGCGCGGCTGAGCCGCAGCGCCGCCTGTGTGACGCCGAACGGCTGGGCTGCGTCCTCGGGGTTCGTCCGGCCGAGCGCGATCACGTCCGAGACCGGAGTCGACAGCTCCGCGGCGAGATCGCCGATCGCGTGCTGCACCTCGTCGCCGGGATACGTGTCGTTGCCGGCCGGCACGGGCGTATGCGTGGTGAACACAGTCCGGGACTTGGCGGCCTGGAGCGCCTCCTCGAGTGACTCGCCCGTTCGCAGCGCCTCGCCCGCGAGCTCGAGCGGCGCCAGCGCGGCGTGGCCCTCGTTGAGGTGAACGACTGCCGGCTCGATCCCCAGGGCGCGAAGCGCGCGCACGCCGCCCACGCCCAGCAGGATGTACTGCGAAAGCCGCGTGCGCTCGTCGGCGACATACAGGCGGGTCGTGATCCAGCGCTCCAGCGGCCCGTTCTCCGGGCGCTCGGTGTCGAGCAGGAACAGCGGCACGCGGCCCACGTCGACACGCCAGATCTGGGCGACGACGTTTGCGTCGTAGATCGGCACCGTGACGGTCGCGGGCTTGCCGGATTCGTCGGTCACGAGCGCCGCCGGCAGCCGCTGCGGATCGGTGTCGATCCAGTACTCGTGCTGCCAGCCGCCCGCGTCGATCCGCTGACGGAAGTAGCCCTTGCGGTACATCAGGCCGACAGCGACCATCGGCAGCCCGCGGTCGGAGGCTTCTTTGAGCAGGTCGCCCGCGAGCGCTCCCAGGCCGCCGGAATACACCGGCAGCGACAGGTGCACGCCGTACTCGGCGCACAGGAACGCGACCGGTCCGTCGATCGCGAACTCTGGGTCGGCTGGGCGCTCCAGGTCGGCTTGCACGGCAGCCTCTAGCACGGTCGCGCGCTCGACGAGCGCCGAGTCGGCAGCGGCTCGCCGCAGCGCCTCGCTCGAGGTCTCCTGCAGCAGGCGAACCGGGTTCTGCAGGCACAGCTTGAAGCGCTCGGGGTCGATCGCCGCAAACAGCTCCGGCGCACCCGGCAGCCACGACCAGCGGTAGTTGTAGGCCAGGCGCGCCAGCGGCGCCAGCGGCGCCGGCAGCCGGTCGGCGAGCTCGCCAATCGCGCGGACTACGTCGCTCGAGCCGTCGTTGATGGTTGCCCTGCCGTCTTGCACGGCAGAGGATTATGCAGGCTGGGGCTGGGTCGGGGGTAACCTCGCGGCGCTTGAACGCTGCCACAACCCCAGATGCCAACCGACGTGTCGGCGTGCTCGCGTTCGGCGACTCGATCACCAACGGCGGCGGCGAGCTGCAGTGGGGAGTCGCTTTGCAGTCCTGGGCGCTGTGGGTGGCTCGGGGACTCGGGCTGCCGTTCACGACGTACGCCGTCGACGGTGCGCAGGTCGGCGACGTGCTCGCGGCTCAGATCCCCGCGTACGGCCTGCGCAATGCCTACGGGGATGCGGCGTACGAGGTCGGCTGCCTGTACATCGGGGTCAACGACGTGCGCGCTTTGGACTGGGACGCCGGTCGGTTCGAGGAGGGGTTCGAGCTCGCCCTGGGGTTCCTGTCTCAGCGCTGCGATCGGGTGCTCACCGCGACCGCGCCGCTCGACATGGGAGTGCCGCCGGTGGGGGCCAGGATGGAGGAGCTCAATGGCGCAGTCGAGCGGGTCGCGGGCCGGCTCGGAGCGCTCGTGGTCGACCTGCGTGGGTTCCGGGCGCGGAATTTCGTGATGGCCGACCGCGTGCACCCCACGGCTCTCGGCCAGATCGCGATCGCCGAGCGGGCTTTGGATGTGCTCGAGCGCGACGGCATGCGGGTGATGGTGCGCCCGTCGTCGCTCGTGTACTACGAGATCGGGTGGCGGGATCGCGTTCGGGGCGACGGGACGTACGCGTACCGCTCGCTGAAGGAGTGGGCGAAGGCGGCGCGATATCGCAGCCTGGGCGGATGACCGACGCGCTTTGTACGGCATATAGCCGCACAAACTGCGTCAGTCGGTCATGCGAGCCGGTCGGCCTCTTCGGTCGCTTCGCGTAGCCGACGCGCCAACGCAGGCTTCAGCGCCCGCGGCGCCAGCTGCCAGCGCCAGTTCCCCGACCGCCGCCCCGGGTCGTTCATCCGCGCCTCGCTCCCCAGCCCCAGCACGTCCTGCGCCTGGACGATCGCCACCCGCGCCGGCGAGGAGTAGGCCAGGCGGATCAGCCCCCACCACGGCTCGCGCTCCGCGATCCCGCGCGCGGCGAGTTCGGCATCGACCAGCTCCCGCGGGCGCCGCGGCAGCGACTCGTACCAGCCCCGGGCGGTGTCGTTGTCGTGGGTGCCGGTGTAGACGATCCGGTCCTCGGTGTGGTTTTCGGGCCGGTTCACGCCCTTGGGCTGGCGCGGGTTAAATCCGAACTGCAGCACCACCATCCCCGGCAGCCCGAGCTGCTCGCGCAGGCGACGGACGCCGGGTGTGATCACGCCGAGATCCTCGGCGACCAGGGGCAGCGTTCCCAGCGAACGCTCCATCGCGTCGAACAGCGCCCGGCCCGGGCCGCGCTGCCAGTGACCGGATTTCGCCGTCGGCGCGTCGGCGGGCACCGACCAGTAGGCGACGAACCCCCGGAAGTGGTCGATCCGCGCCACGTCGAACATGTCGAACGTCCGGCGCAGACGCTCGATCCACCAGCTGTAGCCCCGGCGCTGCATCGCAGGCCAGTCGTACAACGGGTTTCCCCACAGCTGGCCGTCGTCGGTGAACGCGTCGGGCGGCGCGCCTGCCACGGCGCCCTCCTGGAACAGCTCCGGATGCGAGCGGTGGTCGACGCTGTCGGGCGCGACGTAGATCGCGATGTCGCCCAAGATCTTGACGCCGCGCTCAGCCGCGTACGCGCGCAGCGCGCCCCACTCGCGCTCGAAGCGCACCTGGTCGGCGATCGCGCCGCCGCCCGCAGCCCGCGCCCAGTCCTCGATCCAGTAGCTGTTGCGCTCGCGGTAGTCATCGATTTCGGACCGGGACACCGGCGCCCGCGGTGACGCCAGGAACCCCGGCCAGGCGGCAAACGCCGACCGCGACTTGTACGGCGAGTGGTAGCGGTCGGGCGGCACCAGCGGCAACACCTGCCACCACGACTGCCCGGCGTCCGCGAGCCAGTCCACGAACCGATACGCCTCCCGGCCCAGACGGCCTCCGGGCAGGGATGTCAGATGCAGCAAGACGCCGCTCGAACGTTCGAGATTCATCGCGATTGGGAGGGCTGGGAGGCGATCACGGGCCGGGGACTCTCCCAGATCCTCCCCACCCGACCGTCCGGATAACTGCTCCGCGGGTTTACCAGATAGGGGTCGGTGGATACTTTGGCCCCATGGCCTCCACCGCGACTGACGTCAAGCAGAGCACCGGAGCGCGGACCCCCGAAATCGCGGCGTCGCGCATCGTCATCCAGTACCCCGAGCCCGCCGTCGACGACGGGCGATATGCGGCCAAGCGGTGCGTCGGCGACATCGTGACCGTGTCGGCCGACATCTTCCGCGACGGACACGACCTCCTGCGCGGCGTGATCCGCTACCGCGGGCCTGGCGAGACCGAGTGGCGCGAAGCCGAGATGCACAGAATCGACGCGCATCTCGGCGGAGTTCGCTGGGCGGGCAAGTTCGAAGTCGACAAGCTCGGCGCGTGGGAGTACGAGGTCCAGGCCTGGACCGACGTGTTCGGGACTTGGCGCGACGAGCTCGAGCGCAAGGTCGCCGCCGGCCAGCACGACCTCGCGGGCGAGATGTCGGAGGGCGCGCTGCTGCTGAGCAACGCAGCCGCGACCGCGAAGACGACCGAGGACCGCAACCTGATCGAGCACGCCCAGCGGACGCTCGAGGACGAGAAGGTGCCCGAGAACGCCAAGCACGACGTGGCGCTCGGACCCGAGCTGCTGGCGGCGATCGAGCGCGGCGCAGAGCGGCATGGACGTCAGACGCTGCCTGAGCCGCTGCCGATCGAGGTCGACCGCAAGCGCGCCCGCTTCAGCTCCTGGTACGAGCTGTTTCCGCGCTCGTGGGGCGGCCTCAAGGGCGTCGAGCAGCAGGTGCCGCGCCTGGCCGAGCTGGGCTTCGACGTGCTCTATCTGCCGCCGATCCACCCGATCGGGCTGACCAACCGCAAGGGCCGCGACAACGCGCTCATCGCCGCGCCCGAGGACCCCGGATCGCCGTGGGCGATCGGCGACGCCACCGGTGGCCACGACGCCGTCCACGAGGAGCTCGGGACGATCGACGACCTGCGCAGCCTGACCGCGGCCGCCGCCGACCACGACATCGACATCGCGCTGGACTTCGCCGTGCAGTGCTCGGCCGATCACCCCTGGCTTCACGAGCATCCGGAGTGGTTTCACCGCCGCCCGGATGGAACGCTCAAGTACGCCGAGAATCCACCCAAGCGCTACCAGGACATCTACAACGTCAACTGGGAGTCCCCGGACTGGCGCGGCCTGTGGCGGGCGCTGCTCGAGATCGTGCTCCAGTGGGTGGACTGCGGGGTCAAGGTGTTCCGCGTCGACAACCCGCACACCAAGCCGTTTGAGTTCTGGGGCTGGCTGATCGAGAACGTCCACGCCCGCGACCGCGACGTGGTCTTCCTGGCCGAGGCGTTCACCAAGCGCGCGGTCCAGCGCCATCTCGCCAAGGTCGGATTCTCCCAGGGCTACACCTACTTCACGTGGAAGAACGCGCGCTGGGAGCTGACCGAGTACGTCTCAGAGCTGGCCTACTCGGGCGAGCAGGACTACTTCCGCCCCAACTTCTTCGCCAACACCCCCGACATCCTCCACGAGTACCTGCAGCACGGCGGGCCGCACGCGTTCGAGGCGCGGCTCGTGCTCGCGGCGACGCTGAGCCCGAGCTACGGGATCTACTCGGGCTACGAGCACTT
>Ga0207693_10003849_pt1 | contig 12783 bp, 7 predicted proteins | sample LARL81metaG_FD_184347 | JGI IMG/M metagenome (GOLD analysis project Ga0207693, IMG submission 184347) | Corn, switchgrass and miscanthus rhizosphere microbial communities from Kellogg Biological Station, Michigan, USA - LAR L8-1 metaG... | ecosystem: Host-associated > Plants > Roots >...
CAGGGCCCGGCCTGCGGCCACCCGATGGTGGGCAAGCCCGACGACACCGAGGGCGCCACCGCCGCCGACCAGTTCGCGGACCGGCACGAGGGCTTCATGTACTTCGAGTCGGTCATCGGCAACCAGGCCTACTGCGACGCGCACATCGTGTCGTTCCAGCCGCTGCTCAAGGACCTGTCCAAGGCGTCCACCACGCCGAACTTCTCCTGGCTGTCGCCGAACCTGTGCACGGACGGCCACGACGCCCCGTGCGCCAACGGCGACCCCGGCGGGCTCACCGAGATCAACGGCTTCCTGCACATCTGGGTCCCGGAGATCCTGAACTCGCCCGCCTACAAGGACGGCGGCCTGATCATGATCACTTTTGATGAGGGCAGCACCAGCCAGGCCTGCTGCGGCGAGGCCCCGGGCAAGTCGCCCTCACACCCGAACGCGCCAGAGCCCGGCATGAGCGGGCCCGGTGGCGGGAAGGTCGGCGCGCTGCTGCTGTCCCCGTTCATCAAGCCGGGCACGGTCAGCACCGTCGACTACAACCACTACTCGATGCTCCGCACGATCGAGGACATCTTCGGCCTGCCGCACCTCGGCGACGCCGCGATGCCCCAGGTCAAGCCGTTCGGCGCGGACGTGTTCACGAAGTCCTGACCGGCCGGGCCGGGTAACAGGCCGGCGCCGCCGCGCGCGGCGCCGGCCGCCCGGTTAGCCCCGGCTCAGGATGCGGCCAGGGACGGGCGGTGCAGCGCGAACCGCTCGCGCGGGACCGGGATGTCCCGGCCGAGCGCCAGGTCCGCGAGGAACTCGCCGAGCAGCGGCCCGAACTTGAACGCGTGCCCGCTGCAGCCACCGCCGACCACCAGCGGGCCGGCCGTGTCCAGCACGAAGTCCTCGTCCGGCGTCATCGTGTACAGGCAAGTCTCCGCGGCGAGCCCGGCCGGGTCCAGGCCAGGCAGGCGATCACGCACATACCCGGCCGCCTCCTCTTCCAGCGCCGGGTCGATCTCGGTGAACGGGCCGCCGCGCGGGTCCACCGCTGGGCCGGGGGTGTGAGCGGCCACCTTTATCCCCGGTGCGACTCCGGCCGCGGGCACCGCGTACCAGACCAGGCCCCCGGGCCCCCACTCGATCAGCGTCGGCCATACGGCGGCCGGATCCCGGGGCGCGAAGTAACGCACCTGCTGCACCGTGACCGTCAGCCGGGGGGCGTGGGGGAGCGCCCCGGCCAGCACGCTCTGCGCCCAGGGCCCGGCCGTGATCACCGCCGCCCGCGCGGCGACCTCGCCGGCCGCGGTGCGCAGCAGCACCCGGTCGCGGCCTGCCTCGATGCCAAGCACGGGGGTGCTGGCGCGGATCGCGGCACCGTCGCGGCGGGCCAGTCGCTGCAGCGCCGCGACCGTGCGCCCGGCGAGGGAAACGCCCGAGTCAGGCTGGAACAGCATCCGCTCGCCGGGGCCGGCGGCGATGCCTGGAAACCTCGCCCTTACCTCGCCGTCGGTGAGCCAGGCATGGGCCACGCCGCACGCGGCCAGCGCCTTGGCGCAGTCCTCGGCGCCCGGGCCCGCGTCCAGGCCGCCGGTCCGCACCAGCAGTTCCTCACCCGCGTCGGCGGTCAGCCGGGCCCACGCCTCACCGGCGCGCACCGCCATCTCGACGTAACACGGGTCGGGGTAGGAGTACCGGAAGATCCGGGTGGCACCGTGCGACGAGCCACGGGCATGTCCCAGGGCGAACTGTTCGAACAGCAGTGTGGGCACCCCGCAGGCGGCCAGCGCGCGGGCGGCAGCCGACCCGAGCAGGCCAGCCCCGACGACCGCCACCTCCACCTGCTCCACGCCGGCGACGATAGCCGGCGCCGGGAGCACGGCGGCGTCACGGATCGCTCAGGTTCCCGGCCCATCCGGCGGGCCCCGGCGCGGGTATGCGCCGCTTGCATCGCCCGATATGAGTGGTTTATCCCCCCCCAAATGTCGTATGGCCTGGCGGTACGTGCCGGGTTAGTTTGGGTCACCAGCGTGAGGCACGCCTGCCGGCAGGCGCGGCGGCCGATGGCGGGTGACACGGAGGGTGGCCGATGGGCGGCAGCGGCATCCGGAGCAGATTAACCCGAGGCGGCGCTCTCGGCCCGGCGGCTGTCCCAGCTATGAGGGGAACAGCCGGATGAGAAGCGTAACGCTGCGAACTCCCGCGCTGGCCGGCGCGGCGCTGACCCTGGTGACTGCGGCGCTGACCGCGACGGCGCCGACGGCGAGCGCCGCGCCGGCGCCGGCCGGGCGCACGGCGGCGGACGCGACGGCCTGGAGGATTCAGCCGACTCCCAACCCGAAGACAGACAAGCAGGGCCGGCTGAACGCTGTGTCGTGTTCCTCCGCCAGCGCGTGCACCGCCGTGGGTGTTTTCGACAACCTCCCGGGGACCGGCACGCTGGTCGAGCGCTGGAACGGCACGTCGTGGTCCATCCAGGCCTCGGCCAACCCGGCGGGCGCGTTCACCAGCGTCCTGTTCGGCGTGTCGTGCCCGGCCGCGGCGTTCTGCGTCGCCGTGGGGAACTACCAGAACCGCACGGGCCGGCACGTCATCATGGCCGAGGCCTGGAACGGCTCCTCGTGGTCGGTCATGCCGGCGCCGCCTCCGGCCGGGGCCCGCCGCAGCTTCCTCAACGGCGTGTCCTGCACGTCGGCCACGGCGTGCACAGCCGTGGGGAGCTACCAGACCAGGTCGGGCAAACACGTCACGCTGGCCGAGCGCTGGAATGGCACCACCTGGTCCCGCCAGCCCACGCCCAACCGCGCGACCCCGCCGCGCAGTGCCCTGGCCGCGGTGTCCTGCACGTCGGCCAGCGCCTGCACGGCCGTGGGCAGCTCTGCTGTGGACAACTTCGGGAGCAACTCGGTGACGCTGGCCGAGCGCTGGAATGGCACCACCTGGTCCATCCAGCCCACGCCCAATGGGCCGAACGGAAATTTCCTGGCCGGTGTGTCCTGCGCCTCGCCCGCTGCCTGCATAGCGGTGGGTGGCAGCAATGACAGCGCGCTGGCCGAAGCGTGGAATGGGACCTCGTGGTCGGTCCAGCCCACGCCCGCCACGGGTAGCGCGAAGTTCGCCAGCGTGTCGTGCACCTCGCCGAGTGCCTGCACCGCCGTTGGGAGCCCGTTGCTTGCCGAACGGTGGGACGGGACCTCGTGGTCGATCCAGCAGGAGGATCCAATCCCTAACTCGGGCTCAGTCCTGACCGGCGTGTCGTGTACCACCGCCAGCGCCTGCACCGCGGTCGGCTTTGACCTCGAAGCCACCCTTGGCGAGGCGTGGGACGGCACCTCGTGGTCGGTGGAGCCGACGCTCACCCCTCCATCTCTCTTCGGCAACCACGGGTTCACCGCGGTGTCGTGCACGTCGCCAAGCGCGTGCATGGCCGTGGGGTTCGGCCCCAGGGGCACCAGCGAAGCCACCCTGGCCGAGCGGTGGGACGGGACCAGATGGACCATCGTGCCCACGCCCAGCCGGGGCGACGAGGCCGAGCTCCTCGGGGTGTCGTGTACGTCGCCCAGCGCCTGCATCGCCGTGGGGCGGTCGTTCCCCGAGGGCGTTCTATCCGAGCGGTGGGACGGGACCAGGTGGTCGCTGCTGAAGACGCCCAACCCGGTGCGGTCCGGAGAGCTCCTTGCCGTCTCGTGCACCTCACCCAGCGCCTGCACCGCGGTGGGGGGCTTGGACAACAACCGCAGCACCCTTGCCGAGGTGTGGAACGGCACCTCCTGGAAGATCCAGCCCACCCCCGACCGGGCGCACGCCGAGGACGTGCTGCTCGGCGTCTCGTGTACCTCACCCAGCGCCTGCACCGCCGTAGGAGAGTCCACCTACCCGAGAAGTCAGTTCTCCCTGGCCGAGCGGTGGGACGGCACCTCCTGGTCGATCCAGCCGACCGCCAACCCCCGTGGCAGTGGCAACTTCGCCTCCCTCAGCGGCGTATCCTGCAGCTCGGGCAGCGCCTGCACCGCGGTGGGGTCGTTCTTCAACCTTTCAGGCGCGGGCGGGACGGTGGCCGAGGCGTGGGACGGCACCTCCTGGAAGATCCGGCCGACTCCGGCCCTCCCGCCTCAGGACCGTGCTGGCCTCATCGGCGTGTCGTGCACGTCGGCCAGCGCCTGCATCGCCGTGGGCGCGGCCGCGGACACGCTGGCCGAAGTGTGGGACGGCACCGCGTGGTCGATCGATCCGACCCCTCCGTCCCCGCCGAGCATCGGGGGCATCGGCGGCCATCTCAATGGCGTCTGGTGCACCTCGGCCGCTTCGTGCACCGCCGTGGGGGTCTACTACAACAGCGCAGGGAACCCGCTGACCCTGGCCGAGGCGAGGTCGTAGCGGCCGACGGTGCTCAGCGCGCGCTGATGGCGCTGAGCACCGCGAGCACGAAGGTGGCCAGGGCGGCCATGCCGTGACCGGCCGGGATCAGCGGGGCGAGATGCCGCCGGGACGTGCGCGGGGGCGCCTGCTGTGCCGGAAGGCCGGCCAGCGCCTCGTTGATGAGCTTGCTGGCCTGCGCCTCGCTGGAGAGGGCCCTGGCGAGCCCCTCGTCGGTGAGGCGGTGGCCGATCGCGTTCTCGGCGGGTGTGGCGAGCATCCCACTGGCCGGGCCGGCCCCGCCCGGGCCCGCGTCGTCGGTGACCGGCGCGCCCCGCTCGGGCGGAGTCGGGTAGGGCGCCCACAGCGTCACGGTGCAGATGCCGAGCCCGATGCCGGGCATCAGCAGCCCCACGCCGGTCCATGCCAGCCAGTCCAGGCCGGTCAGCACGTAACTGACCCAGGCCACCAGGCCGAGGGCGCCGAAGCTCAGATGCGTGAAGATCACTGCCGGGGGCAGCCCGTCCCTGCGGGAACGCTGATGGCCCGGGCCGCCGGACGAGAGCCAGGTGCCGAACATGTAGATGCCCGCGACGCCGGCGAGAAGCCAGCAGGCAAGCGCGGCGAGAGCCATGGCCTGATCACATCCCGGCTGGGTGAGGGCGGACCGGGCGTGCTCGCAGCCTACCTACTGGAACGGGCCCCGAACAGGCCACGGGGCGGGCCTGCCGTGACGTTGAGAACGTCACGGCAGGCCCGCGGGTTTACAGCCCCTGCACCACTCCGGGCGTGCCGGTGTTAGTGGTCGTGCCGTTTCCGGCCTCGCCGTCGGCGTTGAAGCCCCAGCACTCGGCCAGCTCGCTGGCGTCGAGGGCGCAACTCGTGGAGCCGAAGGTGCCAAGGCCGATCGAGGCGCCGTCGGAGGCGAAGCCGCCGCCCAGCACCAGTCCCGGGGTGTCGCTCTGCCCGCCGGTCGAGCCGTTGCCCAGCTCGCCCAAGGAGTTGTCACCCCAGCAGTCCACCTGGGCGGACTGCAGGACGGCGCAGACGCTGGCGTCACCGCCGGAGATCGCCTGCACCCCGATGGTGAGGCCACTCACCTGCACCGGCGACTTGCTGTCCGTGGTGGTTCCGTTGCCCAGCTCGCCGAAGTTGTTCCAGCCCCAGCACTGCACGTCGCCGCTGTCCAGCAGAGCGCACGTGTACGCGTCGCCCACCGCGATCTGCACCGCGCTGGTGAGCCCGGCCACCTTGACGGGCGTGCTGCTGTTGCTGGTGGTGCCGTCGCCGAGCTGCCCCTTGCTGTTCAGGCCCCAGCACTTCACCGTCTGGTTCACCAGCAGGGCGCAGGTGTGGTCGTCGGCGGCGGCGATCTGGGCCATGTTCAGCGGCAGGCCGCTCACCACCACCGGTTTGCTTCTGTTGGTCGTGGTGCCGTCGCCGAGCTGCCCATCGTCGTTGAAGCCCCAGCACCAAGCGCCGCCGTTGTGCACGAGCGCGCACACATGCGATCCGCCGGAGGTCACGGACTGGATCTGGCCGGACAGTCCCTGCACCTTCACCGGCATCAGCCGGTTCTTGGTGGTGCCGTCGCCGATCTCACCCCAGGTGTTGTCGCCCCAGCAGCGCAGCGAGACCGACAGGCCGCCACCGTGCACGATCGCGCAGCCGCCGTACCCGGCCGCTATCTGCGATACCGCGCCGGCCGGGAGCGCGACCGCCGCGGCCGAGGTGTGCACGGTCAGCAGCGGGGTGCCGTCCCCGGTCATCTGGCCCCAGCACATGGCGCTGAGGGACGCGGTCACCGCACAACTGGTGCTGGTACCGCCGGTCACCAGCACCGCCGTGTGCGGCGGGCCGGGGAGGCCGATCACCGGGGTAGGAATGGCCCGGTTCAGGGTCGAGCCGTCGCCGAGGGCGCCGGTGAGATTCTTCCCCCAGCACTCCACCCGTGCCGACGTCAGCACGACGCAGGCATGGTGGCCGCCGACCGCGATCTGGCTCGGGCCGCCGGGGCCGCCGGCCGGTGGGGTCTGCAGCCCGAAGGCCAGGATGGGGAACGGGCTTTGCTGGCTGAAGCTGCCGTTGCCGAGCTGCCCGTACCCGCCGGAGTCGCCCCAGCACACCACGCTCGGCGTGGGGGTGTTGGCGAGCGCGCAGCCGAAGTCCTCGCCGAGACCGACCTGCTGCACCCCGGAGTTCAGGCTGGCGACCTGGGTCGGGACGTGGGCGTCGGTGAAGGTGCCGATGCCGAGCTGGCCGACGTCGTTGTTGCCCCAGCACTGGAGGTCGCCGCCGGAGGTGATGGCGCAGCTGTCGGCGGCGCCCGCGGTGATCGCGGTGGCCCCCTCCAGGGGAGTCGGCACCGGCACGTCGCTGGCCGTCGTCGTGCCGTTGCCCAGCTCCCCGTTGCCGTTGTCGCCCCAGCACCACACCCGGCCGGTGGTCAGCAGCGCGCAGGCGTGGAAATAGCCGGCCGCGACCGCCGTCACCCCGGTGAGTCCTTGGACCAGCTTGGGCGTGCTGGAGTCGTTCAAGGTGCCGTCGCCCAGCTCGCCGAAGTTGTTGTCGCCCCAGCACCGCGCCGTATGCGCCGCGGTGACCGCGCAGCTGAACCCGTCGCCGGCCGACACCTGCAGGCCCTGGAACGTGCCGGCCTGCACCGGTGCCGTGCTGTCCACGCTGGTGGTGCCGTTGCCGAGCTGACCGAACGCGTTCGCTCCCCAGCACCAGACCTGGTGGGTGGTGTCGATCGCGCAGCTGTGGTCGTGTCCGCCGGCCACGGCGATGGCCGGGGGCAGGCCCGCCACCGGTACCGGGACGGTCGAGTCGGCGATGGTGCCGTTACCGAGCTGGCCCGTGGTGTTCTGTCCCCAGCACCAGACCGACTGGTCCGCCATGACGGAGCACGTATGGCCACCACCCCCGGCGACGATGGGCAGCGTTATGGCCATGGCGGGCGCGGCGGGTGCCACGGTGCCCGTGATCGTGAGCACCGAGGACACCAGCGCCAGCGCGGACGCGGCGACGGCGGCCCTGACCCGCCGGCGTCGTGGCGGATGCTCTCCGGAATGGGTTGCGGGCATGTCACTGACCCCCTGTTCTGACGGAAGCATGGCCCGACGTTAAGCGCGGCGGCCGGTCCGTCGCGTCGGGGAAACCCCTACGATTACGAGGCTGCCGTGCCCTGCGGCGACATCTTGGCGGCCAGTTCGGTGCGGGAGCGGACGCCGAGCTTGCGGTAGACGCGGGACAGGCTGGCCTCGACGGTCTTGCCGGACAGGAACAGCCGGGCGGCTATCTCTGTGTTCCGGAGCCCGGCCACGGCCAGCTCCGCGACCTGGAGTTCGGTGGCGGTGAGCCGGTCGGCGCTGCCCCGGCGGCCCGGGGCACGCCCGAGTTCCCCGCGGGCGACCGCCGCCCACCGCGACGCCCCGGCCTCCTCGAACACCGCGGCGGCCCGGCTCAGGCGGTCCTGGGCACGCTGGCGCTCGTTGCGGCGCCGGTGCAGGCGGCCCTGGGCGAGCAGCGTGCGCCCCAACTCCAGGGGCATGTCCAGGGTCTCGTGCGCCGTCAGCGCGCGCTGGTAGTCGGCCAGGGCCTGGTCGAGTTCGCCTCCGGCGGCGTTGAGCAGCCCACGGGAGCGGGCGGACACCGCCAGGATCCAGGGCCGTGGCAGGGCCTGCGCCCGCTCCTCCATGCGCTGGACCAGGCCTTCGGCGCGGTTCAGGTCGCCGAGCCCGATCACCGCCTCGGCGTGGTCACCGTGGAACCGGTTGGTCATGGGCTCCCTGTTGTGCGCCCACTCCTCGATCTCGTGCGCCCTGAGGAACTGCCGGTCGGCCTCGGCGAGGTTCCCTGCCGACATCTCCACCGTGCCGAGCACGGCCCTGGCCATGCCTTCAAGGATGACGTCCGGATGCGTGCCGAGCCGGTCGAGTATCTCCTGGCACGCCGCCCTGGCCTCGGTCAGCTCACCTGCCTGGGCGCACCACTGGCCCTTCGCGCACAGCGCCATGTGCAGGTAGGTCTCCTGCTCGGTCTGCTCGGCGAGGTCGAGGGCCTCCGCCACCAGGGCGTGCGCCCGGTCCATGTGCCCGGTCATCATCTCGATCCTGGCCAGATGGGTGAGCACGCCGCTGGCGGTTGCCTCGTCACCCTGCTCACGGAACGCGCGGAGGATGTCCTCGAATCGCCGCCTGGCCGTGTCGAAGTCGTCGAAGTTCCGCGCCCAGAACGCCGGGACCGTGCTCATCTCCCAGGCGGCCACGTCACGCTGCAGCGCCATGCCCTTCTCGATCGCCGCGCGGTCGGCCCCGCGCCCTGAATACAGCTTGAACAGGGCGAGGTTGTGCAGCGCGAAGCCGTACAGCAGGGGGTCTTCGTCCTCGTCGAGCAGCGCCAGCGCCGCCTCGCCGTGTTCCACGGCGAGGTCCGCGTCGTCGGATTGCGCGGAGATCCGCGTGTGGATCTTGGCGCGCAGCGCCGTGGCCTCCGCCTCTCCGAGCGCTTGGGACATCAGCGCCAGCCCCTGCTCCGATTCGCCCTGCACCCAGAGCAGGCTGCCGAGTTCGAGCAGGACCCGGGCCCGGTCCTCACCCGGCGGCAGCGAGGCAAGGGATCTGTCCAGTTCCCGCCGCGCGCCGGTCGGGTCACCGGCGAAGTAACGCCGGTCGGCGAGTTCGGTCTCCCGGCGGACCAAGGTGGCGGTGTCGCCGGGCGGGGTCAGGCTGCGGGCCAGTTCGGTCAGTTCCACGGCCACGTCAGCGGCGCCGTGCGCCGCCGCTGCCGCGGCCGCTTTGTCCAGGGCGGCCGCGGTGGCCTCATCGGGGCCGTCGGCCGCCAGGGCCAGGTGACGCGCCCGTTCTTCCGGGCTGGTGGCCCGCTCCGCGAGGTCGCGGTGCAGCCCGCGGCGGCCCGCCTCCGGGAGCGAGGCGTACAGAGCCGATGCGAACAGGGGATGGGTGAACTCGACCCGGCCACCGGGGCGCACCCGGACGATGCCCGCCACCTCCGCCGCGGCCAGCGCGTCCAGGTCGAGGTCGGCGGTGGACGGCCGGGCCATCGCGGCCACCCTGGCGAGCACGTCGCGGGTGGCCCGGGGGAGCCGGCGCAGTCGCAGCAGTACCAGGTCACGGTGATCGCCGGGGATGGGCAGCGGCTGGCTCGGCGGCGGCATCCCGAGGCGCCGCACCTCCCGGCCGATCTCCAGGGCGTAGAACGGGTTGCCGCCCGCGGCCCGGTGGATCCGGACCAGCACCGGCCGGGCGAACGACGAGCCGAGCGTGCGGGCGAACATCTGGTGGATCGCGGCCACGCTGAGCGGCCCCACCTCGACGCGGGTGATCGCCTGCCGGTCCAGCGACGCCTCCACCGCGGTGAACGCGCCGGTCCGCTCGCCGGCGGGCCCCTCGGTGCGCACGGTCGTCACCAGCCGCAGTTGCCGGTCGTCCAGCCGTCGCAGCGCGAAGCCCAGGGCCCTGGCCGAGGCCGGGTCCAGCCACTGGGCGTCGTCCACGGCGAGCATCAGCGGGCCGTCGCCCGCGATCAGTCCCAGCAGGGCGGTCAGGCCGGTGCCGACCGCACGGGGATCGAGGTCGATGCCGCCGGCTTCCTCGCGCAGCAGTGCCACGCCCAGCGCGCGGCGCTGCGGTGCCGGGAGCCTGGCGAAGGCGTCATCGGGGACGTTGCGCAGCAGATCGGCCAGGCCGGAGTGGGGAAGCCCGGCGTCGGAAGCGGCCGGGCGGCAGGAGAGCACATGCCGGCCCGCCGCACGGGCCCGGCGGGTGGCCTCGGTCCACAGCGTGGTCTTCCCGATGCCCGGCTCGCCCTCGATGACCAGGACGAGCCGCGGTCCCGCTGGCCCGGGCGCGGCGTCGGGCGCCAGCCAGGCCTCGATCTGGCCAAGCTCGGTGTCTCTGCCCAGCGCGCCGGCCGCTGGTGTGCTTGCTCCCCGGATCGGCATGTTCCCGCCACCGCCGTCCCCTTCCGGGGAATCCTAACCCGCGGCCATAGGACCAGGCGGGCTCTACTGGCCTGGGGGAGCGACCCCCCTGGAACCCCCCGGGGCGCCGATGGCGCCTGGCCGGCAAGCCGGCAGGCCCCATCGCGCGTGCTGGCCTGGGGGAGCGACCCCCCTGGAACCCCCCGGTGGCCTACGGCCCGGTTCCTTCGTCACCGGGCCGGGGCCGTGCCGCCCTGAGGGAGCGTCTCGGTCCGGTCGGTCGGTCCTGGTTGGATGGGAACATGCCGGACTACGACGCGTTCCTGCTTGTCTCCTTCGGTGGCCCGGAGGGCCCGGCCGACGTGATGCCGTTCCTGGAGAACGTCACCAGGGGCCGCGGGGTGCCACGGGACCGGCTGGCCGAGGTGGCCCACCACTACGACCTGTTCGGCGGGGTGAGCCCGATCAGCCAGCAATGCCGCGACCTGCTCACCGCGATCGGCAAGGACTTCGCGGCGGCAGGCGTCGACCTGCCGCTGTACTGGGGGAACCGCAATTGGCACCCCTTCCTGGCGGACACCGTCACGCAGATGGCCGCCGACGGCGTGCGCCACGCGATCGCGTTCGTCACCTCCGCGTACGGGTCCTACTCCGGCTGCCGGCAGTACCTTGACGACATCGAGGCCGCCCGCGCCCAGGCGGGCCCCGGCGCACCGCGCATCGACAAGATCCGTCATTACTTCAACCACCCAGGCTTTATCGCATCCGTGACCCAGGCTGCCCGCGCGGCAATCGGCCAGCTCCCGGCCGGCGTAGCGGATGATGCTTGGCTCGTCTTCACGGCGCACAGCGTGCCAGAGGCGATGGCGGCGGCCAGCGGGCCAGCCGGCGGCCTGTACCCGGCGCAACTGGCGGAGGCGGCGCGGCTGGTCACCGGCGAGCTGGCGCGAGCCGAGGGCCGCGAGCGCCGCTGGCGGCTCGCCTACCAGAGCCGCAGCGGCCCGCCTTCGGTGCCGTGGCTGGGTCCCGGCATCGGCGAACAGCTCGCCGAGCTGTCCGCGAGCGGCGCGGCGGCCGTGGTGGTGATCCCCGTCGGCTTCGTCTCCGACCACATGGAGGTCCTGTTCGACCTGGACACCGAGGCGGCGGCGCTGGCGCGCCGGCTCGGCCTGCCGATGGTCAGGGCCGCCACCCCCGGTACCGACCCCCGCTTCGTCTCCATGATCACGGAGCTGGTGAACGAGCGCCGCGGCCAGCCGGCGCAGGTGCCAGCGCTCGGCTCGCTGCCGGTTGCGCCCGATTTTTGCCAGGACGATTGTTGCCGGTTGCCCGCCGCCCACCGCCCACCGGGACCCGGGGCCGACCGGTGAGCGGGCCGGATCCCGGGGAACTGCTCGGCCTGGCGATGGCTGCCGCCGGGGCGGCGGCCGCGATGCTGGCCGACGGGCGGCCGGCCGGGCCCAAGGGCCGCCCGGAGGTGGCGGGCACCAAGTCGAGCCCCACCGACGTGGTCACCGAGATGGACCGGGCGGCGGAGGAGCTGATCAGGGCCAAGATCCTGGCTGCCCGCCCGGGGGACGCGATCCTGGGCGAGGAGGGCGGCGCCACCGGGGAGGCGGGCACGGGCCAGGTGCGGTGGGTCGTGGATCCGCTGGACGGCACCGTGAACTATCTCTACGGCCTGGCCGACTGGTCGGTCAGCATCGCCGCGGAACTGGACGGCACGGTGGTGGCCGGCGTGGTGACCGCACCGGCCCTCGGCGAGTTGTTCACCGCCACGCTCGGCGGGGGCGCGTGGCTGCACGCGGGCGACGGTCCGCCGGTCGCGCTGCGCTGCAACACCGGGGTGCCGCTTGACCAGGCGCTGGTGTCCACCGGGTTCGGGTACGAGGTGCCGCGGCGGGTCGTGCAGGGCCAGGTGGTCGGCGCCGTGCTGCCCCGGGTGCGGGACATACGGCGCGCCGGCTCGTGTGCCGTGGATCTGTGCTCGCTCGCGGCCGGCCGGGTCGATGCCTACTACGAGCGCGGGGTGAACTACTGGGACTGGGCGGCGGGCGGCCTCGTCGCGACCGAGGCGGGTGCGGTGCTGGGCGGGCTTGCCGGCCGCCCGGCCTCCTCCAGCATGACCATCGCCGCGGAGCCCGCGCTGTTCGCACAGCTTCGCGACCTGCTGGCGAGCCTGGACGCAGAGCGGGACGCCTAGCACGGCCACGGCCCGGTGACGGAACCGGGCCGCAGGCCAGCGGGGGGGTTCCGGGCCATGGGGTCCCGGGGGCTTGCCCCCGGGAAGGCGGAGTGTCCCCCCCGGGCCAGCACTGCTAGGGCTGGCGGGTCAGGTTGCCGGACGGGTTGCTAGCACCCCTGCGCATGAACGTGAACGTCAGCGTGTGCTGGTTGCGGACGGCCAGCTTGACCACGCCGGGCACACAGTTGCTCTGTCCCGAGGTGATGGCCAGGCGGAAGGTCAGCACCGAATGCCTGACCGAGACCAGGCCGAGCCGGCC
>Ga0207693_10003851_pt1 | contig 12778 bp, 11 predicted proteins | sample LARL81metaG_FD_184347 | JGI IMG/M metagenome (GOLD analysis project Ga0207693, IMG submission 184347) | Corn, switchgrass and miscanthus rhizosphere microbial communities from Kellogg Biological Station, Michigan, USA - LAR L8-1 metaG... | ecosystem: Host-associated > Plants > Roots >...
CAGGAGGGTGCGCACCAGCGCCTCGACCTCGTCCATGAGCGCCGCAAGCGAGAACCCCTGCCGGTACCACTCGATGAGAGTGAACTCGGGGTTGTGCAGGCGACCGCACTCATGGCCGCGCACCACGTGGCAGATCTGGTAGATGTCGCCGCTGCCGGCGGCGAGCAGGCGCTTCATCGCGTACTCGGGCGAGGTGTGCAGGAAGTACCGGGCGGTCGCCGCAGCGGGGCCCTCCGCCGGCGCAAGCTGCGCCTGGGCGGAGTGCAGGTGCACGTCGCTGACCGGTGCGTTCACCAGCAGCGGCGTGTCGACCTCGAGCACGCCGCGCGCGGCAAAGAAGTCGCGCGCGCGCGCCAGCAGTGTCGCGCGCTCGGTGAGGCGCGCGCGCGAGGCGCTCGGCGGCCAGTCCGCGGCCGGGCTCATGTGCGCCGGGCCAGCGTCTGGCCGACGCGCACGGCAGCCCCGGGGGCCAGATCCGGCAGCCACTCGCTGCCGCCGGGCGGCAGCAGCAGGATGACCGTCGAGCCCATGTTGAAGCGGCCCATCTCGGCGCACTTCGGCAGCGAGGCCGGCGCGGCGCCCGTGACCGCCGGCAGCGCCGCGCGGCGCCGCGGCCGGCGCGGCGTCACATCCCCGTGCCACACCGTGGACATGCTGCCCACGAACAGGGCCCCCACCAGCACCATCGCATAGCAGAGCGCTCCGTCCTCGAAGACGCACACCACGCGCTCGTTGCGCGCAAACAGCCCCGGGACGCTGGCGGCGGTCGTGGCATTCACGCTGAAGAGCTGGCCCGGCACATACCAGGCGGCGCGCAGCGTGCCCGGCAGCGGCATGTGGATGCGGTGGTAGTTGAAGGGTGCCAGGTACAGCGTGGCGAACGCGCCGCCCTGGAACACGGACGTCCAGGGCGCCTCAGCATCGAGCAGGGCCTCGAGCGTGTAGGCGTGTCCCTTGGCCTGCAGCAGATAGGAGCCGTCCAGGCGCCCGATCTGACTGACGCTGCCGTCCACCGGGGACACCAGTGCCAGCGGGTCAGGATCGAAAGGCCGCGCACCGGGCCGCAGCGCGCGGGTGAAGAAGGCGTTGAAGCTCTCGAACTGGCGCGCGTCCGGCTGCTGCGCCTCGCTCAGGTCGGGGCGGAAGCTGCCGATGAAGCTCTCGATGAGCGCGTTTTTCAGCCAGGGCACGCGCGTGCGCGTCACGGCGTGCACCACGCCCGTGAGCAGATGCTGCGGGAGCAGGTACTGCAGCGCGACGAAGGCGCGCGCCCCGAGGCTGTCCGGATCCGGGGCCGTCATCCGGAAGACCGGCTGCGCTGCAGATACGGCGCGGCGCGCTTAAGGTCCTGCGCCATCGCCGCCGCATCAAACGGGGGCGTGAAGATGGCAACGATGCGGGCCGCATCGTCCAGGAGGAACACTACCGCCGAGTGATCCATGGTGTAGTCCCCGCCGGGCAGCTCGACACGGTTCACCGCCACCCCGAAGCCGGAGGCCAGCGCCGCGATCACCCCGGGCGTGCCGGTGGCGCCGAGGAACTGCGGGTCAAAGGCGTGCACGTACTCACCCAGCGCGTGCGCGTCATCGCGCTGCGGGTCGACGGAGATGAACAGCACCCGCGGCGGCGCCGGCGCCAGCTGCCGCCGCACCTGCGCCAGCTTAAGCAGCGTCGTCGGGCACACGTCCGGGCAGTGCGTGAAGCCAAAGAACACCAGGGTCGGCTGGCCCCGCAGCGACGCCTGCGTAAAGGGCTGACCGGCGGCGTCGCGCAGCTCGAACTCGGCCACCGCGCGCGCCTGCGGATACCAGGTGCCGCTTGCCAGCTGCGGGCCTGCCCTGTCAAGTTGTCGCGCCAGATAAAAGCCCGCCGCGGCCGCGCCCAGCGCGGCGGCGGCGAGGATCCAGACGCTGCGTGTCATCTTCATGAGTGAATTATTTCATAGGCGCACACGCGCCGTGGGCGCACCGCCGCGGCTTGCGCGGCGCGCCACGGTGGGGGACCTCATCGAGCGTGGTGCGCGGCGGCTGCGGCGCGCCCGCGTATTCTTCGGGCACGGCACGGACAACGCCCGCGATGAAGCCGCCGCCCTGGTGCTGCACGCACTGAAGCTGCCCCCGCAGGGCGGCCGCGCCTGCTACCGCCGCCGCGTCAGCGCCGCCGCGCAGCAGGCCGTGCAGGCACTGCTGAGGCGTCGGATCAAGGAACGCCTGCCCGCCGCCTATCTCACGGGCATCAGTTTTTTTGCCGGGCTGCCCTTCAGGGTCGACGCCCGCGTGCTGGTGCCGCGCTCGCCGCTCGCCGAGCTCATCGAGCGCGGCTTCGCGCCCTGGACCGAGCCGGCCCGCATCCGGCGCGTGCTCGATCTCGGCACCGGCTCCGGGTGCATCGCCATCGCTACCGCACGGGCACTGCCGCGGGCGCGGGTGGATGCCGCGGACATCTCGGCGGCAGCGCTGGAAGTGGCGCGCGCCAACGTCCGGCTGCACCGCCTGCAGCGGCGCGTGCGCGTGCTGGCGTCCGATCACTTCCGCGCGCTCGGCGGCCGCACCTACGATATCATCGTGACGAATCCGCCTTACGTGGGGGCGCGCGAGCTGCGGAGCTTACCGGCCGAATACCGGCACGAACCGCGCGTGGCGCTCGCCGCGGGGCGCTCCGGGCTGGATTCGGTACGGATCATCCTGCGCGAGGCTGCCCGGCACCTGCGGGCGCGCGGGCTGCTGGTGGTGGAGGTGGGTAACACCGAACGCGCCGTGCGCCGCGCGTTTCCGAGGCTCCCCTTCGTATGGCTCGAATTTACGCGTGGCGGCGGCGGAGTGTTCCTGCTCACGCGCGAACAACTGCAGGCTCACTGAAACGATGTCCGGCAACACCTTCGGCAAGCTCTTTACGGTCACGACCTTCGGGGAGAGCCATGGGCCTGCCATGGGCTGCATCGTCGATGGCTGTCCGCCGGGGCTGGAACTGACCGAGGCGGAGCTGCAGCAGGACGTGGACCGCCGCCGCAGCGGCACCTCGCACTTCGTCAGCCAGCGGCGCGAGGCGGACCAGGTGCGTATCCTCTCCGGCGTGTTCGAGGGCCACACCACCGGCACCCCGATCGGAATCCTCATCGAGAACACCGATGCGCGCTCGCGCGACTACGAGAAGATCAAGGACCGCTTCCGTCCCGGGCACGCCGACTACACCTACCAGCAGAAGTACGGCCTGCGCGATTACCGCGGCGGCGGCCGCGCGTCCGCGCGCGAGACCGTCATGCGCACCGCCGCCGGGGCCATCGCGCGCCGCTATCTGGCCACGCGCCTCGGCGTGCGCATCTATGGTTACCTCAGCCAGGTGGGCACGCTTGAGATCGAGCCGGTGGATCCGGCCTTCGCCTACCAGAACCCGTTCTTCTGTCCGGACCCCAAGCGCGTCCCGGAGCTCGAGGAACTGATCTGGCGCGTGCGCGGCGCCGGGGATTCGATCGGCGCGCGCGTCACCGTGGTGGCGAGCGGCGTGCCGCCGGGCCTGGGCGAGCCGGTGTTTGACCGGCTGGATGCGGATGTCGCGCACGCACTCATGAGCATCAATGCGGTGAAGGCCGTGGAGATCGGCGCCGGCACGCGCGCCGTCACGCAACGCGGCAGCGAGCATCGTGACGAGCTCACCCCCGGGGGCTTCCGCAGCAACCACGCCGGGGGCATCCTCGGCGGGATTTCCTCCGGGCAGGACGTGATCGCGCACCTCACCCTCAAGCCCACCTCCAGCATCCAGGTGCCGGGCGACACGATCGACACGCACGGTAACGCGGTCGCCATCGAGACCACCGGGCGGCACGATCCGTGCGTGGGGCTGCGGGCCACGCCGATCGCGGAAGCGATGCTCGCGATCGTGCTCATGGACCACTACCTGCGCCACCGCGCCCAGAACATGGACGTAAGATCCGCCACGCCGGACATCACGGCACCGCGCGGCTGATTGCCCGGGTCAGCCGGAGCCCCATGACTTTCCCGGTGCGCAGTGGCAGTGCGGACGACCGCACCGCCCCCACACCCTGCAGGAGATCGAGCGCATGGACAGGCAATTCACGGTAGCCGTCGTCGGCGCCACCGGCCTCGTCGGGGAGGCGATGGTGAACGTGCTCGAGGAGCGCGATTTCCCGGTCGGGCAGCTGCATGCGCTCGCGAGCGAGCGCTCCGTCGGTCGCGGGGTCAGCTTTCGCGGGCGCAACTACCCGGTCCAGGAACTGCAGGGCTTTGACTTCGCGCACTGCGACTTCGCGCTGTTTTCCGCCGGCGCGGCGGTGTCACGCGAGCACGTGCCGCGCGCGCTCGCAGCCGGGTGCCTCGTCATCGACAACACTTCCGAATTTCGCTACCGCGAGGACGTGCCGCTGGTGGTCCCGGAGGTGAATCCGCAGGCGCTCGAGGCTATCGGCACGAGCGGCCTCATCGCCAACCCCAACTGCTCGACCATCCAGCTGGTCGTGGCGCTCAAACCGCTCTACGACGCGGCCGGGATCGAGCGCATCGACGTGGCGACCTATCAGTCTGTGTCCGGCGCCGGGCGCGAAGCGCTCGAGGAACTGGTGCGCCAGTCGATCGCGGCCTTGAGCGGCAAGGGCCCGCTCGAATCCCCGGGCGGTGCCAAGCAGATCGCCTTCAACTGCGTGCCCCACATCGATGTCTTCCAGGACAACGGCTACACGCGCGAGGAAATGAAGATCGTGTGGGAGACGCGCAAGATCCTCGGCGATTCCAACTTGCGCGTGAATGCCACCGCGGTGCGCGTGCCTGTGTTTTACGGTCATTCCGAGGTGGTCCACATCGATACCCGGCGGCCCCTGAGTGCGGCGGAGGCGCGCGAGTTGCTGAGGAATGCGGCCGGCGTCACGGTTTTGGACGAGCCGCGGCTCGGCGGGTATCCCACGGCTGCTACCGAGGCAGCGAACCGCGACACAGTTTATGTCGGGAGAATCCGTGAAGATCTCGCCCCGGACCGTGGACTTAACTTATGGGTTGTATCTGACAATGTGCGCAAAGGCGCGGCCACCAACAGCGTGCAGATCGCAGAGGCTTTGGCCCGGCGACCTATTTAAGTTATATTGCCGCGAGGCTGATGGGGGGGTCGCAACATCTGCCCCATCCTTTTGTTTTCAAAAGATATTTCACCCAATGATTCTTCTCGGGGTGCTCTGATGCTCGTCAAACGCTCGGCTCGGGCGCTGGCATTGCTGCTCGGTCTGCCGTCAGCAGCGTTTGCCCTAGGTCTTGGAGATATCCATCTCCTCTCGCCGCTCAATGCGCCGCTGGATGCGGAAATCGAGCTCGTGGATGTGGCCCCGGACGAGCTGGCCACCATGCAGGTCCAGCTTGCCTCGCGCGACACCTTCAGCCGCTACGGCCTTGAGTGGCCCGCTTACCTCAGCACCGTGCAACTGAAGACCGTGCGCACGCCCGATGGCCGCCAGGTCGTGAAGCTCAAGTCCACGGACCCGATTGCCGAACCTTTCGTGACGCTCTTGGTGGAGGTCAACTGGGCCCGCGGCCGCCTGGTGCGCGAGTACACCATGCTGCTCGACCCGCCGGTCTACACCCCGGGTGAGTCCGCCGTGGCGAGCGCGCCTGTGGCGCCCGCGGCAACCGGCCCCGGCGCGCGCGAGGGATCGATCGCGCGCGCGACGGAAACTCCGCCGCCTCCGGCTCCGGCGCCGGCGGAAGCCCCGGCAACCGCCGCGGCACCGGCCACGGCCACGGCAGCGCCGCCCCCGGCCCATGCCAGCCGCGCGCCCGCCGCTGCACCGGCGGGTACCTCGAGCCCGGCAGGCAGCGAGGAGGGCAGTCATGTCGTGCAGCGCGGTGAGACGCTCTCGCAGATCGCCAGCGGCGTGGCCGGCGAAGGCGCGAATTCCCCGCGGGCCCGCAGCTGGATGCTCGCCATTTATCAGGCGAACCCGAAGGCCTTCCGCCAGAACATGAACGTGCTGCGCTCGGGCGCAGTGCTGCGTATTCCCGATGCTTCCGAGGCCGCGGCGGTTTCTCCGGCCGAGGCCTCCGCCGAAATCCGCCGCCAGTACGCGGCCTGGCGCTCCACGCCGGTGCCGACGGCGGCGACCGAAAAGCCCGGACGCCTGAAGCTGGTCACCCCGTCTGAGTCCGAGCCGGCCGCGGCGAATACTGCGCCGCCGGCCCCCGCCGCGAATGCCGCGCCCAAGGGCGGCACGGCGGCCGCGCAGCAGGCCGCGCAGGCCGCCGCGCAGGAGAGCGAGACCAAGCGGCTGCTGGAGCTGAAGAATCAGGAGCTCGCGCGCATGCAGGCCCAGGCGGCCGCCAAGCAGGGCACGCCTGCGCCCGCCCCGGAGGCAACCCCGCCGCCCGCGACCGCACCGGCGCCCGCACCCGCGGAAGCCCCGCCGGCGGCCAGCACCGAGCAGCCCCAGACCGCGCCGGCTCCGGCGGTGGAGGCCACACCGGCACCCCCGCCGCCCGCACCGGTCAAGAAAACCCCCGTGAAGGCGCCCCCCAGTGGCGGCTCCTTCCTCGACACGCTCCTCGGCCTGTGGTGGGTGCTCGCGCTCCTGGCGCTCGGCGTGATCGGATTCTTCGCCGCGCGCATCGTGCGTTCGCGCCGCAGCAGCGAGTTCGACGATTCCCTGGGTCGCCTGGCCGCCGCCGGCGCCGATGCCGCCGAGCTGGGCGCCATGAGCGCCACGCGCAACTTCTCCGAACCTGAGCCCGTGGTGCCTGCGCCGCGTGCCACGGCACGCGCCGCGGCAGCCCCGCTGCCCGAGGCGGCCTTCCTGGTGGAGGAAACCGGCTCGCACGAGCGGCCGCGCCTGTCCGCCACCGGCACCGTGCCGGCGATGGCCGCGCCGAAACACGTCGCGAGCGATGAGACCATCAGCAGCGAGACGGCGATCAATCTTGACCAGGGCGATCCGCTGGCCGAGGCCGATTTCCACATGGCGTACGGGCTGTACGACCAGGCGGCGGACCTGATCCGCATCGCCATCAGCCGCGAGCCCCAGCGTCGTGACCTGAAGCTGAAGCTGCTCGAAGTCTTCTTCGTGTGGGGCAACAAGGAGCAGTTCCTGAGCGCCGCGCGCGAGCTGGCGCAGAGCCGCGGCGAGGCCGCCCCCGGGGAGTGGGAAAAGATTCTCATCATGGGCAAGCAGCTCGCCCCGGAGGACCCGCTGTTCTCCGGCGGCGGCGGCGTGGCCGGGGCCACCGCCGGTGGCGTCGACCTCGATCTCGAGGGCGGCCAGAGCCGCGTCGACTTCGACCTGCTGGGCGACTCGGTGCCCGAAGAGGCGCCCGCGGGGCTCGACCTGGACATCGGCTCGGCCGTGGGGGACCTGGAGGCGACCGCGGAATCGCAGTCGGGCATCACGGACCGCAACGCCGCGCTGCTCGAGAACAGCTTCCTCGGCACCACCGGCACCACGCGGCAGATGACCGCGCGCGTGCGCCAGGGGCCCGGGGGCACGGTGGAGACGGAAGGCCCGACGGTGGAGCAGCCGCAGCTGTCCCCGGCGGACAACCCGACGATCCGCCAGAAGCTCGAGGGCGCGCTGCGCCAGGGCGGGGCCGAGCACACCGCGGAACTTGCGATCGACGATCTGGGCCTGGATGTGGGCGCCGTCGACACCGTGGACCAGCCCGGCATCGCCTCGGCGCAGGCCTCGACGCCGGACGCGCCCACCCTGGTCGCGGGGCTCGATGATCAGTCACGCCGTATCATGGAGGACGCGCAGCGGCGCGCCGCCAAGGAAGACACCGGTTCCAACACCGGCGCCTGGCAGTTCGACCAGAACGAGCTGGAGGCCGCGCTCACCCAGACCAACCTCGTCGCGCCCGACGGCTCGGCCACTGCGCGCCTGCGCGCTTTGAGCGGGCAGGGGCTCGATGTGGATGTCGGCGATGCGACGGGCACCCACGCCGCGCACGGCGACGTGGAATTCGACGTCGGCATGGCCACCGGCACCCACGAGACCAACGGCGGCACGCTCGACCTCGACGTGGGGACCGCGACGGTGCCGGATGCGGCCTTCGCCGCCACCCAGCGCCTGTCCTCGGAGGACCTGGCACTGCCGGACCTGGAGCCGGTCACCATGAGCGAGGTGGGCACCAAGCTCGACCTCGCCCGCGCTTACATGGACATGGGCGATCCGGACGGTGCCCGCAACATCCTCGAGGAAGTGCTCACCGAGGGCTCGGCGGCGCAGAAGCAGGAAGCCCAGCGGCTGATCGAGTCGCTCCCCGGCTGAGCCCGCAGCGACCACCCCAAGGCGCGTGGCCCGCATCGCCGTCGGCATCGAGTACGACGGCTCAGCCTACTGTGGCTGGCAGGCACAGCCGGCGCTCGCGAGCGTGCAGGCGGTGGCCGAGGAGGCCCTCTCGCGTATCGCCGCCGCCCCGGTGGCACTGGTGTGCGCCGGGCGCACCGATGCGGGCGTGCACGCCCTCGGTCAGGTGGCGCACTTTGATACCGAGGCGACGCGCCCCATGCGCAGCTGGGTGCTCGGGGCCAACAGCGAACTGCCCGCCGATGTCAGTGTCTGCTGGGCGCTGCCGGTGCCGCAGCATTTCCATGCGCGCTTCAGCGCCGAGGCGCGCACCTACCGCTACCTCATCCTCAACCGCACCGCACGCTCGGCACTGCACGCGCGGCGCGCGGCCTGGGTGCACCGGCCGCTGGATGCCGAGCGCATGAATGCGGCGGCGCGCCTGCTCGAGGGCGAGCACGACTTCAGCGCCTTCCGGGCGGCGGAATGCCAGGCCAAGTCCCCGATCCGGCGCCTGCAGCGCCTGAGCGTGGAGCGCCAGGGTGAGTGGATACGGATCGAGGCCACGGCCAACGCCTTCCTGCACCACATGGTGCGCAATCTCGCCGGCCTGCTGATCGCCATCGGCAGGGGCGACGCGGAGCCCACCTGGGCGGCAGAGTTGCTCGCGACGCGCGATCGCACCCAGGGGGCGGCCACCGCCCCGGCCGCCGGGCTGTACTTCGTTGCAGTGCGCTACCCGGCGGCGTTCGGGGTGCCCGCGGCCGCAGCGGGGGGCGCCGCCCCCTGATCGGCTATGATCCGCGGCCAGTACCCACTGTGAGCACGACGAGCTAACGATGTCCTGGTTCGAAAAGATCATGCCCTCGCGCATCAAGACCGAGCGGCGCACGCGCTCGGTCCCGGAGGGGCTGTGGATCAAGTGCCCGGCCTGCGATGCGGTGCTCTACCGCGCGGAACTGGAACGCAACCTGTCCGTGTGCCCCAAGTGCAGCCATCACATGCGCATGGGTGCGCGCGAGCGGCTGGAGCGCTTCCTCGACCCGGACACCATCGAGGAGATCGGCGCCAACATCGCGCCGGAGGATCCGCTGAAGTTCCGCGACAGCAAGCGCTACCGCGACCGCCTGGTGCAGGCCCAGAAGGCGACCGGGGAGAGCGATGCCCTGATCGTGCTCACCGGCACCCTGCAGGGGCTGCCGATCGTCGCCTGCGCCTTCGAATTCCAGTTCCTTGGCGGCTCCATGGGCTCGGTGGTGGGCGAGCGCTTCAAGCGCGGCGTCGACTACTGCATCCAGGAGCGCCGCCCGTTCGTGTGCTTTTCCGCCAGCGGCGGGGCGCGCATGCAGGAGGCGCTGTACTCGCTGTTCCAGATGGCCAAGACCGCCGCCGCGCTCTCGCGCCTCGCCCAGGCACACCTGCCGTTCATCTCCGTGCTCACCGACCCGACCACCGGTGGCGTGTCGGCGAGCCTCGCGCTGCTCGGGGACCTCAACCTGGCGGAGCCGCGCGCGCTGATCGGCTTCGCCGGCCCGCGCGTGATCCAGCAGACGGTGCGCGAGACGCTGCCGGAGGGGTTCCAGCGCAGCGAGTTCCTGCTCGAGCACGGCGCGATCGACATGATCGTCGACCGCCGCGACATGCGCGACCGCATCGCCGCAGTGCTGCGCATGCTGCTGAAGCTGCCCGCCGCGGCCGCCTGAGGCGCGCGCCTCCTCCGCCACGCAAGCCGCGATGCGCACGCTCGCCGAGTGGCTCACTCTGCAGGAGTCGGTGCACCCGCAGAGCATCGACATGGGACTCGAGCGCGTGGCGGGCGTGGCGCGCACCCTCGGGCTCAGCGCCCCTGAGTTCGCGGTCATCACGGTCGCCGGCACCAACGGCAAGGGCTCGATCGCCGCCCATCTGGAGGCCCTGCTGCGCGCCCGCGGCGCGCACACCGGGCTGTTCATGTCGCCGCACCTGGTGCGCTACAACGAGCGCATCCGGCTCGATGCGGCGGACGCGGAGGATGCCGCGCTGGTGGCGGCGTTCGAGCGCATCGAGGCGGCGCGCGGTGCCACCACGCTCACCTTCTTTGAGTACAGCACGCTGGCGGCGCTGCTCATCTTCGCCGCGCGGGCGGTGCAGGTGGCCGTGCTGGAGGTGGGACTGGGCGGGCGCCTGGATGCCACCAATCTCATCGATGCCCACGTGGCGGTGCTCGCCTCGGTGGGCCTCGATCATCGCGACTGGCTCGGCGACACGCTCGAGCTGATCGGCGCGGAGAAGGCGGGCATCGTGCGCGCGCAGCGCCCGGCCGTGCTCGGCACGCCACACATGCCCGCGAGCGTGTTCGCCGCGATCCGTGCCCGCGGCGCGCAGGCGGTGGTGGCCGAGCGCGACTTCAGCTGGCAGCAGGGCGCGACGGGCTGGGACTACCGCGGCCTGAAGGTGACGCTCAGCGGGCTGCCACCCTCGGCGCTGGCCGGGGACATCCAGTACCGCAACGCCGCCACCGCGCTCGCCGCGCTGGAAGCGCTCGAGGCGGTGCCGGCCGCGCCGGTCGCGCGCCTGAAGCGCGTGCTGGCGCCGCTCACGGCGGTCAACGCTGCGCAGGGGCTGCTCAGCGTGCACCTGCCCGGGCGCTTCCAGGTTGTGCCGGGCGAGGTGGAGTGGATCCTTGACATCGCGCACAACGAGCCGGCCGCGCAGGTGCTCGCCGCGCAACTGCGCGCGCGTGCGCTGCCGCCGGGCGCGCACCGCGCGGCACGCACCATCGCCGTGATCGGGGTGCTCGCCGACAAGGATGCCGCCGCGATCGCCGCGGCGCTGCAGGGGGTGATCGATCACTGGGTGGTGTGCGCACTGCCCGGCGCGCGCGGCAGCAGCGCGCCGGCGCTCGCCGCGCGCCTGGGCCGTCCGGGCAGTACGGTGACACTCGCCGCCTCGGTGGGCGAGGGCTGCGAGCGGGCGCGCGCGCAGGCACGGCCGGGCGACCGCATCGTCGTGTGCGGCTCGCTGCACACGGTGGGGCCGGCACTGCAGTGGCTTCGGATATACTAAAGCGGGCTCACGGAGTTAATGACCTGAGTGTCTTGCACAAGGCGTCCGCCGCGCTTGCATGGCGTGGTTTTGTCCCCATCGTGGGTACTTCGGTGAAAGAACGGTTAACGGGCGCAATCATTCTCGTGGCGCTGATCGTGCTCCTGGTGCCCGAGCTGTTGACCGGACCCATCCGGTCCGCGCCCCGCGCCATGGCCTCCGCCGCAGGGGAACCGCCGTTACGCTCCTACACCATCACCCTGGGCGACGAGACGCACTCCAAGCCGGCCGAGCCGCAGGGCGCAACTCCGGCGGTGTCGCCCGTGCCCGTGCCCCTGCCGGCCCCCGCCGCCGCCAGCAAGGACGACAGTGTCGCGGCGGACACGGCGCCGGCGCCCGACACTGCGCCAGCGGCGGCCGCCGCGCCCGTCCCGGCGCCTGCAGCAGCGCACGCCCGATCCGAAGCGCCGCCGCCGCCGGCGGCCCACGCCGCCAAACCCGCCGCATCGGGCAGCGCGGACACCAGCACCGCCGGTGCTGCGTGGCTGGTGCAGCTCGGCAGCTTCGCCAGCCGCAGCAACGCCGAGCGACTCGCGCAGCAGCTCAAGGGGCAGGGCTTTGCGGCCAGCGTCTCGCAGGGCAGCAGCGGGCGGCACCTGTACCGCGTGCGGGTGGGGCCGGTACACGATCACGGCGCGGCCACGCAGCTGCAGGCGAAACTGCAGGCGGCCGGCCACTCAGGTTCGATCGTGCCGAAGTAGGCACCGGACGCGTGACGCGTTCCTTAGGCAACCCGGGCGCTCTCTTGTACAATCCGCGCCGCGCGGAGCTGACCGCGGTCACGAACGGTTGCAATGAACCTTGCGGACTACCTGGTGATTGCCGCCATCCTCGTCTCGGCCATCGCCGGCGCGATGCGCGGCTTCCTGCGCGAGGCGATCGCCTTCGGTGCCTGGATCGTGGCGCTGTTCGTCGCCTGGCACTTCTCGGACCTGATCGAGCCGCACCTCGGCGGGCTGCTGGCGGACCCCACGGTACGGCCGTGGGCGGCGCGCGTCATCATCGTGGTGCTGGTGCTGCTGCTGGGCGTTGCCATCGGCTCGCTGCTGTCGCACTTCGTGCGCCTGTCGATTTTCTCCGGCATGGATCGTCTGCTCGGCTTTGGATTCGGGCTGCTGCGCGGCTTCGTGCTGCTCGGAGTCTTCGTGATCCTCGGCCAGCTGCTGCGGCTGTCGGAGGAGGGCTGGTGGCGCCATTCGCTGCTCATCCCCCACGGCGAATCGATCGCCAACGGGCTGCGTTCCGTGGTCGGGGAACCCCACGTCGCCCACGCGCGTGGCGAAGTGCGGACCTAGGGGGCTAGCCAAGCATGTGCGGCATCGTCGGAATCGTCGGCACCAGCGCGGTCAATCAGCGCATCTACGATGCGCTCACGGTGCTGCAGCACCGCGGCCAGGATGCCGCCGGCATCGCCACCTCCGGCGA
>Ga0207693_10003852_pt1 | contig 12777 bp, 22 predicted proteins | sample LARL81metaG_FD_184347 | JGI IMG/M metagenome (GOLD analysis project Ga0207693, IMG submission 184347) | Corn, switchgrass and miscanthus rhizosphere microbial communities from Kellogg Biological Station, Michigan, USA - LAR L8-1 metaG... | ecosystem: Host-associated > Plants > Roots >...
CAAGTTGCCACCTGGAACAAATCCAGAGCTTGCAGCAAAACTGCCAACACCAATCTTTGATCCTACAACAAAATCTGAAACACATGATGTTCCAATATCAAAGCAGGATGCCATTGATAGAAACCTTGTAACAAAAGCAGAGTATGAATGGCTAGAAAAAGCATCCCTTGAGATTTATAATCAAATGTTCCAGGCTGCAGACAAGGCAGGATTTGTTTTGGCTGACCTGAAGCTAGAGTTTGGCAAGATAGGAAATGACATTGTCCTTGGTGATTCCATTGGGCCTGATGAATATCGCCTGTGGCCAAAAGAGTCTTACCAAGTCGGAAAGATTCAGGAAAGCTTTGACAAGCAACTGTTGCGTGACTGGCTTGCAGCAAACGGATATCAAAAAAAGTTTGAAGATGACAGAAATGCAGGAAAAGAACCTGTTGCACCACAACTATCTAGCAGTTTATGCAACGAACTATCGTCAAGATACATCACTGCATACGAAAAGATAACTGGAATCAAGTTTTAACTCGAATCTCTAATCTGGACATACCTTGTTTTTTGCACCCTGGTGCCCATTTGACCCCCAAGCTTGACAGGTTTTTCCATTTTTTTTATTTTTTTGAAATTTTTGGCATTTTTTGTACCGGTACGATAATTCTAGTAATGGTATGATATTGGTGCTACTGATACCGATTTGATGCTAGTGCTATGAGTTTCATCATTATGTTGTATGGTGCCTTGGTACCGTGACTAGAAATGTTCATGTGGGTTGACCAAACTTGGAGCATAAAAAAAAGTTACGTAATGGACAAAAAAATATGATCTCTTGATCTTTTAGGAAAACTAGAAAAGTAAACTTGAAAATGTCAACACTGCTACAAAAAGAACTCAAAATAAGCAAAATACTTAGTACAAATGCAGACCAAGCAAAAGCCCTTGATGACTCTGCAAGAATAAAGATTCTACAAATTCTGTATCACAAGCAACTTGCAACAGAGCAGATTGTTGATGAACTAAACAAGATGGGATACAAGAAAGCAACCACTACAATAAGGCATCACATAGATGTCCTCAAAAATGCTGGACTGATTGAAATTGTAAAAATGGAAGAAGTCAGAGGGGCCGTCATGAAATATTATGGAACATCTGTTAGAGTGATGGGAACAAAACTTCCTGCAAATTTTGAATCCGAATTTTCAAAGACAATTGCAGACACTTCGGTCAAACTAGAAAAAGTGATAAAAAATATTGTTGAAAATGCAGGACACAAAATAAAGAAAAAAAGTTCAAAAAATCTTTCAACAGAATCAAATTATGAAGAGCAGATAATGATGGAAATTGTTAACAGGGCAATGGCTAAAGTGTTTGAAAACAATGGCCAGTTGCTTGTGCAAAAATAATTTTCCTCATTTTACTTCGATTCTGAAAATTCCTTTTGTTTCTGGATTCTGTAATGCCTTTATCATTTGGCGAGGAATTGAATCTGATGCAGTATCGCATCCAATTGACAAAGTTCTTGGACATGTGAAATTGCTTTTTCTGATTACAATATCATGTGGATTTTTCAAACTAAGTTTCTCGCTTCCTCTACCTGTTATCTTGTATGAATGCTCACCAACCAATATTGTACAAGTTACCTCTGATTGAGGATCTTGCAACAATTTTTTCATTTTTTCTGGAATTCCAAGACAACCGCATGAAGCTCCAACACCGACTATACAATCTCCATTTACTGTAAGATCAGAGTCAGTGGTGATTTCAATTGATTTTGGATGAAGTGATCTTACATTTTTGTGACCATGAAATGAGATCTCAAAACGCATGATCTCAAGTTGTATAAACTTAAATTAAACCTTCAAAGGATGAACTTTGAAATGCTACCAGCAGCTGCAGGTTATGATCGAGCAATTACAGTCTTTTCTCCTGATGGTCGACTTTACCAAGTTGAATATGCTATAGAGACAGTAAGACGTGGTACTCTTGCAATAGGCATCAAAAGCAAGGATGGAATCATACTTGCAGTAGAAGAAAAACCAAGAAAATTACAAAATTCTGATATTACACAAAAAATATTCCAAGTCGATGATCACATTGGAGTTGCAGCAGCAGGCTACATTCCAGATGCAAGATCCCAAGTTGATAATGCAAGATTCTTTTCACAAAGTAACAGAATGATATATGACGAGCCAATCGAGGTAGAGGCAGTTGCAAAACACTTGGCAGACCAGGCTCAGCAATATACTCAATATGCAGGTGTAAGACCATTCGGTGTTGCACTCATAATTGCAGGAATTGACAAGAGTGGCAGTACCATATACCTGACTGACCCAAGTGGAACATACATCTCATATGATGCAGTAGCAATTGGTGCAGGTGCAGATCAAGTTACAGAATTTCTAGAAAAGAACTACAAAAAAGATATGACAGTTGAAGATGCAGCAGCAATGGCAATCGAATCTATCTATCTAGTCAGCGAAGAAAAAGATGGTGTAAAGCACATCAAGATGGCACAAATCCCACTTGCAACAAAGCAACTGACTAGAACTAGTGAAAAAGATATCGAACATTTTGCAGTCAAGGCAAAAGATAACATTGCCAAGAGACCAAAGTAGCATCTAATATTTTATAGCGCAATAATCTTAGGACAGACATTGAAAATTTCAATCGCAATTCCAGATTCTTCACTTTCAGAAGAACCTACTCCACTTGACAAGGCAATGAAGATATCCCAGATTGCAAGAGCTTGTTCCATATTTCATGTAAATACAATTTACATCTACAAAGAATCTGGAGGCTCAGACAGGGACAGATCGTTGCTTAGAAATCTTCTGCGTTATCTTGAAACACCACAATACTTGCGCAAGATACTTTATCCAATAAGTGATGATTTCCAGTTTGCAGGAAGTCTCAGTCCGCTCAAAATACCATCACATGTGCAGACATCCGATCCAAAAAAGATCAAGGCAGGAGATGTAAGAGATGGAGTTGTGGTGCAATACAAAGGAAAAAAATTTGTAAATGTCGGTTTTGAACAACTGATTCCATTTTACAGCAAGGACGATGACGGCAAGAGGATTCTAGTCAAATTCAAGGAAGGTTATCCTGCTCTCACTGTAAAGCAGATCGAAAAAGAAGAGATCTCACAATATTGGGGATATGATGTAAAAGAGGTCTCAAATCTTAACACATTTCTTACTACTTGGGGATCTGCCATCATACTGACATCACGCAGGGGTAAACCAATCCACAAGACACAAAAATATTTTGATGAGATCTCGCGGGAACCAGTCTTGCTTGTCTTTGGCTCTCCGAAAAAAGGAGTCTATGAGATCTTGGGAAAAAGCATTGGAAATATTCCACGATCTCAGGTGCTGAACTTTTTTTCAGATCAGGCAACAGAAACTGTCAGACTTGAAGAAGCAATTCTTGGAACACTTGCAGTGCTTAACACTCTTACCCGTAACTAGTTTTAATACGGGATCAGCGGTGGCAAGAAATATTGGATAACAAAACACTTGACAAAAAGAAGTTTTTACTTTTTGGGATTATCGCAGGTGCGGCATCTGTGATAATTGGTGGCATACTGATGGTAAACAGCATCATACATTTTCTGCACTAGGATCTAATTTCTAAAATAAAACTTGACATTCTCTAATTATAGACTTATAATGGGCTTTTCGACAAATTTGCTTAACCATGGGTCATAGGAAGCATAGTCAACCTAGGAGGGGAAGCCTTGCATATTTGCCAAGAGGCCGAGCGAAGAGCATGGAAGCCCGAATTAGAACATGGCCTGATGTAAAAGCAGAACAACCAAAACTTCTCGGTTATGCCGGTTTCAAAGCTGCTTGCATGAGAATAGCAAGTATTGACGATCGTGAAAAGACTCCGAACTTTGGAAAACAACTTGTCGGACTTGGTACAGTTGTAGTTACTCCTCCAATGTCCATAATTGGAATCAGGGGTTATTCTAAGGACAGATATGGAATAGATTCTACTTTTGATGTTTATGCTAAAGATTTACCAAAAGAGCTTTCAAGACTTTTCAAAACAAAGCCAGATGAAAAAGCAATTGAAAAAGCAGAAAAATCACTTGTTCAAATTGATGAACTTTATGCAATTGCAGCAGTTCTTCCACGCAAAGCAGGACTTGAACAAAAGAAGCCATATGTTTTTGAAGTTGCAGTAAAAGGTGGAGATATCGCAAAACAATTTGCATTCTTAAAAGATCTTTTAGGAAAAGAAGTAAAGATTGATCAAGTCTTCCAAAAAGGAGTTGAAGTTGATGTTGCAGCAATTACAAAAGGAAAAGGTATCGAAGGTCCGATCACAAGATGGGGTGTCAAGAAGAAACAACACAAATCAAGAAAAAGTGTCAGAGCTCTTGGTACGCTAGGTCCAATCAGTCCTGCAACTATCATGTACTCTGTTCCAAGAGCAGGTCAAAGAGGTTTCCATCAAAGAACACAATACAACAGTAGAATTATGATAGTTAGCAACACTGCAAATGATGAATTAAAAATTAATCCAGCGGGTGGTTACAAACACTTTGGTCTAGTGCAAGGTGATTATGTTGTCATCCGCGGTTCAATTCCTGGAACTTATCGCAGACTAGTAAAACTTCGTGCACCTGTCAGACCAAAATTGACAAAGGTCACACAACCAAAAATATTAGAGGTCATGATTAACAAATGAAAGTTCCAGTCTTTACAACAACAGGCTCTAAAGATGGCGAATTAGAGTTGCCACTTGTATTTTCAACTCCTATTAGAAATGAGTTAATCCACAAGGCATACGTGCACTTGGAGTCTCACTCCTTCCAAAGACAGGGAAGATATCCAAATGCAGGTATGGATGTAGTTGCCGAATCCAACAGTCCTCCAACAGGTCACCACCAAGCAAGAGTCGCAAGGATGGCAGGCGGTGGAGGTGGAAGACAAGGCCAAGCCGGTGGAGTTGCAATGACAAGAAAAGGAAGACAGGCACATCCTCCAACATCTGAAAGAATAATACACAAAATGTTAAACAAGAAAGAAAACCGTCTTGCATTATGTTCTGCATTGGCAGCAACAACTTCTTCTACTCTAGTAAAACTTAGAGGCCACAAAGTAGACAAGATTGAATCATTCCCAGTTGTAGTATCTGACCAAATTGAATCTGTAGTAAAATCAAAAGATCTAGTCAAAGTTTTAGATGCATTACACCTGTCACAAGATGTAGACAGACTACGAAGCAGACTGAAAGGTCGTTCAGGAAAACCTTTGCTAAGAGGAAGAAAGACCAAAGTAGGAAAAAGTGTGTTATTTGTAGTAAAAGATTCAAAGAATCTTTCCAAGGCATCACATTCACTTTTGGGCGTTGATGTTGTATCTGCAAAGAGTCTTAGTGTACTTGACTTGGCTCCTGGTGCAACACCTGTACGATTGACAGTATTTTCTAAAGGCGCAATTGAAGAGATATCAAAAATAAAATCTCCTCATCTTGAAATTTTGGTGGCTAACAAATGAATATAGAAGAAGCAAACCATATCATCCTAAAACCATACATCACTGAAAAGACATTTGCACTAGTTGAAAATGAAAGCAGAATTTGTTTCCTGGTAAGAGAAGAAGCAACCAAGCCAAAGATTGTTGAAGCAATAAAACTTCTCTACAAAGAAGATCCAATCGGACTAAACGTATGCAGAACAGTATACGGCAAGAAAGCATTTGTAAAATTCCAGACAGTTGAAAAGGCAAGAGACTTGGCTACAAAGATAGGAATGCTATAATATGGTCAGTCGTGAATCAACTAAAGTAATGGTGAGCATGAATGGTTAAAGAATACAAGTATCGCGGATTAGCAATTGAAGAGATCAAGAACTTGTCCCTAGAGAAACTCTTTGAACTTTTACCATCACGAGCACGAAGATCACTTACAAGGGGCATCACAGACGGTAAACGAAAACTCTTGGAAGAGATCAAGTCTGCTAATGCTGGAAAAGCCAATGCACAAATCAAGACACACCTAAGAGATGTCATCGTTTTACCATACTTTGTAGGCCTTACAATTCATGTTTATTCCGGAAAAGAATTCTTGCCAGTTACAATACGACCAGAAATGGTTGGACACTATCTAGGAGAGTTTGTACGAACCAACAAGAGAGTTATACACGGTGCACCTGGTGTAGGAGCATCTAGGTCTAGCTTGTACGTGCCATTAAAGTGATATCTATGCATTTTAGCTACGCTTTCCAAAATTATGATAAAACACGACATGTTCGTGCTGCATTACGAGAAAAGACAATCTCACACAAGCATGCAAGAGAAATTGCACATAAAATAAAAGGAATGTCAATTGAATCTGCAAGAAGTTATCTACAATCTGTTGTCAACTTGGAACGTGCAGTTCCATTCCAAAGATACAACAACGAAGTAGGACACAAGTCAGACACTGGAGTGATGGCAGGAAGATATCCAGAAAAAGCAGCATCCGAATTTATCAGACTATTAGACAATTTAGAATCAAACGCAGAATATCGAGGAATGGATCTTGACAGATTGAAAATAATAAACGCTACAGTGCACAAGGGCAGAAAACTTGAACGATTCACTCCACGTGCAATGGGACGTGCAACTCCAAAAGTAGACATTCTTACACATGTTGAGCTTGTAGCTCAGGAGCTATAACCATGTCATCTGTGAAAAACGTAATCAATGATAGTTACAAACTGATGCTCTTGAAAGATTATCTAAGAGAAGCAATCAAGGAAGCAGGTTTCTCAGAAGTTGATATTCAAAAAACTCCAACCGGAACCAGAGTCGGATTACACGTAACAAGACCTGGTATTGTAATAGGAAGAAAAGGAAGTGGAATACGAGATCTCACAAAAGTTTTGGAAACAGACTTTGGTCTAAAGAATCCACAGATATCAGTAATTGAAATAACAAAACCAGAACTTGAACCAAGTGTCATGTGCAACAGAATGTCACAACACCTTGCAAGAGGTACTGCATTCAGACGTGCAGTCATGTGGACAATGCAGACTATCATGGAGGCAGGTGCGATGGGTGTACAAATCACAACTTCTGGCAAACTCAGAGGCGACCGTTCAAGCTTTGAAAAACACAGCAAAGGCATACTGCCACGAGCAGGACACCAAGCTACCGTTATCGTATCAGAAGATATTGTTCACGTTCAAACAAAAATGGGTCTTATCGGAGTTAGAATCAGAATTGCAAGAAAAGAGCGATTCATACCAGAATTTGAATTAAAGGTAATGAAGAAAGAAGCAAAGCAAAAAGTCGAAGTTCCAGAAGAAATTGAGATTGTCGAAGAAACACAGATTGATCCAACCAAGCCACGTACTGAAAGTGAAGTAATTGAGCTTGAAGAAAAATTAATCGAAACTGTGGAAACATTTGAAGAAGTAGAGGAGGAGCTCAAGTAATGGCCCGAATCAAGATGAAAACAGTTCGAGAGTTCAATGAAACTGATCTTAAAGACAGACTAGGACAATTGCGTTCCGAACTTACCAAACTAAAGATTGAAGCATCTAAAGGAACATTACGAAAAGACAGCGGAAAGGTAAAACCTCTTCGAAGAGATATCGCAAGAGTATTAACTAGACTAAATGAGATGAAATCCAAATGATTACAGCAGAAAATATCACACGTCATGAATTAATTGGACTTGAAACCTTGATTGTAAAATCTACCAATTCTCAAATGATAGGCTTGCACGGTAAAGTAATCGATGAAACAAAATCCATGTTTGCAATTCAAACTGCAACTGGAATCAAAACTATTCCAAAACACAATTCTACATGGCAATTCAACTTCAATGGCACATCTGCTCTTGTAGATGGAAACACCATCACAAAAAGATCCTTTGAAAGAATGGGAGTAAAAGCATGACTAGAAACATTGGACTACAAGTAAAGGTACCAAAATCTGATTGCCAAGATGACTTGTGTCCATTCCATGGAACTCTCAGTATCAGAGGTAAACTAGTTCAGGGAAAAGTAGTAAGTGCCAGAGCACCAAAAACAATTGTCGTACAACAAGAATTCCCAAGACTTGATATCAAATACAAAAGATATGCACGTAGCCAAAGCAAATTGCACGCACATAGACCACAGTGCATTGATGTAAAAGAAGGCGATATTGTTCTTACTGCAGAATGCAGACCTATTTCAAAGAGTGTATCATTCGTAGTAGTTGAGGTAGTATCATAATGGCAGCAACAAAGAGTCGTGCAGTTTCGGCAAAGGGTGTACAAGAATTCAGACCATATGTAACAAGAGCACTTCCACTTGGAGCTCAAGTAGTGTGTGCAGACAATACCGGTGCCAAGATCTTGGAAATTGTAATGGTTCAAAAAACAAAGACAAGAGTTGCTCGTTATCCATCTGCCGCAGTTGGAGACTTTTGTAACGTTGTAGTAAAGAAAGGTCCTGGTGAACTAAGAGGACAAATATTTGGTGCAGTTATTGTTAGACAAAAATATGCTGTAAGAAGATTAAGCGGAGTTAGAGTAACATTTGAAGACAATGCAGCAGTGCTTGTTACACCAGAAGGTGAAATCAAGGGCACTGAAATCAAGGGACCTGTAGCAGTCGAAGCGGCAGAAAAGTATCCAAGAATCGCAAACTTGGCATCGATGGTGGTATAATATCATGAAACCAACTACAATCCGAAAACGAATGTTATACACTGCTTCACAACACCTACTTAGCAAACAACTAGGTTCTCATTTAGCAAAAGATCTTAAAGAAAAATACCACTGCAAGAGCCTCCGTGTCGTAGAGGGAGACGGTGTAAAGGTATTGCGTGGAGAGTTCAAGGGAATTGAAGGAAAAGTCACACGTGTATCAACTGAAAAACGAGGAATTGCAATAGAAGGTATCAAGCGTGAAAAACTCAAGGGCGGAAATGTCGACATTTACATTCATCCATCAAACGTTATCATCACTTCATTGAATCTTGAAGACAAGTGGAGACAAAACAGACTTGAAGGACAAAAACCACAAGCTGCAAAGAGTGCTCCTCAAGAAACAAAACAAAAAGAATCAAAACCAAAAGAACAAAAAGAGGCTAGCAAGGAAAAGCCAAAGGAAGTAAAAAAGGAATCAAAACCAGATGATACAAAAGACAAATCTAAAACTGAAAAAAAGGGGAATAAATAATGGTTAGCATCGCAGGTAGTAAAAAACTAAAAAGACAAATGGCTCCACTTTTCTGGGGAATCACAAGAAAAGACAAGAGATTTGTAGTTACAGTAAAACCAGGCGGTCACAAAAAAGACATATCCATTCCAACTGCAGTATTTATCCGTGATACACTAAAACTTGCTACTTCTCTAAGAGAAGCAAAATCTGTAATCTATGGCGGCAAAGTCAAAGTAGACGGCGTTGTAAGAAATTCACTTCACCACGGTATTGGTCTTATGGACGTAGTAGAACTTGATGGCGTATCTGATGTATACAGACTAGTTCCAAAAGATTTGACCGTACTAAAACCAATCAAGATTAACTCTGCTGAAAAATCAAAGAAATTACTCAAAGTAACCAAAAAGGTAACAATCAAGGACAAGAAAACACAGATCGGGTTCCATGATGGTAGAACACTGATCTCTGACACCAAGGTAAATGTTGGAGATACATGCGTAGTTGAAGTGCCAGGAACCAAAATTCTTAGTGTAATTCCTCTTGAAAAAGGAGTCCAAGTAATAATTACAAGCGGAGTAAACGCAGGACGTATGGGTAAAGTCACAGAACTCAAGTCAGGTACATTCATCTTGCCAAAAAGAGCAGATGTTGACTTTGGTGAAAGAGAGATTGAAATCCCAGCAGACCTAGTAATGGCAGTAGGAAAAGACAAACCTGTCATACAAATCCAGTGATAAATATGACACAACAAACAGTTTCTCCAATGAAGAAAATTTCAGTTGCCAAAGTAGTATTGAATATGGGTGTTGGTAAATCAGGTGAACCAATTGAAAAAGCAAAACGTGCACTAAAGCACATCTCTGGTCAACAACCATCTCCAAGATATGCCAAGGCCACTCAACGTGACTGGGGTGTACACAAGGGTGAACCAATTGGTGTTGCAGTTACAGTAAGAAATGAGGAAGCAATTCAGCTTATCAAGAGATTATTTGCAGCAAAGGGTAATCAGATGAAAGGCTCATCGTTTGACAACTTTGGAAATCTTTCATTTGGTATCAAAGAACACATAGACATTCCAGGAGTAAAGTACGATCCACAAGATGGAATCTTGGGTCTTGATATTTCAATATCTCTTACACGACCAGGTTTTAGCATCCGTGTGCGAAGCAAACACAAAGCAAGTGTTGGACGTACTCATATAATTACATCTGATGAAGCAAAAGCATTTCTAACCCATGAGTTTGGAATCCAGGTAGTATAACATGAAAAATCGTGATTACAAAGTAACTGGAAGAACTGTCCATAAATTTGGAAAAGGCTCTAGATGGTGTAAAAGATGTGGCGATTACAATGCAGTTATTCAAAAATATGATCTTGATCTTTGCAGACGATGCTTCAGAGAAGTCGCAGACTCGTTAGGGTTTAGGAAATTCAAGTGATAGTATATGCCAGCAACTAATATTCTAGCAAACATGTTTGTAACATTATACAACACCGAGGCAAGAAGAAAGGGAGAATGTGTTGTATTGCCTACCTCAAAACTTGCAACAGATGTACTCAAGACTCTACAAAATCACAGTTACATTGGAGAATTTGAGCACGTAGACGACAAGAAAGGTGGCAAATTTAAGATTCAACTATTAGCAAAAATCACAAAATGTGGTGCAATCACACCTAGATTCAAGGTAAAAAAAGACGGCTATGCCAAGTGGGAACAACAATATCTACCATCATATTCACGTGGTATGCTCATTGTTACTACCAATCAGGGTGTAATGTCTCATCACGAAGCAATTAAGAGTGGCTTGGGAGGGCTATTGATAGGATTTGTCTACTAAAACAGAGATACACGAAGTAACAATACCAATTCCAGATACCGTCAAGGCATCTGTAGCACACAAGATATTGCATGTCCAGGGACCATTAGGTAAGACAAGAAAGGCATTCAAGAAGATACCAGTAGACGTTCAAGTCGAAGGAAAAAATGTCATACTAAAATCAATTGGAATCCGTAAAAGAGATTATGCAATATTCAAAACTGCAGAATCTATAATCAACACTCTATTCAAGGGTGTCCAGACTGGATACACATTCAAGATGAAAATTGTTTATGCTCACTTTCCAATCACTGTCAAGGTAAAAGATGGACAGATTCATGTGGAAAACTTTCAAGGCGAACGTGCAGCACGTGTCTCAAAAATAGTTGGTGACACCAAAGTAGTTGCAAAAGGTGATGATGTGATAATTACAGGTCCAGTATTGACTGATGTATCCCAGACTGCCGGAAGTCTTCAACAAAACACCAAAGTCAAAAACAAAGATCACAGAGTTTTTCTTGACGGTCTTTATCTTTTTGAGAAACTCGACAAGATCGAAAAATAGATTCAGCAAAGAATAAATCCGCTTATCCTACGAACAAGTCTGTTGCCGCCCTAGCTCAGCGTGGTAGAGCAGCTGGCTGTTAACCAGCGGGTCGCCAGTTCAAGTCTGGCGGGCGGCGCTTTAATATTTCTAAATTCGAATTTAGAAACATTGGTTTTTGATTACGATGATTCCTAGTTCTAAAATCTATAGGTTTACAGATGTGGTATTTCTAAACTCGAGTTGTGAAATATTGTAATGCGATCACATCTTAGTGTATTCTATTAGACAATATGGATCTAATACGGATCATATCATGATGATACATGCAGGAGGTCCGCATTGGCCAGAACAAGACGCGCAAATAGATATTGCGTGGATTGTGGGGGTAGACTAGTTTACTATCCTCGCCTTTCAAATCCGAAAGCTCCCAACGAATACAGGGTTCTGGTTTATGCTTGTCCCGACTGCACTAAAGATTTTGATAAACCAAAGATGTTCTCCATTAAACGAAATGTGGTAGATGAGCCAATAGAAACCGTAGAAATAGAGATTGTCCAAGCCCGGGAAAAAATCCCCGAACTTGCCAAGGCATCTACTACCAACTGACAAAAATACTAAAGTACAACTAGAAGATATTTTGAAAATTGTGAGAGTATTTCATACTCAAAAATTAGATGATATCCTGGGTAGGATTGAACTTTCAGACTGGAGACAACGCCTGAGGGAACCTCTTACTGTTTCAGAGCATATGTTATCTGACAATTGGAAGTCATGTGCACTGGGAGAACGGATGAAAAAAGAAGGCAGAGATCTTGACCGGGTAAAAGACTTGACACCTGAAGCTGTAAAACTAGGATTTGATTTTGCTACTGCAGTCAAAAGAAGAGATAGTTCTGCAGCGCTTGAAATATTGGAGCAAATAGAAAGACTTCCTACGATATGGCGTAATCAACAAGATTTCCAATAAGTTGTCATCATCTTTTTTAGGCATTTTCTATCGACTTTTGGTCCAAGACCCCCAGGGTTTATGGCACAAAACCGGCCAAGTTTTTGAATTTTCCATGCGTAGATTGGAATGATATCTTTTGTGATATTTTGGAATGTGAAAATTCGGACCAAAAACATAGGGTTTAGCTTTTCTTCAGGGTCAAAAAAGAAAACAGAACTCCTACTGGGTAATGGGGGTGTTTTGACCCTTGGCTGCTATTAGTACGCTCAAGTGTTACACCCCCCCTAAAATTGGTCATTTTTGAAAAAATGGCAATATGCCT
>Ga0207693_10003853_pt1 | contig 12776 bp, 12 predicted proteins | sample LARL81metaG_FD_184347 | JGI IMG/M metagenome (GOLD analysis project Ga0207693, IMG submission 184347) | Corn, switchgrass and miscanthus rhizosphere microbial communities from Kellogg Biological Station, Michigan, USA - LAR L8-1 metaG... | ecosystem: Host-associated > Plants > Roots >...
GGCAACGGCGGCGGCTGGCCCTGGTAGCGGGCCCTCGACAGGGCCCCGGCACAACGCCCAGGTGCCCGCCGGTTCCCAACAGCCGCCACATCTGTCACTATCGAATGCGTGTTCGACTCGTGGATAGATTCCACCGACTACCGCACCCTGTTCCTGCTCGATAGACAGGTGCGCGTGGACACTGCACGCCTCTTCCCCCCGACCGGAATCAGGAAGGACGATCTCCCGCTCTGGGTGAAAAGCGCAGGACTGCTGGTGGCGCCCTCGATGCCCGCCCGCCAAATCGCGTGGCTGCGAAAATCCGATGGGGGCTGGGTCGCTGCGGTGGCTATGCCCGTGCGCAGCGCCAACGGCCACTCCCGCCTCACCATGCAACTGTGGCTGCCGGCCGACGCTGTATCCCCACTCTGACCAGCTAACCCGCCCGGCTTGACCTCCGTGGTCGCGTCCACACATCGAGCAGCACAGCCACGCTAGCGCTAGCGGTTCATGACCTCTATTGCGTTGGAGTCATGCTGAATTCGTTGAGCCACACGAGAAACTTGTTGTTCCAAATCGAGTAGGTGTCGTCGTCCACGCGCGCCAGCTCCGGCCCGGACTTGTCAAAATACCTCGATCGCCAACCGCATTGCTTGCGGCCAGGTTCGGCAACCTCTTGGTGTACCACGCGGTCTCGAGCGGCTCAAACTCCTTACACGGCGCAGCCGCCTCCGGGGTATCTGGTGATGCGACCTTGGCGGTTTGGGCTCTCCGTTGCATAGCGGCCAGCGTCTGCTGCCCGGCTACGAACTGGCGAGCCAGCGTCAGTAGCGTCGCGTGAGTTCATCCCAAAGGCACTGTCGCCCCGTAGATCCTGCACGCCGTCGGACAGGATCGTGCCTACACCGACGCTGTGAACGCGGCGATCACTCCAGCCGCCCGAGCTGCATATGCAACGTCAGCGGGTGCCCCGTCATCCCAGCACAGCAGCGTCTCGATACGACGGCACAACGCGAAATCCGTTTGATACGTGAGCAACTGGGCTGGCTCCTCAAAGCCCAGTAGGCCAGGGTGCTGTGAGCCCGCCATCAACCTGACCGAATCATATTCGGTGCGAAGGGCATTCCACTCCGCCTCTTCCGGCCAACGCCCTGCAACCAGGGCACGTGCAACCGACTGCGCCGTCAGCGACAACTCCGGGCCCGTATTGAACGCCGCCTGCTGGGTGAGCTGGCGAACATACGCGTCCACCTCATGCTGATCCGCAAGCGAGAGTTCGTGATACAGAGCCGGATCCACCGTCTCCAAGCGATGCGACCTGCCCCGCGTCAGTGTCGAGGCTTCCGCCTCGGCCGGGCCGCCCAACGGTGCCACACCGATCGCCACATCCTCGCTCGCCGCGCGGACCTCCTCCGACTCCTGGGGCCACGTCGTGGCGATCGCCGACACCGCATCACCCCGCGCCTGCACCGCCCGCAGCACGGTCTCGGCCGGATTCGACCACCCGAACCATCGCGCATCGAAAGCCGGGTCCAGGCCCGCCGCCAATGGCATCGACCGCGATACGAACACGCCGTGCGGAATGTAGCCGGCGCCTTCGTTCGTGGTCACCCACATCTCCGGCATCCCAGATGCACCCCGGGCCACCAGCACCGCCCACTGCAAGCCCGGATACACCGCGCTCGTCGCGGCAGCCAAATCCGCCACCACCATTCGCGCCGACTCCAGATCGTTCATCGCGAGATCGCGACCCACGCGGGCCGGAGCCGAATCACGCACCGCCGGAATGAAACTCGGCGGCGGACCGCCCGCAGCGCCACCGGTGACCGGTGGAGCGGGCGATGAGAATGACGCCGGGGACGGCCCACCCGCGGCCGCACCACTCGCCGGCGGGGCCGGTGGGAGAACCGACCCGTACGGCGTCATCGGCGCCGCAGCGCCACCACCCGGCACACCCGTCGCCGACGCAGGCGCACCCATCGACGAACCCGACGCCGGCGCCGCCAACGGCCCCGGGCCCATACTTGCCGACGCCGGCGCCGCGGACACCGATGTCGTCCCAGCACCCGCAGGCGGAACACCCAGCGGTGTTGACGGCGTCTGGGGGATCGGCTGTGCCGGCGTCACCGGCACACCACCCGCAGCGTTGGCGGCACCCGCGGCGAAACTACGGCCGAACTCGCCACCCACCGCCGACGACATCGCCCGCGCTGAAAACTGTTGCATCGCAGCAGGATTCGCCGCACTCCCAGCGGAACCCGCCAATCCGCTCGCCGAACTACTACTCGCCGGACTACCCCCACCCAGCAGCCCCGACAACGGTCCCATCCCACCACTGGCGGCGCCACTCAACGGCGAACTACCCCCGCCACCAGCCGACGGCAGCGACGGCACCTGCGGCATAGACGGGCGCCCATTAGACGGTGGGCTGATCGGCATATCGGGCGGCTGTCCACGGCCGATGACGGTTCCGAGGCCCGCTGCATCGCCAGCGTGGCCGGGTAAGCTCCCCCGGCCCGTATCGGCCCGTTGGCCTCGGCCGGGCTCTGAGGAGGTCGGGTCGGTGCCGTCGGAACCTTCCGCTGGCTTGGCGCCGTCGTCTGAGGGCTGCCCCCTGCCTGGATCTTGACCGTCATCTTGGCCGGGTGGCGCGAGCTTGAATTCGTTGCCCAGCATAACGGTTTCGTCTGCAACGAATGTTCGTAGCTCGGCTGAATGTCCCTCGATGAGGCCGCGATACTCTGCCAGAATCGGGGCGATGTCAACGGTTACCGGCAGACCTTTGTTAGCGCGTAACGCTTCCTCAATTTTGCGGTGCGCTTCGTCATGGGCTTCGCGGATCTTACGCTTGATGCTCCGGACATAGCCGCCGAGGCGGCCGTAGCCGCGGCCAATATACCGGCATGCTTCGGCGAGCTGCTGGTGAGCAGCGCGCTCCGCCGCGTAGTGCTCCTCAGCCGCAGCCGCACCATCACCAGCTGTCCAGTATTCACCAAGTACCGTGCCCACTTGTGCATCCGCACTCGCGGATGCGCTCTCGTGATGGTCGGCGAGTCGGGCAAGTTCATCCTCGAGCTCGGACAGCTGTGACTCAGACTCGGTTGGCCACACCTCAGGCCCGATCAGCGCGTAGGTGTAAAGCCCAGGCTGCAGCTGAATATCACCGCCGCCGGGCATGCCGACTTCAGGGACGAATGCGTCCGGCTTGATCGGTTTGGCCGCGGTGAACATGTCCAAGAGCCGCTCCGCTTCCACCGATCGCGCCGCGTTGGTAGGAGGCGGCTCAGGCGCCGCGCCAGAGCTACCTCGATCAACGGCAGCCATTAGCGAGGCAGCCCGCACACACCAGCGAGCGCATACGTCGCGTCGTTCGCGACACCATTGAGGCGATTAACCTCATCTGTGGCGGTTGGACCCGCCGCCGCTGTCGTGAGTCGCAGGTTGGCGTCGATGAAGCTGCGGGCCACCTGAGCCACGTCAGCAGGCACAGCGGGCATAAGCGAGTTCTGCACCGCCACAATGGTGTTCACGGTCCTCACTAGAGGAAGTATGTTCGGCTGGCCGTTCTGCCGAACTCCACCTTGAGCCATCGTTCCACGTGTCGACACGTCAAAGACTTGGCACAGCTGCTGTTTGGCGGCATCCTGTTCCGCTGTGCTGAACTGGGGTACCTGCGCTGTGGGTGCGGCCGGTGGGGGTGTTGCGTTGGGTGCGTTGGTGTTTCGCGCGACGGCGTAGGTGATCGCTGCCGTCGCTGCGATCGCCGCAATGAGTAGAACCACCGCACCGCCGACAAGCAGCCACGGGATTCCACGACGGGGCGGCCGCGGTGGCGGTGCGACAGGCGGCATCGGTGGGCCCGCCGGCGGCGGCCCGCTCTGCGGTCGGTCCGGCATCGCCTGCGGCGCCGGGAGAACGGGCGTGCTCTGCTGTCCGCCGGTCTGTGGCTGCGCCCACGGCGAAGCGGCCATCGTCCTCCCCCTACCTATCTGCTCAACAAGACCCGGTGCGCTGTCTCGGTTGCCTCGGTCGACGACACCGTGCTCGCGGTGTTGGCCAATCCCGACCCGACGCGCCCTGTCAGTTCCGCGCTCAGCGTCGTAAGGATCGCAGTGGCGGTCGTGCTGTACGACTCGATGTAGTTCCCCCCGGGTAGCGCCGGCACGCCGCTGGCCACAGCCTGTGCGCGGCATTGCCCGGCGGTCGTCAATCCTGTACCCGTGCTCGGCGGGTCCATTTCGAACCTTTGCGCCATGAGCCGATGGTACCGAGGCTTGAGCTCCAATACAGCGCCAAAAATCGGCTTCGAGCAGGTCCTGATCCGTGCTCGTCACCGCTCAGCGCGGGGGAACCCCGAAACCGTCTACGACCAAAGTGTTTGAGCGACGGGCCGATCTATTCGCGTATGGCGCTGTTGGGACCCTCCTGGTCATCCTGCGCTTCTTCCGGCGGGCCTGAGTAGCTTGCGTGCGCGCCCATCGAAAGCCATCACCTCAAATTCGGCGGCTACGAGCTCGGCCTACCTGACCGGATGCTCCGCCGCCATTTCCCGCAAGTCTGGAGGCAGTATTGCCGCCTACGCAGCCCACTCCTCTCTGGCCCGTTTGGTGATTACGTCGGCAGTGCGCAGTGAACCAACGCGTTCAGGCGTGGATCGTTAGCCCAGTGCTCACCCAGTAGGCAGGTGGCAGCCCACAGGCAGATCATGGGTGCCGGTGGCCCGCTGAGCCGCAGTGGCGCTACGCCGGGTTCGAAACCAAGGGTTACCGACCAGGACTGCAGGTCCGGATAGAACTCGGTGACGTTCTCATACCAGGCGCTGAACCAGCCCTTATCGGTGCTGCACAGCAGCCGATCGGACGTCGCGATGACCTGCACATGCTGGTGGTCACGCCAGCGCACCTGTGCCTCGCGCCGCGCGGCCACCTTGCGGCGATGGTTCACCGCAGCGGAGATCGCAAATCCGGCTGCCATCACCGCCGGACGCCCGACGATCAGCAGGTCAGCCTTCTGGTAGCAGCCATCACCGCCATACTGGCGGCTGTAGTGCATGCCCGTGGAAAGCACCGCTTCTTCATCCTGGTCGAGCACCGGCCCGAAGACGTCGATGGCCGGCGGGTCGACGCCCCGCGCGAGTAGTCGGGCGGTGATCCGTGCGTGGTTCCACCACCAGTGCCACTCATTGTGGGCGACCGCGGCATGGTTGCGGTGCTGGTGGTGGTCTTGAGGCACGCCAGCGGCCGAGACCGGCGCGTGAGGGGCCTGGGCGGCAGGCAGCGGCGCGGCCGGACTGTACGCGGCCAGCTGCTCATCCCACCACGCGCTCATATCCTCAGTGTCAGCCCTTGCACCGACAGTTGCGACGGCCAATAGGCGGCCCGCTTTCGCTCCATGGACTTGCCGCGTGAATCCGTTTGGGCGGCAACGGTTTCTACAAGGGGGCGCGCAACGCGACGAGCAGCTCGATCGCCTCTCCACGTTCGGCATCATCGAGCCAGGGCATCACTTTGACGATGGTCTGCTCAGCCTCGCGCGCTGAGCGGGTGATCTGCTCGAGCAGAGCGTCGCGGGCCTCCTGGGAGACCCCCGCGGCGTGCTGGGCGAAGGTGATCTTCAGTGCCACCACCTGCTTGGCCAGCGAGAACCGGTCCTGTGCCTCGGCCTCGGCCTTGGGCTGCGACGTGATGTCGGAGTCATCCTTGGATTCTTTGAGCGTGGGTGAGCCGCCGGCCAGGATGGCATCCACGCTGCCTGATTCCCACTCCAGCGCGTCTTCGAGCGCGCGGCGCATGCGCAGGCTCGGCCGGCTGGGTTGGTTGTTCTCGATCGCGCGCAGCGTGGCCACGCCAGGGCCGCCGCGCCGCTGGATGTCGGGCTGCGTCAAGCCCAGCTCGCGGCGGCGCTTGCGCACTTCGTCGCTCAGCTTGTCCCACGACATGATGCTCTTCATCTTGCCTCACTGACCGCCAAAACTCGTTGTTCTGGCGACTGCGGGCAGGGAAAACCCTCTGGCGCTGACACGGTATCTGTGGCGAGGCGCATGGTGTTGACCAGCGCGAATACCGGGCGCTGGAGGGTTTGGCGGCAGCGGTGGGGTTCTTCTGAGTTCCTGTTCACCCTGATGTAACCGCCAAAAACGCGATTTTTGTGCTACGGTTCGGGCTTATAGCCGCTAAATCCGCCAAAGCTGGCGTTTCACAGGGAGGGGTCGACCACCATGACCAACACCACCACCACCACCACCAGCCACAATGCTCGACTGGGCGCCGGCGAGCTGCAATGGCTGCTGCAGATCGATGGGCGCCTGTTCGAAACGACGGCCGCAACACCGTGCCGCATCAACTACGGCTCCGGTCACGACCTGTGGTTCTCCCGCTTCCGCGACCGCGAACGCGCCGCCAAGCAGTGCATGGCCTGCCCGTTCGTGGGCCGCTGCGGCTACAACGCCGTCGCCAGCCGCGCCACCCACGGCGTCTGGGGTGGCCAGGTGCTCCCCGGTGATTTCCCGGGCCTGCTGGAACCCATCTACGAGCGGCTGCTGCAGCAGTTCGAAACCCGCCGCGCCGTCGAGCTCGGCGATGCGCCCGCCCCGGCACTGCCCGGCGTCGACGCGCGCCGCCGCCAGCGCGCCGCCGCGTAGTCTCGGCTCCCGCGGGCGGAAAATGGTGGTCGTGATGGGGTGAGGTGCGGTGGGGAGGTTCCCGCCGCCGATCTAATTCGTACCAAAAGTTCGGGGCGACGCCGGCCTGGCACGGCGACCCGCAGGATCGCCCGGCCGCACTCGACGAACCACGCAAAGGCGCCGAGCTGGCCGCCGCCCGGGCCCGCCAAGCCGCCGACCACGGACAAGCCCGACGCGCTCGCCGCGCGCGCAGCCGGTCATCTCGACGACACGCTGCGCCAGGCGCGCGGCAAGCCCCCGACCGACCGGCAGCGGTGATGTGTCTGCCGAATGCGGCTGCGCGCCTTGAGGGTAGGGCTTCGGCCGCCGTTCAGTTGGGCGGATCCACGTACGGCTCGCCGAGCGCGTTGGGATCAAACTGCGGGCTATTGGGCGCCATGTAAGTCGCGAACAGCTCCATCATCTGCGCGTGCAGCGCCTGGTGGGTATTGCGCAACACGTCGGTGATGATCTGTTCGAGCTCGGTGTTGGTGTAGTCCGACAGCGCCGAGGGATCGATATCGAACTCCACCAGGGTGCCGTTGGAGTCGAAGCGCGCCGTGACCGCCTCGTGCACCGCTGGGACCTTGATGTGGTTGATGGCCTCCAGCCACGCCGCGTTACGGGCGCGCAGGCTCGCGGCAGCGCCTTGCACGCGCGCCACATACTCGTCGTCGGTCAGTGGCACCGCTCGTCGTCTCCTTCCGCGGTCTTGTCGCCGCGGGTGCGGCGGGCCTCGCGGCGGCCCCTGACCGGCTCGGAATTCGGTGGTGTCTCGATGCGCATGCGCCGTTCGGGATACAGCCGGCGATCGTCCTCGCCCGCACCGCCGCCGGGGCGCCCTGCCATCGGCATCATCGCCGGCATCATCGCCCCACCCATCGGTGTGCCGGTCGCGCCGCCGGCCGCGGGCGCAGGTGGGGCGCTGAAGGTCGCCGGCGCGGCCGCCGCCGCCGCTGGCGCCCCGGCCGGGGCCGACAGCGGTCCGCCCGCCCCCCCACCACCGCCGCCGGCGGCCGGTTCGGTATCGCCGAGTTCCGGCCCGCCGTCGCCGAGGTCGGGGTCAAAGCCATCAGCTGACGGCATCTGCGGTCCCCCGCCGCCCGAATCGCTGGGCGTGCCGCCACCCCTCCCCGAAGCCATCGCCGCGTTGGCGCCCCGGGCCAACCCGCCCAGGGCCTGGCTCCCCGCCTGCTGCAGCTGTTGACCCGCACCGCTGACCGCGCCCAGCAACCCCCCGGCGGCCCCGGACACCGCGCCCAGCACCGCGGGCAACACCGTCTGCATCAGCCCGGTAGCCGCCTGGCCCGCATCGCCAAACGCTGCCGGGTCGGCCAGCCGGTCAGCGGGGTCAAGAGTCTGAGTGTGGGTGCCGGCGTGGTTGGTCTCCTGCTCACCTCCGGCGCCGGCAGGTTCGTCAGCCGCGGCCGGCGTTCCGGTGTCGGGTTTGGTGTCGTGAGGGTCGATGGTGGCAGCCTGAATCTGGGCCGCCTCCTGGTAGCGGCCATACCCATCGAGGGCGTCGTGATTGGCCGCGGCAAGTTTGTGCTGCAGATCGGCGATCTGCCCGGAGAAGCGGCCCATGCTCACCGGATGCGCATTGGCCGCATACGCGGCCTGCAGGCGCCGCTGCAGGTCGTCGAACACCCGCGGCGGCGGGATCACCGCCTTCGCCTGCGCGAAGTCGTCGGCGTGCCCGCGCATCTGGCTGGCCAGCGCGCGCGCCTGGATGGCCTGGTCGCTGTAGCTGGACTCCAGGCCCACCAGGTGCGCCTCGGCCGCCTCGGCCGCCCCAGAACTCCAGCTGCTCGTCGTTTCAGAGCCGGCCGCACGCACCGTCGCGGCGGCCTGCTCCAGCTCGGCGGCCTGGGTATCGAGCAGGCCCGCCACCGCCAGCAGCCCCTGCGTGCCGGGACCGGAGTGCACCACCGCCGAAATCTGCTGGCCGGTGGTGGGAACGACCCCGCCCGGCGCACCCGGCGGTGCCGGCATGTCCGGCGACACCGGTGTCGACACAGCGGGTGCCTGCACCATCTGGCCCGCCGCGGCCCCCGCATCCGCCAGGTCGGCCGCGCCCATGCCGTCCTGCAATCGATAGGCGTCGGCGTCGCCGTGGAGGCGTGCCGCGGCCGCGCCGGTCTTGAGATTGGCAGCCGTGGTGCGAACACCCAGGGCCCCGATGCGGCCGGCGAACCCGGTGGCCACCTGCACCGAGGTGGCATCCGCCGCGCACGCAGGCACCGCGGGGACAGCCGGTGTCGCCGAGGCTGCCGCCGCGGCCGCGGTCACACCCGCGCCGTGCACCCCGGCGACATCGACACGCAAATCCCGGCTACTGGCCATCGTCCCTGTGTTAGGTGCTCAGTGTGCCAGCGCCGGCGGCCTCGCCGTCGGCATAGGTCTGCAGATCGCGGCGGATGTGGGCGGCCACATTGTCGGCATAGGCGCCCAAGCGAACACCCAGGGCGCGGCGGGCCGACAGCGCCGCCGCATAGGAGGCACCCACGGTGGAAGACCCGATCTTGCCGAACGCCTGATGCGCCGCGGCGATCGTGGCCTCGTCGACGTCCATGCGCTCACGCGCGGCGCCGGCCTCCTGATCCCACCAACGCGCGTGCTCCTCCCATGCTGCGTAGTCGAGCGCTAGATCGCCCATCACTACCTCCGTGTGTCGTGCATCGGTGACCTGTTTGCCCAGCGTAACGGTGGCCGCCGCTCTTATGCTGCGGCCAAACGAACTCAAAAGTCGATGTAGCGGTCCCGGTAGGCATCCACCTCGGCCTCGGTCGGGTACACGTCGCTGGGGGCCTGATCAGCGCCACGCTCATTCATCCGCGCCAACTGGTCGCGCCGACACCGCATCAGCGCCAGCGTGTACAGGCGCAGGACCCGCTCCGCGAGCAGCTCGGCGGTCCACGTCGCGTTGACCTCAGGCTCGAGCTGAACGCGCAACGCCGCGCCGTTGTGGTCCAGCTCGACCATCAGCGCACCATCACGCGAGGACTCCACGTAGGTGCGGTCGGTCTCGATGTCCATAACCCCCTGTGCTCCTAGGTCACCGCCGGTGGTGGGCCGCTCGGCGCCGGCGGCGCCGTGGCCGGGACCGCAGCTGTGGGCGGCTTGCTCCAGCCTAGGAAGTCACTGCTGCTGCCGAGCGCACCAATTGGCTGAAGTTGGCCATCCATCCATATCTTGCCGTTACCCATCGCCATCACGGGCTCGCGTGACTCGAAACGCCCGACGCTGGTCGGGGGCATGGTGTTCGGGTCGACAGGATCGGTGACCGGCGTTCCCGGCGGCGCCAAATCCACCCCGACCTGCTTGAACGCGTCGGTGACGCTGGTGCCCGACATCACCGAGCGCATCACCTGGGCGGCCCGCGCGTCAGGAGCGGAGACCACCTGGCCATCGGGCATGCTGACGTTGCGGGCCGCATCCCCGCTCGCCGGGGCCGGGGCGGTGGCCGGCGCCGCCTGTTCAGGGGTGGTCTGCCCGGCCGGGGCGGCCGTCGGATCGCCCGGTGGCGTCGTGGTGTTGGCGGGCGGTCCCTCATGGGCGGGCGGATTGCCAGCGTCGTCGCCGGACGCGTCGCGAGCATCTTCGTGTGGCTTGCCGTGCTCAGCGTCGTCGGTGAACCCGTCCTCGGGTTTGGCGTCGCCCGGCGGCTTATCGGTGAAGCCGCCGTTAGCCAAACCGCCCAACGCGCCGAGCGCCGGGCCCAGCGCATCCAGGGGCGCTCCACCCCAACCGCCGCCGATGGCCTGCGGCAGCCCGGCCAGCGCCGGACCCAACGCCGAGAGCGGGTCCATGCCCATCGGGGCACCCAAGCCCATCCCGGCCAGCGGGTCCATCAGCGGCTCCTGCCCGGCGGCCGGATCCGCGGCCGCTGAGCCGCCGCCCGCCCCATCGGCGCCACCACCCGCCGACCCGTCGCCACCACCACCGGACCCATCGCCACCCCCACCGGATCCGTTGCCGCCGGCGCTGTCGCCATCGCCGGGGGCATCCGGGCCGTTGTTACGGTACTCATCACCGAGCGAATCCAGGATGGCCGCCTGCGTCTTCGCGTCGACCTGCGCATCGGTGAGCACCTTTTGGATCTCGGCGAACTTTTGATCCAGAAACTGGCCGAACGCCGCCACCGCTGCCGGATCACCCATCTCCGGGCCAATCTGCTGTTGCTTGTTCTGAATCTCGGTCAGAATGGCCGACACCTTGTCGCGGGCGCCCTGATTGGCCGCGAAGATCTGCTTGAGCATCTCGGCCAGCTTCTCGTCGGTCAACTGTGCGGCTTCAACGCTGCCGTTGTACCGCTCACCTGCGCCGGTTGCCCCGGTATCAAGGCCTCCCCCACCCCCAGGCGGCGGGGGTGGCGGCGTGGCGGGCGGCATTCCCGGATACGGCGGCACCCCAGCAACCGTGCCCGGGTAGGGCGGCGCCTCGGGAAGATGCTTGGGTTCGTCGTCGCCAAACAGCCGGCCCACCCCGGCGACGATCGTCACGACATTCTCCACCGCGTCGATCACCACGTTGTTCACAATGTCTGGAAGCCCAACCGACACCAGCAACGCCCCTTCCACGTCACCAAGCTCGTCGAGGGGGCAACCCCCTCGCCAAGAACGCTAGTCAGCCAGCTCACCGTTATGCGACGGTCAACGGCCGCAGGGTTCGGCGACACCCCACGGGCGAATTCCACCTCGCCGAACAGCCCGCCGCGATACGGCATGAGGAACACGGCGCGACACCGCCATGCCGCCACGTTTCGCCACCGGCCCGCGTCCACGACGCCAGCTGAGCTGTGGCAAGTCAGGCGTGCAGCACGTTGCCTCCCACACTGGGGCGGCTCTCCCCAGAACCACCCAGAAGAACCCCGATTCCGCAGCTGGTCGCGGTAGGGCGCCAACGCGACAATCCCCAACGCGGCCGGAATGATCGTGCCGTCAATGATCAGCGGCCACAGCCACGACGGCCATCGGGAGCAGCGCTTGCCCAGGGTCACCAGTTCCGGCCACAGGATCAACGCACGCGCCGCCCCGATACCGGTTCCGGTTGCACACACTGCGGACGGCGACATCTCGCCGACGACTTGACTCACCGTGCCCGACGCAGCCGACCGCGCAGCCGGGCCAGTCAAGATCGCACCAAACCGCCGTCGTATAAGGCCAGGAGCGCACTTAGGTTCGGCGTTAGGTAGGCCGCGGCTCCACGGCCGCGAGGCCAGTCGGCAGTCAACAACCCCGCGCGTGTGACAGGAGGATCCCTCAGTGACCACACTCCCGACACGGCCGAACGGCGCCGCTTTGGCATCGCAGACCGCGGTCGCAATCCACCCGCTGCATGGTGCGGCGCCTCAGGGCTGGCGGAGACAGGTGAAACCGCAACGATTCCACCGGACACGCCGAACAGGGCGGGGCGCGAGCGCATCTCGCCGCGCCGGTGGTGGCTCAACCTCCCGCGGGCGATACCATGACCCGATACGGCACGCGCTCACGACCCCGACGAGGCGTTGCGAATGCTTCACCTTGTCCGCCGCAGCCGCCGTTATGCCGTCTGGCTCACCGCGGGGATCGCCACCGTGAGCTTTGTGTTGTCCTTCGAATCGCTGCGCGACTTGGCCGCGATGTCGGCATGGCCGGGCCGGTCGTCATACCTGTGGCCGCTGATCATTGACGGCACAATCGTTTTGGCGACGTTAGGGATCGTGGCGCTGGCCCCCTACCGCACCCAGTTGTGGAACCGGCTCTATTTCTGGATTGTCCTTGTACTGTCGGCGGCGGTCAGCGTCGGCGGTAATGCGGTGCATGCCTGGCTGACCACGGCGCACTTGGATTCGTGGATGCGCTATGGATCGGCGGGGCTGGCCTGCGTTCCGCCGCTCGCCTTGCTCGCCAGCACGCACAGCATGGCGATTCTGTGGCGGTTCAACCCGAGACCGCCGGCGGATGCAACATCACAGATGCGAGACGGCGCGCTGGCCTCGGCCACAGCACGCATGGCCGAATGGGAAGCTGCCGCAACCAAAATCCAGCACGAGGGGTACTGCCGCACCGTCCCCACCACCAAGGTCGCCCACGCCCTGCGCTACCTCTACGACCACCGGCCCACAATGTCGCTGCGCGCGATCGGCGCCACCCCC
>Ga0207693_10003854_pt1 | contig 12774 bp, 11 predicted proteins | sample LARL81metaG_FD_184347 | JGI IMG/M metagenome (GOLD analysis project Ga0207693, IMG submission 184347) | Corn, switchgrass and miscanthus rhizosphere microbial communities from Kellogg Biological Station, Michigan, USA - LAR L8-1 metaG... | ecosystem: Host-associated > Plants > Roots >...
CGAATGGAAGCAAAGGCAAAATCGTCAAGGTACTTGGCCCCGTAGTGGATGTTGAATTCCCGGGACGACTTCCTGGGATCTATAACGCGCTTACTTGTGACTGCAAGGTGCAGAACGAGCCTGTGTCAATCACCCTCGAGGTCCAGCAGCACCTGGGAGACAAATGGGTACGCGCGATTTCGATGTCTGGCACGGAAGGATTGAAGCGAGGCTTTGAGGTCACGGATACGGGTAATCCCATATCTATTCCCGTCGGAGAAGGAGTGATGGGCAGGGTATTGGACGTCACGGGCAATCCCGTTGATGAACGCGGGCCTGTTGAAGCCGAAAAGTACTATCCAATCCATCGGCCGGCTCCTCCTCTTGTGGACCAGTCCACGTCCCCGCAGGTGTTGCCTACCGGAATCAAAGTCATTGACTTGATCTGTCCATTCTTGAAGGGCGGTAAAGTCGGAGCATTCGGCGGTGCGGGCGTGGGCAAGACCGTCGTCATCATGGAGCTAATCAACAACATTGCCAAGCTGCACGGCGGCGTATCGGTGTTTGCAGGCGTCGGAGAGCGTACGCGAGAAGGAAGCGATCTGTACCACGAGATGTCCGAAGCCGGAGTCATTCGGCAAGATGACCTCTCGAAATCGAAAATCGCGCTTGTTTACGGACAGATGAACGAGCCTCCTGGTGCGCGTTTGCGTGTCGCCCTCGCGGGACTTGCGATCACAGAATATTTTCGCGATGAAAAGAATCAGGACGTGCTGTTGTTCATCGACAATATCTTTCGTTTTTCCCAGGCCGGCTCCGAAGTCTCTGCTCTACTCGGCCGCACAGCAAGTGCAGTGGGGTATCAGCCTACGCTCGCCGCTGAGATGGGCGCGCTGCAGGAAAGAATCACTTCAACCAAAAAAGGCTCCATCACATCGTTCCAGGCGGTTTACGTTCCCGCAGACGATCTGACCGACCCAGCTCCGGCTACGACGTTCGCGCACCTGGACGCCACGATCGTTCTGGAGCGGTCGATTGCAGAGTTGGGAATTTATCCGGCAGTCGATCCCTTGGCATCGACCTCGCGTGCTCTCGCGCCAGATGTTGTAGGTCGGGAACACTACGAAGTTGCCCGGGGCGTGCAAAAGGTTCTGCAGCGCTACAAAGACCTGCAGGACATCATCGCGATTCTGGGCATGGACGAACTTTCTCCCGAGGACAAGCTCACGGTCTTCCGTGCGCGCAAGATCCAACGCTTCCTGAGCCAGCCATTCAGCGTGGCGCAGGTGTTTACGGGGCGTGAAGGCAAGCAGGTTCCGGTAGCCGACACAGTTCGCGGTTTCAAGGAGGTTCTGGACGGCAAGCATGACGACGTGCCAGAAGGGAATTTTTATATGAAGGGACCAATTGAGGAGATCAGGAACTAGGTAAATCCACCGGTTTCTGGAGCTGAATGCACAATGGCGGCCACGATCAAACTCGAGATAGCTACGCCAGAAGCTATGGTTTATTCCGCCGACGTGGAGATGGTCACGCTGCCCGGAGTTGAAGGGCAACTTGGCGTTCTCCCGCAGCATGTGCGTTTTATGACTCAAATGGTGCCCGGCGAAATGATTGTTCGGTCAAATGGGCATGACGAGTTCATGGCTGTGGGCGAAGGGTTGGTCGAGGTAACAAACAATCGGATCTCCATTGCAACCAACATGGCTGTCGCTTGCGACAACATCGACGAGGCTGCGGCGGAAGAGGCCCGTCAACGTGCTGCAGCACGACTGCGAGAAAAGCTTTCGGCAGAAGAGGTCGCCTCAGTCAATGCGTCGCTGACGCGCGCTTTGGCCCAGTTGCACGTAAAGCGTCGCCATCACTAATTCGCGACGAAACTTGTACAACACAGGTCCGGCATCCGGACGCACAAAAAAGAAGGTGACATCATGAATGCGAATGTTGCAGTAATGCCATCCATCGCTGAGCGGAAATCAACCTCCTCGATAAGCGCGTACGGACCCGCGCGGTCCACTGTTACGGGTTCGCCTCTCAGTCCGGAAGAACTACGAAAAACCCACGCATTTTGGCGTGCCTGCAACTATCTCATGCTGGGCATGATTTATCTGCAGGACAATCCTCTGCTGAAAGAACCTCTCAAGGTTGAGCACATCAAAAATCGCCTATTAGGACACTGGGGCTCGAGTCCCGGACTTGCGTTCACATACATCCACCTCAATCGGCTTATTAACAAGTATGACCTGGACATGATCTATCTCGTTGGTCCGGGCCACGGCGCACCTGGGGTTCTCGCCCCAGTCTATTTTGAGGGGACTTACTCTGAGATATATCCCGATAAAAGCGAAGACGAAGAGGGTTTACGAGCATTCTTCAAACAGTTCTCATTTCCCGGAGGCATCGGCAGCCATTGCACGCCAGAAACGCCGGGATCGATTCACGAGGGTGGTGAGCTGGGTTATGTCCTTTCGCACGCTTGCGGCGCCGCCCTCGATAATCCCGACCTTATTGTGGCCGCAGTCGTCGGCGACGGCGAGGCGGAAACCGGCCCACTGGCGACCTCATGGCACGTCAACAAGTTCATCAACCCCATTCGAGACGGCGCTGTGCTACCGATTCTTCACTTGAATGGCTACAAGATCAACAATCCGACTCTGCTTGGTCGCATTAGCCACGAAGAACTGCAGAAGCTCTTCGAAGGCTGCGGCTGGACTCCGTACTTCGTGGAAGGCTCTGACCTCGAGAGCATGCACCAGGCAATGGCTGCTACCACAGAGCACTGCGTCGACGAGATTACCAAGAACCAGCAGCAGGCGCGGAAAACCGGGGTGGCGGCACGTGTGCGCTGGCCGATGATCGTCCTAAGAACGCCAAAAGGATGGACCGCGCCGGAGGAGGTCGGACAGCACAGACTTGAAGGTTCTTGGCGTTCTCATCAGGTTCCGATGGCGGATGTGAAGAAGAAACCCGAACGCCTCCGTGAACTGGAGCGCTGGATGCGTTCTTACAAGCCCGAAGAATTGTTTGATGACCACGGTCGGCTCATTCCTGAACTGAAAGCAATGGCGCCCAAAGGGAACCGGCGCATGAGCGCAAATCCGCATGCCAATGGCGGCGTTGTGAAAAGGGCATTGCGTATCCCTGATTTTCATGACTACGCATTGGAGGTTGAAGATCCTGGGAAAGTTGAAGCTGAGAACACTCGACCGCTCGGCAACTTCCTCCGTGACATCATGCGCTTGAACAGCAATAATTTCCGAGTCTTTTGCCCTGACGAAAACACTTCGAATAAGCTGGACGCCATCTACCAGGTCAGCAAGAAATTCTGGATCGCCGACTATTTCCCCGAGGATGCCGACGGTACTGAGCTCGCGACCGACGGCCGAGTGATGGAGATGTTGAGTGAACACACGATGGAAGGCATGCTCGAAGGTTATCTTCTGACCGGCCGTCACGGCTTTTTCTCGACGTATGAAGCTTTTGTCCATGTGATCGACTCAATGTTCAACCAGCATGCGAAGTGGCTCGCCATTTCTAACCATCTCTCATGGCGGAAGAAAATTGCCTCAGTCAATCTCTTGATTACTTCTACCGTCTGGCGACAGGACCACAACGGTTTCACGCACCAGGACCCGGGTTTTCTGGATGTAGTGGTAAACAAGAGCGCCGCTGTGACCAGGATTTACTTGCCGCCAGACGCCAATTCGCTTCTGTCCGTCGCAGACCATTGTTTGCGCAGCGAGAACTACGTGAATGTGATCGTCTGCGATAAGCAAACGCACTTGCAGTTTCTGGATCTTGACTCCGCGATTAAACACTGCACAAAGGGAATCGGCATCTGGCATCGCGCCAGCAACGACCAAGGCGGAGAGCCAGACGTCGTCTTCGCATGTGCCGGCGATATTCCTACGCAGGAGGCCCTGGCAGCTACGGTGCTTCTTCGCAAAGAGTTCCCCAACCTGAAAATCCGTTTCATCAACGTGATTGATCTTTTCAAGCTGCAGCCGGACACCGAGCATCCGCATGGAATGTCGGATCGCGATTTCGATTCGCTATTCACAACCGACAAGCCGATCATTTTCAATTTCCACGGCTACCCCTGGTTGATTCATCGTCTGGCGTATCGCCGAACCAATCACAGAAACCTGCATGTTCGCGGCTACAAAGAAAAAGGAAATATCAACACACCAATGGAGTTGGCGATCAACAATGAGATTGATCGCTTTAGTTTGGCGATTGACGCCATCGACCGCGTTCCTTCGTTGCAGAAGATTGGCGCCCATGCCAAAGAGAAGTTCCGTGGGATGCAGATTGACTGTAAGAACTACGCCTACGAACATGGCATCGACAACCCCGATGTTGCCGGTTGGAAATGGCCTTATTAGTTGAGATTTACGAGATCGAGCGATTTCGAAATAAGGAGAGCTCTAATGAAACTCAGAATAGTCGCTTCTGCCCTGGCCGTAATTCTATTGGCTAGCGGCCTGGCAAGTGCTGGAGATTCGCCCGACAAGGAACGGGAAAAAACACGCAAGATGGCATCTCAAACGCTGGAGGATTTGTACAAGCTACAACCCTCCGCTCAGGCGGCAATTCAGAAGGCGGCCGGGTACGCCGTATTCGACAATATGGGCACCAATCTGTTGGTGGTGAGCACGGCACGTGGCTCTGGAATCGCAGTCAACTCCAAATCCCAGCAGGAAACCTTTATGAAGATGGTTTCAGCTGGCGGCGGCCTCGGGGTAGGAGTAAAAGACTACCGCGTAATCTTTGTCTTTGAGAGCGACAGCGCGTTGGCAAAGTTCCTCGATTCTGGATGGTCAGGTTCAGCGCAAGCGGATGCGGCCGCCAAGGCAAAAGACTCAGGTGCAGCGTACTCGGGAGCTGCCGAGGTTGCTCCGGGGGTTTGGGTCTACCAGATTACCAAGAATGGTCTCGCCCTTCAGCTAACTTTGCAGGGTACGAAATACTACAAGGATGACGATCTGAACAAACCGTAGTCTTTGTTTTCAATCCGCAGTCTGGAAAGTTTCCTCGACAAAGCGCTTCATGACTTGTTCACTATGAGGACACCATGAGTTTATCGAAGCGGGCTATTGCAGAGTTTATTGGCACCTTTTGGCTGGTATTCGGCGGCTGTGGCAGCGCGGTCCTGGCCGCAGCATTTCCCCAACTTGGGATTGGATTTTATGGCGTCGCTCTCGCCTTTGGACTGACCGTACTGACTATGGCCTATGCCATCGGCCATGTTTCAGGATGTCATCTGAATCCGGCCGTGTCCTTCGGGCTCGTAGCAGGCAAGCGATTTCCGGCCCCGGAGTTGTTGCCATACATCGTCGCACAGGTGGGTGGAGGAATCGCTGCAGCCGGCGTCCTTTACGTGATCGCGAGTGGCAAGGCGGGATTCGATGTCAGCGGTGGATTCGCCTCGAACGGGTATGCCGCACATTCGCCCGGCGGCTATTCCCTGATCTCATGCTTTCTTTCAGAAGTGGTACTGACATTCTTTTTCCTAATGATCATCATGGGAGCGACCGATCGCCGCGCGCCATCAGGATTTGCGCCGATCGCCATTGGCCTGGGTCTCACGCTCATTCATCTGATCGGGATACCGGTGACCAATCTTTCGGTGAATCCGGCGCGGAGCACAGGGCCGGCTGTGTTTGTCGGAGGATGGGCGCTCGCACAACTCTGGCTGTTTTGGATTGCGCCCATCGTTGGCGGCTTGCTTGGTGGAGCATTCTACGGATTCCTGTTCGAATCGCGGGATAAAACGGCGCAGACCGAAGTGCCCAGCCCGAGCAAGAGAGCTGTGGCTTAGCCACCCTTCGGTGGTCTACCACAGCCGATCAATTCGTGGTCGCTGCACGCGATCCTGTCTCCGGCGTGACCGGACAGATGAACTTTGTAGTCAAACCGTAAGGGCCATATTGCTGTTTCTCTCCTGGTAGGTGGCGCCTCGGAGTAGGCGACTGTTTCGTTTTTGCCTGGTCTCATTGCTCTGGAGCAACATTCCTTGCACTTCTTTCTCTTAAACTCCCATTGACAAAATATCGTTCTCTGAACGATATTCTCAGTCCAATCTAGGTTCCTCAAATTGAGAACTGATTCTGGGCGGTGACAATGGCCATGCGGTTCCTTGTTGTGTTCGCTTTAAGTCTCATTGTCTCCACGCGAGTTCACGCCCAATCTACCGATGACGTGCACATTGTTCCTCGAAATGGAACGACCGCGGGAGTTAAGGCCCAGACCCCCGAAATGGTTCCCGCCGATGCTTCGGGAAGCCTTTTCACCCGCACCAAGCCTTTTCGGGTGAATGTCGATCTGGTTTTGGTACCGGTAACTGTGACGGATACCAAGCAGCGGCCCGTCCTGAACTTGGAGAAGCGAGACTTTGCCTTGTACGAGGATGAAAAGTCGCAAGAAATCCGCTATTTTTCGACCGAGCCGGAGCCGATTTCCGTAGCCATCCTCCTGGATGTCAGCAGAAGCATGACGGACAAGCTGGAGGCTGAGCGAACGGCAGTGAGGGAATTTTTCCAGAATGCAGACCCCAAGGACGAGTATTTTGCAATCACTTTTTCTAATCGGCCGCGGCTTGTTGCAAGCGGTACCCAATCTATTGACGAACTCGATGAGAAGCTGACTGCAATTGAGCCAGGCAGCACAACGGCGATGTTAGATGCGATCTATCTTGCAGAATCTCAGTTGCGCTTTGCCCGCTACAAGCGGAGAGCGATCCTGCTGATTACGGATGGTGGCGACAATGCGAGCCGCTACACCATGCGCGAAATCAAGAAGGTGGTCCAGGAATCCGATGTGCAGATTTACGCCATTGGTCTATTCGAAACCTTCTTTTTCAATACCTTCGAAGAGAAGATGGGAAAAAGGTGGTTGAGTGAAATCACCGACCGAACCGGCGGGCGGACTGTAACCGTCGACAGCCGATTGAAGCTGCCGGGGGCCGCTGCAGAACTCAGTCGCGAAATGCGAAATGACTATGTGTTGGGATACCGGAAGACCGAAGGAGCTTCAAACCGCTGGAGAAAGATCCGGGTCGAGATTAACTCTTCCGCCCTTGCTCGTGACGTGCGCGCAAGCTACAAGAAAGGCTACATCACCACGGAATAGAGACAAAGAACAAATCGAGAGCCAAAATCGGTTCCGACAAAGGGTTTCAGTGGCCGGGGGACACGGAAAGTCAAGAGTTTGAAATAAACCGCTGATGGTCAGCTGCAGATCTCACAGCTGCGATCAAATCGCTCGCCATGCGGTCTTTCCACACGTAAGCTGCCGCGCCGGCCTCCAGCGCAGCGTCCATGACATCTTGATCTTTGATTACAGAACAAATCACCACTGCGACGTGATGCGAGTTTTGCGTCAGGTTTCGAGTCAATTCGATGGCGTTTGTGTCGGGAAGTTGCAGGTCCAGGACAACGACATCAGGTTTCGCTTCAGTTATCGACTGCAGCGCGGACTTGCCGTCCCTTGCAATGGCGACGACCTCGAATTCACTTCCCAATAGATGCACGAATGCATTCAGGAAATTTGGTTCATCGTCCACCACTGCGATGCGCAGCCTCACCGAAGGCCTCCTTTCCCGAACGATATGCGAGCTTCTGCTCGTCGCCAAGGAACTAAAGTCACTAACGAACCCCATGGATTCCCAAACCGCACGAGCCATACACAACAACTCCTCGCAGACTGACACCTGCCGGTACTCTGGTCAGTCCTCTAAAGAACATTCAAAAGCACGTCGCTTAATTGAACCCCGTCCGCGAACGGAAGTTGCTGCCTCTAATGAGATGCGTGTCCGGGTTGTGGCATTTCGAACCGTTTTTTCCACATCTATGAAATCAATGACTTAGCCCGATCGTCCGCATTCCTGTCGCTGCTGTCACGCTTGACAGTATTCTGCGCGACTGTGAGTTCGTAGGCTTTGAAGGACGTAAACTGACGAAAATGTACTTGAACGTCCTCCTCAGGAGAGCCCTATGCGCACCCCATTTCTAGTCTGGATACTGCTTCTGATGGGCATTGCAATGCCATGCACCGCTCAAACCTCCTCACCAAAGTACGAGCGGGGCACCATCACAGCAGTCAGTCGTCACCAGGCTGGGGCGGAAGACAAGGATGCCGCGGCGAAGTACGACGTTTCCGTGAAGGTGCGAGACACAATGTACGTGGTCCTCTACGAGCCTCCCAACGGGGCAAACGCCGTAGAGTATGCAGCGGGAATGGACCTCCTGGTTTCGGTCGCGGACAACACGCTGACCTTTCCTAGCAAGCTCACCGGCACTACGCAGGTACCCATCCTTCGAAAAGAGGCGCTTGCGCCCGAACCAGTTCTCGATTGGTCGAAGACGCCGAGCCAGTATTTCGAGATGAAAATGCAGAACCTCACACAGAGCCTTGACTTAAGCAGCGATCAACAGAGGAAGATCAAGCCCATCATTGAGCAAGAGGCTGGCGAGGCCAGTCAGTTCTGCTTTACCACAAGTATTCCTCTTGATGACCGACTGAAGCGCTGGGAAAAGGTCGTCCGGTCTTCAGACGAGAAGATGAAACCCCTTCTCACGCAAGTTCAGTGGGACAAGCTCCAGGAGCTCAGGAAAGGGCAGAAGAAGGAATTGAAAGCGCTTATAGAAAATCCGCCGAGCGCTTCCAGTAAGTAAATACCTGCCGCCGTGGTTCCGAAACCGGGTGAGACGAATTGTTTTAAGGCAAGGACGTTATATAGCACGGCCCATTCGTGGGCTGGTTCGGTGGAGTGGGCGGCGTCAAGTTCGGCATGTTGGTGAAATCGAAAAACAAGTTGCTGATATCCGGCTGCGCGGCATCCCTGGCTGTCAGCGCCTTTAAGTTGAAGCGAAGTTCAATCAATTTGAGAATCGCCGTCGTGTCAATTGGCGTGTGATCCACATAGTGCGGTTTTGAAAAAGGCGAAATAATGATGTTGGGCAAACGGAATCCAGTGTAAACAAAGTCGCACGCCGGCCCCACTGTTGCTGTACATGTGTTGTTCGTGCCCAGAATTGGCGGGATTCCGTCCGGCGAAACAGTCTGTGCTGGCGGGACGTGGTCGTAGAAGCCGCCACCTTCGTCGTATGTCAGAAAAAAGATGGAATCCTTCCACGCGCTGCTCGCCATAAGCGCATCGACTATCTTCTTTATATAGGCTGCTCCTTTTTGAATCTGGACGCCACCCGGATGTTCATCGAGTCCGTCTCTCGAATCACGGTCAATAAATACCACCTGCGGTAGCGTTCCGTTCTGCAGGTCGGTGAAATAGTCCTGCATCGGAGCGATGTGAGCGTCCAAGTACTTAGAGTAGGCTGGAAATGGCTTCAGTGAGCTGCCATTGGGAAAATCGGGAACATAGTTTTTCCAGGTGATCCCGGCTGCCTGGAGTTTGTCGAAGATCGTCGGGACATTGATCTGCGTTAACGGCTTGTTGATTACCCCGTGCGACGTGCCTGCCATTGCGTAGAGCCGGTTTGCTGGCGTATTGGTCATCACCGGCGAGAATAGCGCGTCCGAGATCGCAAACTGGGTTGCCATGAAATAGTAGTAAGGCAGGTCGGTGTCATCGTAGTAGCCCATCACCCGCTGACCGTTGACGTCATAGCCTATAGCGCTATTGCGCGAATTCCCGCCGGCCGAGTTGGCAAAGCCATCCATGGCCGCGGCTGCGCCCGTAGGGTCCGTGTGATTCCGGTCGTTGTGGCTTTCGTTCCAGTAGGAGCTCAAGTCCTCAACACACATCGAGTTCATATGGAACGGCGTGAAAGAAGTAGTGTGGTCGTAACTCAGCTGCTGAGCGTTTTCGGGTGTGACGTTCACATCCGGACTCAATCCCTGGGAGGCGCGGTAGGTGTTCAGCTGCCCAAAATACTCATCGAAGCCACGGTTCTCCTGCAGCATATAAATGATGTGGTTTACATCATTCAAACTACCTGCTGGGGGTGGCGGCGGGTCGTTATTACTGGGTGGAGGATCTGCGGATTTGCCAGTGGCGCCCCCGCCGCAACCAGCCATAACGCTGGCTAAAGCCAACAAGAGAAGACATACAAGCTTGGACATGGTGCCCACTTTGATGAATCCATCTATTCAGCTCGTTGTTCTCTGTGCGGGGTGGCAATGCAGTAGATGACCGACAAAAGTGACGTAGCTACTATTGTGACACTCGAAGGCGGGTTGTCCAGTCCTTCTCACCGAAGCGTGTTATCGGACAGTATGTGAGCCAGCCCATCGATCTGCCACTTTTGACAGTAGTCGCTTTGAATAGCCCCCACTATGGTGAAGCAGTCCGGTTTCGTTCCGGGCGGAAACATTGCGGCTCTCCACCTCTTCCGAGAATGCCTGAAGAAGCGCCGCATATCTACCTCCTCAGAGTCGGAGCGAGACCGGACGTGCCAACTCGGAATTCAATGCGGATCTCGCCTGAACGACAGGGAACTGGTTTACATGAAACCTCTAGTAGCCTCGCATCCCGTTTCCCAGGCACAGAGTTGAAGTGGTGGCTGTTACTTACGAGTGGAAGAACCATTCAGGTGTACTTCAGTATTTCTAGCCCTGGGAACTGATATAGAACCTCGTGTTCGCTGAAAGGTAGTGTTCGATGATACGACCAGTAATTGGCACGAGCTTGCTCTTGGGATTACTGTGCCTGCAGGGATTCGCTCAAAGGGTTGAGCTTTACGGAGGCGCTCAGTATGAGCACTTGCAGCCCAGCTATAACGCTTTTGGATGGAATGCCGCGGTAACTGGGAACCTCAAACACGTTCTTGGGATTACGGGGGATTTCAGCGGTGTGTACAAGTCCAAAAGAACGAATTCATCCGTGCACACCTATACTGTCGGCCCGGTACTTACCGCTCGACTTCCAGTGTTTCAACCCTTCATTCATGCCTTGTTCGGAGGAGCAACAATCTCGAGTGGCGGCGCAAACTCTACATCTTTTGCCATGCTACTAGGTGGCGGGCTCGACATTGGCCTTCGAAAAGGAATCGGACTACGACTAGTGCAGGCGGATTGGCTGATGACCCAGTTCGGCAATGAAACCCAGGATCACCAGGGAAGGGTTTCTGCGGGCCTTGTCATAAAGTTCTGAAGTCTCGTTACCCCGATGAAGGAACATCTTCTACGTCTTAGCGCTGTTGTTTGCTTCATTTGTGGCGTTGTATTTCTGCAAGGGGAGCTTACGGTTGAATCCCTCGCATCCGCCTTTGACAATACTGTTGATGAAGTTCAGTATGCCAGCGCAATGAGTATTGTTGAGGCAATCGACGGGGGCGGTACCGCGAATGTCTCCACCCCGATCGCGACAGGTGTTGTGGGCGAGAAACGGCAGGGAGGAAAGGGAAGCCACGGCGCCCCTGTAGGCTTTCCCGGTGTTGTTATTCCAAATCCGGCAAACATCAAGCCACTTACCGATACCGAAGCGTTACCATCGACTCGGCTCGCCTACGGCGCCTCGACAAAAAGCTACGCGGGCCACCGAGAGGGGAATATCGAGAGCGGTAGACAGATGTGGCCTGACGTTCAACGACGAGAACAATGACTCATTTACCAAATCTCGCCGCCTTTGACTGTGGGAATGATTTCGCGCGACACGGCCTAGAGCGGGCCTCGTTCTGAACGTAGCTCCAGTCTCTGACCGCACAAGAGGCCATATGAGTAAAGCACTGTTGTGTCTCATGGTGATCACCGTCCTTAAGCTCAACTCTGCTGCTGCAAGTTCAGGACCGCAGACAGCATGGAGCGTGTTCGTGCTCCCCAACCCGGTAGTCACGCCGAACTGGCGCTCATATGCCCCGGCGAACTGCGCCTCCAATCCCGACGCTTGTGCGGGCGATAGTCGTTTCTGGGAGAGTTGGAACTTCAGTGTCTTCGCTTCTGATCTCGATGCATCCTTTAAGGCCGTGAGTCAGCAGGGGAAGTACCATGCCGTGATGATGCTTATGCCCCTGGGAGATACTCCCACGTTCTGGAACAACATCCAGCTAGTTTACCGATCGGCGGCAAGTCAGGGAGTTGCTTTGCAGGTGGTGCTCTTCCCGAAGTGGAAGTACGGAGCCGAATGGTGTTATCTGTACAGCGCCAATGCTCCTGTCAGTTGCCCCAGGGCAGCCGGAACGACCACCTCTGTCGCGTATCTGCAATTGCGAAAGATGATGAGCTTCGTCGAAAGCCTTGGCCCCGGCTGCGTGAATTCCGCGGTCAACATTCCATTTGCGATTTGGTACGGGTGGAGCAACTTTTCTCCGGGATACGACGCTCTGAAACGGTTCTGGCAGTCTTTGCCGAACAGCGGGTGCAACTTGCGCGCCTCCTACATCACCTGGCTGGATACAGCATTCACTGGCACCGCCGAGGTGCAGCGATTACAGCAGTACGTCAAAAGCCTCAGCCAACCGTTTTGGGTCAATACAGAGCTATATAGCACTGCACAAATCCAGCGATACGCGACCACCTATGCTCCCTACCAGACCATTATCACCGGATATTGGGGAGCTACCGACACAACGGGATGGGCACAGGGCATGTGCTTGAAATGGAATACGGCTCTACAGCCGGCGCGCCTCGGCGTGTGGACCTTTTATGATCGCGACGTTTCCCCCATCGAGCTATACCGCGCGTACATAAACGGGTCGATGGCTCCTATAGGCTCGATTTGCCTAAGCCAGTGAACGGTGTGTGTGCTCCGATCACCTCTACAGGTCGAGCGCATAATGTCTCACCAGCACAATTGTGGAAGTAGCTGGAAACACTGACAGTGTCCGGAAGCGTTTC
>Ga0207693_10003856_pt1 | contig 12772 bp, 13 predicted proteins | sample LARL81metaG_FD_184347 | JGI IMG/M metagenome (GOLD analysis project Ga0207693, IMG submission 184347) | Corn, switchgrass and miscanthus rhizosphere microbial communities from Kellogg Biological Station, Michigan, USA - LAR L8-1 metaG... | ecosystem: Host-associated > Plants > Roots >...
TCTTTACAATCGGACGGATCCGTGTCAGCGACAGCCGCCAGTTCGAGAACGGATAGTTGTCCATCTCCGCGACGTCGACGTCGGCGCGGCAGCCCGCCGCAGCCAATGCGCGCCGCACCACCAGCGAGCCGCCGGTATTGCCCTGGATCAGCAGGATGATCTGCCCATCGCGCAACAGCGGCGCGAGCGATCGCGCCACCGTCGGCTGCGCATTGCCGCCGGTCACCACGATGATGACCTCCGCGCCATCGACCGCGGTGGCGAGATCCGTCGTCGCGCAGTCCACCGCGGCGAGGCCGCCGGGCTCCACATCGACGCCGCCATGCGCACGGATCTCTGCAAGCCGCGTGTCGTCGAGATCGTGTAGCCGCAGTCGATGCCCGGCCAGCCCCAGCTCGGCCACGAGATAGACCCCGCCTATCCCCGCTCCGATGATCGCGACCGTTGTCATGCGATGACGCCGGCCTGCCGCAGCCCGCCGAGCGTGTCGCGATCATAGCCGAGCAGCCGCCCAAGTATTTCGTCGGTGTGCTGTCCCGGGGTCGGCACCGGTCCGGCGTGGCCCGGCGTCTTCGACATCTTCACCGTGACGCCCGGAACATAGAGTTCGCCGGCGACCGCATCCTCCATCTTCACCAGCATCTCGCGTTCCCACAGATGGGGGTCCTTCGCGACCTCGGGAATCGTACGCACCGGCGCCACCGGTACACCGATCTTCATCAGCGCCGAGCAGATCGTTTCCACCGGCCGCGCAGCGCACCAGGCTTCCAGCGCCTGGCGCACATCGCCACTGCCCTGGCCGGCGGTGATCGGTTCGCCTTCGCTGAAAGTGTCACCTGAAACCAGTTGCACCAGCCGTGCCGCCATCTCACGGCCCGCGGCCGAGATCACCACGTAGCCGTCCTTGGCGCGATATGGCGGCCGGCCGCCTTCGCCGCCTTCCTCGCCGGTGGCGAGATAGTAGGAGGTCGGAATTTCCACCATGGTCAGCGCGGAATCGAGCAGGCAGACATCGACAAGCTGTCCTTCTCCCGTACGGTCGCGATGCCGCAGTGCCGCCAGCGCACCGATCGTGGCGTGCAGCGCAGTGTAGCGATCGACCACCGATGATGCGGTACCGAGCGGCTGACCCACAGGCTTGCCGGTCAGCGACATCAGGCCGCTCATTGCCTGGCCGAGTGGATCGAATGCAGGCCGGTTCGTGTAAGGACCGTACTGACCGAACCCGGACACCGACACCAGGATGATGCCGGGATTCAGCGCGCGCAGCTTCTCGTACTCGAAGCCCATAGCCTTCATCGTGCCGGGCCGGAAATTCTCCAGCACGATGTCCGCGGTCTTCACCAGCGCGGAAAAAATCTCCTTGCCGCGCGGATTGCGAAGGTCGAGGCAGAGGCTCTTCTTGCCCCGATTGTACACTGTGAAATAGATGCTCTGCCCGCGCACCATCGGCGCATGCCTGCGTGTCTCCTCGCCGCCCAGTCGTTCGATCTTGATCACCTCGGCACCCAGATCGGACAGGATCATTCCGCCGCGCGGACCTGCCTGGTAGCGCGCCAGTTCGAGCACGCGGACGCCGTCGAGACTGAGGCTCATCGCAACAACCCTCCATCGATGGGGATGATCACGCCGGTCACGTAGTCGGAGAGATCGGTCACCAGGAACTCCACCACCTTGGCACAGTCATCCACCGTGCCGAGGCGTCGCAGCGCGACGCGCTCCGTCCGGTCGCGATTGGCGTCGGCGCTGCCCGGCATCACTGTCGCCACGATGCGGCCGGTCGTGATGGTGCCCGGTGCGATGCAGTTGGCGGTGATACCGTACGGCCCGAGATCTTGCGCGAGATACCTGGTGTAATGCGCGATCGCCGCCTTCGCCGCACCGTAGTGCGCGTAGCCGCCGTCGGACGACGGCGACAGACCGGCGACGGAACTCACCGTGACGATCTTGCCCGACCGCTGCTGTTTCATGATCGGTGCGACGGCGTTGCAGCAGTACACCGTGCCGAACAGGTTCATGCTGGTGACGAGATGCAGCAGCGCCGGATCCAGCGTGCTCGCCCTGGTATCCACCGGCCGTCCGCGCCCGCCACCGGCATTGGCGACCAGCACATCCACCCGTCCCCATTCCGCGACCACGCGCTGCACCATCGCCGTGACCGCCGTTTCGTTGCAGACGTCCACTTCGATACCGATCGCGCTGCCGCCGCCTGCCTGGATCTCCGCCACCGTGCTGTCGGCGGTCATCGACGCCGCCTCGGCTTCGAATTCCTCGAACGACTTCAGGTTCAGATCGGTGACCGCGACCTTCGCACCCAATCCCGCGATGCGCCGCGCATAGGCACGACCCAGCCCGCGTGCCGCGCCGGTGACGATCGCCACCTTGCCGTCAAGCTTGCCCATCCGTCTCCTCCTACCCGTAGGCTAACCCAGCCGCCGCCAGATCCTCCAGAGCGCTGCCCACCGACTTGAACAGCGTGATCTCCTGCGCGTCGCGCCGCCCGGGCGTTTCGCCGCGGCACAGCGAGAACAGTGTGCCGGCGATATTTTCCTGGTGCAGCACACCCTGAGAGATCGGATCGATCAGATCGCCCGCCTCGGCCAACGCTGCGTCAGTGTCGATGAATACGCGCGAACGCCGCACCGCTTCGTCGTCTGCCTCGCGCATCACCGGCGTGAAGCCGCCGATCAGATCGAGATGCGTACCTGGCCGCAGCCATTCACCACGCACCAGCGGTTCGTGCGACAACGTTGCACACGAAACTATATCGGCCTGCCGCACCGCCGCGGCGAGATCGGTAACCGCCTCGCCCGCGAGCCTCGCCGCAAGACGCTCGGCACCAGCCGGACGGATGTTCCACACCATCACCCGCTCGATCGGTCGCACGGCACGATACGCCTCTGCCATCAGTCCGCCGATATGGCCGGAACCGACGATCAGCAGGGTCGCGGCATTCTCCCGGGCAAGAAAAGACCCTGCGAGCGCGGATGCTGCGGCGGTGCGGCGCCGGGTGATCTCGGCACCATCGATCAACGCAAGATGTTCGCCCGTGGCGCCATCGCACAGCAGATAGCTGGCCGACACCGCCGCCAGACCGCGCGCACCATTGCCTGGAAACACCGACACGACCTTGACGCCGAGCAGACCCTTCGCGCCCCAGGCCGGCATCAGCAGCAGCGAAGCCGTCGTGCCGTCAAGCTGCGCAATGTCGTGACGGTGACGCAGCGGCACCTCGGCTCCTGATACGAACGCCTCACGCAACGCAGGGATCAGCCGTTGGAACGGCAGCGCCGCCGCGGTCTGCGCGGCGTCGAGGACCTTCATGTGTTGCGCCGCGCCAATGCGCGCACCTGCGTTTCAATAGCGGCAAGGTCATTCCGCAGCACACTGAACCGCTCCGGCCGATCGAACAGATCGACCAGCCGCGGCGGCAGCGTCGGATGAATGCCGGTGGCGCGCTCGATCGCTTCCGGGAATTTCGCCGGATGCGCCGTCGCCATCGCGACCGTCATCACGCCATGTCCCGGAAGGTTGGCCTCCGCGGCGGCGACGCCGATCGCGGTGTGCGGATCTGCGAGATAGCCGCACGTCTCGTGCAGTCGAGCGATCGTCTGCTCGGTGCCTGCATCGTCCAGACGGAAGCCGTGAAATAACGTGCGGCAGCGATGCCAGACCGTGTCCGGCACGGCCATTTTCCCGGTGCGGCGGAACGTCGCCATCGCATCGGCAGTGGCTCCCGCATCGCGCTCCAGCAGTTCGAACAACAGGCGCTCGAAGTTTGAGCTGACCTGGATGTCCATGCTGGGCGACAGACTGGGCTCGACCGCGGCGATAGACATGTCGTTCGCGGTGAGAAACCGCGCCAGGATGTCGTTGCGATTGGATCCGGCGATCAGCCGCGCCACAGGCAGACCCATGCGCCGCGCCACCCAGGCGGCGAGGATGTTGCCGAAATTGCCGGTCGGCACACTGAACGCCACCTCGCGGTCGGGCGCGCCGAACGCCAGCGCGGCGGCAACGTAGTAAGGAACCTGCGCCGCGATACGCGCCCAGTTGATCGAGTTCATCGCCGAGAGCTGCATCTCCTGGCGGAACGGCGCATCAGCGAACATCGCCTTCACCAGGTCCTGGCAGTCGTCGAACGTGCCCTCGATCGCGATGTTGGCGACGTTCGGTGCTGTCACCGTGGTCATCTGCCGGCGCTGCACGTCGCTGATGCGATCGTGAGGGTGAAGGAACGCGATGTCGACGCGATCACCGCCGGCACATGCCTCTATTGCAGCCGAGCCCGTATCACCCGACGTGGCGCCGACAATCGTCACACGCGCATCGCGAGCCGCCAGCACGTGCTCGAACAGGCGACCGAGAAGCTGCAGCGCCATGTCCTTGAACGAGAGCGTCGGGCCGTGGAACAGCTCCTGTACGAACAGGCCGGTGTTGAGCTGGATCAGTGGCACGACGGCTGGATGGCTGAAGCCAGCGTAGGCGTCGCGGCACAGCGTCGCGAGCGTGGCAGAGGGAATGGCGTCGCCGACGAAAGGTTGGATCACCCGCGCGGCAAGCGCGTGATACGGCAGGCCACGCATCGCGCGCCAGTCGGCGGGCGAGAAGTGCGGCCAGGACTCCGGCACATACAATCCGCCGTCCTCGGCCAGGCCCGCCAACAGCACGCCGGCAAAGTCACGGATGGGCGCCTGGCCGCGGGTGGAGACGTAGCGCATAGGACACAGTAGTGCGCGTTGTGGCCGGCGGGAAATGCCGTCAGATCTTGCGGCTGTCGTAAGCCCAGTGTAGCAGCGCCTGCCGTTGGCGACGACGGCACGTCAGGTCACCCGGTTGGCAGTTGCGCTCTATCTGGCGGATGTGCCGTCGGATCGCCTTCCATCGCTTGATCTGCCGACGGTCTTCCTCAGGCATCCGCCGGCCCATGTAGTAACGGCAATACCACTGGAACCAGCCACGTGGGTCGTCGGGATGCAGCCATCCCTTGGCGCGCCAGACCGCGCGCGGCTGACTGGCATCAACGCCGAAGCAATTCAGTGAGCAGTCACGCCGGCCGCCGGCAAGCTTTGCGTGGCTGAACCAGCTGGCTGGAAACTCATCGCGCGAATCGGTCATGTACTTGCCGCAGAAGATGCCCAGCCGCAGCATCTCCTGTGGCGAAAGCTCCGGCCTGAACTCCGGATCGAAGCTGCGTCCGATCGGCGCGACGCATTCGTAGCGGTATCCCTGCTGCATCCGGTCGTTCACCACGACGACTCGTCTCGCCATTCGTGACGGCTTACGACCGTTTGGTCACAGTGAAGTGCAGCCCGCAGTTGCCGTTGGTCACGTCGCCTTCGATCCTCGACCCGGTCAGCCGGCCCACGAGCGTGATGCTCTCCGCTCCGCCGGTGATCGTGCCGTCCGCCGAGATCGTCGCATCGACCCATGTCTGAGGATCCCAGTGGAACTGGAATGCATTGGCGCTCACCTCGATCGTGACCAGGCCTGGATGCGGGCACGCGCGGCTGCCGGCCTGGAACCGCGTGCTCGTGCCGCGATACTCGCCATCGACCGTCGCTGCGGGCTTTGGCGGTGGCGTGGGTGCAGGCGCTGGTGGCGTTGCAGCACAGGCCGCAAGCGCGGCACAGAGTGACGCGCGCAGGCACGTAGCGATGGTGTTCATTATGGCTCGTTCAGTTCAGATAGCGTGCCATCAGATGCGCTTCGAAGTCGGCGGGATCGAGTGGCTTGCCGGTGGCCTCCGACAGTAGGTCGTTGAACTCGAACAGGCTGCCCTGGCCATGAACCTTCGCGCGCAGCCAGGCCAGTAGCGGTGACAGGTCGCCACGTGCGAGTGCTGCATCCAGGTCGGCGACCTCCCGCCGTGCGGCGGCCATCAGTTGCGCCGCCGCCATCGCGCCCAGCGTGTAGCTGGGGAAGTAGCCGATCGCGCCGTCGTACCAGTGGATGTCCTGTAGGCAGCCATGCGCATCATCCAGCGGTACCATGCCGAGCAGTGCGTGGAACCCATCATTCCACGCGGCCGGCAGATCGGCGACTGCCAACGATCCGGCCACCAGCGCCTGCTCTAGGCGGAAGCGCAGGATGACATGCGCGGGATAGGTCATCTCATCGGCGTCGACGCGGATGAAGCCGCGTTCGACGCGCCGCCACAGCCGCGCCAGGTTGTCCGGCAGATAGGGCGCGGGATCGCCACCAAATGCTGACAACAGCTCGGGCCCGAGCCAGCTCAGGAAGGCATCCGAGCGGCAGGCCTGCATCTCCACAATCAGCGACTGGCTTTCATGGGCTGCCATGCCGGCCGCCTCGCCAACCGGCTGGCGCGCCCAGGCGGCGGGCAGACCTCGCTCGTACAGCGCATGGCCGGTCTCGTGCACCACGGCGAGCACCGCCTGGGTGAAGTCGGTCTCGTCGTAGCGTGTGGTGATGCGGACATCCACCGGCGTGCCGCCGGAGAACGGATGAGCCGAACGGTCCAGCCGCGCGTGGGTGAACTCCAGACCCATGCGCTCGGAGAGGCGCCGACACAGCGCCTCCTGCACTGCGACAGGGAACGGATCCACGGGCCGCAATGGCGGCGGATTGCGGGCTTGGCGTTCTTCGGCCTGCGGGAGCGCGCGGCGGAGGAACGTCTCATACTCGGCGAACACCTTGGCGACATCGGCCGTGCGCATGCCGTGCTGGTAACCATCCATCAGCGCGTCATACGGATCGAGACCAAGCGCTGGCGCCAGCGCAGTTGCAGCCTCGCGCGTCAGCCGCACGACCTCCTCGAGGTGCGGCCGTACCTGGGCGAAGTCGGAATGGCGGCGAGCCTCGCGCCACACCTTCTCGCAGGCTGAGTTGGCGCGCGCCTGTGCCTCGACAAGGTCAGGCGGCATCGCCGTGGCACGGGTATAGGCGCGGCGCATAAGACGCAGGTTGGCGGCGCGCCACGGGTCATGCTCCGGCGTGGCTTCCGCCGCCGCGAGGTCCTCGCCGACGACGGGCGCGACCAGCAGCGAGTGCGACATGCCGGCCAGCACGGCTAGCTGATCACCTCGCGCCGCGCCGCCACCCGCCGGCATCATCGTGGCGGCGTCCCAGCTCAGCACCGAGGATGCCTCGCCGATCGTCGCAATGCGCGCGAAGCGGGCGGCGAGCCGGTCATAGGCGGTCATACATGGTCCCGGGCGACAGCCCGACCTTCCATCGTCACGACCGGACTTGTTCCGGTTATCATGCGTTCAGCGCCTTTCTTGCCCAAAGGATGAAGATCACCACGAGCGCAATGGCGAGGCCATACCAGGTGATCGCGTAAGACAGATGGTTGTTCGGTGGTCTCGGAAGGTGGCGTGCGGGATCGGGATAGCGTTCCGGCGGCGGTGGCCCTAGCGCCACCAGGACGAACGGCGCGACGTGCTGCAGACCGAGTGCCGCGCCGATCGCCGAGGTGTCCAGCGTGTAGAACTGCCGGGTTGCGGGGTTGTCAGAGGCACTGAACAGCCCAGGCTTGTCACTTGGCCGCACATAGCCTTCAACCGTCACATCGCCTTCCGCGCGCGCGATCGGACGCGGCCGCTTGTCGGGTACCCAGCCGCGATCGACCAAAATGATGTCATCCTCGTCGCGTTCCAGCGGAACGATCAGTTGGGTGCCGAGTTGCGTGCCTGCGGGCGTGTCTCGCACCTCTGCGCCGTAGGAGGCCGACAAGTCGTCGCGCAGCATGCCGGTCACCTGAACCTTGGTGTAAGGATCCGGTTGAGCCCCCACTGGTACAGCCGGCCCGGCCTCGGCGCGTGCGATCTGAGCCAGCACGCCCAGCTTCCAGTGCAGGCGTTCGACCTGCCAGGTGCCGAGACCCAGCAGCAGCGCCAGCATCACCGTCGCAATCGCGCCGGGCCACAGCAGCCGGCGCAGGATCATGCATGCTTCCGGGGGCATGCCCGGTCTTCAACCGTCATGGCCGGATTTGTTCTGACTTGTTCCGGCCATCACAAGCCCATCTCGGTTGCGCGATGTCGGAACTGCACTGCTACTAGAGCCGCCTTCGCCGGCCGCATCATCAGCACGGCGAGCGGTATCGTCACCACCGGCCACAGCACCGCGTGCAGCCAGAGCGGCGGGGAGAAGCGGAACTCCACCCAGAAGGCCAGCCCCACCACGATGGCACCCAGCACAAGAATCACGCCGACCGCGGCGCCGTCGCCGGCGTCATGCGCGCGCAGGTCGAGGCCGCAAACCTCGCAGTGATCACGCACGTCCAGAAGATTGCGGAACAGCCTTCCCTTGCCACAGCGAGGACAGCGGCAGGCCAGCGCCACATGCAGCAGTGAAGGCGCCGGCTGCGCCACCCCGAGTTCAGTGCGGGGCGACGACAGCGCTGGCGCCCCACCAGTAGATGCAGGTGAACAGGAACAGCCAGACCACGTCGACGAAATGCCAGTACCAGGCGGCGGCCTCGAAGCCGAAATGGCGCTCCGGCGTGAAGTGGCCGGCACGGGCGCGGAACCAGCAGACGATCAGGAAGCAGGTGCCTACGATGACGTGGAAGCCGTGGAAGCCGGTGGCAAGGAAGAAGGTCGAGGGATAAATGCCGCCACCGACGAACTTGAACGGCGCGTCGGAATACTCGATCGCCTGGCATAGCGTGAAGCTGAGGCCGAGCAGAACGGTGAGGCCGAGACCGGTGATCAGCGTCTTCTTGTCGTTCTCCAGCAGGCCGTGATGCGCCCAGGTGATCGTGGTGCCGGACAGCAGCAGGATCATCGTGTTGAGCACGGGCACATGGAACGGATCGAAGGTGTGGATGGTGGAGGGCGGCCACATCGTCTCCCCGTTGCCCTGCGTCTCGGGGAACAAGGCGAAATTGAAGAACGCCCAGAAGAAGCCGACGAAGAACATCACCTCGGAAGTGATGAAGAACAGCATGCCGTAGCGTAGGCCGAGCCGCACAACGGGCGTATGCAGCCCGGGTGTGCGGCTTTCGCGGACAACGTCGCGCCACCAGAAGAACATGGTGCCAAGTACGACGATCGCGCCGACGACCAGTGTGATATAGCTGCCGTAATGCGCCGCGAAGATGATGCCAAGGACGGTGAGCAGGCCACCGATCGAGCCGGTGATCGGCCAGGGACTCGGATCGACCAGATGATACGGCTGCCGGAGACCGGAATTCTCGACCGTGGTGGTGCCGTGCGAGTCGCTCATGCCGAACCTGTTCTCCCAAGCCGCTGGCGCATCATCACGAAATAATCTGAGGGTTCAAGGGGTCTGCGTCTTCAGCGGACCGACATGCGGACCCGCCTGCGCGAGTGCGCCAGACTTCTCCGCGTCTTCCAGCGTGCGATAAAAGGTATAGGAAAGGGTGATCGTGTGGATGTCCGCGGTGTTGGGATCCTTGGCGATCTCGGGATCGACCCAGAAGCTCAACGGGAACTGCATCTGCTGGCCGGCGGCAAGCGTCTGCTGGTTGAAGCAGAAGCAGGCGGTCTTGTGGAAATACTTGCCTGCGGTGTCGGGCGTCACATTGTACAACGCGACACCCGTCACCGGCGTCTTGGCCTCGTTGCGTGCGGTGTAGAAGGCGAGATGCTCGTCGCCCAGCGGCAAGCGTATCTCTTCCTGCACCGGACGGAAGTCCCACGGCAGGTTTGGGTTGGTATTGGCATTGAAGCGCACTGTGATGATCTGGTGCGTCGCGCCTGGGGCCGCTTCCTTGCCGATCTGTGGCGTGCCGCCGTAGCCGGTGACCGCGCAGAACACGCGATACAGCGGCACCGATGCGAAGGAGACGCCGACCATCCCGACGATCACGGCGGCCAATGTTATGCCGATGGTGCGGTTACTGGTGCGCATCGCGCCCTCACGTCATTCCCGCGAAAGCGGGAATCCAGCCCCGGGTTGGCTGGCCCCCACTTTCGCGGTGGTGACAGTATGTATGCAGCCATTCATCTAAGACTTCGTCATCTTCACCAGAGTGATGGCGTAGAACAACGCGCAAAGCACCAACAGCACCACCAGCATCGCCCAGTTGCGCGCTCGTCGCCGGCGCTCGTCATCCGGATCGCGCGCCACCCATTCACCCGGTCAGCCGATCGACGGCAAGCGCGGCGAACAGCGCAAACAAGTAGAGGATCGAGTACTTGAACGCCACCCGAGCCGGTGCATCGTTGGTCAGGCTCACTCCAGACGCATCCTGCCGATCCCGCGCGACACGCCACACGCTGATGACGAAGCCGCCCCCCAGCACCAGCGCCGCCAGCCCGTAAACCGGACCGGAGAAGCCGATCAGCCACGGCAGCAGCGACAGCGGCACCAGCAATACCGTGTAGACAACGATCTGCCGCCGCGTCTCCTTCGCGCCGGCAACAACGGGCAGCATTGGCACGCCGGCGCGCTGGTAGTCGGCGTTGGCGAACAGCGCCAGCGACCAGAAGTGCGGCGGCGTCCAGAAGAACACGATGGCGAACAGGATCAGCGGCAGCAAATCCATCGAACCGGTCACCGCCACCCAGCCGATCACCGGGGGGAACGCACCCGCAGCGCCGCCGATGACAATGTTCTGCGGCGTGCGCCGCTTCAGCCACATCGTATACACGAACACATAGAACAGCACCGACAACGCGAGCGCTGATGCCGCAGCGAGGTTCACCGCCAGGCCCATCATGATGACCGAGCCGATCGCAAGTGTGACGCCGAATCCCAACGCCGCACCTGGCTCGATGCGGCCGGCAGGGATCGGCCGGTTGCGTGTACGCTGCATCACCGCGTCGATGTCGCGGTCGTACCACATATTGATCGAGCCGCATGCGCCGGCCGCGACCGCGATGCACAGCACCGCGGTGAGTGCCAGCACCGGGTTTAGATGACCGGGGGCGATCAACAGGCCGATCAGTCCGGTGAACACCACCAGCGTCATCACCCGTGGCTTCAGCAACGCGATCCAGTCGCCGAGTTCGGCCGTCTGTGTTGTGACCGCCTCGCTCATCGAATCAGCGGATGCGCGGCAGTTCCGCGTAAGTGTGGAACGGCGGCGGCGAGGATACACTCCACTCCAGGGTCGTCGCACCCTCGCCCCAGTAGTTGTCCGCGACGTGCTCCCTTGAGGTGAAGGTGCGCCACAGCACGTACAGGAAAACCAACAGTGCGACGCCGCTGATATAGGCGCCGATCGAGGAGACGAAGTTCCACCCGGCGAACGCCTCCGGATAGTCCGGATAGCGGCGTGGCATACCTGACAGGCCGAGGAAGTGCTGCGGGAAGAACGCCAGGTTGACGCCGATGAAGGTCAGCCAGAAGTGTACCTGCCCCCAGAACTCCGGGTACTGGTGGCCAGACATCTTGCCGATCCAGTAGTAGAAGCCGGCAAAGATCGTGAACACCGCGGCCAGCGACAGCACGTAGTGGAAGTGTGCCACCACGTAGTAGGTGTTGTGCACGATCTGGTCGATGCCGGCATTGGCCAAGACGACGCCAGTGACGCCGCCCACCGTGAACAGGAAGATGAAGCCGATCGCCCACAGCATCGGCGTCTTCAGTTCGATCGAGCCTCCCCACATGGTCGCAATCCAGGAGAAGATCTTGATCCCCGTCGGCACGGCTATGACCATTGTCGCCGCCATGAAATAGGCGCGCGTGTCGACGTCGATCCCCGAGATGAACATGTGATGGGCCCACACCACGAAGCCGATCACGCCGATTGCCACCATTGCATAGGCCATGCCGAGATAGCCGAAGATCGGCTTGCGGCTGAAGGTCGAGATCACGTGACTGACGATGCCGAAGCCCGGCACGATCATGATGTAGACTTCGGGATGACCGAAGAACCAGAACAGGTGCTCGAACAGCACCGGGTCGCCGCCTCCGGCTGGATCAAAGAAGGCGGTGCCGAAATTGCGGTCGCAGATCAGCATGGTGATGGCGCCGGCCAGCACCGGGATCGCCAGCAGCAGCAGGAATGCCGTGATCAGTTCGCCCCAAACGAACAGCGGCATCTTGTGCAGCGTCATGCCGGGCGCGCGCATGTTGAAGATCGTGGTGATGAAGTTGATGGCACCGAGCAGCGAGCTGATGCCGGCCAGATGCAGCGCGAACAGCGTGCAATCCATGCCGATGCCGGGCTCGTAGGTTATGTTCGCGAGCGGCGGATACAGCGTCCAGCCGGTGCCCGACTCACCCAGGAACAAGCCGGTGAGGATCAGCAGGAATGCCGGCGGCAGCAGCCAGAAGCTGATGTTGTTCAGGCGCGGGAAGGCCATGTCGGGCGAGCCGATCATCAGCGGCACGAACCAGTTGCCGAAGCCGCCAAAGGTTGCCGGCATGACCGAGAAGAAGATCATCAGCAGGCCGTGCGACGTGATGATCGTGTTCCACTCCTGCCCGGAGGTGACGATGGTGTTGCCCGGGAAGTTGAGCTGCGCGCGCATGATCTCCGACAGGATGCCGCCCACTACGCCGCCAACCACCGCGAAGCAGAGATAGAGCGTGCCGATGTCCTTGTGGTTCGTGCTGCACAACCAGCGGAGGACAAAGCCCGGCTTGTGATCGTGGTGGTCGTGAGCGTGATCGTGAGTGGCTGCCGACATCGTAAGTCTCCTTCAGGCACCGACCAGGCGGGTCAGTGCCGAACCTCCGCCGCTGCAATCTGCTCGGTCCCCCGGGTCGATTGCCCGGGGGCAGGGCCTGGTGTGGCATCCGAGAACTTGGTCTTCGCTTCGGTGACCCAGGCCTCGAATTCCTTCTCCGGCACCGCGCGTACAACGATCGGCATCCGGCTGTGGTTGGT
>Ga0207693_10003857_pt1 | contig 12771 bp, 11 predicted proteins | sample LARL81metaG_FD_184347 | JGI IMG/M metagenome (GOLD analysis project Ga0207693, IMG submission 184347) | Corn, switchgrass and miscanthus rhizosphere microbial communities from Kellogg Biological Station, Michigan, USA - LAR L8-1 metaG... | ecosystem: Host-associated > Plants > Roots >...
AGCCATGTCGTCCGGTTCATTGATTCGCCTCCCAGCGGAGGCATGAAACCGGACAACTCGTGTGCTACCTAACCCGGACAACTCATGTGCTAGCGACAACCTCGAAAGAAAATCTTGACAATGTAACGGGACTCAGGCACAAACAGATATTCTCTACAGTTATGCCAAAAGCCCGGGCGGGTGACCGCGCCGGGCTTTTTGCTTGGGGTGACGAGCTTGCCCTTCTTAACGGGAGAAACAGCCGATGCTAATTCGCAAAAGCAAACGGTATTATTTTAGCTACTCAACCCTCGGATGAAAAATCATTGTAAATTTTCCTGTTGTTTACAATGAGCCCGATTCCGCTCCCGCAAGGGTTGTGGTAGAAAGCCAAATCCAGACGCCCGGAGTCGGCGGTTTGACGACTCCTGCAAAAGTCTCGCCGTGCTCGGGGCCAGGAGGCGGGCTTGGATTAGCCGGAGGCGTAACGCGCTTGCTCGAGCTAGCTCACGGTTTATGCAGCGGCTCGGTCTTTGGCAGGGACCAATTCTGCGCCTGCTCGTATCGTTTGGCGTAGCGGTAGAACGTGCCCTCGAAATTTCCCATTGCGATCACAAAGCCGGCCCAGCCGTCGCGATAGCCGCGCTTGAACACATAATGTTTGATGAATGACCAAAGCCCATGGGTCAGCGCAGTCCACATGCTAACTCGTTTGTTTGTTAGTTTAGAGACTCCCAGCGAGGAGTAACGGTTCATTTTCCTGATGACTTCCTCCAAGTTGCGAAACGGACACTGCCAGATCGCGCTTTGTAACCTTCCCAGCTTCCGGGCGGTCAAGAGCTCGTAGCCTTCGTGCACCGGATCGTTACGATACCGCAGCGAGCCCTTGCGAAAGAGCTGCGGTTGCCGGAAGTTCGGATACCAGCCCGACCCCTTGATCCAGCGGCCCATCATGTAGTTGCGGCGCGGCACCAGGTACGCATCAAGCATCGGCTCAGCGGATAAGATCGACAGGATCTCGTCGCGGACTTCCGCAGTGCAGCGCTCGTCCGAGTCCAGGCTGAAGATCCAATCGGAGCGGCATTGCTCAACGGCCTTGTTGCGCAGGTCGCCAAATCCGCAGAACGGGATCTGTACGACCCGCGCGCCGAGTTTCTCGGCAATCTCAACGGTCAGATCGGTGCTGCCGGAGTCTGCAACCACGATCTCGTCCGCCCACAAAACGCTTGATATCGCATCCGCGATTTTCTCCGCCTCATTATACGCGAGGATGTAAGCCGATACTGTTTGCATGAGCTGTCATTGTTGAGGGAGGCGCCATACGCTATCACGGCCACCAAGAGGGCAACAGCGCGCAGAGGAAGGACCGTAACACGCATCGCATGGCTACCAGGATTGATCTCCCCGCGCGGCCGCGTGTGCTCGTCATCACGTTGCGTCGCCTTGGCGACGTGTTGCTCACGACGCCGCTTATTCGCAGCATTCGCAGCGGGTTTCCAGATGCAACGCTCGACGTGCTGGTATTCCGCGGCAGCGAGGGCATGCTCAGCGGAAATCCCGATATTGACACCGTTATAACGACTGCGCAGCGGCCATCTCTTCGCGAGACAGCTTTTTTGGTCCGTAGACTTTTTCGCGGATATGATCTCGCCGTATCCACCCAGCCGGGCGATCGACCGACGCTGCTCGCACTGCTCGCGGGACGCTTCCGGATTGGGCTCGCGCCCCGGCCGGGCGAGACCGGCGCCGCCTGGAAGCAGCATGCCCATCACATTGCGATTGTCTCCGAGCCTGATGTTCATCGGGTGACGCAATTGATGGCCATTGCGCATGCGCTCGGTGTTGACTCTCACGCGGAGCTGATCCCGCCCCGAGGCATCGGCATGGACGGTTTGAAGATGGCTCCAGGACAGCCCTACGCGGTCCTGCATGCGAGCCCGCTTTATCACTACAAAAGGTGGACAGAGGCCGGCTGGCGTAGCGTTGCTCGCGGGTTGACGGAACGCGGATTGACGGTCGTGGCTACCGAGGGGCCCGACCCCGCGGAAAAGAGCTATCTCGACGGGCTGTGGAGGGGAGGCGATGCGCCGGTCACGCGGGTTGGGCTGCAATGGAGCGAGCTTGCGGTCCTGCTCAGGGGGGCCGCGGTTTATGTTGGACCGGACACCTCAACCACGCATCTTGCGGCGGCCGCGGGCTGTCCGACCATCGCTCTCTTCGGCCCGACGAGTCCGCGCTTGATCGGCCCCTGGCCGGTCGGCGGTCTCGAGCGGCCTTGGGATCACGCGGGCACAGTGCAGAACCGCGGCAACGTCTGGGTGGTGCAGAATCCGCTCCCGTGCCTTCCGTGCGAGAAGCTTGGCTGCGAGGGTCACCTCGACAGCTTCAGTCGTTGCATGGATGAGCTGCCGGCGGCACAAGTGCTCGCCGTAGTGGATCGTGCGTTGCGAAGCGCTCACGCACAGCCGGCCCAACAGCAGACTGTTCTCTGAACAACAGAGCGGCCTAACGACCGGCTTTTTTTTGCGGCTGCTTGAAACTTGTCGGATCGAAGGGCTGATAAGCCTGCTGCTTGCAGCGGTCGAGCGCCACTCCGGTACGCTGGTCGATGATCTTGTCGCCCTGAATGAACAGCGCGTATTCCTGCGGGGCGCGGTCAGCCTGGATTCGCAGACATGCGAGCCAAGCGGGGCCGCGCAGGTGGTTGACCGGCCGCACGGCCGAGATCTCGAGGGGTCCGAGGCCGTCCGCACTGGGAAAAGCCGCCCCGATGTTATCGGCAACGATTTGCCGATAGTTGGGCTCCGAGAGATCCTCGGGGACAGGGGGATTGGGCAAACTCTCGGCGAGATGGCCGCCAGCGGCGCAACCCGCCAAGCCCAAACTTAGCCCCAAAACGAAAAAACGCACCACTTCAATCCCTTGCACGAAATTTACTGGATTTTACAGGGTGGGCGCATCAGTTTCTCGGACAATCATCGCATGTGTAGAGGAGCAGGACATCCTTTGTGTTGAAGGCCCGAGAGAAGGTGGCGCACCTCTCCAAAGCTCGGTAGGGTAGCCTCCGGGGCCGCATCCGGCCGGGCGCATGAGGGCAATGACCTCCCTTTCCAGCTTCACGCCGCGACTGTGGCTTATTCTGGCCCATGATCTCCTCGTCACCGCGGCGGCGGTGCTTGCGAGCTTCTTCATCCGCTTCGAGGAATATGGGCTGGTCGAGCGCTGGCGCCTCCTCCTGCTGGTCCTGCCCCTCTTCGTCCTGTTCGCCGGCCTGGTCTACGCCTTCTTCGATATCTACAAGGCCAAGTGGCGGTTCACCTCGCTGCCCGAGCTTTACAACCTCGTGCGCGCCAGTACCGTGCTCGCGGTAGCGTTGCTGGCGCTCGATTACGTGCTGGTCGCGCCGAATATCTACGGCACGTTCTTCTTCGGAAAGATCACGATCCTTCTCTACTGGCTGCTGCAGATCTCGTTTCTCAGCGGGCCCCGGGTCGCCTACCGCTATTTTCGCTACACCCGCGCGCTGCACCACGCCAAGGCAACCGAGGCCGCGCCCACCTTGGTGCTCGGCCGCGCGGCGGATGCGGACGTATTGCTGCGCGCCATCGAGAGCGGCGCCGTCACCAAGGTACGGCCCGTCGGCATTCTGTCCTCATCGCCCGCAGATCGTAATCAGTCGATCCGCGGCGTCTCCGTGCTCGGGGACATGGACGATTTGGAGCGCATCGTCGCCGATCTCGCCGACCGCGAGGTCAAGGTGACCCGCCTGGTGCTCATGCCGACCGCGTTCGAGCCGGAGGCCAGGCCCGAGACCATCCTGATGCGGGCGCGTCGCCTCGGACTTGCAGCCAGTCGGCTGCCGTCCTTGCACGAGGGCGGTGAGGCGTTGCGGCTTGCGCCGGTCAAGGTCGAGGACCTCCTGCTGCGCCCCGGCGTGAAGATCGACTACGGCCGCCTGGAGACTTTCGTGCGCGGGCAGGCGATCATCGTGACCGGTGGCGGCGGCTCGATCGGGGCTGAAATTTGCGACCGCATCGTGACCTTTGGGGCTGGCCGCGTGCTGGTGGTGGAGAATTCAGAGCCCGCGCTGCACGCGGTCCTGGAAATGCTCGCGACCAAACAGACGCAGGCCCAGATCGAGGGCCGTCTCGCCGATGTGCGCGACCGCGAACGCATCTTCCGCCTGATGGCGGACTTCCAGCCGGACATCGTGTTCCATGCCGCGGCGCTCAAGCATGTGCCGCTCCTCGAACGCGACTGGGGCGAAGCGGTCAAGACCAATGTGTTCGGCTCGGTCAATGTGGCCGATGCCGCGGTCGCCGCCGGCGCCAAGGCCATGGTGGTGATCTCGACCGACAAGGCGATAGAGCCGGTCTCGGTGCTCGGCGCGAGCAAGCGCCTTGCCGAGATGTACTGTCAGGCGCTCGACAGCGATTTTGCGCGCCCGCGCGATGCCGGCAGGCGCAGCATGCGATTGATCGCAGTGCGTTTCGGCAACGTGCTCGCCTCTAACGGCTCGGTGGTCCCTAAGTTCAAGGCGCAGATCGAAGCCGGCGGCCCCTTGACCGTGACCCATCCCGATATGGTGCGCTACTTCATGACCATCCGCGAAGCGTGCGACCTCGTGGTCACCGCGGCGAGCCACGCGCTCGCTCCGGGACAGAGATGGGTTGCGGTCTATGTGCTCAACATGGGCCAGCCGGTGAAGATCGTGGACCTCGCCGAGCGCATGATCCGGCTTTCCGGCCTTGAGCCCGGGCGCGACATCGACATCGCCTTCACCGGCATCCGGCCAGGTGAGCGCCTGCATGAGATCCTGTTCGCACGCGAGGAGCCGAGCGTGCCCATCGGCATCGAGGGGATAGTCGCGGCAAAGCCCATGAGCCCCTCCCTTGAATCCATGCGGGGCTGGCTTGCCGCGCTCGAGCAGGGGCTCGCGCGGGAGGACCGCTCCGTGATCTACGGCGTCCTGCGCGACGCGGTGCCGGACTTCGGCGGACAGGCGGCGTGACCTGGGCTCAGGTGTCGGCTTGCCGACTGCGGCAAGGTGCACCCTCGTTGCGTAGGGGCGAGGCATGCCTCGCCCCTACAGACACAGGCAAATCGAGCTGATGGGGGCGTTGCGCTTTATCCTCGCAATGTCGGTCGCCTACGGTCATGCCGGGGACTTCCTCGGCTTTCCCCTCATTCCCGGCGACACCGCTGTGCAGTGCTTCTATGCCGTTTCCGGCTTCTACATGGCGCTGGTTCTCAACGAGAAATATCGACCGGAATCGTCGAGCTATTCCCTGTTCATCTCCAACCGTTTTGCACGGCTGTTTCCCGCGTATGCCGCCGTGCTCTGTCTCACGTTCCTCTTTGCCGCGGTGAGCTCGCCGGAGCTTCCCTTCGTCAGCCGGTGGCATTCGCTCCCTGCGCTCGATTGGTGGAGCGCCATTTTCCTCATCGGCTCTCAGGTCCTGATGTGGGGACAGGATCTCTATTTCTTTCTCACCCTCAAGGCGGGTGCGCTCGTGTTATGGCCCGACTTTCACACCGCTCCCGAGCCGATAATCCCTCTGCTCGTCATCCCGCAGGGTTGGACGCTCGGGTTGGAGTTCTCGTTCTATCTGATCGCCCCCTTTATCGTGCGCCGCTCGGCCGGCGCAATCGTCATGGTGCTTGCGGCGAGTGTGGCGCTGCGCCTCCTCCTGCACCTTGCCGGCTATGCGGGGGATCCGTGGTCCTACCGCTTCTTCCCCTCGGAACTCGCCGTATTTTTGCTGGGCGCCCTCGGCTACCGTGTCTACTCCAGCGGCCGAGCCCGGATCGAGCGCAGCGTCGTTGGGGAACGGCCGCTGCAGCCCGCGTACGCGCAATCGTCCGTGTGGCGTGGCCTCGATCCCCATCTCCCACGCATCTTCGTGCTAGCGGTTGCGTGCGTCGGGGTGGCGTTGCTGATCAACCGATGGAACGGGGTGAGCCGCATCGCGTCGGTGGGGTTTTTCATGCTGGCCGTGGCCGCGATTCCTTTCCTGTTCCGCGCCAGCAAAAGTTGGACGTTCGATCGGTTCTTGGGAGAGCTGTCGTACCCGATCTACATTTGCCACGTCCTGGTGATCTGGTGCCTCGACCGCGTGGTGTCATTAGGCGCGGGTTACGTCCGCGGCTTCACCATCATGGCGGCAACGATCGCGCTCTCCTGGGTGCTCTATTGGTCGATTGACCGCCCGATCGATGCTTGGCGCCAGCGCCGCTTTGACCGTGAGCGAGCGTTGGTTTCGCCGGCACTGCCGGCCCCCCAGCCGGGGCTGTAGGCGCGGCACAAACGCGCGCCGAAGCTGTTATGCTGCCGTTTGGCCGAAGGAAACGGGCGCGTAATGCCAATTGCCTACATCGAGCATCAGATACCGGGACGGTTGCGGCTGCGGATCCCGGCGAGGCGCGGCGACGTGGCCTTTTTTCAACGTGTTGTCGAGGCTCTCTCAAAGCTCACCGATATCAAGGAGCTCGACGGCAGTCCTCTCACCGGGAGCGTCCGGATTCGCCATTCGGGTACGGCCGAGGCGATCGCCGCCGCGGCGGCCAAAGAGGGTTTGTTCGAGATCGGCAAGCGCGACGGCATGGCCCAGCCGAAGAAGCCGCCAAAGGAGCCAGCATCCCCCGGTCATGCCGGGATGCTCGATTCGATTGCAACGGGGTTATCCGGACTGGCGCTGTTTCAAGTTACGCAGGGCCAAGTCACTGGCAGCGCCGGCGAGAATTTCTGGAACGCCTATGGGGCGCAGCGCCTCTTGGGCCGCAGCGAGATTGCGGCGGGTTTTGTGCTTCTGGGACTCTATCAGCTGCTGCAAGGACAATGGCTTGGCTCGGCATCCTCGCTTCTTTTCTACGCACTGGCAGCCCGCCAGCTCGCCGCGCTCGATCGGGCCGCGGGTGCAATGACGGGCCCGAGCGAGTCGCCGCATTCGGCAAGCAGGCCGCCGAAGCCGCCACGAAAGAAGCGGACTCCCGACAAGCCGGGTGAGAAGGCTGGTGCATCACACTGACGAAACTGGAAATTTTGTCCTGCTGCTGAACTAATTCCATCTCTCGGCGGATTACGGTTCGTATGCCGTGGCGGCGCGGGATCTGCGAACTGTCACAGTAGCTTCGTCGGCTGCGAGTAGTACTTGTGGCGAATCAGCATCGCCGCACCGCCGACGGAACGAGGATGTACGCAGCCAGCCGGGCTTTTGTGGTTCATTGCACCGCGACGCGTATCCGGATCAAAATCCCGGAGCGACAGCGGCAGGAGGCTTATTTCGCGGCGCTCCAGCGCGCCCTGCTCCAGCACCCCGACGTTTTGGGGGTACGTACGAACCCGCTTGCTGCCAGCGTAGCGATCGAGTGCAGGCACGGAATGGCGTTTCTCAGCCAAAACCAGCGGTTTCCCGGAGTTGAGCTGATGCCGGTCCAAGCTCATGCTATCGCGCGGAGTCGGCTCCCGACGTTCGCCCGCGGCCCTGACGGCGGTGATCCCTCGCCAACTGGCACCATCGGCTTCGCAGCCGTCCTTATCAAGCTCCTGGTCGCGCTCGCGACAAGACAGCTCGCCGCGCAACTCATCGACTGGGTGGTCGCCGCCGTCGTTCGGGCCGCGACGCACGAGGCAAGCTGGATGTCGGCGCGTGGGCAGGCCCTGGCGCCCCCTCCGATGCTCCTCGTAGCGGTCGCCGAGTAGCCTCCACGGGGCCGCTTTGCGGGCCGCGCTGTGTGGCCCGGCTCGCTGGCTCCGGCTGGTCCTCCAGAACTGGCTCCGACTGAGCCCTGCGGAATTGTAACCCGTCAATCCCGACCGGGGCCCGCCCTTTGGCTCGTCCCGCCTCACTGATGAGAAATGGCGCGATCCCGCCTCCAGCCATGGCCACGGCATCCAGCAGGCCTATCGGCGCGACGCCAAGCGCGCTGCGCACGCCAGGTACCAACATGGCCGCGAGCTGCGCCGCAAGCGAGCCGCCGATGATCCCAAGGAGCTGCGGGCTCCCAGAGAGCCCGCCGGACTGGAACACGCTCCGGCTGGACGAGCGGTAGGCGAGTGCGTGCAGAAGCTGTGCGGTGGTCAGGCTCCCGAAGGCCATCGTGCGCGCCTGGGGTGAGCTCATCCCATACCGCATCGCCCCAAAAATCCCTGCCCCGAAGGCGCTCGCTGTCAGAATTCCGGCTTCGGTCCCGAGCCGACCCATCTGATCGCTGCGAATCATAGGCTCGTTGGCCGAGGTTGGGCCCCGCTCCAAGGCGTTCGATTCCGGGGGCTCCATGGCAAGGCCGATTGCGGGCAGTACGTCGGAAATGAGGTTGATCCACAGGAGCTGAATCGGCGAAAGCATCTCGCCAAAACCGGCCGCAGTGCCCGCGAGCATGAGCAGGATCTCGCTGGTATTGGTGCTGAGAATGTAGTGAATGGCTCTGCGGATATTGGTGTAGGTGCCGCGGCCGCGCTCGATGGCGAGCGGCAGCATTCGCAGGTTCTCGCTGGCAAAGAAGACGTCCGCCACCTCCCGCGCCGCGGCGTCCCCGTGCTGTCCGATGGCCATGCCCACGTTGGCAGCGCGCAACGCGGGGCTGTCGTTGATGCCGTCCCCGACCATCGCTACCACGGCACCGGCGTCCTGCAGGGCACGCACGATCCGCAGCTTCTGTGCCGGGCTGATGCGGGCGAAGGCGTGGGCGCGTCGCCCGGCCGCGGCCACCTGGGCGGGGTTCAGGCGGTCGAGGTCCGAGGCATCGACGATCTCAACCCCGCCGTCGGCACTCAAGCCGATCCGCTCGGCCACCGCGCGGGCGGTCGCGCTCTGATCGCCGGTGAGCATGAGGGTCTGAATGCCGGCGCGATGGAGTGTGTGCATCAACGCGGGAAGCCCGTCGCGCACGGGATCGGCAAGGCCTACAAGCCCGGTCCAGATAAGCCGATCGATGTCGCTGGCGTGTTCTCGGGTATCGTCATGTGGACCCCGGATCTCGCGATAGGCCGTGCCCAGGATACGCAGCGCCTGCGCCGCCATGGCGGCATTCTGCGCCTCGATTTCGCTGCGCCGCGCGGCATTGAGCACGCGCCGGCCGCCCTCCGGCAAGGCTTCCCAAGTGCAGCGTGCCAATACCTCGCGCGGGCTTCCCTTAACGGCAATCCGAAGCCCGCTCTTGGTCGCATGCATAGTGGCCATGAAGCGGTAGGTCTCGCTGCGATGTTGCACCGCGCGCTGCGGAAAGCTGCGGCGGAGCTTCACCACGTCGATGCCGTGATCGAGCGCCGCCTGCACCAGCGCGTTCTCGGTTGCCGAGCCGCTGAGGCCGGTCTGCAGCGCTTGCTCCTCGCGCTCCTCGATCTCGGTCTCGCTGCAAAGGCTCACGATCGACAACAGCATGCGGAACCGGTCATCGTCCTGCTGCCTGACCACCGCCCCGTGCTGGTCGAGGAGAACATCGCCTTGCCTACGGCAGATGCGATCCCCGAGGGCCAGCGCATCCAGCGACATCGACCCATGGGTGAGGGTTCCAGTCTTGTCGAAGCAAACGACGTCCACGGCCGCGAGTGTCTCGAGCGCTTCAAGTCGCCGCACCAGGATGTCGTGTCGCCGCAGGTCCTCGACGCCCAGCGCGAGCGTGGTCGTGGCGACCATGGGCAGTCCTTCCGGGACCGCCGCGACGGCGACAGAAAGCGAAGAGCGAACCAGCTGGAGCAGCGCGAAGCCACGCACCCAGCCCAGGCCGAACACGGCGCCGCTCGCGGCGAGCGTAACCCAGACAAGCTGCTCTCCCAGGTCGCCGAGCTGCCGCTGCAATGGCGTCTCCGGCGCCATCGTCGCCCCAACGAGGCGCTGGATGCGTCCGACCTCGGTGTGCGCGCCCGTTGCCACTACAACCGCACGGCCGCTGCCGCCGGTCGCGATCGTGCCGCGATAAACCATGTTCACGCGGTCCCCAAGGGGAACGCTGCGCGCGCCGAGTGCTTGCGCCGATTTCGCAACCGGCAGGCTTTCGCCCGTGAGCGCAGCCTCGCTCACGGTCAGCGCGCGGGCGCTGATCACGCGGCCGTCGGCCGCAACGACGGTCCCGCGTTGCAGGAGAATTACGTCGCCCGGCACGAGCGTCTCCGCTGGCACATCGATTTCGGCGCCGTCGCGCAACGCGCGAGCGGTCAGCGCCGCAGGCGCTCCAAGGCTCCTGATGGTGCGCTCGGCGCGCGTCTCGGTGGTGAAGCCGATCGCGGCATTGAGCGCCACGACCGCCATGATTGCGCCCGCCTCGAGCACGGTTCCCGTCGCGAGTGAAACGAGTGCCACGCCGGCGAGAAGCGCAACGGGCAAACTCTGAAACTGACCGAGAAGAATGCTCAGGTCCGAGCGCTGGTGCGGTGACGCGATCGTGTTCGGCCCGACGCTCGCCAGTTCCTCGTGCGCGCGGGCGGCCGACAATCCGTCCGAACATGAGGTCCCGAGCTCCGATGCGACGGTCTGCGCCTCGCTCGCGTGCCACAGGCGCTCGGTGGGATCACCAATAGCCGGCGTGATCTCGCCGCGCAGCAATCCGCCGATCCGTTCGATCAGGCGATCGAGGGAGGTCGTGGGCTCGTAGCGCAGCGTGATATTGCCGGTGAGTGCGCTGGCCGAGACCTCGTGCACGCCGCCGAAGCCGGTCAGCCCCCGCTCGAGCAGAGCTGCCAGCTCCGGGGCGCCGCGCAATCCCCCGATCTTAAGCCGCGCGCGTCCCGGCACCACGGCGTGCAGCCGCACGATCGAGATAGGAATGGGGATGCGCTCCGAGCCTGCTGCCTCCGGAGCGCCCGCACTTGATGACGTGGGGTCACGCCGCCAAGCGTCCTTACCCGGCGCGCAATAATAAGGTTGGCGGTCGCCAACCTCTCCCGACGGAGGAGATACGGCCGCGTCCGCCTTTGCGTGCTCGCTCACGTGCCTTGCGATTCCATAAAACCAATCGGATCGGGGGGATGCAGCTTAAACTCACGGAGCTCATCCTATGAGGGAGGCGCAAAGCGCCGTAAGGAGGGCCGCAGGCACGATCTCGCTCCTTCGAGACGCGCACCTCAGGACGAGCTTGAATAGCAGCCTGATCGGTCAGTGTCCGAGATCGGTTCACCTTAGAAACGGGGAACGCCCCTCAGGCGCCCGGATGACCTTTGCCGACCTCGGCAAGCTCAGAGCGGGCTTCGGCCATGATGTCACCCGTGTGCTCGTTGAGCTCGGCCAACGCCACGCGTGCCTGATCGTAGGCGATGAGCCCTGCCTTGATGACGGACTTGGCAACGGGTCGCAGGGCTGGGATGATGGCCGGCGCCACGACGGCGGCGCCTATTCCGATAGCAAGGCCCGCTACGATATTGCCGCCTTTGAACAGGTCCTCAAATAAAGCCATTCGCCTCTCCTCTCACTCGCTATCATTTACCGAAATTCGCCCCGCAGGCTCCAAGGGATCAACCGCACACGCGCTCGCAAGTTCCTACGAAGGCAGAAGATTGCGCTGCAACGCTGTCAAAATCAACTCTGAACTTGCGGCATCGCCGCTGATTTGCGAGGCACCGTCGCACTGTCGACGTGCGCTCCCGGCGAGATCTCGCAGGGGCGGGTTTAAAACCCGCCCCTGCCGATGGCCAGCAGCGGAAGCCCGCACATAGATCTCACGCGGTAGGACCATCGCTCGCCTTTTGATCGCGGCTGCGCGCGCGCTGTGAAGGCGCATTCCGCTGCTCCAATCTTTGTGGGCTCGGTAGCTTCGGCTTGGCACCATGCCGCGCGAGCGATTCCGATGCATGTAAGAGCGCGGCGCGCTGGCGGGGATTGGCGCGATGACCCGCGCGCTCGAGTGCGTGGTCCAGTTTCCGCAGCCTGCGATGATAGCGCCGCTCAGCGTCCTCTTCGTCCCAGCCGCGCCGGCGCGCCCCGGCGTGGGCGCGAGAAACAAACCTGTCGACCTGTTTTTCGGCCTGCTGCTTGCGCTCCTCGTCGGTGCCGTGGGCAGTTGCCTGAAACAACGCGTCCACTGCAGCACCGACGAAGCGATCCGCGATTGCGTCATCGGCACCGAGCTCCGCTTCCAGGAAAAGCTTTGCGCCGGACTTGGCAACGGCCGCGAACTGCGGGCGCAACGCTGGAAAGAAATAGGGAAGCGCAAGCGCAGCGATCCCCAGCCCGAGAAGCGGAACCGGACCGGCTTTCAGCACGTCATCAATGAGGGCCATGACCTTTCTATCCCGGCTATTTGCACCCGTCACAGTATAGCTGGGGCGCTGGGCGCTGGTAGGGTGGTATTCTTCTATCGCGGCATCAGCGCTTTGCCTTGACGTGGCTGAAGCTCGTGAGCAGCATTGCGACCAGCGCGGCAGCACCGCCCAGCGCCAGCACGGGAACAAGCATCCCGCCCACGGCAACCGCAGTGAGCGCGAGCGCCGCCAGAACCAAATTGAGCAGGAATACGCGCGTCACGATCTCGGGGACGCTGAACCCATTGTCGGTCGCGCGCTGATAGTAATGCGTGCGATGCGACTGCCAGAACGGCTCACGCTTTGCCATGCGGCGCACGAGCGTGATCGTGCTGTCGGCGAGGTAATAGAGCGGCAGGATAAGCGCCGCTGCCCTGTGGCCCTCACCGGCAAGGAGCATGAGCAACCAGGCGAGGATGAGTCCGACGGGGAGGCTTCCGCTATCGCCGAGAAAGAGCCGCGCCACCGGCTTGTTGAAAGGCGCAAAGCCGAGCATCGCACCGAAGAGCGCGGCAGCCGCTGCGGAAGCGACGAGATCGATAATTCCGGCGATCCCG
>Ga0207693_10003858_pt1 | contig 12771 bp, 14 predicted proteins | sample LARL81metaG_FD_184347 | JGI IMG/M metagenome (GOLD analysis project Ga0207693, IMG submission 184347) | Corn, switchgrass and miscanthus rhizosphere microbial communities from Kellogg Biological Station, Michigan, USA - LAR L8-1 metaG... | ecosystem: Host-associated > Plants > Roots >...
GCGCCGGCGCCGACGGGGCGCATCTGAGCGGTGTTGAGAAGTTTGCCGTGGCGCTGGCGCTGCTCAAGCCCGAACGGATTGCCGGCGCCGGGGGTTTGCGCAGCCGTCATGATGCCATGCTCGCGGGCGAAGCTGGCGCCGATTACGTCATGTTCGGCGAACCTGACCGCAACGGCCGTCGGCCGAGCTTCGAAGAGTTGCAAGACCGTCTGACCTGGTGGGCTGATTTGTTCGAAATTCCATGCGTTGCTTATGCCGCCGGCAAAGAAGAGGTGGCGCCGCTCGTGCGAACCGGCGCCGATTTCATCGCGCTTGGCGACTGGATATGGTCGGCGCCGGAGGGCGCGGCCAAGGCTGTTGCCGCCGCGGCTGCGAGCCTCGATGAGGCGCTGACATGATGCGCGCGATGGCAACGATAGCCGCCGCACTCTTGGCAATGGTATTGGCGTTGGCACTGAGCCAATCGGCGTTCGCACAAAGCGGCGCAGCGCGCCCGCCTGCCGCGAAGCCCAATCGCGTCGCCGCACCGGGCGAAAAGACGGCGCCGGCGGCGCCTGCCGGGCCGCCGCCCGACATGGCCTATGGCGCGTTTCAGCGCGGTTATTTCATCACTGCTTTTTCGCTTGCGACCGACCGCGTCACCAATGATGCCGATCCGAAGGCGATGACGCTTCTTGGCGAGCTCTATGCCGAAGGCCTTGGCGTGCTGCAGGACGATCGGCGCGCGGCCGAATGGTATCGGCTCGCCGCGGCGCGCGGCGACAGCAATGCGATGTTCGCGCTCGCCATGTTTGCGCTCAATGGCCGCGCCAGGCCGCGCGACCGTGACGCGAGCACGCGATGGCTTGCGGCCGCGGCCAAGCTCGGTCATCCGCTCGCCGCCTACGATCTCGCTTTGCTTTATGTCGAAGGGCAGATGTTTCCGCAGGACTTTGGCCGCGCCGCCGAATTCCTGCGCATCGCGGCGCAGGGCGGCAGCGCCGACGCGCAATATGCGCTCGGCACATTTTACAAGACCGGCCGCGGCGTGCCCCAGGATCCGCGGCAAGCGGCGCAATGGTGGGCGAAAGCGGCGCTGGCCGACAACGCCGACGCGCAAGTGGAATATGCCATCGCGCTCTTTAACGGCGAAGGCGTCGAACGCAATGAGGAGGCCGCCGTCGCATTGTTTCGCAAAGCCGCCATGCGTGGCAGCGCAATCGCGCAGGATCGCCTGGCGCGCATTCTTGCCAGCGGCCGCGGCGCGCCGCGCGATCTCGCCGAAGCAACCAAATGGCATCTGATCTCGCGCGCCGGCGGTGAGACCGACCTCGAGCTTGATGACGTCATCAACAAGCTGGATCCGCAGACCCGCGCCGCCGGCGAGAAGGCGGCGAAGCCCTGGCTCGACGCGATCGAAGCGGTGCGCAAGGCGCAAGCCGCGCAACAGGCGCAGCCGACGCAGGCCGCGCCGGCCAAGCGGTGATGTGATGCAGCGGCGGGCGCTTGCCTACGGCTGTTTCGTCAATTCCACGCAAGAGGCAATGCGCGCGTCCGATCCGTGCTTGAGATAGCAGAGCTCCATGCGGTCGGGCGCCAGCATGGTTCCATTCGAGAAGCCCTCGGCGTCGGCCAAGAAGATCGTGCCGCCGCGCGACATGATGGCGACGACTTTCGAGCCGCCGCGCGGCGATGAAAAAGTTCCAGAGAAGCGGCGCCCATCCTGCTTGTCGATCGACAGCGTGAAGGCAACCGAGCGCAATTCCGGTTCGCTTGCCGAAGTCACCGCGTGATGCGCGTTGCCGCCACCGAGCACGATCGACTCGCTCTCACCCTTCCAGGTGCCGCGCAGGTCAGGGACGGCACTCTGCGCCTCGGCCGTGGACACGGTTGCGAGCGCGATAAGCGCGAAAGCGCAAGCGAGCTTTGACATAGGGCTTCCTCCGTTCGGCTATGGGTCGGCCTCGTTGGGTTCCGGCTGGGTCCTGCAGCATCCGGGGAAAGCGTGCGGAACCCTGGTAAACGTCCCTTTTCCCTGTCATTTCGCCATGTTTCAGCCAAAGCTTTCAAGATATTGTCGCGCCACAATCACCGGAGGGGGCTCAATGCTTCGGTCAGGCGGGTTTGCTGCCGCAGCCGCATCGCTGCTGCTCGCAGGCGCATTTTTCGTTGTCACGCGCAGCGATGCGCGCGCCGCGACGACAGCGGCAGGCTGCCAGGATGCCGAGTTCGCGATGCTCGCCGCGCCGCTCGCCCCCTGGAAGGGCGCGCCATTGCGCGTACTCGTCGCCGCCGAGCAAGCGTTCGACGGGGAATTTGCGCTGATTGCACCCGATGGCAGCGTCGCCGCCAAATCGCACGAGCGATATGGCGGGCCGCCCTATTTCTGGATCGCCGAAGTCGCGGCGCCGGCGGCGGGCACATGGCATGCCACGCTTACGCGCGACAGCGCGTCAGGCGCATGCGGCGCGATCACCCGCGAAATCGTCGTGAGCGCCCAGAAACCGCCGCGGCCGTCCGCGGCGCCGGGCAGCGTCTGGCCGATACGGAACGCCTGGAACCGCGCGACGGAAAACCTGTTTTCGGCTTGGATCGTGAAACTGTTCGACGCGCCGCTTGATACGGAGCCGTCGTGGAAAGCCTGGCACGAAGTGTTACGCGATCGATCGCGGAATATTCTGTTCGACTATTTGGGTCTCGGCGAAGATAACGTGACGATCAACCTTCGTCCCGACTGCGCCGACTTTGCTTACTTCCTGCGCGCCTATTTCGCGTACAAGATGGGGCTGCCGTTCGGCTATTCGAATTGCTCGCGTAGCGGCAAGTGCTATCAGTGGTTCAACATCGAGCATCCCGAGGCAACGCGTCCGCCGCCGCCGCCCGATCAAATAACGGCGTCCGCCGACCCGACGCCTGCGCCGCCGCCCACTCTATTGCAGCAGATGATCGGCGAGCAGCCCGCACCGGCCGCACCGGCGATGGGAGCGCCGGCGAAGCGGCTCGGCACGCCTTCATTCGCCGAATACCTGCGGATCGTCGGCGACGTCGTCCACTCCGGCTCGGTGCGAACCTCGGCAACCGACGACAACACCGATTTTTACTTTGTTCCGCTCACGCAAGAGGCGTTGCGGCCCGGGACTGTCTATGCCGATCCGTACGGACACGTCATGATGGTGGTGCGGCGCGTGCCGGAATCGGCCGGGGCGGCCGGCATCTTGCTTGCCGTCGACGCCGAGCCTGATGGCACGGTCGCACGCAAGCGGTTTTGGCGCGGCACGTTCTTGTTCGCGCACGAACCCACGTTCGGCAGCGCAGGATTCAAACACTTCCGGCCGATCGTGCGCGGGGAAAACGGCGCTTTGCGGCGGCTGACCAATGCCCAAATCGCAAAAAATCCGGACTACAGCGATATCTCTGCCGAACAATCGCAGCTCGCGGTCGATGATTTTTACGATCGCATGGATGCGGCACTCTCGCCCGAGCCGCTCGATCCGTTCAACGCCATGAAAGAGGCGATCACTGCGCTTGAAGAACAGGTCAATACCCGCGTGACTTCGATCGAAAACGGCCGCAAGTATCAGGACGGTCACGGCGAGATCACGATGCCGGACGGGCCCGCTATTTTTGCAACGACCGGCGCCTGGGAGGATTTCTCTACGCCGGCGCGCGACTTTCGTCTCTTGGTCGCGATCGATGTTGTGCGCGGCTATCCCGACCGGGTCGCCCGGCACCCGGAACGTTATGCCATGCCGAACGGCAAGAACGTTGCCGAGGTGAAAGCCGAATTGCAAAAGGTGCTGGCCGCGGAACTTGCCGCCCGCAAGTTTTCCTATACGCGCAGCGACGGCTCGTCGTGGACGCTCACGCTCAAGGACACGGTCGAGCGCGCCGGGGATTTCGAAATTGCCTACAACCCCAACGATTGCGCCGAATTGCGCTGGGGGGCGCCGGAAAACAGCCAGGAGGCTTCGACCTGTAAGCGCCACGCACCGTCGGCGCAGCGGGCCAAGATGACCAACTACCGCTCCTGGTTCCGGGAGCGGCACTGGCCGGCGCGCGTTTAGTCAAAGCGCGGCAGCTATTTCCCTCCCTCTTGTGGGGGCGGCGCCGACACGCAAAAGGCTGACTTCGCGATCCCCTTGCAACCCTCCCCCGCAAGGGGAATGGCGTTAGTTTCCATCGCCGATGCGGTGATCCCTCGAAATGAACTTTCCGACGCTCACGATCGCCACCGCCATTGTTTTTCTTTTGACTTACGCGGGCATTGCGCTCGGACGTATTCCCGGGTTCCGGCTTGATCGCGCCGGCATTGCGCTCACCGGCGCGGCGGTGATGATGGCGATCGGCGCAATTACGCCGGAGGAGGCTTATCGCGCGGTCAACCTCGATACGCTCGCGCTCCTGCTCGGCATGATGATCGTGGTGGCGCACTTGCGGCTGTCCGGCTTCTTTCGGCTGGTAACGCGCTGGGCGCTGGTGCATGCGCACTCGCCCTTGATTTTGCTCGCCACCGTCGCGATGACCGCCGCTGCGTTCTCGGCGTTCCTGGTCAATGACGCCGTATGCCTGGTCATGGCGCCGCTGGTGATCGAGGTGACGCGCTCGTTGCGGCGCGACCCCATCCCCTATCTCCTCGCCGTGGCGATGGCATCGAATGTCGGAAGCGTGGCGACGATCACCGGTAATCCGCAAAACATGATCGTCGGCGCGGTCTCGCGCATCCCTTATGTGGAATTTGCCGCGGCCTTTGCGCCGCTTGCGGCGGTCGCGCTCGTTGTCGTCATTATCGTGCTTGCGACGCTGTGGTGGCGCGAGTTCCGCCTGGCGGCGGAGCTTACGGCCAAAGCGCCGCCGGCGCGCGTGCACCAGGCGCAACTCATCAAAGCCGTGCTGGTGACGCTCGGCGTGATCGCCGCCTTCTTCGCCGGCGTGCCGGTGGCGATGGCCGCGCTTCTTGGCGGCGCGCTATTGCTGGTCACCCGCGCCATCAAAGCGCACAAGGTCTATCAGGAGATCGACGGCGCGATGCTGTTGATGTTCGCCGGTCTCTTCGTCGTGGTCGCGGCATCGGAGAAAATCCTGTTGACGCCCGACGCGATCCGCTCGGTGCAGGCCTTTCACTTCGCCAATAGTTACGTTCTCACCTTCGATACCGCGGTGCTTTCCAACATCATCAGCAATGTACCGGCGGTGTTGGCGCTCAAGCCCTTTATCCTCGGTCTTCCCGACCAGCATCGCATTTGGCTCGTGATTGCGATGAGCGCGACATTGGCGGGCAATCTCACCCCGGTTGGATCGGTCGCCAACCTCATCGTCGCCGAGCGCGCCCGCGCCGCCGGCATCCACGTCTCGTTATGGGACTATTGCCGCGCCGGAATTCCGATCACGGTGGCGACGCTGGCACTTGGCGCTTGGTGGCTGAGCTAGGGTCAAAGCTCATTATTTGCGCGGCCGCGACGTTTGCGCAAAGGCCCGCGTCCCTTCGGGTTCGCGGAAATAATGAGCTTTGACCCTAGCTTTGTGACGTTTGCGGCAGTGCGGCGGGGTTTCAATCCGGCTGAGCTGCATCCGGAACCGCGCTCTCATACCCATACCCAATGGCGGCCTCGGCCCCGTCGTCGGCGACTTGCTCGGCGAGCTTCAGCCAGGATTGCGCCATTTCGAGCAGCATGAGCCTTCCCGCGGGGTCGGAAACACTCCGAGAAATTCTTACGCACCTGGCTGCATAAGAACGATAACGTTCGACCAACGCGGCACCCTGCATTTCCAGTCCCCCGTATGTCTTTCGACATAGCACTCAACCCGATCGGCGGGTTGCGGTTCCCGCAACGCACCAATTTTGGGCATGTGTTGCGGGAACTCGGAGCGCTCCCGGTAGCGCAAACGGCCAAAGCCAGCCAACTTGACCTGTCCGCTCCAGGGCTTACGACAAGCCCCCATGCTCCATTCCGCAGTCCTCAATGTCATGATCAAGGCGGCGCACCGCGCCGGCCGCAGCCTCAAACGCGACCTCGGCGAGGTCGAGCACCTGCAGGTGTCGGTGAAGGGCCCGCGGAACTTTGTGTGCGCCGCCGACCATCGCGCCGAGGCCATCGTGCGCGAGGAGCTCGCGAAAGCGCGGCCGGACTATGGCTTCCTGGGCGAAGAAGGCGGCGCCCATCCGGGCACCGACAAGACCCATCGCTGGATCGTCGATCCGCTCGACGGCACCACCAATTTTCTCCACGGCATTCCGCACTTCGGCGTGGCGATTGCGCTGGAGCGCAACGGCACGGTCGTCGCCGGCCTCGTCTACAATCCGGCGAACGATGAGATGTTCATCGCCGAGCGCGGCAAGGGCGCGTTTCTGAACGACAGGCGCATCCGCGTTGCCGCGCGGGGGCGGCTCGCCGATGCCATTGTGGCCTGCGGCTTACCCCATTACGGCCGCGGCGATCTTGCGCTCGCCCGCAACGAAATCGCGGCCGCGCAGCGCGCCTTCGCCGGCTTGCGCCGCTATGGCGCGGCGGCGCTCGACCTCGCTTGGGTCGCGGCGGGACGACTCGATGCCTATTGGGAGCGCGATCTCTCCCCGTGGGATCTCGCGGCGGGCTCGCTCCTGGTGCGCGAGGCCGGCGGCTTTGTCAGCGACCTCGACGGCGGCGATGCCATTATGCAAAAAGGCAATATTGTTGCCGGCAATGAAACCATGCATCGCGAATTGTTGCGGCTGTTGCAGGAAGCGGAAACGGCTGCCGGCAAGGAAGCCGCGGCGTCGACTGCGCCGTGAGCGCTTTTTCGTTCCGGCAGTATGACGGCGCGCGCGACGAGGAGCCTGCTTTGGCGCTGTGGCTGCGCACCTGGCAGGAGACCTATCCCGATATCGATTTTGCCGGCCGGCTCGCGTGGTGGCGCGAGCACTGGCGCGGCCTCGTGCGTACCGCGCGCATCACGGTGGCCGAAGCCAAAAACGAAATAATCGGCTTCGTCACAATCGATCCCGGTACGCTTTATCTCGACCAGATCGTTGTCGCGCCGGAATATTGGGGCAGCGGCCTTGCCAGCGCGCTCATCGCCGAGGCCAAGCGCGCCTCGCCGCACGGGCTCGATCTCGACGTTAATACCGACAATGTGCGGGCGATCGCGTTTTATCAAAAAGAGGGTTTCGTCATTACCGGCGAGGGAATCAATCCGCGGAGCGGCCGGCCGGTCCACCACATGCGCTGGCGGCCCCCACCCTTCCCTCCGCAGCAAGCCGGAGAGCGTTAGGCAGGCGCCGACCTTCCAGCTACGGCTTCCGCCATCGCCACGTCGAAGGATTTGCTGTCGACCTTGAGGTAAGCGAGGCTTTCTTCGGCGATAATCACGGCTTCGATCACCCCGGGGACCTGCCGCAGTTTTGTGGCGAGGCCGGAGGCGTCGGACAATTTGCTTTCCGCGATCGGCACCAATCGCGTCGTCAGATAACTCGGCTGCGCCATGCCGGCCGCAACGACCAGCCAGATCGCCGCGAGCGCGGTCGTCAGCGCGAATACGCCGGCGCTGCCGCCGTGTTGATGCGCCATGCCGCCGATGATGCCGCCGATGAAAATGCCGAGGAATTGCAGGCTCGAATAGACGCCCATTGCCGTTCCTTTGACATCCGGCGGCGCCACTTTGGTGATCAGCGATGGCAGGCTTGCTTCCATCACGTTGAACGCCGAGAAAAAGACGATCAGCGCGGCAAGCAGCGCAAACACATTTCCTGAGCCGTAAAAGAGCATGATTTGGCTGACGACGAGCGCCGCCACCGCGCTTACAAACACGCCCTTCATGCGCCGATATTTCTCGGCGACGATGATCGCCGGCACCATCGCGGCGACGGAGACGAGCAGCACCGGCAAATAGACGATCCATTGATCATGGACTCCAATGCCGAGCGTGCTGCGCAACAAGTCCGGGACGACGAGAAAGCTCGCGGTGAGCATGGCGTGCAGCGCAAAGATGCCGACATCGAGCCGCAACAGTTCACGGTTGCGCAACACCGCGCCGAGCAAAGCCGGCACCGCCTCGGCATCGCGATGTACGCGGATGCGCGGCGGGTTCGGCACCACGAATTGCGTGATCGCGATGCCGACGAGCGCTAGCGCCACCATCAGCCAGAAGATGCCGCTGACGCCGATGAAATTGGCAACGACCGGCCCGGCAAGCAACGCGACTATGAAGGAGGCGCCGATGGTAATGCCGACCATCGCCATGGCCGCGGTGCGGCTGTCCTCGCCGGTGAGGTCGGCAACGAGTGCCAGAATGACCGAGCCGACGGCGCCGGCGCCTTGCAGCGCCCGGCCGATAATGACGCCGCCGATCGTCGTGGAGACGGCGGCGACCGCGCTGCCGGCGCCGAACAGGATAAGCCCGAGGACGATCATGACCTTGCGTCCGATCCGGTCCGACAACAGGCCGAATGGAATCTGCAACAGGCCTTGGCTGAGACCGTAGATGCCGAGCGCTTCGCCGATCAGGTAGGGATTGGCGCCGGCGAGCGTGCCGGCATAGGCGGCAAAAACCGGATAGATCATGAACAGGCCAAGAAGCCTGACGGAAAACACGGCGGCGAGCGCCGCGGCGGCGCGTATTTCTTGCCGTTTCATGAGGGTCAAAACTCATTATCCCCGTGAGCCGCGTTGCGGTCAAAATCGCGGTCCGGGCAGGAGAAAGGCGAAGAGCGCATCGGCAATACGGTCGAGCCTTTCGACGAACCCGGCCGCGATTTTCGCCGTAACCCGAAGGGATGCGGGCTTTTTGGCTGCTGGCGTCGTTGCTCGTCGCTCATGATCGGATAGATCACATCGCTCCTCGCGCCTAGCCAGCAGCCAAAAATCCCAGCGTCGCGGCCACGGCGATAATGAATTTTGACCCTAGGGTTGATCAGCTTATGGCAAGTTGACTGCAGGTAAATGGCGGCAGCTTGTCGGGCCGCAGATACCGCGTTATATAGCCGCCCAATTCCAGCAAAACAGCCAAAACAGCCTGGTGCAAGGCCATGAAACCGGACACACATCCTAATTATCACACCATTAAGGTCATCATGACCGACGGCACCGAGTTCACCACGCGCTCGACCTGGGGCAAGTCCGGTGACACGCTGCATCTCGACATCGATCCGAAGTCGCATCCGGCCTGGACCGGCGGCCAGCAGCATCTGGTCGATCGCGGCGGGCGGCTGTCGCGCTTCCAGAAGAAGTTCTCGGGCTTCTTGAAGAAATAGGCGGCGCGCGTCTTACGTGCCGGAGCGCCGCGCGTCGGACTCGAAAGCGGCTTTCAACAGCCCCAACTGACGCCCGACCGGATTGTCGGTCGGAATTCTCGGCGCCGCGGCAGCGTGCATGGTCGCATCGAGCCGGCGGACTTCGATCTGCAGCTTGGCCGAGCGCGCGATCAATTCCTGCAATTTGGCCGGCAACAGCGCGAGCGATTTGGCGTCCGCCGGCGCACAGGCGGCAAGACTCACTTTGCTCTTTTCCTTACTCGCCTGCACCAGCGTGATCTCGCCTTCCTTGACCGCGCGGTGCAGGAGCAGCCACGAAGCCAGATGCATCAGCCGGTTGGTCAGGCGCAGGCTCTCGGTGGCGTAAACCAATCCGGCACTGCGTTCGAGCTTCTTGGATTCCAGCCGTCCCGAACCGTCGAGATAGCTCGCGGTCTCGTCGACCAATGTCATGCCATCCCGAAACAGCGCGGCAAAATGCTGGGAACTCGCCAGCCGCTCGCTCAAACGGACCGCGCCTTCTTCTACGCTACGCTTATCGGACATTTACGCTTACGCCTCACACCCCGCATTAAGCATCGCGCGCCTAATGGACGCTGTCCAGCAGGTCGAAGCGGGAAGTTGCAGACATAGTTGCCGAGCGAGGCAACCGCGGGAAACGCCGCAATTTGGCCCGGAAAATAAAAAGGAGCCGCCGTTGCCGGCGGCTCAAGGACACAAACGCGTTTATACTTGTCCTACGCGCGTATACCGAAGCTCAATAAACATCGGATTTATCGTGCATACCTGAGTATGCTTGTTTACAGGCATATACGCACGTATATTGGACACCTGTTGGACACCGACGCTCTGTTGTTTCCGCCGTCGTAGGCGAGAAACTCAAAGAGCGTCTGTTGGACACGGTGTTGGACACGGATTGTTACCGCCTGAGGGAGCAGGTATGGCACGCACGATCAAAGACACTTCATTGGACACGCGCGCGGCGCGCGGACGGTTAATGCCTCGCGGCAAGCCGTACTACCGCAAGATCGAGGAAGGTCTGCATCTTGGCTACCGGAAGCCGCGCGGCCGCAAGGGCAAGCCTGCTGTGTCCGGCAAGTGGGTTCTGCGCCGCTACGTTGGTGGGCAAGCCTATGTCGTAGAGACAATCGGCATTGCCGACGACTTCGACGACGCCGATGGGCACGCGATCCTTAATTTCAGTCAGGCGCAAGCCAAGGCCCGCGGAATCTTCAAGCAGGGCGCTCGCGACGAAGCCGGTATCACCGGCCCGTTAACCATTGCCGAAGCTGTCAGGGATTATCTCGAAAACCTAGAGCACCGGGGCAAGAGCAGCTATGACGCCAGATGCCGGGCCAACGCGTTCATCATCCCGGCGCTAGGCAATATCGAAGTCAGCAAGCTCACGTCCAAGCGACTCTATGACTGGCTGAAAGCGCTGGCTTCAACGCCACCGCGTTTGCGCACTAAAAAAGATCATGAACAGAGACACGGCGAGCTAGACCAGAATGACAAAGAAGCGGTGCGCAAGCGCAAGGCGTCCGCCAACAAGACGCTCACCTATCTCAAGGCCGCGCTGACGCTCGCCTTCAGGCAGAACAAGGTTTCAAGCGACGCGGCATGGCGGCAAGTCAAACCCTACGAGAGAGTAGAGGCCGCAAAGCTCCAGTTTCTCAACGTCGCTGAGGCGCAACGGCTGATCAACGCTTGTGATCCCGAATTTCGGCCAATGGCCGAGGCCGCGCTAGCCTCCGGATGCCGCTACGGCGAACTTTGCGCGCTGGACGTTAACGACTTTGATCCCGACCACGAAACGCTTTCGATCCGGCAAAGCAAATCAGGCAAGGCGCGCAAGGTCTATCTAACCGGTGAAGGCGCGAGGCTGTTCAAGCGTCTCGCCGCCGGCCGCACCGGCATTGAGCCCTTACTCAGGGATAATAGCGGCCAGCGTTTTACCAAGTCCCGCCAAGACCGTCCCATGCGGGACGCGTGCGCTCGCGCCAAGATCAAGCCAGCCATCGGTTTTCATGGTCTGCGCCACACCTATGCGTCGCTTCTCGTCAAATCTGGCGTGCCGATGCGGTACGTGGCGGAGGCGTTAGGCCACGCGTCAACGACAATGACTGAGAAGCACTATGCCCACCTCGCGCCCTCTCACGTCGCCGACACCATCCGCAAACACGCGCCGCAATTCGGCTTCACGACGCGCAGCAACGTGGCGCGCCTGCGATGAGCCGGAGTCGCCCGAAGCGATTGCCGCCGGGGGCGCGCCTTCGAATCACGACCAGCGCGCCGGTGGTGATCGTGCGCGGCCCGCGTTCTCCCGACGTGTTCAGCTACACCGACGCCCAGTGGGTGAAAGTGGTGGCGGCGCATCCCGCATGCAATCAGCACCAGCTGCTAGTCGATCTTGAGGCGGCCGGCCAGCGCTATCAGGCAGGCCGCCGCGATTCTCGATTACGATTGCAAGTCAGGGTGTCACAGGCGCGCGCGGCGCTGATACGTGACGCACTTTGGGCATGGTCGAAAGCTACGGGTGACACCGAGCTGAAGGTGTCACGCGTGCACCATTCACGTATCGAATATGGGCCGCCGACCGGCAAACTGATCCGTTACCTGGAAGCCGCTTTGAGCCCGATCCTGGGCGAAGACGTGGTCGGACGCGAGGCACTGATCAAAGCAATCCGTAGAGCGCCCGGCTAGGTCCTTCCGACTTTCCCCCTTTTGTAGAACGTACCATGTCGCGGCCCTCCGTTCATTAGTGCACACGTGCCTTCAAATGCACAACGTTGGAGGCAACAGTGTTAATCGCATCCGCACAAATCGGCGACCAGTCTTACACGGTCGATGAATTCTGCGCTGCCGAGCGTATGTCGCGCGGCAAGCTGTACGAAGCCTGGCGCAAAGGCCGCGGCCCGCGGTTCTACTGGAATGGCACGCACCGCAGAATTACGCAAGCCCGGCTAGATTGGCAGCGCCAGCAGGAAGCAGCCGCAATCACTAACGGGAAATAACAAACGGGCGCCCCCGCCAGAGGGCGCCCTTCGCATTTCTTGTTCCACCACCGACCAAAGCAGAGGAACCAATTCCGTGTCCAATACAGCATCCCCCAACAACCCGCAATTGGTTACGGCCGCGCAGATCAAGAAGAGCTGCCCGGTCGAAGTTGAAGCCTTGGGTAACCGGATCGCCACACATCTCCAAAAGGCGCGCGCCTACGAAGCCAAGGCCCATGAGAAGATCGGCGGGCGGGGGTAGGAAAGCACCCCTTCACGAAACGACGCTGGCGGAATATGGACAACATGACACCACCTACAAAGGCTGAAGCATGAAACTAATCACCCTAGGAACTAACTAAGCCACGGCTTGGTTGCCCGCCGCTTCCCGCCGCCATGGTCTGTCTCGGTGTGACTCGCGTCTTTTGCTATCGCTCTTTGGGCGGAGGGGCGGAGAAAGGATCAAACACAATGAGTGAGTCAGATACCGCGCTTCATGACGAGGAAGTGTTCAGCGACGAGCTGCCAGATGCGGTTTTGGAGGTTGCGGGGAGCAAATGTTGGGAGGGG
>Ga0207693_10003859_pt1 | contig 12770 bp, 12 predicted proteins | sample LARL81metaG_FD_184347 | JGI IMG/M metagenome (GOLD analysis project Ga0207693, IMG submission 184347) | Corn, switchgrass and miscanthus rhizosphere microbial communities from Kellogg Biological Station, Michigan, USA - LAR L8-1 metaG... | ecosystem: Host-associated > Plants > Roots >...
CGCTCACCAGTCAACGCCGCGAACGCATTGTTGATCGCGGGCGCCACCAGCGGCGTCGCCATCTGTCCAGCTCCGGTCGGATGATTATCGGTAGCGAGGATTTCGAGATGAATGTCAGGTACGTCATTCATGCGCATCACTTGGAGGCGCCGCACAGGCCGGCGCCGCAGCCGAATTTTGTACCGGTTAGCTTGAGTTGTTCACGGATCACCCAAAGGAGCGGAGTTGCGGTCGGCGCGTCGGAACTAACCGCTTGGCCGTTGATGCGAAACTCGGTCGCCATTTTCTCCATCCTCCCTGCGCAATTGGTACGTAGGCCCGACCTCGCTGCCTAGAATGGTCCGTTTGCGTTTTTCCACTGATCGCGCGGCGGTATTGGCGTCAAGACATCCCAATGCTCGACGATTTTTCCGTTCTCGACCCGAAACAAGTCGTAGAGCGCAGTGGGCCCGGAGGGGAGATCTCCTTCCGACAGCACAAGTACAAAGTTGCCCTCGGCCACGAAACGACGGGGGGTGAGATAGAGCTGGCCTCCGTCCTTGGCCACGCTTGCAATTCGATCCCTCAACCGGGCAATTCCATCTCCGATTTTCGAGGAGTGCTGCGCATAGTGAGCGCCCTCAATAAACCCTTCGATGCGATCGAAGCGCAGAGAGACCATGACGGTCTCCCGGTATGTCCACACCAAAGTCCGATTGGCCTCCGTCTTCTCACGATCAAGAACTTCAGTGGGACCATCGACTTGCGTGCGACCTGACGGATTAGGGGGCGCCTCCGGCTCCTGTCCGCCCCAATGCTCCACGATCTTGCCGTCCTTAAAGCGGAACAGGTCGAACGCGATCGCGGGCCTGGCGTAACGTGCGACCCCTTCGTATCTGGAATGCAGCAGTACGAAGTCTCCGTCCACAAGCGTGCGATAGATTGTTATGTCGGCGGCAGGCGAGCTCGCTACTTCCCTGGCAAAAGACTTCATTCCAGCAAGACCGTCGGCAATGATCGGGTCGTGCTGTATGAACGACTCGCCAAAATACCGATCGACTGCTGTCGCATCTTTCTTACGAAAGATGTCAATCATGGCTTGGCGAGCGGTTGCGCCCAAACTGTCGGAGGTCGTCATGGTTCGGCCCTGCGATTGAGCCAGTGAAGGCCAGACGAGCATGCCGCCCGCAATTCGCAAAAAGGCGCGCCGGGTGAGACCAGGGCGGTAGGTCAGCTTCGTCATGGGTTCGTTGTCCTTGGACTCATTGCCGCGGCAGGCCGAGTTGTTGAGCCATCCAATCGGCAGTGAGCGAGCGCCAGCGCCAGGGCCGGTTATTGGCAATGTGGTTGCCGTCCTCGATGTACAGAAGCTCGACTGGGCCCGAGACCTCGTCAGCGAGGCGTTGGGCGTGGCGCCAGTCCACGAGCCGGTCCCGTTTGCCCATCAGAATGAAAAGCGGACAGTCGATCTGTCGCGCAATTCCCCCCTTGAGCGTCAGGGCGGCACTGTACGCCTTGGCCTCGTGTTGAGTGGCGCAATGACTTCGGACGCGAAAGGTCTCTCGCGAAAGTTCGGGCAGGTTGTCCCAGATATCCTGGAAATCAAAGGGACCAGCAAGAGCGATGCAGGCGGTGACGCGCTTCTCGAATGCAGCGGCGCGCGGCGCAAGATATCCGCCCATGCTCACCCCCCACAGGCCAATGCGCGTCGTGTCGACATCGGTGCGCGTCAGCACCCAATCGACGATGGCCGCGGCCGGAACCTCGAAGTCTCCCCGAATCGGATGCTCGTACTCGGCTTCGCCTTGCCCGGGTCCATCGACCAACAAAGTGGCCATGCCGCGTGACAGAAACGGCAGCTCGTAGGCCTCCATCTCCTCCTTTGCGGACTCCAGACCCGGCACCATGATCATGATGGGTGGTCTGGCCGCGCCCGACGGACGCCTCAGATATCCCGCCAGATACGAGCCACAGTAGGGAATCTCGACACGCTCGCCCGGCGGACGCAGATGCGGCAACGCGAGTTGCTTGCACTCGATAGCCTTCGCGTGCGCGGCTCGCATTTGCGCTACGTCGTTGACAAACATAAACTTGGCGAAGTGATAGTAGAGGGCGGCGCGCGACAGATGTTCGCCAGCGGTCAGGTGGTAGCCGTCCTCGAGTGACGCGCGCCCGAGCCCTTCGTGATCTGCGGCGCGCAGGCACCACGCGGCGCACCAGTCTTCCCAGCGTTGGATTTGTCCGGTTACCTCCTGAAAATCGGCCAACAGCACGCCGTTTGAGATAAGGCGAGGTGCCCAGTGAGATATCGCCGTCTCGACTCGCGCGTCTCTGCTCACCGGAATTCCTCGGGCCGTCAAGCGGCGGGTCAACTTGGCCCTACCGCAACCGCCGTTTGGACGGCAGGGCCGCGGTCTGGAGGCCCCGCTGGCCTGATCACAAAGTATGCAGGTTCTAGTATTTGAAAAAATAATTGTTTATTATCGATCAATAACCTACAGGCATAGTCGAGCTCGCCATGAATCTCCAGCAGCTACGCTACCTGTGCGGGATCGCCGACCACGAGCTCAATATTTCCAAGGCGGCGGAAGCGCTGCACACTTCGCAGCCCGGCGTGACGCGCCAAATTCGTCAATTGGAGGAGGAACTGAAGGCCGAGCTGCTGGTCCGCCGGGGCAACCGGATTTCGGCGCTTACTGAAGCGGGGCGTGCCGTTGTTGAGATCGCGCGCCGCATTCTCCGCGATATCGAGAATATCCGCAGTGCGGGAACGGAACATGCCGACGCGAACAGGGGAACTCTGAGCGTGGCGACGACTCACGTCCACGCGCGCTATATTTTGATGCCCGTGGCGCAGCGTTTTCGACAGCGCTTTCCAAACGTGCGTCTCAGCGTACGCCAGGGGAATCCCGACCAGATCGTTCAACTCGTAAGTGCTGGCGGAGCCGACCTTGGCCTTGCATCCGCGCCGACGGAGGACGCCCCAACGCTTGTCCGCCTTCCTTGCTATCGCTTTCGTCGCTGCATTCTGGTGCCAAAACGCCATCCACTCTTGAAGAAGAAGCGGATTACGCTTGTGAACATGGCGGCGTATCCGATGATCAATCTAGATGCATCATTTGCCAGCGGCGTCTCAGTGATGAGCACCTTCCAGGCCAAGGGCATTACGCCCAATGTTGTTCTAACAGCGACCGATGCCGAGGTAATCAAGGCCTATGTCGCAGCTGGCTTGGGTATCGCGACTTTGCCGGAAATCGCCTTTGACCCCAAGCAGGACGCGGCGCTCACGACAATCAAGGCCCGCCATCTATTCCCCCCCAACATCAGCTACCTATGGGTGCATAGGCATCTGTATCTCCGAGGGTACGCCTTCGAATTCATTCGGATGCTCTCTGCGACCTGGACACGAGCGATGATCGATCGTTTTATGCGCTCTGACGAGATCGCAGATGTTGCGCTGGCGATTGATCCTCAATGACTGGGCTTGTGCTGGCGCGCATCCAGTCAAGCCACTCGGAGGATGCCCGCGGGCGCGATGTCGTCGCGCGTCCAGTATCGCCCGACCCGTCGGCGGATGCGCTCCTGGACGGGGAGCTGACCGGTCGGTCTTGAGCCTCGCGGGCGGGCCAAGACACGTCGGTTGTGCAGGCGTCAACCGATCTCGGCGATGCTGTTCTCGCCTTGGCGGAGGCATTGGTATGCACGGACTCGTGACGACTCCGCGAGGTCGTCGCTCCAGAACAAACCGCACCATCAGTCGGCGATCGGCCGCCCTGGCCGACCCGGGCGTTTCTCCAGAACTGGGTGCGGGAGGAGGAAGTTAAGGAAGCAGCGATGCAAAGGAGCACGCTGCGATGGGCGCAGATCGCAGGATGGGCAGGAATCGCGGGCGTTGCCGTAGCGGTCGTTGGCCTCCTAGTCACCTGGTTTACAAAATAGGACCGCGCGCCGACGCAGGGCTAGTGAGGCCGTACTCCCCGAGGCCCTTCCAGTCGCGGCCACCGTTGCCTACTTATGTCCACATCATTCGTGCCCGTCCGCGTGCTGTTTGCGAGGCCCAAGAGTGAGGCCGATAGCAAAGAACTTGCGCAACCTCCGAGGTCAGTGCTAGCCCAAGTCCCCGATGAGCCGCCCTTCTTCGAGTCGCCTTATGGACCCGGCACCCTCGCCGGAACCGACGGCTCGCGGCAGCCGGTCGAAGCTGAGCTGACGACCGCGGTCTTGAGGTTGATGACCAGCACCATTCACGCGTCTGAGCAATGACGCTAAGTCCGACATCGATAATCACCGGTTATGTGAGGCCAAGTATCCCACACCACGAACAGCAAGAGAATCGAAACGCAAAGGGGAAAGAACTAGTATCCCACTTGAGCCAAGCGCGTCATCGGGAGCCTTGGTCGAGCGCTAACCAAACCCGTTGTGGTGTCATCGGCAAATCCAGATGGAAGATGCCGCGACTGGCCAGCGCGTCGAGCACAGCGTTGACCGCCGAAGGCAGCGAGCCGGCGACGCCCGACTCACCGGCTCCCTTTGCGCCGAGCGGATTGGTCGTGCACGGCACCCCATGGTTATGCACGGACAGCAGCGGCAGATCGTCCGCGCGTGGCATGAGGTAGTCCATGAACGAGGCGGTCCGTAGCTGACCGTCCTCTCCATAGATGACCCACTCGCCCAGCACCTGCCCAATTCCTTGCGCCACGCCGCCGTGGATCTGTCCCTCCACGATGGTCTCATGCAGAATATTCCCTACATCGTCGACTGCTGTGTAGGCGACGACGATCACAAGTCCGGTCTGCGGATCGATCTCCACTTCGCACACATGGCAGCCGTTGGGAAAACTCATCTGGGGCGAGACGAACTTGGCAACATTGTCGAGGCCGCCTGCAAGGTCAGCCGGCATTTCCCTTGCGCGCGTGCGCTGCGCCAGTTCGAGGATGGGAATGGCGTGGTCGGTGCCGGCCACCCGGAAGGTGCCGTCGGCGAACTCGACGTCGCCAGGGTCAACCTCGAATAGATGTGCGGCCCCGCGCCGGCCCTTCTCGATCGCGTGATCGCAGGCGATCGCGGTGGCGCTGCCCGCCATCATAATCGAGCGCGAAGCCACGCTCGGGGTACTGGCGGGCACCTCGTCGCTGTCGCCCTCGACCAGCCGGACCGCGGTTTCGGCGATGCCGAGCCGCTTTGCCACCAGCGGTACGAAGGTCGACAGGTGCCCCTGCCCCATCGCCTGGGCGCCGGTGCGCAGCGCCACTTTGCCGTCCCGCTCGAACCGCAGATCGACAACCTCGTCGAGAATGCCGCCGGCGACTTCGAGGAAGCAGCCGATGCCGATACCGCGCAGCTTCCCAGTTTTCTGCGATGTCCTGCGTCGCGCCTTGAATCCGTCCCAGTCCGCGAGCGCCAGTGCCCGGTCCAGCATGGTGCGGAAGTCGCCGCTGTCGTAGATCGGGCCGTTCGGCGTTTTGTACGGCATGGCCGAAGGCGGGATCATGTTTCGGCGGCGCAGGGCAGCGCGATCGATGTTCATAGCGCCCGCGGCCGCGTCGATCAGGCGTTCGATGAGATAGATCGCCTCCGGCCGGCCCGCACCGCGATAGGGCCCAAGCGGGGCGGCGTTTGTGAACACCATTTTGACGCCGATGTGGATCGACGGAATGGTATAGACGCTCGACAGACAGTTTCTCGTGTTCATGGTCGCGAAGATGGCGGCAAAGGTCGAGGTGTAGGCGCCGATCCCGACATAGGTGCGCACGCGCAGACCGAGAAACTTGCCGCGCTCGTCAATCGCAAGTTCGCCTTCCAGCATACCGTCGCGGCCGTGGGTGTCAGTGAGAAAGCTCTCCAGCCGCGTCGCACACCACTTTACCGGCCGCGCGACCTTTCGTGCCGCAAACATAAGCGCGGCATAGTCGGGATAGGCTTGGACCTTCATGCCAAAGCCGCCGCCAACGTCATAGGTGAGGATGCGGATCTGTTTCGCCGGGATATTGAAAGCACCCTCGGCCAGCACCTTGCGCACGACAGCGACGCCTTGGGTCGGCGCGATCAGCGTGTAGCGCTGTGATTGAGGGTCGAAACTTGCAAGGGCGGCCCGCGGCTCCATCGCGCTCGGAGCGAGACGGGTATCCATCAGCCGGACTCGCGCGACGTGGGCGGCGCGAGCGAATGCGCCATCGACCGCCGCCTCGTCGCCGTGCTCCCAGTCGAGTGCGATGTTGTCCGGCACATCGGGCCAGATCGCGGGAGCGCCAGCCGCCATGGCGCGCTCTACGTCGGAAACCGCCGAAAGCTGATCGCACGAGACGTCGACCGCTTCGGCCGCATCCAGCGCCTGGTGGGGCGTCTCCGCGACCACCATCGCAATTGCTTCACCGACAAAGCGGACGCGGTCTCCCGCGAGGATCGGCATGCTGGCTTGGTACATCGGCTTGCCGTTTCGCCCGTTGAATGAGGCGACCGGAGGTATGCTGCCGATATTCTCCGCCGCGCTGTCTTGCCCGGTAATCACCGCAAGAACGCCCGGAATTCTAGCGGCCGCCGCAACGTCGACCTTCCGGACCGTCGCGTGCGCAACCGACGCGCGCACGAACGCGGCGTACGCCTGGCCCGGCAGGTTGATGTCGTCGGTGAACTTTCCCGCGCCGGTCACGAGTGCTGCATCTTCGCTGCGGATCGCACCGTGCCCGCTGCCGAACCGAAGGCCGGATTCGCCCATCATTTCGGCCTTGTCCACCCCGCGACCATTCGGCATCCCCGTGTACTGTAATGTATGAAAGCCTGAACTCGTGGTAGCATGAATTTAACCCGCTTAGCCACGGCCATGGCGTAGCGGGGCACGATCCAAGACGGCCATGGGGAGGAATCATGATCATCGCAGCTCTGTGTCGGACTTTCGTGCGCGCGGCGGGCGCGTTGCTGCTTGCCGCGACTCTCGGCACGGCGGCCTACGCGCAGGGTGGTCCGATCAAGATCGGTCTGCTCGTTCCGCTAACCGGCCCGCTGGCAACGCCGGGCACTGATATGGTCGACGGCTTCAAGCTGTTCTGGGAACAAGTCAACCACCAGGCAGCCGGCCGCAAGGTCGAGTACGTGATCGCCGATACGACCTGCAATCCCGATCAGGCGATCACCCAGGCGCGGCGCCTCGTCCATCAAGAAAAGGTGCATCTCATGATCGGCCCGCTTTGCGGGCATGAGGGCCCGGCGGTCGCGCAGGTCAGCAAGGAAACCGGCGTTCCGCTCGTCATGGATACGGCGGGCGCAGACAACGTCACGAAATGGGATCGGACGCCCACGGTCGTCCGAACGGCGGTGTCCGCGAGCCAGATCGGTCACCCATTCGGCGACTATCTGTACAAGGAGCTTGGGGCGCGCAACGTCACTTTTATCGGCCAGGACTACACCTGGGGGCACGAAGTGACCCTCGGCGCGGTCGAGACCTACAAGCAGGCTGGTGGCAAGGTGGCGAAGATCATCTGGAACCCGATCGGCACCAAGGACTATGGCCCCACCGTCGCGTCCATCGCGCCAGGGTCCGACGCCGTGGTCGCGGTCGTGGTCGGTGCGGACCGCGTCCGGCTGTTCGAAGCCTGGTTCGGCTTCGGCATGGACAAGAAGTACAAGATCTACGGCGCCTACTGGATGCATCAGGACGTGCTGCCGCAGATGGACGACCGCGCCATTGGCATGATCGGCAATTCGCTGCACTATGCGGCCGGCCTCGACACGCCGGAGAACAAGGCGTTTGTCGACGCCTTCGCCAACAAGTACAAGCGGCTGCCGTCCTGGTTCTCAGAGTCGGCGTACACGGCAAGCTTGTGGACGCGGACGGCGATCGAGCAGATCAAGGGGAATGTCGAGGACCGGGCAGCGTTCCTTGCCGCGATGCGCGGCTCGACCGTGAAGGCGCCGCGCGGTACTCTCAAGTTGGACGACTACGACAATCCGATCCAGAACGTGTACATCACGCGCATTCAGAAGATCAAACATCCGGTGGTCGGCGAGGTGCTGACCAACGTCCCGTTCAAGACCTACGAGAACGTCTCGCAGTTCTGGACGTGGACGCCGGAGGAATTCCTCAAGAGGGGTCCGTACCAGCGCTAACCGTCCCGTCTCAGGTTCCGGCGGCGCCCATGGCGCCGCCGGTTGCACGGCGCCGCGCACGTGCTCGCCAACCCGGTCCCAGCTTTTCTCATGAACAGCGGCGTCCTCCAGGCGATCAACGGTATTTCCTTCGCCGCCCTCCTGTTCCTACTCGCCAGCGGCTTCACGCTCAGCTTCGGCTTGATGCGCGTCGTGAACATGGCCCATGGCGCCTACTATTTGCTCGGGGGCTACGTTGGCTTGTCGATAACGCGGTATACCGGAAGCTTCGTGCTCGGCGTGCTCGCTGGCGGCCTCGCGATCATTCCGATCGGGTATCTGATCGATCGTTGCTTCATTCGCCGTACCGGGGAAAATCATCTCGCGCAGGTTCTTCTCACCGTCGGGATCGCCTTCGTCATCGGCGACATCGCGCTCAAGGTCTGGGGCGGCGACAATCTCAAGGTGCCGACGCCAATCGAGCTGCGCGGGGCGATCGAACTGCCCGGCGGGATCATCTATCCGACCTACCGATTTGTCCTGATCCTGTTCGGAATACTGGTCGGCCTCTCACTTTGGCTTATCTATCGCAAGACTCAGATCGGCGCGGTCGTTCGGGCCGGTGTCGACGACCGCGAGATCGTCAGCGCCATCGGCATCAACATCGACCGGCTGTTCGTGCTCGTTTCCGCGATGGCGTCGTTCCTCGCCGGCATGGCGGGCGTCGTGGGCGGCGCTTTCCTCACCCTCTATCCGGGCGCCGAATGGGAAATCCTGATCTACGCGCTGGTGGTGGTCATCTTCGGCGGGCTCGGGAGCCTGGAAGGCGCCATGATCGGCGCGCTCATCGTCGGGCTGCTGGATGCCTATGGCCGATGGCTGCTTCCCGAATTCTCCTATTTCGTCCTGTTCGGCCCAATGGCGATCCTGCTGCTGTTCCGGCCGCAAGGAATCTTCGGCAGGGAAAGCTGAACGTGGACTCGTACCGCACCGTTCTCGGACTGGTCGCGCTCGCCGCAGCGCTGCTTGCACCGCTCGCGGTCGGCCAGTTCTGGATGACGCTGATCACGCAAATCTATATCTACGGCCTGCTCGCGCTCTCGGTCGATCTCTTGCTCGGCCACGCCGGCCTCTACTCACTCTGCCATGCGTCGTTTTTCGCGGTCGCCGCCTACACCACGGCGATCCTGCAGGTCCGCCACGGGGTGCCGAGCCTCCTCGCTGCACCGGCCGGAATTCTCGCCGGGACATTGCTCGCGATCCTCTACGGCGCCTCGGTACGCACCCGCGGCGTCTATTTCATCCTGATTACGATCGCACTGGGCTACATCATCTGGGGTGCCGTATATCGCTGGGCATCCTTCACCGGCGGCGACAACGGCATCACCAATGTGCCGCCGCCGTCCATCGGCAGCGTCATCGTCGCCTCGCAGACCACCTACTATTATTTCACCCTTGCCGTCGTTCTGCTGTGTGCGCTCGGCTATCGCACTCTCATCCGATCGCCGTTCGGGCTGTCCCTGCGCGGCATCAAGGCGAGCGAAAGCCGCATGCGCAGCCTCGGCTATCGCACGACCAAGCACCTCTATGCAGCGTTCGTGATTTCGGGCGCGATGGCGAGCCTCGCCGGCGTGCTCTACGTCTACTACAACCGTTTTATCAACCCGGTCGCAGCCTCGTTTCAGATTTCCGTCGAGGTGTCGCTGATGGCGATCGTCGGCGGCTCCGGCACGATCATCGGGCCTTTCCTAGGTTCCGGCATTGTGCTCGGTCTGCGCAACTGGGTCAGCAGCTTCTTCGAGTTTCACGCAGCGGTCATGGGTATCGTCTTCATCGCCACGATCCTGTGGGCTCCGGACGGAATCGTCGGGTTCTTCAGCCGCCTACGCGCGCGTGGCACCAAGACAAAGGCCGCGCCGCCATGAGTACAGCAATCGAGGTCGACAATCTCGCCAAGGTTTTCGGCGGCTTGCGCGCCGTCGACGGCGTCACGCTGCACGTCGCGCCGGGCGAGCGGCGCGCGCTGATCGGGCCCAATGGCGCGGGCAAGACCACGCTGTTCAACTGCGTGACCGGGACTTTGCTGGCATCGTCCGGCCACGTGCGGTTGTTCGGCCATGATGTGACGCACCTCCCCGAATACCGGCGGACTGAACTGGGGATGGGGCGCACGTTTCAGATTACCAACGTTTTCACCGAACTGTCGCTGGCCGAAAATCTCGTTCTCTCAATCGTCGGCACGGACCGGCGCAAGTGGATTATTCACCAGCCGCTTTCGGCATTCCCGGCCATCCGCGAGCAGGCACTCGCCGGGCTTGAAGCTGTAGGTCTGAGGGACCGCTCCGACCACCCGGTCAAGCTGCTGTCCTATGGCGAACGCCGCCAACTCGAGCTCGCACTGGCGCTGAACACCAGTCCCAAGGTGCTGTTTCTCGACGAGCCCTGTGCCGGCCTTTCACCTAGCGAGCGAGCGCGGATCTTCAACATGGTCCGTGCGCTGCCGCGGGACATTACGGTTGTCCTGATCGAGCACGACATGGACGTGGCGCTCGGTCTGGCGGACCGCGTGACGGTCATGAATCGCGGGCGCGTGATGGCGGAAGGTACGCCCGAGGACGTGCAGGCCAATCCCGAGGTCCGCGACGTGTATTTCGGCCATGCCTGAACCCCTGCTCACGGTTTCCGAGATTCACACCTACTATGGGGACAGCTACGTCCTGCAGGGCGTCAGCCTCGCCCTGAGCAAGGGTCGCATCGCCGCCATCCTCGGTCGCAACGGGATGGGCAAGACGACACTGATCCGTTCGATCGCCGGACTTACGCCGCCGCGCTTCGGCGATATCGTCTATCGCGGGCGCTCGCTGCGCGGAAAGCCGCCGTACGCGATCGCGCAGGATGGCATTGCGATCGTGCCGCAGGGCCGGCGGATTTTCCGATCGCTCAGCGTGCGCGAGAACCTGCTGTTGCCGACCAGCGTGCTCGCCCGCCTGCAGCGACCGCCGCAAGGCGGAAAGGATCAACGCTGGGACTTCGACGAGGTGCTCAAGGAATTTCCACAGCTCGCCGAGCGCATCGACCATCGCGGTGCTGCGCTCAGCGGCGGCGAGCAGCAGATGCTCGCCATCGGCCGCGCGCTCATGGCCAATCCCGAACTGATTCTGATGGACGAGCCGTCCGAGGGACTCGCACCGCGCCTGGTGCTCCAAGTCCAGGAGATCATGCGACGCCTGCGCGAGTTTGGCCACGCAATCCTGCTGGTCGAGCAGAACCTGGAGCTGGCCCTGTCTGTAGCGGATGATGTCTATGTAATCTCGGCCGGTCGAATCGTTTTCGAGGGCACGGTTGCGGCGCTCGCGAAGGACACGCAAGTGCTCGATCAGCATCTCGGCGTGTCGGGAACGAAAGTGATGTAGGCGCGCAGGCAAGGCGCACCATGACAACCGACTGCATGAAATCCGCACCGGCGGCCACGCCATGCAACGCAGGAGGCAAGCATGCCGACCCATCACACGCTCTCTCCCAACCCTTCCACAGTGCACTGGGGCTACCTCGACGCGAAAATCCCCCCACGCCTCACCATTGATTCCGGCGACACGGTGACGATCGAAACGGTGTCCGGCGGCCTTGCCGACGTGGGCGACACCTCGATCATGCTGCCGCACCATCGCGAGATATGCGAGAAGCTCAAGCCCTCGCCGGGTCCTCACATCCTAACCGGGCCTGTCGCCCTGCGCGGCGCTCAGCCGGGCGATACCCTCGAGGTGCGCATCAAGGACATTTCGCTCACCGTCGACTGGGGCTGGAATCTGATCCGCCCGCTGCGCGGCACGCTGCCAGAAGACTACCCCGAGTTTCGCTGCCGCATCATCCCGATCGACAAGAAGGCGATGACCTGTTCGCTGCCGTGGGGGGCGACGATTCCTCTGCGACCCTTCTTCGGAATTCTGGCGGTGGCGCCGCGGCCGAACTACGGGCCTTGCAGCTCAGTCGAGCCGCGCGAGTTCGGCGGCAACATGGACAACAAGGAGTTTCTCGTCGACACCTCGCTCTATCTGCCGGTTTTCGTGCCGGGCGCGAACTTCTCCGCCGGCGACGGCCACGCCGTGCAGGGTGACGGCGAAGTCTGCCTGACCGCGCTCGAGACCTGCCTGACGGGCACCTTCGAGCTCGTGCTGCACAGGAACAAGAAGCTCGACATGCCGCGAGCGGTGACCACCACGCACTACATCACGATGGGCCTCGACCCTGATCTCGATGACGCCGCCCGGCAGGCGTTGCGCGACATGATACGCTGGTTGGTGGAAATGAAGGGCTGGAGCTCGGAAGAGGCCTATGTCTTCTGTAGCCTTGCCTGCGACCTGCGCGTGACGCAGCTCGTCGACGGCAACAAAGGCATCCACGCCATGGTCGAGCGTGGGCTCGTGCAGTAACGTTGAGGCCGTGGTGGGGAGGAGCAAAATGGAAAAATTTGATGGCGTCGTCATCGGAGCCGGACACAACGGACTCACGCTTGCGGCCTATCTTGCACGAGCCGGTCTGAAAATCGCGGTCGTCGAACGAAATCCCCATATCGGTGGCGGCTGCACCACGGAAGAGCCTGCGCTGCCGGGCTATCGCTTCAACCTGCACTCCAACTTCTTCATGGGACTCCGCCATTCGCCTTTGATCCGCGACCTGGAACTTTACCGTTTCGGCTTCTCCTATATCGA
>Ga0207693_10003861_pt1 | contig 12765 bp, 12 predicted proteins | sample LARL81metaG_FD_184347 | JGI IMG/M metagenome (GOLD analysis project Ga0207693, IMG submission 184347) | Corn, switchgrass and miscanthus rhizosphere microbial communities from Kellogg Biological Station, Michigan, USA - LAR L8-1 metaG... | ecosystem: Host-associated > Plants > Roots >...
TACTCGTCGATACCGCCGGAGGCGAAGATCTTCACGTGCTCGAAGCCGCGGATGTCGAGCTCCCAGCGCACCTCCTCCAGGATGCGGAAGAAATCGCCGCGCCGCGACGACGGCGTGTCGAGCCGCACCGCGTACAGATCCTTGCCGAGAGCCTGGGCCACGCGGATCGCTTCGAACTTTTCGTCCTGGAGGGTGTCGATGAGGGCCACGCGCCGGACCTTGGGATCGATCACCTCGTGGAAGGCCTGCAGCGCCTCCACCGTGTCGCCGAACATCAAGACGAGAGCGTGGGGGATGGTGCCCGTGGGATCGGCGTCGATGAGCTCGGCGGCCTTGGTCACCGCCACGCCGTCGCAGCCGCCCACGAAGGCATTGCGCTCGATCATGGGGGCGAGAGCGGGGTGCATCCGCCTCGCCCCGAAGGAGATCACCGCGCGCTCCCCCGCCGCCCGCTTGCACCGGGCGGCCTTGGTGGCGATTCCGGAGGCCTGGCAGAGAAAGCCGAGGAGCGCCGTCTCGTACTCCGCCCACTCGACGTAGGTGCCCTCGATCACGAGCACCGGCTCGTGCGGGCCGAAGACTGTGCCCTCGTCCATGGCCCATACATCGACGGGCAATCCTTCGAGGAGTCCCGCCGCCTCCTCGATGCCCGCGAGAATTCCGAAGCTCCAATCGGCTTGGGGGAAACTCTTGAGACGGATCTCCGCCTTGACGCGCTTGGTGAGACCCTTGGCCTTCAGGATCTGGATGGTTCGCTGGAAGTAGACATCCGACACCTGACCCGCCTTGATCTCGGGTTCAGATGCCGTATGGAAGAAGCGCCTTGGCTGATTCGCCATGCTCGTGGAGAGCCGTGTCTACCAGCCCTCAAGTGGGCGGATTGTCCCAGAATCACTTGGGGAAGTCAATCGCGAGAGCCCACAGAGTGAGGCGCAAGTTGCCGCCCCACAAGGCGTTCTGACTAGAGATCGAGACTTTTCAGGTACCCGCGGAAGGCGTCGGCGAGATCCGGCCGGGCCAGGGCGATCTCCACCGTGGCCTTGAGGAAGCCGAGCTTCTCTCCCGTGTCGTGCCGGCGTCCCTCGAACTCGACGGCGTAGATGGGGCGGCGGCCGCGAAGGGTGCGGAGGCCGTTGGTCAGCTGGATCTCGCCGCGCGAATCCGCGGGCGTCTCGGCGAGGATCGGAAAGAGGTCCGGTGTGAGGATATAGCGGCCGATGATGGCGAGGTCGGACGGCGCGTCCTTGGGATCGGGCTTCTCGACCAGATCGAGCACTTCGAAGACATTGCCCCCGAGGCCGCGCGGCCTGATGACGCCGTAGCGGCCGATCTCTTCCTTGGGAATGCGCATGACCGCGAGCACGGGACCGCCGTGACGCTCGAAGACGTCGAGGAGCTGTCGCATGCAGGGCACGCGCGAGACGATGATGTCGTCACCCAGGAAGACACCGAAGGGCTCGTCGCCGACCAGCGATCGTGCGCACAGGATGGCGTGGCCGAGCCCGAGGGGCTCCTTCTGCCGGACGTACGACACGGTGGCGAGCTCGGAGATGGTCCGGATCTGGGCCAGCTCCTCTGTCTTGCCGCGATCCTGCAGGTAGTACTCGAGCTCGAAGGCCGCGTCGAAATGATCTTCGATGGCGCGCTTGTTCCGGCCGGTGACGAGGATGATCTCCTCGAGGCCCGAGGCCACCGCTTCCTCCACCACGTACTGGATGGTGGGCTTGTCCACGAGCGGCAACATCTCCTTGGGCTGCGCCTTGGTGGCGGGCAGGAAGCGCGTACCCAGCCCCGCCGCGGGAAACACGGCCTTGCGCACGACACTCATGTCCGCACCGCCTGTGGTTTGAGGTAAATGGCCCGATGCGGCCCCGCCAGCTCCAGCCCGTCGCGATCGAAGGCCTCCTTGATGCGCCGGCGCAGTTCGATCTCGGCGCCGTCGCGGGCGGGCGGCGCCACCTTCGCCACGAGCCGGAGGACCACGGCCGACTCGCCGAAGCGGATGATGCCCTGGGCCCCCGGAGGCTCGAGGGCGAGGCCCGTCTCCGTCGACCACTCACGTCCCACCCGCTCCAGGGTATCGAGGGCCCGCCGCACGTCCGTATCGTAGGTCACCCCGACCTCCACAATAGCGCGGGCCCAGCCACGATTGTAGTTCGCGAACTGCGTCAGCTCGCCGTTGGGCACCACGCGCAGGGCACCGCTGAGCACGCGCACGGTGGTGACGCGAAGGCCGACGGTCTCCACGGTGCCCGTGTGGCTGCCCACCTCGATGACATCCCCTACCCGCACGAGGCCCTCGAGGAGGATGAAGAATCCGGCGATCACGTCCTTGATGAGGGCCTGCGCGCCGAAGCCCACGGCCAGTCCCAGCACGCCCGCCGAGACGAGGATGGCCCGCATGTCCACGCCCATCTCCTGCAGGATCACCATGGCCACGGTGAAGGAGAGCGCGTAGAGGGCCACGTTCTTCAGGAGGGGGGCGAGGGTGTAGGCCCGCTGGGCGCGGCCCGGATCATCGGAGGCGCTCTCAGCGCGGCGGAGCAGTCTCTCGATCACCCGCCCGAGAGCGCGGTAGGTGAGAAGGCCCGCGGCCACCGCCACGAAGACCACGAGGAGCCGGGCGAGCACCGCCACCACCGGCCCCTCGAGGCGGGTGACCCGCGCGATGAGCTCGGCCGCCGCCTCCGCGAGTGAGCTCATGAAAGGTCCGGATTGTCCCCGGTCATGCGCACCTGGATCTTGAGCTTCTTCACCCGATACCAGAGGCTGCGCTCGGTGATGCCGAGGATCTTGGCCGCGCGCGCCTGGACGCCGTGGGCCTTCTGGAGCGCGTCGAGGATGGCCCGGCGCTCCCACTCCTCCAGCGCCTCGTCGAGAGAGCCCGTCACCACCGGCGCGGTGGGATCACCCGTGGCAGGGGTCTTGGCCCCGCGCTGGACGGCGGGGGGCAGATGCTCGGGGAGTATCACGCCGTCCGAGAGCACCATGGCCCCTTCGAGCACGTGCTGGAGCTCGCGGATGTTGCCGGGCCACGGATAGGTCCACAGGCAGCGCAGCGCTTCCGTGGACACGGTGGCGGGCTGGCGCCACAGCCGCTGCGCCGCCCGCTCGAGGAGATGGGTCACGAGCAGGGGCAGGTCGTCGATGCGCTCGCGGAGCGGCGGCATCACCAGCCGGACGCCTTGGAGACGATAGAAGAGATCGGAGCGGAAGCGCCCCTCCCCGGCCAGGGACTCGAGGTCCTGGTGGGTGGCGGCGATCACGCGCACGTCCGCATCGATGGCGCGCGTGCCCCCTACCCGCTCGAACTGGCGCTCCTGCAGGACACGGAGGATCTTGGCCTGCATGGCCACCGGCATGTCGCCGATTTCGTCGAGGAAGATCGTGCCCTCGCGGGCCAGCTCGAAGCGTCCGGGGCGCGCGCGAATCGCTCCCGTGAAGGCCCCGCGCTCGTGGCCGAAGAGCTCGGACTCCAGCAGCCCCTCGGGGATCGCCGCGCAGTTGACGGGGATGAACGGGCCTTCCTTGCGCACGCTCAGCCGGTGGATGGCGCGGGCCATGAGCTCCTTGCCCGTGCCGCTCTCCCCGTGGATGAGCACGGTCAGGTCGGTGGGCGCGGCGCGATTGGCCATGTCCGTGACCCGCTTGAGGCTCTCGCTCTTGCCGATGAGCTCCTCGAAGCCGCCCGCCACCTGCCCTTCGCGCAGCGCCTTGACCTGCTGCTGGAGGCGACGGCGATCGAGGGCGCGCGACACCACCACCTGGAACTCGGGCATTTTGAGGGGTTTGGTGAAGAAGTCGTAGGCCCCGCGCGTGATGGCGTTCATGGCGATCTGCCGGGTGCCGTGCGCCGTCATCACGATGATGGGCGTCTCGGGGGCGAGATCCCGACAGCGCGGGATGGCATCGAGGCCGTCCATGTCGGGGAGGCGCACGTCGAGCAGGATCAGGTCATACGATCCCGCCTTGAGCTTGTCGAGAAGCGCCCCCGCGGTGGGCGCCACCTCCGCCTCGTAGCCCTGGCGGGTGAGCGCCTCGCGGATGACGAAGGCCAGGTCCTCGTCATCTTCCGTGATGAGGATGCGTTCGCTCATGGGCGTGCTCCGACGGCCAAGACGGGGGCCGTGGTGGGCAGCTCGACGACAAAGACCGTTTCCGAGACGCCGTCGCTCCCGACGTGCAGCCGGCCGTGATGAGCCTCGATGATCTGCCTCGCGATGGGGAGCCCCAGCCCCGTGCCCCGCGGCTTGGTGGTGAAGAAGGGGTGGAAGATGCGTTCCTGGATCTCCGCGGGAATGCCCGCACCGGAATTCTCGACGACGACGCGCACGTGCTCGCCTCCGTTCGACTCGACCCGGACGCGGACCTGGCCATCCGCGGGCACGGCCTCGAGGGCATTATCGATCAGGTTCGTGAACACCTCGGCGAGCCGGAAGGGATCGCCCCACACCGGCGGCACGGCATCAGCGTCGCAGCGCTCCACGATGAGCCGCCCGTCGCGCGGACGCGTGCCCACCAGCTCGTCGAGCGCCTCCGGCAAGGCCACCGCCTGCCACACCTCGGGCTCGGGCTGAGAGAGGGTGAGCAGGTTTTCCACGAGACGGTTCTGACGATCCACCCCCACGAGCACCCGGTCGATGTACTGGCGCCGCTGGTCGCCCGCGGGGAGGTCGGACTGGAGGAGCTCGAGGAGGCCGCGGATGGCGGCGAGAGGGGTGCGGATCTCGTGGGCGATGCGCGCGGCCATGCCGCCGAGGAAGGCGAGTTGATCGGCGCGCCGGATCTCCTCGCGGATCCGCCGCTTCTCCGAGGCGTCCCGGAAGACGAGTACCTGCGCGGTGGAGGCGCGCCCCCAGTCCCGGCGCTGGGCGGTGATCTCGAAGAGCAGGGATTGTCCCTTGGCCGTCACCACCGCCACCTCGTGATCGTGCACCGGCTCGATACCCGCCGCCTCGTCCTCGAGGAGCCGGGCGAGCGGGGAATTGCCGCTCGAGAGCGGGAAGGCGCCCGCGTCGGAGAGGATGGCTTCGCCGCGAAAGCGTTCGAGGGGGAGATAGAGGAGGGTCTCCGCCGTCGCGTTGAATGAGACGAGGACGCCCGCGGGGTCGACGAGGAGCATGCCCTCGGGCAGCCGGGCGAGGATGTCGCTGTCGCGGATGAAGCGGTCCATGGACAGGGTGAGCCGTCCCACCGCGGCATCGAGGGCGCCCAGCTCGTCGCGCACGGTGGTCACGGGAGGCTGGGTGGTGGCGCCGTCGAGATGGGAGAGCGCATCGGCCTTCTCGACGATACCCTGGATGCGTCCGGCGAACTTGAGGCCCACGATGAGGCCTCCCACCGCGGCGAGGGCGCCCGCCACCGCGGAACCCGTGAAAAGAAGCACGGTGAGCTCTCGCGTCTGGCTGCTCGAGAGCACGCTGACGAACGGACGGGCCAGATAGAGAAGGAAGAGGCCGCTCAGCGCGGCCGAGACGGCCATGAGCAGGGAGAACACGATGTAGAGCCGGAGGGAGAGCCGGTAGGGCGGACTGTTCCGAGAAGGGACCATGGCGGTCAGCCCCCTACCGGAGGCCGTCTCTCATCGCCTGCCCGATGCTGAAGATGGGCAGGTACAGGGCGAAGATCACCGCGCCGGCGGTGGTCGGGCTCAGCGAGAGCACGATCTGTCCCCGTTCCCGGAAGCGGGTGATCAGCTCGGCCTGCTCGGCGGCCTGGGCGGTGCCCCGGCTCACCGAGCCCCGGCGATCGGCCACCTCGTACTGGTAGACGGGCATGACTATTCGACGTCCGTGGTCACGGCGAGGACTTCCTCGAGTGTGGTGAGGCCGCGCGCGGCCTGGCGGAAGCCGCTCTGCCGGAGCGTGATCATCCCGGATTCCACCGCGTAGCGCTGGATCTTGTCGCCGTCGCCGCCGTCGATGAGCATGCGGCGCGCTTCGGAGTCCACCGCGAACACCTCGTAGAGGGCCATGCGCCCCGCGTAGCCCACGTTGCGACAGGTCCGGCAGCCCCGCCCGCGGTAGAGGAGCTCGGGCCCCGGGTCGGGAGCGAACAGGGTCAGCTCGTCGGGAGTGGGCCGATACGATTCCCTGCAGTCCTTGCAGATCTTCCGCACAAGGCGCTGGGCGGCCGCCACGTTCACCGCCGAGGCCACGAGGAAGGGCTCCACTCCGATGTTGATGAGGCGGACGAGGGTGGACACGGCATCGTTGGTGTGGAGCGTCGACAGCACGAGATGCCCGGTGAGGGCCGCCTTCACCGCGATCTCCGCCGTCTCATGGTCACGGATCTCGCCCACCATGATGATGTCCGGGTCCTGGCGGAGTATGGAGCGGAGGGAGCGCGCGAAGTCCAGGCCGATCTCGGCCTTGACCTGCACCTGCTGGATGCCGGGCTGCCGGTACTTCACCGGATCCTCGACGGTGATCACGTTCTTGCGCGGCGACTTGATGAATTTGAGCGCGGTGTGAAGGGTGGTGGACTTGCCGCTTCCCGTGGGCCCCGTCATGAGCACCATGCCCCACGGCCGCCGGATGCCCTTCAGGAATATCTCGAGCTGCTCCTTCTCGAAGCCCAGGTTCTCGATGCTGTAGCGCTCGACCACCGCCGCCTTCTCGAGCAGCCGCAGCACCACCTTCTCTCCGTAGATGGTGGGAAGCGTGGACACGCGCAGGTCGAACTCCATGCCGTGGACGCGGGAGGAGAAGCTCCCGTCCTGGGGCAGCCGACGCTCCGCGATGTCGAGGCGCGAGATGATCTTGATGCGGGACACCACGGCGAGATGGAGCTGGCGGGGGATCTCGAGGAGATCGAAGAGGAGGCCGTCGATGCGGTAGCGGACGCGCGTGCGATCGTCGTACGGCTCTACGTGAATATCCGAGGCGCCGTCGAGGGCGGCGCGGCCGAGCACGTAGTTGACCACGCGCACCACCGGCGGATCATCGGCCTGGCTCTGAAGCTGGCGAATATCGACGGTGCTCTCCGACGGGGGCGCGGTGGGACCGACGGAGAGGCCGAGGTCCATCTTGAGCGCGTCGTCAAGCCCCTCGCCCGTGGGCGGTCCTGTGGTGGAGCGCCGGTAGGTCTTCTCGATGGCGTCCTGGATGGCGCTGGCCGGACCGATGCGGAAGTCGACGTCGAGCCCGGTGGCGCGCCGCAGATCGTCCATGGCCATCACGTTCAGGGGGTCGGCGGTGGCCACGATCAGCTTCCGTCCCGAGCGCTGGGCCGCGATGACGCCGTACTGGCGGGCGACCTCCTCCGGCACGAGCTTGACCACATCGGGGTCGAGGGCGGCGAGATCCTGGCGCGTGATCGGCTCCTTGCGGAACTGCGCGCCCAGGTACTTGAGGAGAATGTCCTCGTCGATGAGCTTCATGTCGATGAGGATCTGGCCGAGGCGCTCGCGGGTCTTGCGCTGGCGATCGAGAGCCTGGTTGAGCTGGTCGGCGGTCAGCAGCTTCTCATTGACGAGCATCTGGCCCAGGGGCAGCCACGCCCGGCGGTCCTGCGAGATGCTCATTCCGCGACCCGTCCCCGGCCCATCTCGTCGAGCCGGGCCACAATGGACGCGCGGTCGGGATTGTCGGCCGCGCTGCTGGCGAGGAATGCCCGGTAGTGACGCGCGGCCTCGCTCGTGCGGCCCTGCCGGTCGAGGGCGACGGCGAGGTTGCGGTGGGCCTCGGGATAGCCGGGCATTGCGCGAAGGGCCGCCGCGTCGATTTCTCCCTGGCGGGCCGCGGCGAGACCGCTCTGGATCAGCGTGGCCGCCCGCTCGCGTGACGAGGTGATCGACGTCGCGGGTGTGCTCACCGGCGTGGAGACGGCGAGGGCCCTCGGCGGCTTCACGGCGGGACGGACCACAGGCGGCGGGCGGAGCCACAGGGTTAGGGCGAGGGCACCCATACCCACCACAATAACCAAAGTGCCCAAAATACGCCATTTACGCGGCTCGGCGCTCTCCCCGAGGTGAGGGAGGCCTCCAAGGCCAGGCCGAGGAGCCCGTTTTTCGTCCATGCGCGTCAGGACATCGATGAGCCGGCTCACGGGACGCCGCTTTCCACGATGCTGGGGCTGAGCGGCCGCCGGCGACCCGCGAGAGCGCCATCACGGTCCGGGGTCCGATGACGCCGTCCTCGTGGAGTCCCCCCACCGCTCGCTGGAAGCGGCGCACCGCCTGCTGGAAGCGGCCGTCGTAGGTCGACGGTGCCGGCCCACTCAGATAGCCGAGCTTCTGGAGGCAGAGCGCGCTGGTGGAGAGCACGGCCGGTGTCATGTCCGAGCGCGGATCGGCGGGGAGCTGATCCACGTTCCTCCACACGATCCACGCCGCGCGGGGCCACGCCGGATCGAGCGAGTCCAGCGCGAATCGGGCCTCTTCGCCAGACGGAGAGACGAGCGTGGCCGTCTCCCGGCCGATCCAGCGCAGCAGATGCGCCCGGCCCGCCGGCGCGTCGACCAGCTCGAGCACCTTCGTCCCTCGCCGGACGGCTATGGATCATGGCTATGAAGGTGCCCCCAAAACCCTTACGTGCCGCATAGTTCGGCGGGTTCGAAGCCGGCTCCCGAGTGGCGTCGCTGTCGATCCCTTCGCCAACCAACCGGACTGCTCGGGCTGCTTAACGTTTTCAATGGTTTATGGCTACAAGGATCGTGCCATGCCGTATAATTCGCCAGGCCATGACACCCTCCCTCGTCGCATTCCCTCTGAGCGAAGCGCAGCGCGGGATCCAGGAGCTGGTGACCTCACTCGCCGATTCGACCTTCCGCGAGCGGGCGGCGCGCTGGGACGAGCGCGAGGAATACCCGTGGGACAACATCAAGGAGCTGGTGGCCCACGGCCTGATGGGGATGACCTTCCCCGTGGAGTACGGCGGCCGCGGCGCGGGCGTCCTCGACGCCGTGCTCGCCATCGAAGCGGCGGCGCGCGCGTGCGGAGTCACCGGACGCATTCTCGTCGACTCGAACTTCGGGGCGGTGGGCGCCGTCGCCCACTACGGCACGGATGCGCAGAAGCGCGCGTTCCTCCCCCTGGTCATCCAGGGCGACAAGCCAGCTATCGCCATCACCGAGCCGAACGCCGGATCGGCGGCCGCGGACATGACGACCACCGCGCGACGGGATGGCGACGCCTGGGTCCTGGACGGGGTAAAGCACTGGATCACGGGCGCGGGCGTGTCGCGCACCTATGTCGTCTTCTGCCGCTTCGACGGCATCGCGGGGGCCCCGGGCATCGGCGCGGTCATCGTGCCCTCCGACGCGCCCGGGCTCACCGTGACACGGCGCGAGCGCGCCATGGGCATGCGGGGCATTCCCGAGGGCGAGGTCGTCCTCGCGGGTTGCCGCGTGCCCTCGGATAACCTCCTCATCGGTGCCGGCGGATTCAGCCGCCTCATGTCGGCCTACAACGGCCAGCGGCTGGGCGCGTCGGCGGTGGCCCTGGGTCTCGCCCAAGGGGCGCTGGAAGCGGCGGTGAGCTATGCGGGCGAGCGACGACAGTTCGGCCGGGCCATCGGCGGGTTCCAGGGGCTGCGCTGGATGCTCGCCGACATGGCCATGGAGGTGGAATCAGCGCGGCAGATGATCTACCGCACGGCCGAGAACGCGGGCACGGGTCTGCCCGACCAGCATGCGGTGGCGGCGTGCAAGGTCGCGGCCAGCGAAATGGCCATCCGCGTGACCAATCAGGCGCTGCAGGTCTTCGGCGCCCGGGGATACTCGCGCGACTGTCCCGTCGAGCGCATGGTGCGCGACGCCCGCATGTTCACCATCGCGGGCGGTACCGTCCAGATGCTGCGCAATCTCGTGGCCAACCGCGTGCTCGGCCGCGCCGGCCGCCACGAGGACTGAGCTACCCCAGCACCTGCTTGTAGGTCGCTTCGTCGAACCCCACGAGCAGGGCGCGTCCCTTCCGCAGGGTGGGCGCTCGCAGGTTGCCCGTGGGGCCCAGGAGGAGCTCCAGCAGCTCGCTCTTGGCCGGCCGGCTCTTCCGCAGGTCTACGTGAGTGACCCGCTTGCCCCTCGCCACGTGGATCTCGTCCACCTTGGCGAGCACGGAGAGCGCCGCCTCGCCTTTGATCGTCTGCTTCTTCGCGTCAACCTGCGTCGCCGGGCTGATCTTCCGCTTGGCAAGGAACCCTTGCGTCTTCGCGCAGGTCTGTCAGCCGTTCCGGTGATAGCTCCACTCGACGGTGGCCATGGTAGTTGCCTCCTCTCGTGAGATCGGTCAGGGGCTCAGCGCGAACGTACGTTCCAGCCACAGGGGAACGGCGAGGGCCGTCTCGTCGGCGACTTCGAGCAGGACGTATGACCAGTGCAGCGATACGCGGATGCCACTCCCTTCCGGCTTCACCATGAGCTTGGACGCGTCGATGGGAAGATTGTTGCGCCGGGCCGCCACCAGTATCGCCTCGCGAGCGTCGACGGCGAATTCGAGAAGCGTCGAGTCGGTCGCCTGTCCCACCGCCGCCGCCGCCCGGGGCCGGCGGCCCGCTTCGAACACCGCCTCATCCACGACCTGACGCGTCTGGAAAAAGCTCGCGCCCACCACCGCCCCGCCGTACCCGAGAAGGCCCACCATGGCAACCCACACGAGGCGACGGATGACCGTGCGGACTCTCACGCGTATGCTCTCCAGGCCATCATCGAAGCGACCGCCACACTCTAAGCCCGGCCATCTCCGCAGGCAAGCCGTGGTGTTGGCCGCCGTCGGCGCCGCGTGGTAGGGTGACAGCGCTGTGACCCTCGCCCTTCTGCCCTGGCGCGCGATCATCTTCGGGAGCCTCGTGGGGCTCGCCGCGGCCCTCGCCGACGTCTACGACTTTTCCGGCTTCCTCGTGAACAACGAGCTGAAGGCCATCAACGGGCAATTCGCGCTGCGCGGACCCCGGACGCCCACCGCGCCCGTGGTCATCATCACCATCGACGAGGACTCCTTTGCCGAGCTCAACATGCCGTGGCCGTGGCCGCGGGCCCTCCACGGAAAGCTCATCGATATCGTGACTCGCGGCAAGCCCATCGCCATCGCCCTCGATATTCTCTTCCTCGAGCCGTCCGCCCACGGTCCGGGTGACGACGAGGCGCTCGCCCAGGCCGTCGCCCGCTCGGGCAAGGTCGTGCTCGCCGCCGGCCTCAGTGAGGTGCGGGAGTCGGGCTGGATCAAGGAGAAGCGCGACCTCAATCCGCCGCTGCCCCTGCTCCGCGAGGGCGCCGCCGCCTGGGGTCCCGTGAACATCATCACGGACCGTGATGCCTTCGTCCGCCGGAGCCAGCTCACCCTCGAATTCCAGGGCAAGGAATGGGCGAGCTTCGACCTCGACATTTATCGACTGGCCAAGGCGGCGGGCATCCCCGCGGCGCCCCTGCCCACGAACCCCGAGTTCCTCATCAACTACGCCGGGCCCCCGGGAGCGTTTCCACGCGTCGCCTACTCGCGCGTGGTGAGCGGAGAGATCTCCCCGGAGGTTTTCGAGGGACAGATCGTGCTCGTGGGAGCCACCACCCAGATCCTGCACGACGTCTTCCCCACCCCCTTCGCGCCCCTCCGCACCATGCCGGGCGTGGCCATCCACGCGAACATCGCGGACACCCTGCTCGCGGGTATCCCGATCCGTCGCGGACCACGATGGGCCGACGCCGCCCTCGCCGTGCTCGCGGGCGGGGCGGCGGGATGGATCGCCACCGCCTTCCGGCCCCTCCCCGCGTTTCTCCTCGTGATAGGAGGAGCGCTCGGCTTCCTCGCGGGCACCCACGCGGCGTTCCGGTTCGCACGCCTGTGGCTCGACGTGCTGCCCGTACCCATCGCCCTCCTCGTGCCGTACGTGGGGGTGGTGGTCAAGAACTTCGCCCAGGAGCAGCTCGAGAAGCGGCGCCTGTCCCGATTCTTCTCGCCGAACGTGGTCAAGGAAATCGTGCGCCAGAAGGACGACGCGGGGCTGGGAGCGGGACGGCGCCGCATGACCGTGCTCTTCTCCGACATCCGCGGCTTCACCTCCATGTCGGAGAAGATGGAGCCGGAAGAAGTGGTAACCTTCCTGCGCGAATACCTCACGGAGATGACGGAGGCCGTCTTCCACCACGGAGGCACCGTGGACAAGTACATCGGCGACGCCATCATGGCGCTGTACAACGTGCCCTTCGAGGCGCCGGACCACGCCGCCCAGGCCGTGCGCACCGCGCTGGAGTTCCAGCGGCGGCTCACCCCGCTCGCCGAGCGATTCGCGGCCAAGCACCGAGGCACGTTGGCGTGCGGGGTGGGCATCAACACCGGCGATGCCGTGGTGGGGACGATCGGCTCCCGCCAGCGCCTCGAGTACACGGCCATCGGCGACGCGATCAACCTCGGCTCCCGGCTTGAGAGCATCACCAAGGACTTCAACGTGCCGGTGGTGATCAGCGAGGCGACGTGGCTCGAGGTGAAGGACCTTTTCGAGACGCGCTATCTCGGCGAGGTGACGGTGAAGGGGAAGGAGATTCCCGTCAAGATCTACACCGTGGTGGACACGGAGCCCACCGCCGCACCCGCCTGAGCAAGGACGCGGGTCAGGTTCGGCTGCGGGCCGAGAGCTGGATGCTGACCGCCTGGTCGAGGTAGTTCAGGTCGAACGGCTTGGGAACGTAGTCGGCGGCGCCCATCTGCAGCACCTTCGAGGTGATCTCGATATCGGCGTTGGCCGTGATCATGATCACGGGGAGGCTCGGCCGTTCGGCCACGAGGCGCCGGAGCGTCTCCAGCCCGTCCATGTCGGGCATGGCCACGTCGAG
>Ga0207693_10003862_pt1 | contig 12765 bp, 11 predicted proteins | sample LARL81metaG_FD_184347 | JGI IMG/M metagenome (GOLD analysis project Ga0207693, IMG submission 184347) | Corn, switchgrass and miscanthus rhizosphere microbial communities from Kellogg Biological Station, Michigan, USA - LAR L8-1 metaG... | ecosystem: Host-associated > Plants > Roots >...
CGGGAAGACCGTAGTCGGCCCACCGGGAGTCCACCAGAGCTTGTATCTGTGGGCTCATTCTGATCACCTCCGGCCACCCTCGAGAGTAGCCGTCGGAGGCCGACTTGGCAGTGGCGTCGATCCCGATCTTGCCGCCTTCGAACTGGCGGTCGGGGGCATGGTCGAGGTGGTCGAGCGGGCCCCGGCTGAGGAGCACGTCGCGGGCCGGGTCGACGTTGGCGCCGACCTGCCACATGACCTGGGCGTAGTCGTGCACATCGACATGCTCGTCGACCACCACCACCCCCTTGCTGAGCGAGAGCAGGCCGGTGCCCCAGATCGCGTGCATGATCTTCTGTGGATGGCCGGGGAACGACTTTCGGATCGACACGATGCAGGCGTTGTGGAAGGCGCCGGCAACCGGCAGGTCGTAGTCGACCAGCTCCGGCATCGTCATCCTGAGCGCCGGCAGGAACAGGCGCTCGGTCGCCTTGCCCAGCCAGGCGTCCTCCTGCGGCGGCACGCCGACGATGATCGAGGGGTAGATGGCGTCCCGGCGCATGGTGACGGCAGTCACGTGCACGACGGGAAAGGGCTCGGAGGGGGTGTAATACCCGGTGTGATCGCCGAACGGGCCCTCATCGCGCAGCTCGCCCCGCTGGATCCTGCCCTCGATCACGATCTCCGCCCGGGCCGGAACCTCGAGGTCGACCGTGCGCGCCCGCACCAGCTCCACCGGCGAGCCGCGCAGGAACCCGGCCAGCATGAACTCGTCGATGTGCTTGGGCAGCGGCGCCGACGCGGTGTAGCAGGTGATCGGGTCGACCCCGAGCGCAATCGCCACGTCCATCGTCTCGCCCATCCCGCGCCAGTCGGCGGCGGCGTCCTTGTGGATCTGCCAGTGCATGGCGGTGGTCGTCGAGTCGAACTTCTGCACCCGGTACATGCCGACGTTGCGCATCCCGCTTCGAGGATCGCGGGTGATCACGGCCGGCAGGGTGATGAACGGCCCGCCGTCGCCCGGCCAGGAGGTCATGATCGGCAGCCCGTCCAGGCTGGGCGGGTCGAGCACCACCTCCTGGCAGGGGCCGGAGGAGACGACCTTCGGCCGCGAGTCGGCGAGCGACTTCAGCTTGCCGAGCGCCCGCAGCTTGTCCATCAGCCCCTCCGGGGGAGCCATCTCGAGCACCTCCGCCACCCGCTCGCCGAGCTCGCCCAGGCGCTCCACCCCGAAGGCCATGCACATCCGCCGCTCGGTTCCGAACTGGTTGATCAGGAGCGGCATCGGCGAGCCCTTGACGTTTCGAAAGAGCAGCGCCGGGCCGCCCGCCTTGACCACGCGGTCGGTGATCTCGGAGATCTCCAGGTGGGGATCGACCTCGGCCGACACCTCGTGCAGCTCGCCCGCCGCGCGCAGATGGTCGACCCAGTCGCGCAGATCCGAGAAGGCCATGCGCCCAACATACCGGCCCGAGGAGCGTGCCCGTGCGCCTAACCAGCGCCGCCGCCCGGCGTCACACCGATCACATGGCAGAGCAGCCGAACCGGCGCCCGCTATCCGGCGCAGCCACCGCCGCAGCGGTGGCGGTGACGGCGCTGGCATTCGCCGTCGTCTCGGCCAGCACCCGGGCCGGATCGGCGACGCCGCCGCAGCCCCCGGGCTGGTCAGAGATGGCGGCGGTCGGCCGGCACGGCGCCACCGCGCTCGTCATCGCCCTGGTGCCGATCGTCTTTGTGATCGGCCTGGCAATCTGGGTGCTGGCCCAGATGATGGCCCGCAAGCGGCGCACCGAGCAGCGCATCCTGGATCCCCGCTACGACCGCAAGCGCCGCCTCAAGCAGGCGATGTTCGCCGGGTCGATCCTGCTCCTGGTGGTGCTGGCGCGGCTGGGCGTGATCCACCTGAACCGGATCCACCTGCCGGCCTTCGGCGAGAGCGGGTCGGGCGGCGGCGGCGGCGTCGGCGGGCTCGTCCACCACGGCTCGGGCGGCCAGGTGGGCACGGTCGACTGGCTGGTCGCTGGCCTACTCTGGCTGGGTATGATCGTCGTCGCGGTACTTCTCTACCGGCGCTTCCGACACGTGGCCGGTCCGGTTCCCCCGGCCGCCGTTGCCGCCGAGCCGATCCCGGAGCCGCGGACGCCGCCGGACGACCTGCGGGCGCACCCGGATGCCCGGCAGGCGGTGATCGCGACCTACGCCGAGATGGAACGCGAGCTGGGCGACCGCCAGCTGCACCGCGCGCCGGCCGAAGGCCCCCGCGAGTATCTGGGCCGGGTGATCGGCCATGTGCGCGGTTCGCGGCCGGCGCTGCGCCGGCTGACCGGTCTCTACGAGCAGGCGCGTTTCAGCCTCCACCCGGTCGACCGGGCGATGCAGGACCAGGCGGTGGATAGCCTGGAGGCGATGCAGTCGGAGCTGGGAGAGGAGGAGCGGTGACCGCCGAGACGGCGCTCATCCTGGCCGGCGGCTGCGCCGCTGCAGCCGCGCTGCTGCAGCGGATGCCCGGATCGCCGGCGGCCCGCCGCCGCCGCGCCCGCCCGGATCCGACCGACCACACACCGGCGGTACTGCGCTCCGACCGGCGGATGCTGCAGCTGGCCGTGGCCAGCGCCGGCGAGACCCACCACCGGCTGGCACCGGCGGTGCGCGAGCTGGCGGCCGGGGCGACCGAGCGCCGCCGGGCGCCGGTCGCGCGGGCGGTGCCGCCGGACCTGCAGGCAGTGGTCTCACCGGTCACCTGGGAGCTGATCCGGCCCGACCGGCCGCCGCCCGGCGATCCCCGAGAACGGGGGATCTCGGTGGCCGAGCTGGAGACCGTCCTGGACGACCTCGAGCGGCTGGCGGGCGGCCGGTGAGCAGCCCCGCCGTCGAGCAGGTGGCGGAGCGCTGCGAGCAGGTGCTCGATCAGATCGAGCGTGCGGTCGTCGGCAAGCGGGAGGCGCTGGAGCTGATCCTGATCGGCCTCCTGGCCGACGGCCACGTGCTGATCGAGGACTACCCGGGCCTGGCCAAGACGCTGGTCGCCCGCTCGTTCGCCCAGGTGCTGGACATGGAGTTCGGGCGCGTCCAGTTCACACCTGACCTGATGCCGTCCGACGTCACCGGTTCGTCCGTGTTCCGCGCCGACAGCGCCGATTTCGAATTCCGGCCAGGGCCCGTCTTCACCAACCTGCTGCTGGCCGACGAGATCAACCGGGCTCCACCGAAGACGCAGTCGGCGCTGCTCGAGGCGATGGCCGAGCGGCAGGTGACGATCGACGGCCAGACGCGGCCGCTGGCCGCCCCGTTCGTCGTCATCGCGACCCAGAACCCGATCGAGTATGAGGGCACCTACCCGCTCCCCGAGGCGCAGCTCGACCGCTTCCTGCTCCGGCTGTCGGTCGGCTACCCGAGCCGCGACGACGAGTGGGAGGTGCTCGACCGGCGGATGACCCGCCAGACCGATCTGGTCGAGTTGGAGCGGGTTTCGGACGCCGCCGAGGTGGTGGCGATGCAGGCGGCCGTCGAGCACGTCCACGTCTCCCAGCCGATCGGCCTCTACATGGTCGACCTGGCCGCGGCCACGCGCACCCACCCGCAGGTGGAGGTTGGCGCCAGCCCGCGCGGGACGCTCGCCCTGCTCAAGCTCTCACGCTGCCTGGCCACGCTGCGCGGCCGGGACTTCGTGACGCCCGAGGACGTCAAGCACGTCGCCGCGCCGGCGCTCGCCCACCGGCTGACGCTGCGCCCCGAGCTCTGGGTGCAGCGGATCACGCCGGAAATGGTCGTGGCCGACTGCCTCGACCGCGTCCCCGGGCCGCCCACCAGCGACGAGTCGTGAGCGCACTGCCGTCGCCGCGGCTGCGCTCCGCGGTCTTCGCCTGCGCCGTGCTGCTGCTGAGCGCGCTCGGTCTGCGCCGTCCCGAGCTGGTGGCAGTGGCGGCGCCGCTCGGCCTGCTTCTCGTCATCGGGATCAGCCGCGCCGGCGCGCCGGAGCTGACCGCGCGCGCCGAGCTCTCCGACCTGCGTGCCGTCGAGAGCGACGAGGTCGAGCTGACGCTGACGCTGAAGTCGCCGGCGCCGGTCGCCCAGCTCGACCTGCGAACGCTGCTCCCGCCCGGGCTGGAGCCGCTGGACGACCGCCCGCTGGGCCGGATGGCCATCAGCGCCGACGAGCCCTGCGTCGTTCGCCGCCGCTACCGCTGCCGCCGCTGGGGCGGCTACGTGCTGGGAGTCGAGAGCGCGCTCGTCCGCGACCGGACGGGCCTCTTCTCCTACCGGCCGCAGCTGCCGGCGCGGCTGCCGCTGCGGGTCTATCCGGCCGCCGACCGGATCCGGGCCAGGCCGTCGCCTCGGCGCACCCAGCTGTCCGTGGGGAGCGACGTCGCGCGGACGAAGGGAGACGGGATCGAGCGGGCCGAGGTGCGGCCGTTCGTGCCCGGCGACCGGGTGCGCAGCGTGAACTGGCGGACAACCGCGCGCCGCGGCCGGCCCTACGTGAACGAGCACCACCCGGAGCGGAACGCCGATGTGGTGCTGTTCATCGACTCCTTCGGCGACGACCAGGGCTGGGGCCCGGAGCCGCTCGACCAGGTGGTGCACGGCGCGGCGGCGATCGCCCACGCCTATCTGGAGCGGCGCGACCGGGTGGGCGTCGTCGGGTTCGGCGGCGTGCTGCGCTGGGTGCTGCCGGCGGCCGGCCGCGTCCAGGAGCACCGGATCATCGACTCCCTGATCGACACCCGGATCGTCTCCAGCGTCGCCTGGCGCGACGTCGACGTCATCCCCAGCCGGACCCTGCCGCCGCACGCGCTGGTGCTGGCGCTGACGCCGTTGATCGATACCCGAACCGTCGCCGCCCTCGCCAACCTGCGGGCGCGGGGGTTCGACCTGGCGGTCATCGAGATCGCGCCCGAGCCGCACCTGCCGCCGCCTGCGGACGACATCGACCGGCTGGCCCGGCGCCTGTGGGCGCTCCGCCGCGAGCAGGTGCGGGCGCGCTATGCGGCGGTCGGCATGCAGGTGGTCGAGTGGCGGCGGGAGCAGCCGGTGGAGGCGGTGCTGGCACATCTTCGGGAGGCGCGCAGATGGTCGCGGGTCGCGTCTCGCTAGCGGTCGCCCTGTTCGGCCCCGCGGCAGTCGCGGCGGCCGCCGGGTTGTCGGCCCAGGCGGCCTGGGAGGCGCCGACCGACTTCCGCACCTCGATCGGCGCCGCGGCCGCCGCCGCCTGCCTGGTGCTGGCGGTGGGCATCGCCGCCGGGCTCGAGCGACTCGTGGTGTGGGCGCTCGTGGCGATCTGCGGCGTGCTGGCCGCAGCCACCGGGCTGGGCCACGAGGGCTTCGGCCTGGCGCCGCTGGACGCGGCCGCGCTCGTACTCGCCTGGGACGCCGGCCACGCCGCCGTCGAGCTGCGCGAGCCGGCGCTCACCTCGCGCCGGTTCGCCGTCCGCCGGGCCGGCTGGTCGACTGCGCTGGTCGGCGGGGCACTGCTCGTAGGCTGGCTGGCCCTGCTGCCGGGACGGACAAACGCGCTCTCGGGCGCGGCGCCGACCCTGATCGGCGTGCTCGCCACCCTGGCCGCGCTCCTCCTGGCCGTCCAGCTCGCCCGCCGGCATGGCCGGCACCGGGTCAGCTGAAGCGGGCGATTGCCGCCAGCCACAGCGCCCGATCGTCGAGATCGCCCTCGGCCGCGGCGCGCGAGGTTTCGGAGATCAGCTCGGCGAGCGCCCGAACCGCCTCCAGATCGCCGGTCCGGCAGACCTCGACCAGCCCCGCCGCGTACAGGTAGTCGCCGGTGAGCAGTGCCAGGTCGCGGTCGTCCTGGGAGAAGAGGCGGGAGCGGCCGCGGTGTAGCAGGTGGCCCTCGTAGATCATCTCCAGGCCCAGCAGATGGCCGTCCGGGCAGACGTCGGCGAACGCCGGCTCGCCGTCGCTTGCAACCAGCGCCCCCGCCCACAGCGGCGACTCGGCAGAGGCCCGGCGGGCCACCTCGGCCAGCACCGTCATCCGGCGAACTCGCGAACGGCGGCCCGGGTCAGCTCGACCTGCTCGTCGGTGTGGGCAAGCGAGGGCATCGCCGCCTCGAACTGGGAGGGGGCGAGGAGCACGCCGTGCTCGAGCATGTGCGCGTGCAGGCGGGCGTAGCGGCCGGTGTCGGAGGCGCTGGCGTCGGCAAAGCAGGTGACGGGCCCGGGATGGCAGAACGCGGTCAGCATGGCGCCCACCCGGTTGACGGTGACGCCGTCACGGGACAGGGCGTCCGCCAGCCCGGCCGAGATCCGCTCCAGCTCGGGGTATGCGCCGGGGTCGCGGAGCAGCTCCAGGGTGGCCAGCCCGGCGGCCATCGCCAGCGGGTTTCCGGACAGGGTGCCGGCCTGGTAGACGTCGCCCGCCGGCGCCAGCTGCTCCATGACGTCGGCCCGTCCGCCGAACGCGGCCGCCGGCACGCCACCGCCCACGATCTTGCCCAGGCAGGTGAGGTCGGCGCGAACGGCCAGCCGCTCCTGGCCTCCCCCGTAGGCGATCCGAAAGCCGGTAATCACCTCGTCCGCGACGAGCAGGGCGCCGGTGCCGTTGCAAACCGCCCGCAGGCCCTCCAGGAACCCGGGCAGCGGCGGTACGACGCCCATGTTGCCGGCGACCGGCTCCACGATCACGCAGGCCAGGTCGTCGCCATGCCGCTCGGCGAGGGCGCGCACGGCCTCCAGGTCGTTGTACTGGCAGAGCAGCGTGTCGGCGGTCACCGCTTCCGGGACGCCGGGAGTTGACGGGATCGAGAGCGTCGCCATCCCCGAGCCGGCCCGGGCCAGCAGCGGATCGGCGTGGCCGTGGTAGCCGCCGACGAACTTGAGCAGCTTGCGCCGGCCGGTGAACGCCCGCGCCAGCCGAACGGCGCTCATCGTCGCCTCGGTGCCGGAGGAGACGAAGCGCACCATCTCCACCGTCGGCAGCCCCCGCACCAGCTCCCGCGCCAGGTCGAGCTCGAGCTCGGTCGGGGCGCCGAACGAGGTGCCGGCCGCTGCCGCCGCGACGACCGCCTCGACGACCCGCGGATGGGCATGGCCGGCGATCAGCGGCCCCCACGACATCACCCAGTCCAGGTAGCGGTTGCCGTCGGCGTCGTAGACCCAGCCGCCCTCGCCGCGGGTCAGGAAGATCGGATACTCGCGACCGACCGAGCGCATCGCCCGCACCGGGCTGGAAACGCCGCCCGGGATCACACGGCAGGCCTCGGCGTAGAGCTCCGCCGACCGCCCGGTCGCTACGACAGCCATCCGGCGACGCGCCCGGCCCAGTAGCTGACGATCATGTCCGCACCGGCCCGCTTGATCGCAGCCAGCGACTCCATCACCGCGCTCCGCTCATCGACCAGCCCGCGCCCGGCAGCGGCCATCAGCATCGCGTATTCGCCGCTCACCTGGTAGGCGGCGACCGGCGCCAGGGTCGCCTCGCGGACGCCCCGGATGACGTCCAGGTACGGGAGCGCGGGCTTGACCATGACCATGTCGGCGCCCTCCTCGAGGTCAAGCAGCACCTCGCGCACCGCCTCCCGGCCGTTTGCCGGATCCATCTGGTAGCCGCGGCGGTCGCCCTCCGACGGCGCCGAGTGTGCGGCCTCCCGGAAGGGGCCGTAGAACGCCGACGCGTACTTGGCGCTGTAGGCCAGGATCGAGACCTCGCTGTGGCCGTTCTCGTCCAGCGCCGAGCGAATCGCCGCAACCCGCCCGTCCATCATGTCGGAGGGGGCGACGACGTCGGCGCCGGCCGCGGCGTGCGAGAGCGCAGTCTCGGCCAGCAGCTCGAGCGACAGGTCGTTCTCCACCACGCCGTCCCGGAGCACCCCGCAGTGCCCGTGCGAGGTGTACTGGCAGAGGCAGACGTCGGTCACGATCACCATCTCCGGCGCCGCCCGGCGGATCTCCCGGATCGCCGTCTGGACGACTCCGTCGGCCTCGTAGGCCGAGCTGGCCGCCTCGTCCTTGTGGTCGGGGATGCCGAACAGGAGCACCGCCGGGATCCCCGCCGCGTGAAGCTCCGCCGCCTCCTCGGCCGCCTGGGCGGCGGTCAGGTGGAACTGGCCCGGCATCGCCTCGATGGGCGCTGGAGGCCCGTCTCCGGTGCGCACGAACAGCGGCTGGATGAGGTCGGCGGCAGCGACGCGGTGCTCGCGCACCAGGGCGCGGATGCCGGCGCTGCGGCGGAGCCGCCGCATGCGCGTCACGGGAAAGGCCATCGGGGGCAGTGTATCCGGCTGCCGCCGCTTCCGACGCGGCCGCTGGTCCTTTACAGGAACCGCGTTCCGGGGTAGGCTTGCCAAGAATCGACCGGTGGGGGAGTCGAATTGACCAGCGGTGGATCCAGAGCATGACCGGTCCTGAACACGACTCCGAATACTCGAACGAATCGCTGCGCAAGCTCGGCGCGCGTATCCGCCACTATCGCCGCAAGCGGGCGATGACGCAGCGCGACCTGTCGTTCCCGGGCTGCTCCTACAGCTACCTGGCGCGCATCGAGGCGGGCGACCGCCGGCCCAGCCCGCGGGTGCTGTACGAGATCGCGCGGCGGCTCGACGTCTCGGCCGAGGAGCTCACCGGCGAGACCTCGACCGAGCAGCGCTCGCGCTCGCTGGAGGCGCTGGAGGCGGCAATGCTGACCCGCCAGGGCCGGCTCGAGGAGGCCGAGGACACACTGGAGGGCGTGCTCCGGGAAGCTCGGGTGAGCGCCGACGCCGAGCGGATCAGCGAGGCCTGCGAGGGACTCGGCCTGGTCGCGCTGACGCGCGGGGACGCCGAGCGGGCGTCGATCCTGCTGCACGAGGCTCTGGATACGGCGAGCGACCCCGACCCGGGGGAGCGGATCGACCTCTACGCCGGCCTGATCGAGGTCTACCGGACGACCGGCGACAGCGCCCGGGCCATGGCGCTGATCGAGGACTGCCTGGGCCGGCTGCGGCGAAGCCCCGCCGGCGATCCGGCGAAGTTCGTCCGCTACTCGCTGTGGCTCTCGGCTGCCTGCCTGGAGGTCGGCGACCCGGCCCGGGCGGCGGTGACGCTGGCCGACGCGCTGGCCGACGGCCGCGGCAGCGTCGACCTCGAGAGCCGGGCGACCCGGCTCTTCGAGCTGGCGCGCGCGCACGCCGCCGCCGGGCGCACCGAGCTGGCGATCCGGCACAGCGACCGGGCGCTTTCGATGTACGAGCTGGCCGAGGACAACGAGGGCCTGCGCGACGCGCACCTGGCCTACGCCCAGAGCCTGCTTGATGCCTCCGACGCCGACGGCGCCGCCGAGCACCTGGCGGCCGCCCGGGCGATGTCCCAGGACGGCGGCGACGCGATCGAGGGCACGCTGGCGGTCGAGGAAGCGCGGCTGGCCCTGCTCGCGGGAGACACCGCGACCGCGGCCGACCGGGCCCGGGTGGCCGTCCAGACGCTCGGCGTCGCGACCGACGCCCAGCGCATCGGCGACGCCTACCTGGTGCTGGCGCGGGTACAGGACTCACTCGGCGAGGTCGAACGGGCGGAGCAGGCCTATGTGGCGGCGATCGACGCCTTCGAGCGGTCCGGCGACCGCCGCGCCATGAGCCGCGCCCATCGCTACCACGGCAAGTTCCTGAAGCGCCTGGGCCGCGCCGAGGCGGCGCTGGACGCCTTCGAGCGGGCATCCGACCTGGCGCCGTCCACGGCCTCAGGCGTGCCCGCCGCAGACCTGCACTAGAGGATCGGCTTCGCTGCATCGCGTCCGCCCCCGGACGCCTGTACGCTGGACCGATGGAGATGGACGCCAGCCTCCTGATCGGCCTCGAGCGCTACGACGAGGCGGAGGATGCGCTGCGGGCGTCGCTGCGCCGGGCCCAGGCGGCCGACGACCGGGCCGAGGCGAGCCGGGCGCTGGAGGCGCTGGGCGTGGTCGCGACCCGGCGCGGCAACGACGACCAGGCGCTCGACTTCTTCCGCCAGGCGGTCAGCGCCGGCGGCTACCCGGATCCGGTGGAGCGCTCGGAGCTCTATTACGAGCTGGCGCGGCTGACATCGGCGGCGGGCGACCCGGCCGCCGCGGCGAAGCTGCTCCAGCGCTGTCTGGAGCGCATCCGCCGCGACAACCCGGACGCGCTGGACGCGATCGCCCGCTACTCCTACGTGCTGAGCTACGCCTACACCGACGGCGGCGACTACGCGGCCGCCGCCGCCGTCCTCGCCCGTGTCCTTCGGGAGGGGGGCGAGGAGATCGGCCTCGATCTACGGGCGACCGTGTTCTACGCGCTGGGGCGGCTGCACAACGCGCTCGGGCAGTACCAGCTGGCGCTGCAGTACTGCCGCTCGTGCCTCGAGATCCGGCTCCGCCAGGGCCGCTCCTACATCGTCGGCGACACCCACATGCACGTCGCCTCGGTGCTGCTGTCGCTGGGCGAGACCGGCGAGGCGGCGGGGCACCTGGCCGAGGCGCGGGCCTGCTACGGCAGCAGCCTGGGGCCGATCGACGAGGGCATCCTGTGCGTCGAGGAGGCTCGCCTGGCGCTCCTCGAGGAGCGCGTCGACGACGGCGTCGAGACCGCCCGGCGGGCGGTCGAGCTGCTGGCGTCGGGGGCGGCCGTGGGCGAGCTGGGACTGGCCAACCAGGTGCTCGCCCGCAGCTATGCGGCGGTCGGCGACCAGCAGCGCGCCGACGCTGCCTATTCGGCGGCGATCGGGCTCCTGCGCCGCCAGAACGGCTGGCGGGCCGAGCTCGCCCGTGCCTACCGCGAGTACGCCGGCTTCCTCCGCCAGTGCGGCCGCAACGAGGCCGCGCTGGATGCCTATGCGACTGCGGCCGACGTGGGCGAGGGTCTGCCCGAGAACTAGATTGCCGGCCTAGGCAGCATTGGGCCCCGAGCGCTTGGGCGCCTCCTCGCGTTCGGGCTCCTCGCGTTTCTCGAGCACCACCGGAACCGGCACGGCCGCGTCCTTCCACGACTCGAGGCCGATCCGCTCGCGCAGGAAGAGCCACACCTCACGGCCGATGGCGACCAGCGGCATCGTGACCAGGATCCCGGGCAGCCCGTACAGCTCGCCGCCCGCGAGGAGCGCGAAGATGACCACCAGCGGATGTACCTTGACGGCGCCGCCCATCAGCTTGGGGATGACGATGTGGCCCTCGATCTGGTGGATGAAGAGGTACACCAGGAGGACTGCGACGACCGCCGAGAACGACTGGGTCGCGGCGACGGCGGTGGGCGGGACGGCGCCGATGAAGGGACCGACGTAGGGGATCACCTCGGTGGCCGCCGTCCAGACGCCGAAGGCGACGGCGTAGGTACTGCCGGACGGGAAGATGCCGGTCACACCGAGCAGCCACATCCCGACCCCGGCGGTCGTCCCGATCACCAGCGAGACAAGCGCCTGGCCACGGACGTAGGCGAGCAGTGCGCGCTCGGCCCGGGTGACCAGATCGTCCGAGGGATCGGCGCCGGGGAAGAGCCGGCGCAGGTAGCCGGAGAGGCGCTCCGCGTCGAGCAGCATGTAGACCGAGATGACGATCACCAGGACGAGGTTGAAGATGCTCTCGAAGATGGTGATGATCAGGCTCTGGGCGATCTCCACCGCGCGGCCGGTGTAGCGCTGCAGGTCGGAGCCGCTGATGTCGTTGATGGCCCGCTCGCCGGCGTTCTGCACGTTCACGTGAACCGGGCTGTTGGCATTGAGCCAGCGCTGTAGGCGGTCGAGCTCGACCGAGGCCGGGGTGACCCCCTGGGCGTTCGTGGTGAACTCCGCCTCGACGCGGTTGGCAACCGAGTTCAGCTCGTTGGCGATGACGGTGCCCGCGACCACGGCGATCCCGGCCACGATCACCGCCGCGCACAGGTAGACGATGAAGACCGCCAACGGACGGGGAAAGCGAAGGGCGCAGAACGCGCGCACAACCGGGTTCAGGAGGATCGCGATCAGGGCGGCGACCACGAAGATGAACACCGCGTGGTGGATGACTTCGAAGACCTGCCAGATCCCGATCACCACCAGCGGGAGACCGACCAGCTGCACCCAGCGCGGGATCAGCAGCTTGGAAGCCGACTCCGGCGACATCATGCCCCATCGTAGTTGACTCCCCGGGTGGTGGACAGGCTCCTGACCGGGCAACCCTGAGGTACCCTGATCGGGCGTGATCTCGACCCGCAGCACTCCCCGCCGTCGGCATGCCCGGCGTCGCTCGCAGGCACGTCACGGCCGCCGTCTCTTCGCGCTCGGCCTGGTCGTGGTGGTGGCGCTCGTCCTCGGCGTGCGCTTCCTGCACTCCGGCGGAACCCCGACCACCACCCCGGCGCTGGCGAATCCGCCCCGCTCCGAGCTGGCCCCTGATGGGCCGCCGCATCTGGAGGCGCTGGCCAGCGCGCCGGACGGCCTGGTGCTCGACATGCCGATCGCCCAGGGCCGGATCACGGCCGTCGTCTACCACGGCGTCGGCAACCCGGAGGCGCTGCCGCTGACCCCCAACGGGCATCAGCTGAACGCCGGCCTGCTGGCCTCGATCGGGAACCTGCTGGCGGGCGCCGGCAGCCAGGGCCCGGGCTACTACATCACCTCGGGCGGCAGCGGCGGCGGCGATACCGGCTCGGTCGACGTCGGCGCGGTCGCCGGCACCAACGTCTACTCCCCCGTGGACGGGCGGATCGTCAGCATGCGTCCGTACATCATCAACGGCAAGGCCTGGGGCAGCGTCATCCAGATCCAGCCGGCGTCGGCGCCGGCGGTGATCCTCACGATCACCAACATCCACCCGGCCAGGTCGCTCACGGTCGGCGCGACGGTGGGCGCCGCGACCAGCCGCCTGGGA
>Ga0207693_10003863_pt1 | contig 12764 bp, 8 predicted proteins | sample LARL81metaG_FD_184347 | JGI IMG/M metagenome (GOLD analysis project Ga0207693, IMG submission 184347) | Corn, switchgrass and miscanthus rhizosphere microbial communities from Kellogg Biological Station, Michigan, USA - LAR L8-1 metaG... | ecosystem: Host-associated > Plants > Roots >...
GATGGCAGACCACTATGCAGGGCTGTTTCTCCCGCTCACACTGGCGATCGCACTCGGCGCCTGGCTGGCCAGTGGCGATCCGATACGCGCCCTTGCGGTCGTCGTCGTCGCGACACCTTGTCCGCTGATCCTCGCGGCACCGATCGCGTTTATCTCCGGACTGTCGCGCGCAGCGCGGTCAGGAGTGATCGTCAAGGGCTCAGTGGCGATCGAGACTCTCGGGCATGCGCGCACGGTGCTGTTCGACAAGACCGGGACGTTGACCGTCGGGTCGCCGGAACTGAGGGAGGTGATCCCGCGCGAAGGGTTCAGCCCGGCGGAGCTCCTTCGACTGGCCGCATCGGTGGATCAGCTCTCGGTGCACGTCCTCGGCGCTACGCTGGCGCGTGCGGCAGTGGACTCCGGGCTGGTACTCGCCGAGCCCGGTCGCGTTCGCGAGGAGCCGGGGCAGGGTATCGAAGGGACCGTTGACGGGCGTTCCGTGGCGGTCGGAAGCCGGGAGTTCCTGGTCGGTGCCGGCGTTCCCGTCGCAGAGATCGCGTCGGCGCTCGCGGCCAGCGGTCACGGATCCGGCGAAGCGCGCGTGCTTGTAGCCGCCGACGGACACCTCCTGGGAGTCATCGTGCTCGCCGACGAGGTGCGGTCCGACGCCGTCGAGATCGTGCGACGACTCCGTGTCGAGGGGGTGAGCCTGCTCGGGATGGTGTCAGGTGACCGCCGCTCGGTCGCCGAGCGAATCGGTCGCGAGCTCGGCATCGACCGGGTCTATGCCGAGCTGACGCCGCGCGACAAGCTCGAGGTCGTGCGCAGCATCCGGGCCCGGCCGGAGCTGTGCCCGGTCATCATGGTGGGGGACGGCGTAAACGACGCTCCCGCATTGGCGCTGGCCGACGTCGGCATCGCGATGGGCGCGGCCGGCGCCACCGTCTCCTCGGAGACGGCCGACGTCGTCGTCGTGGTCGATCGGATCGACCGGGTCGTCGATGCCGTGCACGCCGGACGCCGGTCGGTGTTCATCGCCCGTCAGAGCGTGCTTTGTGGGATGGGCCTGAGCCTCGTGGCGATGGGCGTCGCCGCGGCCGGATATCTGCCGCCGGTCGCCGGGGCGCTCCTGCAGGAGGGGATTGATCTGGCCGTGATCCTCAACGCCCTGCGTGCGCTTCGAGGCTGATTAGTCCAGGGCGACGAGGTCGGCGCCGCCCAGATCACGACACGCAAGGTGGTAGACGGCATCGGCTTGGCTCCGCGCCAGTTGCGGCTCGGCCGCCCGGGAGGTCCTGCGCGCCACGCCGTTGATCACATGTACCAGCGGCTCGTAGACGCCGATGACTTCTCCGCAGGCCGCGCACAGCGGGACCGACTGCACCTCCGGTTCGTGGCTTGCGTCTTCCATGAGTCGACCACGTTGTCGGACCGCGATCGCTTCGCCTTCGAGATCCGACCGTAGTCCGGTGTGGAGAAGTACGTATACCAGTAGTTCTTACGGACCCCATGCGGTCAAGACCGGGCAGATCCGCGGTTATGCTGAGACTGGGGGGCAGGAGCATGGAACAGAGTTGTTTTGCAACTGTGACTGCGCCACCGGACCAGGACAAGCTTCGCCGCCTGCTCGATGTGGGGACGACGCTCGTGTCCGAGCTCGACACCGAAGCTGTGCTCGAGCGGATTCTCGAGGAGTCGCGAGCGATCACCGGCGCCCGCTACGCGGCGCTCGGAGTGCTCGACGATCAGCGCATCGGGCTCGAGCGGTTTCTCGCCTCGGGCATCGAACCTGCGTCGCGGCTGACGATCGGCGACTTGCCGCGGGGCCGGGGTGTCCTGGGGGTGCTGATCGAAGATCCGCGTCCGCTGCGTTTGGCCGACGTCGGCGCACACCCTCAGAGCTACGGGTTTCCGGTGGCCCATCCGGTGATGAACACCTTCCTGGGGGTGCCCATCCTGATCCGGGGGCAGGTCTGGGGGAATCTGTACCTCACCGAGAAGGAAGGCGGCGGCGAGTTCACGGATGCCGACGAGGAGGCAGCGGTCGTGTTGGGCCAATGGACGGCGACAGCGATCGAGAACGCTCGCCTGTACGAGTCCAGCGAACGTCGCCGCGAGCAGGCCGAGCGGGCCCTGCTCGGCCTGCACGCCGCCCGCGACATTGCCGACGCGATCGCCGGGGTCGAGGAGCTGGACCGAGTGCTCGAGCTGACCGTCAAGCGTGCGCGTGCACTCGTAGATGCCCGTGCGGTGGTGATTTTGCTGCGCGAAGGCGACGAGCTCGAAGTCGCGGCGAGCGCCGGACATGTAGCCGACGCGCCGGCCGAGCGACTGCCGATCTCCGGGTCGACCTCGGGACGCGTGCTGGAACGCGGACGCCCTGAGCGGATCACGGATGTCATCTCGCAACTGCAAGTCGCACCCGGCCGCCTCGGCGTGCCCGACGCCCACGCCGCTCTGCTCGTACCCATGCTGCACCGCGGCGTCGGCCTGGGCGTCCTGGCCGCGTTCGATCACGGTGCGCAGGGCGGTGCGTTCAGTGCAGAGGACGAGCAGCTGCTGCGCACGTTTGCGTCATCGGCCGCGAACGCCGTGGCGCTGCACCGGAGCGTGGAGAAGGACCGGCTCAGAACGGCGATGAGCGCGTCGGACGCCGAGCGTCGTCGCTGGGCACGCGAGCTCCACGACGAGACCCTGCAGGCTCTGGGTGGCTTACGCGTCCTGCTCGCCTCGGCGCAGCGGCGCAACGAGGCGCTCGCAAACGAGCCGGCGGTCACGCAGGCGATCGAGGACATCGAGCTCGAGACCGACAACCTGCGCGCGATCATCAATGATCTACGGCCGTCGTTGCTCGACGACCTGGGTCTGTTGCCGGCGATCGACGCCCTGATTGAGCGCCGACGCGCGACGGGGCTGGATGTCGTCAGCGAGATTGACCTCAACGATGTCGAGATCCTCGATCCCGAGGTGGCGACGGCCGTCTACCGTGTTGTGCAGGAGGCGCTGACGAATGTGGCAAAGCACGCTCGCGCCGGCTCGGTGCGCGTGACCGTACGCATCGTGGACGCCAACATTCTCATCGAGGTTCGAGACGACGGCGTCGGATTCGACGTCGCTGCACGGACGGCGGGATTCGGCCTCGCCGGAATGCGAGAGCGGGTTTACCTGACGGGAGGAAGTCTCGAGCTGGAATCAGATAAGACTGGCACCGCCGTGCGGGCGTGCGTGCCGGTATCAGCGGACCGCACCGCGAAGTGCTCAGGCGCCGATCAGGTGGCGTCGTAGCGCCAGGTCCACAAGCTGCGCGCGTGTGGACAGCCCAAGCTTGCGGTGGATGTTGGCGCGGTGAGTCTCGATCGTGCGCCGTGAGAGGTGCACCATGCACGCGATCTCCGTGCTCGTGTAGCCGAGCGCGATCAACCTCAGAACTTCGGTCTCGCGGGGGCTCAGACCGTCTTGGTCAACAACCCGGCGACGCGCCTCGAGCCCTGCAGCGACGCGGGGACTCACGTATTCCTCTCCGCGCATCGCGCGTCGCACCGCCGCCGGCAGCTCCGTGTCGGCCCTGTCTTTGAGCACGAATCCCACGGCACCGCTCTCCAGCGCGCGCTGAGCGAACGCCGGACTCTGCTCCATCGTCAGCACGACGATCGCGACGTTGGGTGCCAACTCGTGCAGGCGCCGGATGGCCTCGATGCTGGATCCACCCGGCATCTGCAGATCGAGCACGAGCACGTGCGGGGCGTGGCCGTGTACGTGGCGCAGCACCGTCGCGATGTCGCATGCCTCGGCGACCACTTCGACGTCGTCCTCGCCGGCGAGGAGCAGCCGGAGGCTGCGCCGGACGAGGGCATGATCGTCGGCGACAACTACGCGGATCGGCTCGTGCGCCGGGGCCGCGATCGCGTCCGGTGCGGCCGCTAGAGACAGATTGGCATTCATACAGTCAAGTTAGGGGTCTCGGCGCGGTGCGACTTCCACGGAAACCTGCGAACCGATTGCGGAAAACCACCGGACCGGTCGGCACCTCTACCCGCATCAGACCGGATGTCGCCGCTGATCGCTTTGCTGCGGCGACGAGATCAGGCGCCGATCAGGTGACGGTCGAGCGCATAGCGCACCAGCTCTGCGCGCGTGGTCGTCCGCAGCTTGTGATGGATGCGCGCGCGGTGGCCCTCGACCGTGCGCCGCGACAGTTTAAGCTGGTCGCCGATCTCGGCGGAGGTATGCCCGAGGGCGATGAGCCGTAGGATCTCGGTCTCGCGCGGGGTCAGCCCGTTCCCGTCAGCGCCCCCGCGGAGCGCATCCAAGCCGGCGGTGACGCGGGGGCTGACGTACTCTCCGCCGGCCGCCGCGGTCCGGACTGCCTGAGGCAGTTCGTCGTTGGCCCTGTCCTTGAGCACGAAACCGGCGGCACCGGTTTCGAGCGCCCTGCGCGCGAGTATCGGGCTGGGCTCCATCGTGAGGACCACGATCTCGGTGTCGGGGGCGAGGCAACGAAGGCGCACGACCGTCTCGAGGCTCGATCCGCCCGGCATCTCCAGGTCGAGCACGAGTACGTGGGGGCGGTCTCCGCGCACGTTTCGCGCGGCGGTCTGCAGGTCTGCGGCCTCAGAAACCACGGTCATGCCGTCCTCGCGGTCGAGCAGCGCTTTAAGGTTGCGTCGCACCGCAACGTGATCCTCGGCGAGCACGATCCTGATCGAGAGTCTCGGCTGTGCCGGGTGACCCCGGTCAGGCCCACCGGTGACGAGGTGAAGGTGCCCCGACATCGCCACGCACGCTAGCCCTCGCCTCCGGGGCCGTCGTCATGGGAAACGTGACGATCGAATGCGGGGAAGCACGGACCGATTGCGCCCAGCCCGACGGCGCCGTCGAGTTCGCGCGACAGGGCCGTCCGTGCGCGCCGGGGTTGCGTAGTTCTCCGCACAGCCCCTGTGGCCGCCGGCGGATGAGCCATCTCCCGCGCCGGCGCAGACTCGTCACGAGCAAGGGCCAGACTCGCCACGAGCACCGGCCCAGACTCGCCACGAGCTGAACATCACCGTTCCGGTCCTCTGTGGGATCGCGCGAAGGAGGATCCATGTCTGAAGCAGTCATTGTCGATGCAATACGCACGCCGGTCGGCCGCGCGATCAAGGGGACGCTGCGGGACATCCGCGCGGACGACCTCGCCGCGATCCCGCTGCGCGCGCTCGTCGAGCGCAACCCGCAGATCGATTTTCGCGAGACGGACGACGTGATGATGGGTTGTGGCTTTCCGGACCACGAGCAGGGCTACAACGTAGGGCGCAACGCGGTCTTGCTGGCGGGATTCGACCATCACGTACCGGCCGTCACCGTGAGTCGGTTCTGCGCCTCTTCGCTGCAGACGATCCGCATGGCGTTCCACGCGATCAAGGCGGGCGAGGGCGACCAGTACATCGCCGCCGGCGTCGAATGCACGTCGCGCGGAGCCGGCATGACCCTCCCGGTGATGAACCCCCGGCTCGACGGCTCCAACGGCACCGGATACAACGTCTACATCCCGATGGGGATGACGGCAGAGAACGTGGCGGAGCGGTGCAAGGTGTCCCGCGAGGCTCAGGACGAGTGGGCGGCACTGTCCCAGCAGCGCGCGGTGGCGGCGCGCGACAGCGGCTACTTCGACCGCGAGATCGTCGGCGTGGATATCCCTGAGACCCATGACGCCGGCGGCGACGTGATCGCCGCGCACACGGTCAGCAGAGATGACGGCCCACGCGCGGGCACCACCGTGGAGTCGCTGGGCAAGCTCAAGCCCGCCTTCAGGCCGAATGGCACCGTCACCGCCGGCAATGCGTGCCCGTTGAACGACGGCGCAGCTGCCGTGCTGGTGATGTCCGAGGAGAAGGCGCGCGAGCGCGGCGTCAAGCCGAGGGCGCGCATCGTCGCCTCCGCGGTGGCGGCGATCCGGCCCGAGATCATGGGTCTGGGCCCGATTCCGGCGTGCCGCGCGGCGCTCAAGCGCGCCGGCTTGACGATCGACGACATCGACCTGGTCGAGCTCAACGAGGCGTTCGCCGCGCAGGTGATTCCGTGCCGCGACGAGCTGGGCATCGACCCGGAGAAGCTGAACATCAACGGCGGGGCGATCGCGCTCGGCCATCCGTTCGGCATGACCGGTGCGCGGATCATGACCACGCTGCTGAACAACCTCGACTCCGTCGGCGGCCGATACGGCCTCGAGTCGATGTGCGTGGCCGGTGGGCTTGGTCAGGCAATGATCGTCGAGCGGCTCTCCTAAAAGCGGAAAGGGACGACACAATGGCAACCACAGGTTCTAAGACTCAGACCGCCGGGCAGGACCGCGATCTCACCGGAAGGGTCGCCCTGGTAACAGGAGGCACCCGGGGGATCGGCGCGGCGATCTGCCACGCGCTCGCCGCGGACGGCGCGGTCGTCGCGGCCGGCTACTCCTCAAATCAGGCGCGCGCCGACGAGCTGCGCCAGTCGGTCGAGGCCGAGGGAGGCGCGCTGTCTCTGCACCAGGGCAACATCGGCGACGCGGAGGACTGCGAGCGAGTAGTCAAGGAGGTGATCGACCAGCACGGCCGGCTGGACATCCTCGTCAATAACGCTGGCATCACCGTCGACAAAGCAGTCTCGAAGATGTCCGCGACCGACTGGGACAAGGTGCTGAAGGTGGATCTGTCCGGGTCGTTCTACATGTCCAAGCCGGCGATCGGACACATGATCGCCCGCGGCTCCGGGCGGATCATCAACATCTCGTCGGTGGCGGCCGAAATGGGCAACATCGGCCAGGCGAACTACACGGCCTCGAAGTCGGGCCTGTTCGGACTCACGAAGACGCTCGCCCGCGAGGCAGCATTGATGCTCCGCGTGGCCGGCAAGCTCGAGAAAGGGATCGGGGTCACGGTCAACTGCGTCGCCCCAGGCCTGATCGAGACCGACATGGTCGTCACGATCCCGCCATTCATGGTGGCGGATTTCGTCGAGCGGATTCCGATGCACCGGATGGGGCAGCCGGAGGACATTGCGCGCGTCGTGTGCTTCCTCGCCCAGGACGCCTCCGGCTACATCACCGGTCAGATCTGGGACGTCGACGGCGGACTCAACATGTGATCGCCGGCTGAGAATGGCCCGTACAGACCTCCCGAAGCGGACGGCGCGGGACCGCAACCCTGCTGATCAACCCCCCCACTAGGGAGACTTGTAATGGCTACCAACGTTTCAGAAAAAGAAGCTCGTGACGTCGTCGAGGCGGCGCGGGAGGCCGACTGGAAGCTGCCGAGCTTTGGCAAGCAGCTGTTCCTGGGCGATTTCCAGCTCGATCTGATCCATCCGCAGCCGCGGCTGGACCCCGAGGCGATCGAGAAGGGCGAGCGATTTCTCGCGGAGCTGCGGGCCGTGCTGACGGAAACGGCGGACCCGCTCGAGATCGAGCGTGATTCGAAGATCCCGGACAACGTCGTGGACGCGCTGAAGAGGATCGGCGCGCTCGGGATGAAGGTGCCGCCGAAGTACGGCGGGCTTGGTCTCTCTCAGGTGTACTACAGCAAGGCGCTGGCAATCGCCGGCAACTGTCATTCCGCGATCTGCACGCTGCTGAGCGCGCACCAGTCGATCGGTGTCGCCGAGCCGCTGCTCATGTTTGGTAGCGACGACCAGCGGCAGAAATGGCTGCCCTTGGTCGCCAAGGATCACATCAGTGCGTTTCTGTTGACCGAGCCGGGCGTCGGCTCCGATCCGGCGCGGATGGAATCAACCGCGACGCCGGTCAGCCCTGAGCTGGCGGCGGCCCCGCTCGACGACCACATGCTGGCGACGCCGACCGAGGGCGGCTACCTGATCAGCGGGCGCAAGCTGTGGGCGACGAATGGCACCGTGGCGGACATCGTCGTAGTGATGGCGAAGGTTCCCAAGAGCGACGGTCACCGCGGTGGCATCACGGCGTTTGTGCTGCCGTACAACACGGACGGGATCACCATCCTGCACCGCAATGCGTTCATGGGGCTGCGCGGGATCGAGAACTCGGTGACGCTGCTCAAGGACGTCTTCGTTCCAGAAGAGAACCGGATTGCGCGCGAGGGCGACGGCCTCAAGATCGCGCTCAGCACGCTGAACACGGGGCGGCTGGCGCTGATGGCTATCGCGGTCGGTGCTTCGAAGTGGGCCACGAAAATCGCGCGCGAGTGGGCCACTGAACGGGTGCAATGGGGCCGGGCTATCGGCAAGCACGATGCGGTAGCACAGAAGCTGGCCTTCATTGCCGGCAGCGCGTTCGGTCTGGAAGCGATGCTCGACGTTTCTGCGCGCCTGGCCGACAACAAGCGCAACGACATCCGCATCGAGGCCGCGCTCTGCAAGGTGTACGGCTCCGAGCTGGCGTGGAAGGTCATCGACGAGCTGATGCAGGTCCGCGGAGGTCGCGGCTACGAGACCGCAGAGTCGCTTAAGGCCCGCGGCGAGAAGCCCGTGCCCGTCGAGCAGTGCATGCGGGACATGCGCGTGAACCGCATCTTTGAAGGGTCGAGCGAGATCATGCACCTGCTGATCGCCCGCGAGGCGGTCGACACTCACCTTCACGCCGCCGGTGGCCTGCTGATGGGCAACGGCGACGTCAAGGCAAAGGCGGACGCCGCAGTGAAGGCAGGGCTGTTCTACGGTAAGTGGCTGCCGAACCTGGCCGTCGGCAAAGGCCAGGACCCGCGGTCCTACGAGGAGTTCGGACCGTTGGCGAGCTATCTGCGCTACGTCGAGCGTTCCTCGCGCAAGCTCGCGCGATCGACGTTCTACGGCATGGCGCGCTGGCAGGCCAAGCTCGAGCAGAGGCAGTCTTTCCTCGGCCGGATCGTCGACATCGGCGCCGAGCTATATGCGATCTCCGCGACGGTCGTCTACGCCGACACGCTCGGGCGCGAGCACCCTGAACGCAAGGCCGAATCGATCGAGCTTGCGCAGTTGTTCTGCGCGATGGCCAAGCGGAGGGCCGACACGCTGTTCGGAGAGCTGTGGTCCAACGACGACGATGCCCGGTATTCCGCCGCGCAGAAGGTGCTCGACGGCCGCTACGGCTGGCTGGAGGAAGGGATCCTCGACCCTGCCGGCGACGGCCCGATGATCCCGCCATTGGACTAGGAGGAGCACGAATATGGCCACGGCAATCACAGATCCGGTCGCCTCGGCAGACGCAGAATGGGCCGCGCGGTTGGACGGCTTCGTCGAGCGCGCGCGCGAAGCGTCCGTGGCTCTGCGCGAGCTCGATCAGGAGGCGGTCGATCGAATCGTCTGGGCAATGACGGTCGCTGGCCTCGAGAACGCGGTTGAGCTGGCAGAGCTGGCGATGGAGGAGACGCACTTCGGCGTGTTCGAGGACAAGGTGCTCAAGAACTACATCGCGACGGAGTTCCTCTACGACTACCTGAAGGACAAGAAGTCAGTCGGCGTGATCGACGAGGACCGCGAGCGGGCACTGAAGTACGTTGCCGAACCGATCGGGGTGGTGCTGGCGCTCTTGCCGATCACCAACCCGACCTCGACAGCGCTGTTCAAGTCGATCGTCTGCGCCAAGACGCGCAACGCTTTGATCATGCGTCCATCGGCGCGGGCTGCGCGCTGCGCTGCCCGGGCTGCCGAGCTCCTGCAGGAGGCCGGCGAGGCGGCGGGGCTTCCGGCGCACGCGCTGCAGGTGATCCCTGACCCGTCGCTCGATGTCTCGCAGTACCTGTTTCACCACCCCGGCGTCGACTTCATCTGGACGACAGGTGGGCCGAAGGCGGTTGCGGCAGCGAACGCCGCCGGCAAGCCGTGCCTCAGCGTCGGCTCGGGCAACGCGCCCGTGTACGTACATCGCAGCGCCGACATCCGGATGGCGGTGGTCGACATCCTTGTCTCCAAGACGTTCGACTCCTCGGTCATCTGCCCGGCCGAGCAGACGTGCGTGATCGACGACCAGATCTACGATCAGATGATCGAGGAGTTCGAGCGGATGGGCTCACGGCTGCTGACCGAAGAGCAGACGGCGGCGCTGGCGGCTCGTTCCTTCTCGGATGACGGGAAGGTGCAGATGGAGGTTCTCGGACAGTCGTGCGTGAACCTGGCCGGCCTGGCCGGCTTCGAGGCGGCGGAAGAGGTCAAGGTGCTGCTCGCCCCGCTGCCAGCGGACCTCGACGCGCTGGCGGCGCATCCGTTCATCGCTGAGAAGCTGATGCCGGTGCTCGGGGTGGTGCGCTCGCCGAGCGTTGAGCACGGAATCCAGGCGTGCGAGCTGGTCACCGAGCACGGCGGCCTGGGCCACACCTCGGCCGTGTACGCGACCGACGACGACGTGATCGATCGGTTTGCGCTTGCGATCCGCACCGGGAGGATCCTCGTCAATGCGCCGACTGCAGTCGGCGCATTGGGCGGCGTCTACAACTCGATGACACCTACGTTCTCGCTCGGCTGCGGTACCTGGGGCGGCTCGAACACGACCGACAACGTCAACTACCGAAACCTCTTGAACATCAAGACAGTGTCTCGGCGGCAGACGCCGCCCCAGTGGTTCCGGGTGCCGGCCGACACCTACTTCAATCCCGGCGCGCTCGACAACCTGCGCCAGCTCGGCGCCTCACGCCCGATGATCGTCACCGATGGTCCGACCGTGGCCCGGGGCGTGGCCGAGGATGTGCGCCACTACCTCAACGCCGGCGCCGTCAACGTGTTCTCCGGCGTCGAGCCGGAACCGACGGAGGCGCAGATCCGGGCCGGAGTGGAGGAGCTGGAGCGGTTCGACGCCGACGCGATCATCGCGCTGGGCGGCGGCTCGGTGATGGATGCCGCCAAGGCGATGCGACTGTTCCACGAGAGCCCGCAGGTGAGCGTTCGCGAGTTGTCGCTGCCGTTCCTCGACGCACGCAAGCGCATCTCCGACTTCCCGCAGGTCGCGCACAAGGTGCGGCTGATCGCGATCCCGACGACGTCCGGCACGGGCTCGGAGGTGTCGCCGGCGGCGGTGATCAGCGTGGGCCCGCGAAAGGTCACGCTGGTCGACTACTCGCTCGTGCCCGACATGGCGATCGTCGACCCGATGCTCACTCTGACGATGCCCCGCGCGATCACCGCCGATACGGGAATCGACGCTCTGACCCATGCACTGGAGGCGGTCGTCTCGATCTTCGCCTCTCCGTACACCGACGCGTTCTGCATCCAGGCCGTCAACCTGATCTTCGCGTCGCTCCCCCGCGCCTATCGGGACGGGTCTGACCTGGAGGCTCGCACGGCGATGGCGAATGCCGCGACGATCGCCGGGCTGGCGTTCTCCAACGCGTTCGTTGGGCTCAACCATGCGCTCGCGCACCCGGTGGGGGCCCGATTCGGGATCGCTCACGGCCGCGCGAACGCGATCTTCCTTCCGCACGTGCTGCGCTACAACGCGTCGCTGCCGAGCAAGTTCATGCCGGCGCCGGGCTACTCCGCCTACGTCGCGCCCGAGAAGTACGCCCAGATCGCGTGGATTCTCGGGCTCGGCGGCAAGAGCGAGAGCGATCGACGCGAGCGGCTGTTTGCCCGCGTCGATCAGTTGCTGGCCGAGGTCGACGAGCCGCGGACGCTGGAGGACTGCGGGGTCAAACGTCAGGACTTCGAAAAAGCGCTTCCGGACCTCGCCAAGGCGGCGTTCATGGACCCGAGCATCCGGACCAACCCGCGCATCCCAATGATCCGCGAGGTAATGCAGCTGCTCGAAGTGGGCTACTCCGGGGGGTCATGACGGAGTTCTCACGGCTGGCGGTCGCGGGTCGCGGCGATGCCGCGGCCCGCGTCGTCAGTGCGATGCGCGAGATCAACCACGCTCGACCACAGCCGGTCGAGCTCGTCGCGCTACACACCGAGGCCGAGCGCGATGCGATGTTCGTCCGTCACGCCGACGAGGCCGTGCTCGTCGGCAGCGCACTCGAGGCTGCCCTGCGTTCGTCGCGTGCCGACGCCGCGTGGCTGGCGTGCGGATCCCTTGACGAGCAGGCTGAGATGGCCGAGCTCTGCGCGCGGCTGGGGATCGCATTCGTCGGCGCCGATCCGGCCGCGCTGCGACGGCTGAGTGACGAGGTAGCGGCGAACCGACCTGGCGCCGGGCGCAGATTTGAGGTGCCGGTGATCGCCGACGGCCAGGGCAACGCCTGGCCGCTCTGCCTGTGCGACAGCCTGAGCCTGGGGGGCGACGAGGCACTGCTCGTGGAGTCCTCGAGCCCCGCGGTGTCTGCCCGGCGAACGGCGGAGATCCTGGGTGCGGCCCGGCGGCTGGTGTTGCGGGTCGGCTACCGGGGACCGGCCATAGTCGCGTTGCAGTACGCCCCCGCGGCGATGCGCTGGTTGCCCGTGGCGGTGACCGCGTGCCTCGGGGTCGAGCACTGCGTCGCGGAAGCGCTGACCGGACTGGACGTCGTCAAGCTTGCGCTGCAGATCGCCGCGGGCGAGCGGCTGGAAGGCGATCCTCCGGCCCGCCTCGGGCACGCGATCGCAGTCCGCCTCAGCGCCGAGGACCCAATCCCCGGCGTGCCTGCGCCGGGCCGGGTGGTTCACCTGCGACTGCCGAGTGGGCCAGGCGTCCGGGCCGACACCGGCGTGGACGAAGGAGACCGCGTCGACCCCCGGGTCGACCCCACGATCGCCAAGCTGACCGCGTGGGGCCGCGATCGCGACGAGGCGCTGGGACGCCTACGCCGGGCGCTCGCCGATACGGTTGCGATCCTCGACGACGAGACGACGAACCAGGGCTTCCTTCTACAGGTGCTCGACCTTCCCGCGATGCGAGAACGCGAGGT
>Ga0207693_10003864_pt1 | contig 12764 bp, 9 predicted proteins | sample LARL81metaG_FD_184347 | JGI IMG/M metagenome (GOLD analysis project Ga0207693, IMG submission 184347) | Corn, switchgrass and miscanthus rhizosphere microbial communities from Kellogg Biological Station, Michigan, USA - LAR L8-1 metaG... | ecosystem: Host-associated > Plants > Roots >...
TTTTCGATCGCCGCCTCTTCGGTGAGCGATCCCGTGACGATGACCGTGACCTGCTTGTTGCCGCGCAAACGAAAGCGCGCGGCCTCCGCCTCGCTGAGGCAAGGCACGTGACAGATGGCGCCGGCCTCGATCAGCCGCGCCACAACCGCGGTGCCGAGCGCGCCCGCGCCGCCGGTAACAATGACATGACGATTGCGAAAATCCATGGGTAGTATCCATTCCGAGATAATCACTGATCTTGCACCTGAGGCAAGATCACAGTTGCCGTTCGATATTCCCCGGCATTGGGAGGCGCAGTGGCTGATTTCGATCTGGCGATCGTTGGCGGCGGTATCAATGGCACCGGAATTGCGCGGGATGCCGCCGGCCGCGGCCTGCGCGCCGTTCTGATCGAGCAGAACGACCTCGCCTCCGGCGCGTCCTCGGCCTCCTCCAAGCTCATCCATGGGGGCTTGCGTTATCTCGAACACGGCCAGTTTCGCCTGGTGCGCGAGGCCTTGCGCGAGCGCGAAGCGCTGTTGCGCGCAGCTCCACACCTGGTGCGGCCGATGCGGTTCGTCTTGCCGATCGATGAAACGCGGCGCTCAGCGTCGCTGCTTCGGCTTGGGCTTGTGCTTTACGATTGGATCGGCTGGCGCAAGATTCTGCCCGGCACGCGCGAGCTCGATCTCGTCACCGACGAGGCGGGGCTGCCGCTCAAAATCCGCTTTCACCACGCCTTCGAATATTCCGATTGCTTAGCCGACGACGCGCGGCTCGTTGTCCTCAATGCCGTCGACGCCGCGGAGCGCGGCGCCGTCATCCGCACCCGTACCCGCTGTGTGCGGGCGGAACGCGGCGACAGCTGGCGGCTTGTCCTTATCGCGCGCGGTCAGCGCGAGGTGGTGACCGCGCGAATCCTGGTCAACGCCACCGGAGCCTGGAACGAAATATTCGCCGAGACCGCGCTCCGCCAAGACCCGCAGCATCGCCTGCGGCTCGACAAGGGCAGCCATATCGTAGTGCGCCGGCTCTACGATCACGACCGCGCATACATCTTGCAGGCCGCCGACGGGCGGGTCGTTTTCGCCATTCCGTTCGAGCGCGATTTCACGCTGATCGGCACCACCGATCAGAGCTTCGCCGGCGACCCGTCGACGGCGGCGCCGAGCGGCGAGGAGATCGATTATCTGTGCCGGGTCACGAATGAATATTTCCGCGCCGGGATCGGCGCCGCCGACGTCGTCTGGGCGTTTGCCGGCGTGCGCTCGCTCTATGACGATGGCGCGCGCAAGGCCCAGGATGTCGGTCGCGACTACGAACTGATCCTGGACAAGCGCTACGGCGAAGCGCCGCTCCTGACGGTTTATGGCGGCAAGATCACGACCTATCGGCGTCTTGCCGAACAGGTCTTGGCGCGCTTGCGGCACTTTTTCCCGCATTCGCGGCCGTGGACGGCGCAAAGCCATTTGCCAGGCGGCGATTTCGTCTATGACGGGCTCGAAACGCTGGTCGAACGCACGTTACGAAGCTGGCCGTTCTTGCGGGCGGAGCATGCCAGGCGGCTGGTGCGGGCCTATGGCAGCCGTGTCGAGCGCGTGCTCGAAAATATCAGCCGGTCGGAGGATCTGGGCACGTGTTTCGGCGCCGATCTTACCGCCGCCGAAGTGCGCTATCTGATGCGCAAGGAATGGGCGCGCACTGCGGACGACGTGCTGTGGCGGCGCTCGAAGCTCGGGCTGCGGTTCTCTGCCGAGCAGGCGGCGGCGCTCGAACGCTTCATGGTCGAGGCGGACGCGACTGCGCGGGCATGAATGGCGCATGGTTTCGCCGCCGGCGCTGTTTCCGAGAATCGTGAAAATGCATTAGCGTGGCGGCGGCACGGCACACGCGCGGACGGTCGATGGCGACTATGGCGGCGAGTTCGGGATTTGCGAAACGGGGCTTCACGAAACGCGACTTTGCGCCCTGGGCCGAGCGCAACTTGCAGCCGCTGTTGCGCATTGAGGCCGTCAGCAAGCGCTTCGGTGAGTTCACCGCGGTCGACCAGCTCTTGCTCGATGTCTTTCAAGGCGAATTCTTCGCGCTGCTCGGCCCTTCCGGCTGCGGCAAGACCACACTGCTGCGGCTCATTGCCGGATTTGAACGGCCGAGCTCCGGCCGCATCCTCCTCGACGGCGTCGATCTTGGACAGGTGCCGCCGCATCGCCGCCCCGTCAATATGATGTTCCAATCCTATGCCTTGTTCCCGCACCTGACCGTCGAAGCCAATATCGCTTTCGGCCTTAAGCAAGAGGGCCTGCCGAAATCTGAAATCGCGTCGCGCGTCGCCGATATGCTGGCGCTGGTCAAGCTTGAAAGTTTCGGCCGCCGCAAGCCGCACGAATTGTCCGGCGGCCAGCGCCAGCGCGTGGCGCTGGCGCGCTCGCTGGTCAAGCGGCCGCGCGTGCTGTTGCTCGACGAGCCGATGGCGGCGCTCGACAAAAAATTGCGCGGCGAGACGCAATTCGAGCTGATGGACTTGCAGCGTCGGCTTGGGCTCACATTCGTCATCGTCACCCACGACCAGAGCGAAGCGATGACAGTGGCCGACCGGATCGCGGTCATGGATCGTGGCCGGCTGATGCAGGTGGCGCCGCCGGCTGAAATTTACGAGCAGCCGAATTCGCGCTGGGTCGCCGACTTCATCGGCAGCATCAATCTGTTCGAGGGCCGCCTCGGCGACGCCGTGGGTACGATCGAAGGGACGGCGTTGGGCCGGCTACGCGTGACCGGAAAGATCGATGCCGAACCCAACGCGACCGTGTGGGTCGCGGTTCGGCCGGAAAAAATTCGCCTCATCCCGTGCGCGGTCGAGCCGACGCAACGGGCCAATGCGGAGAACTGCGTGCTCGCGACCGTGGTCGATGTCGGTTATCTCGGCGACTTGTCGCTTTATAAGCTGCGCACCGAGGCCGGCGTGCCGCTGCAGGCGGCAATTGCCAATATCGGGCCGCTCACCGCGCGCGGGATTGGCTGGAACGACCAGGTGTGGCTGAGCTTCGCGCCGGAAGCCGCGATCGTGTTGAACCGGTGAACGGAAGCCGCATGAGCCCGCCACCGCAACGCTCACGTCTTGCCGGCATCGTTCTGTGGCTACCCTATGCGTGGCTGGTCGCATTTTTTTTGCTGCCGTTTTTGATCGTGCTCAAGATCAGCTTGTCGCAGAGTGCGATCGCGCAGCCGCCCTATACGCCGGTATTCGATTTATCCGCTGGCTGGAGCGGCATGCGATCGTTTTTCGCGGGCCTATCGCTCGACAATTACGTCTTCCTAGGCTCCGACCCGCTTTATGTCGTTTCTTACATGAAGAGCCTGCAGATCGCGGCGTTTTCCACGCTGATGCTGCTCGTGATCGGTTACCCAATCGCTTACGCGATTGCGCGTACACCGCCGCGCCTGCAGGCCGTCCTGGTGGTGCTCGTCATTTTGCCGTTTTGGACGTCGTTCCTGATCCGCATTTATGCCTGGATGAATATCCTGCAGCACGACGGGCCACTCAATCAGCTGTTGCTGGCGCTGCATATCGTGCGCGAGCCGCCGGCGTGGCTTTCGACCAATACCGCGGTCTATATCGGCATCGTCTATTCCTATCTGCCGTTCATGGTACTGCCGCTCTACGCGGCGCTGGAGAAGCTCGACCAATCCTTGCTCGAGGCGGCCGCCGATCTCGGCTGTCCGCGATGGCGGACGTTCTGGACCATCACCCTGCCATTGTCGGCGCCGGGCGTGGTCGCTGGTTCGCTACTCTGTTTCATTCCGATCGTCGGGGAATTCGTCATTCCCGATCTGCTCGGCGGTTCACAAACCGCCATGATCGGGCAGGCGATCTGGAGCGAATTTTTCGCCAATAAGGATTGGCCGACCGCCGCGGCCGTCGCCGTCGTCCTGGTCTGCCTTTTGGTCACGCCGATCGTGGTTTTCCAGCATCAGGCCATGCGCGGCATTGAGCATAGTTAAGGGGAAGCGCGACTAAGATGCGCAAGCTGTCCGCATTCAACATCGCGGCGCTCGCTCTCGGCATCGGATTTTTGTACCTGCCGATCGTCATTCTTGTCGTCTATTCGTTCAACGCCTCGCGCCTGGTGGCGGTATGGGGCGGCTGGTCGATGCGCTGGTATACGGCGCTCGCCCACGACGCGGCGCTCCTCCAGGCCGCATCGATCAGCTTTCGTGTCGCCTTCATCTCGGCTTTCATCGCGACGTTCTTGGGCACGCTCGCCGCGGTGGCGCTGGTCCGGTTTGGCCGCTTTCGCGGCCGGCTGCCGTTCGCCGCGATGATCTATGCGCCGTTGGTCATGCCCGAGGTCATTACCGGCCTGTCCATGCTGCTTCTGTTTGTGGCCGTTTCGATCGATCGCGGGTTTTGGACTGTGGTCATCGCCCATACCACGATGGCGACCTGCTTCGTCGCCGTTATCGTTCAATCGCGGCTTGTCGATTTCGACGTTAGCCTGGAAGAGGCCGCGATGGATCTCGGCGCGTCGCCGGCGCAGACTTTTGCGTTGGTTACTTTGCCGCTGATCTTCCCGGCGATCGCGGCGAGCTGGATGCTCGCTTTTGCGCTTTCGCTTGACGACCTGGTCATTGCGAGTTTCACCACCGGTCCCGGCGCAACGACATTGCCGATCCGTATCTATTCGGAAGTCCGCCTCGGCGTCAGCCCGGAAATGAACGCGGTGTGTACTATCGTCGTTGCCGTGGTCGGACTGGCCGTGATCGCGGCGTCGATCCTCACCAAGCTCAGCGCGGCGCGCGGCGCGCCGGCGCGCGTTCAAGACTGATCGCCGCTGAGATGTGAAGCGCTCGCGGGCGCGTTTTGCTTATTGCCTGGAGTTCGGCGCGGTCGGCGCGGCCGCCGGGGTGGCGGCGGGCGAGGCCGCTGGCGATGCCGTTTGCGGGGTGGCCATCAATTGATCGATCACCGAGCGCACCGCATCGCCGGCATTTAACGGCTTGCCGCTGCCGAGAAGCGGTGCGGCCGCTCCGGAGCGCCGGATCAAGCTCTGCGCATCCGGCAGCATGATCGGATCGTCCCACGGGCCTTGCACCACAAACGGCAGCTCGAATTGATCGGCACTGGCGGTGGAGATCAGCGTGGCCACGCCTTTGAGATCGAGATCGCGGGTCGGCAGCGAGGCCTGTCCGGCAACCGCGAGCCGAACCGACGGGCCGACGATATGCATATCGTCGATGGAGACTAGGCCTTGGTTGACTTTGAGATTGATGGCGAGCTGATCGAACGGCGTGCGGCCGCTGCGGAAGTCGCCGCTGCCCGAGAGCGGGCGGCGCTCGAGGCGGCGCAACAATTGTTCAATATTGATGCCGGTCAGCGCGCCGGCGCTCGCATTGAGCGTCGCGGTGCCATTGAGGCCGTGGGTGACGGCCAGGACCGAGTCGCCGCCGCCTTCGAGATTGACGGTCAAAGTGCCGCGGCCCTCGACCCTGTGCAGCCCGAATACCTGACCGAGACAATTATCCAAATCGACATCGGTGAACTGCATATGCGCGGTCGCGGCAACGCCGCCGTCGGCGCCGGCGAGACCGAGCGACCCTTTGGCGACCCCGCCGAAGGCTTGCGATTCGCCGACGGTGATATTGAGTTTGCTGTCGCGCACGGTGGCGGCGACGGCGGTGCGGCCCAACCGGGCGGTGGATATTTTGATGTTGGCGGCCGATAGCCGCAGATCGAGACTTAGATCGTTGAAGCCATCGAGCGTGATCGGCAGCTGACTCCAGTTGCGTTCGTTGCGCGCGAGCAGCCGAACTCCGGAAACATAGGGCGTCAGATCGAGCGTGTCGGACGCCAGCGTTCCTTGCACAAGCCGGCGTGGATCGGTCGATACGGTGAGCGCGCCTTCCGCGCTGTTGCCATCGAGCTCGACATTGACATTGGAGAGCGACGCCACGCGCCCGCCGATGTCGCTCTGCGCGCGCAAGGCAAATCGTCCAAAGCCGCCAAACGGCAGCCGGTCATTGCCGATCCACCGCAGCGCCTCGCGAAGCGATGGCGCCTCCACGCCGAGCGTGCCCTGGACTTTGAGCGTCGGTTCGTCGCTTGCCGAGCCGTCGAAAGCAAGCGTGAGCGGCACACTCGACAGCCGGATCTTAAGACCGGAACGGTCGCCGGTCAGCGCCGCCAGAAAATCGGTCAGCGTCAGGCTCGCTTCGACATTTTCCTTGTGCCAGGTGAAATGGCCGTTGGCGCCGAAGCTGCGCGAGATCGAAGGCCACGCCACTTGAAACTCGAGACCCTCCAGCCGTTCGGTCGCATCACTACGCGCGTCATAGAGAATGACGGTGCCATCCTGAATGCCGATTTCCGAGAAAGTGGGGGCGCGCTCGGACTGCGGTGCAAGCGCACGGGCGAGCGATGAAATCAGGCCCGACCAATTGGATTCGCCCGCGGCCGAGAAGGCAACCTTGATGGTCGGACGCACCAGCGTCACGTCGGCGATTTCGATGCGCCCCGCCAACAGTGGAAAGTATCGCAGTCTCGCGACCAATTCGTCTGCGGCGACGGCCGGCTCGCCGCTCGGTTGATTGGCGAGCACGACGTTGCGGAAGCGCACGCTTCCCGATGGAAACAGCGACAATGAGATATCGTCGCCAAGCACCGGATCGAGCCCGGTCGCACCGCGAATTTCCGCGTTGACCGCATCGCGGACCGAAGCCGCCGGCAGCAGCAAATACACGCCGATTACGCTGACAAGCACCGCCGCAATAAGGGCGGCGGCAGCAATCGCAAGGCGTTTCAAGCCAAAAGCCGCGTTCACGGGACGCTGTTCCGATTGCTGTGGGGCTTAACCGACTATACCGGGCCGCAGATAGCCGGCAAACATGGCCATCATCTGTGTCGCTTTCGTGGCTTGCGGCCGTGGTGGCGGGGCGCTGTGTAGCCCAACAAAATGCGCTCGGGTGGGCGGATTCATCGAGCCCGGCTCATCGCGCGGCAGTTCGCTGGGACGGCGCTTCGCGCTCTCTTTCGTGCTCTTTCTCGCGTCCTTGGGCCACCTCGGCAATGAGCTTGCTGATAATCGCATCGCCAAAGGATTCGAAATTCTTGGCCACCATGACAAAGGCACCCGGGCCGCCGATGACATTGGTACGATAATAATGATCGAGCCCGCCGGGCGGATTGGTGTGCTCCGGATTCCACGGCAGCGGAGTTTCGCTCAAGATCGCGAGTCCATTGATCGTGATTCCCTTCGCCACGGCTTGATCGCGCAGTTCGGTCACATCGCGGCCGGAATTGTTAGTGCCGTCACCGGAAATATCGATGGTCTGCCGGCGCGCGCCAAACGGCGCGCGGGCGAGCTGGGCCATAGCGAATTCGATGGCGCCGCTGATCGAAGTGCGGTCGGCGAACGAGCGCGGCGATTCCAGCAGGCGATCGCCGAAATCTTTCGCCGATGCGGCATCGCCGACCGTCATCCAATCAACGACGATGCGCTGTGCGCCGATCCCGGACCACTCAACGAAAGTCAATCCGATCCGGCCATTGCGGCCTGAGCGAATGGTATCGAGAACCCGCGCGTCGGCGACCGCGGCGGCATAGCCGTCGCGCTGCAGCTGGAATTTTGCGGCATCGATGCTGCGCGACACATCGGCTGCCAGCACCAGCAAGAGATCCACATCGGTCGCGCGCGCAGCCGATACGGACAAGGCGACGCCGATGAGAAACAAAGCCCGGACGACTCGGCGGAGGAGGATCTGGCGGAGGAGGACTTGGCGGAGGCGGGTCGCCGCGTTCATTCTGGCAGCATCATCGGCAATCTCGGCAAACGCAAGGCCCGACGCGGCGCTGCGCTTTCAGTCGGCGACCGTACGATTGCCCGGGAACGCGATCTCGACCAGAGTTCCGGCCTCCGGCGCGCTTTTGATCCGAAACTGCGCGTGATTGGCCTCGGCGAGCGCTTTGGTCAAGGGTAGCCCAAACTCGGTTTCGCCCGTGCCGGACTTCGCCCAGGCATCGATGTCGGCAAACGGCTCAAACGCGGCGGCGATCTGTTTTTCGCTCATGCCGGCGCCGGTGTCGCGAACGCGCAGGATGGCTTCGCGCGCGTCGGAAAACACCGTCGAGACGATGATCTGACCGCCGGGACCGGTAAACTTGATCGCGTTCGACAGCAGGTTGAGCATTATCTGCCGCAACGCCCGTTCGTCGGCTTTGACGCGCGGCAATCCGGAGGTCAGCGCGCTGCGAATGATGATGCGCGCGCGGTTGGCTTGCGGCTGCATCATGCCGACGCATTGCTGGACAAGTTCATTCAGATTCACATTGGCAAAGGTCAGATCGATGCGCCCGCTCTCCAGCTTCGACAGGTCGAACAAGTCGTCAACCATCGACGACATATGCGCGGCGGCGGCGTGGAGATCCTTGATGTATTCGCGATAGCGCTCATTACCGATCGGCCCGAAGCGTTCGCTCATAATCGCTTCGGCAAAGCCAGAGATGGCGGTGAGCGGATTGCGGATATCGTGACTTATTCTGGCGACAAATTCCGCCGTGGCGGCCGCGGTGCGCTGCGCCTCGCGCTCGGCATCGGCGGGTTGTTCGTCGGTTGCGTTCGCCGCTGGTGCGGTGGACGCGGCGGTGGACGCGGCAGCGGACGCACTTTGGGATTGGCTTTTGTTCAGAATGAGCGCCATCGCCGGCGCCGCGTTCCACGGCACGGTGACCATCCGCCCTTCCACCGGCAATCGCTCGCCGGACTCGGTAATGATCGCGGCCGCCGCGGCGGCACTCTCGGCAAATACGGTACCGGCGCCAGGTTCGGCGAACAGCCTGTTCAATCCTCCGGCCGCCTCGATCGCCGCAACATCGCTGTAGCCGCTCAAATCCAGGAAATGCCGATTGGCGTACAGCAGTCCGTCGTGACGGTAGACCAGAATGCCGAGCGGAATACGGTCGAGGAAAGCCGGGGCAAGCCATTGCTCCGCCACCGGCCTGACAGCATCAGGCTCTTGTTCGCTCGCCGCGTCATGCGCCGGTTCGCTCGCGGCTTGGCGCAGTTCTTGGTTTTGTTCTTGGTTCTGTTCTTGGCTCTGTTCTTGGCTCTGTTCTTGGCTTTCGCTGCGGCTTGCTTCGTTCGCTTGCGTATCGGGCTGTTCGGTCTCGTCGGCGCTCCGCTCTGATTTTTGGTTGTCGTCTTGGCTCGTTTCTTCGCCGAACTCCGCGTTGTTTTCCTGATTGAGCGCTTGGCTCAAGACCTGCCGCAACTCGTCCTGGCTCAGGGCTTGGTCCTGGCTCGCGGCCAGTTCTTGCGCCACGGCCTCTGCGGTTGCCGCAGCGTGTGAGCCGCGCAGGCGCGAAGTCAATTCTTGCGCCAGTTCGCGAAAGGCGCGCCGCTCGATGGGGGTCAGGCTCGGCGCCGGTTTCGGCTCAACCGCGGCGGCAGGGCGAAATGGCACCACCTTCGCCGAACTCGGACCGGCTTCCGCCGGCGGCGCTTGGTCCCGCGCTGCCGTGAGAGCGCGGTCGAGCGGCGCGGCCGGACTGAGCGCCGGTACCGGTGCGGTCTCGCCACGCGGTGCCTGCCCCAATCCGTTGATCTGCGCCAAGTCGCGGCACACGCCGAAGCCGCGATAGCCGCGGAAGCTCCGGTCGCGATCGAATACCGGAAGACCGGAAAGTTCGATCGGCAGCCGCAGTTCCGAATGCCGATCGGAACCTGGCGGCGCTGGGATCGGCCATGAAACCGTAATCCCGCTCCAGGTTTCGTGGCTCGCCACCGCGGCGGCGACCTGATCGGTCGGATCGAGCTCCAATTCGGAAGCGATGTCGCGCCACAGGCGTCCGAGCAAGGCGGCGCGTGCTCCGATCAGCTGCAGGAATTCGTCCGACGCGATGGTGAAGCGGCCGTCGGCGTCCATGTCCCAGACGAAGCGCAGCGGATGCCGGCGTTGCAATGACGTCTCCGCAGCCGCTCGCGCCGGCGCGGCGGCCGCTGCTCCGATACCCGATGCTGCCGCGGACGACAGTGGCTCGGCTGACCTGTTTTGACTTCCCGGCGCCGTCTCGAATTCGAGCTTGGTTGCGAGCGCCAGGTTTGCTTCCAGGTTTGCTTGCCGCGCCGGCTGCTGCACGACGACAAGCACAACGCTGCTGGCGCCTTGGCCGAGGCAGGCAAGCAGAATGTCGCAGGCATCGCCATTGAGCTTCGCGGCGGTATTGGCGGAGCCGGTCTGCAGCGCGGCTGCGGCAAGCACCTCCAGGCCGAGCGCGGCCAGCGTGCTGGTTCCGTCAAGCCAACGTTGCGCTTGGGCATTGGCGTAAACGAGCCGGCCATCGGGCGTAAAGGCCGCGGCAGGATCGGCGTCGTCATCCAGGAGCCGCTGCACGCGCTCGGCCAGCGTCAGCGCCGGCCCCGCCGGCTCGGCCGCGACAATAAGCACCGCCCCTCTGCCGTCACCGGCGACGATCCGCGAACAGGTACAGGTCAGCGCACGGCCGAGGTTGCCACCGAAGCCGCGCAAGCGTTCCAGGCGCTCTTGTCCGCCGGACGGCAGTGTGGCGGCCAGGCGAAGCACCTGCGCGGCGGGAACTTCGTTGACGGAAAAACGCCGGTTGGCGCAAGCGCTTGAGGTTGCCACCCCGAAAATCGCGGCGCCGACCGCATTGGCCCAGAGCATTTGCGAGCCGTCGGCGCTCCAGAGCCAGGCGGGCCACTCTGCCGTCGCCAGCGACGCAAGACGCGGATGCCGGAACACCGCGCGCTCACTCCCCACGGTGGACATGCGGACGGAACTCGGTTGCTAAACGAATTCTTAATAATCCGAGGCGTTTGCCGCGTCCATGCCGGCCCGCTGTGGCTTAATGCAAGAAGCCGGGATAACCTTAATTGCCATGGGAAATGGCAAAGGTAATGCCAAAGGAAATACCATGAGTATCAGGGGCGTCCGGCCAATCTGGTTCCAACCGCCCCGGTTCTCGGCTGGCGGATAGAAGGAGCGTGCGATGGCCAAGGATCCATTCGAGCCATTTACTATTCCAACCGAGATGCGGGCATTTGCCGAACGAAGCGTGGCGCAGGCGCGCGAGGCATTTACCGGCTTTGTGGATGCCGCGACCAAGGCGGTCGGTCAGATGCAGGGCAGCGCCCAGGCCGCGCATAGCGGCGCCGCCGAGATTGCGCAGAAATCGATCTCCTATGCCGAGCAGAACGTGGCCGCGACCTTTGACTTCGCTCAGAAGCTGATGAAAGCGAAAGACGGCGCGGAGGTGTTGGGCCTGCAGTCCGAATTTTTGAGCCGGCAAATGCAGGCGCTTTCGACCCAAGTGCAGGACCTCGGCCAAAGTGCCGCCAAAATTGTGGTCGATGCTGCTAAGCCTAAGACTTAGTTCCGACACACGCCGGAAGTGTTCCAAAACCCAAGCAAATCCAAGCCATTATCCAATCTTTGTGCATTGCAATAATTTCTATTGCAATGCACCAAAAGAGATGTTATTTAATGGTGTGGAAGAGCTCGGGCGTAAATCGGTACAGCGTCGGCCCGGGACTTAGGAAATGGCAGGCAGCGCGCAACGGGCGGCGCGGCCAAGACCAAAAACACTTTCTCCGTGAGTGAGACAGCCCCAAGTGTCAAAGAGCGAAAAATCAAGGATCGTGTCATGGCGGAAGCCGCAACTACCTCCCCCAAAGTGAAGTCGAGCAAGCCCTCAGTCGGCGCGTTTGAAATGCCGAAATTTGAAATCCCGAAGTTCGAGATTCCCAAGGTCGAGATGCCCGCTGCATTCCGTGAATTTGCCGAGCGTGGCGTGGCGCAGGCCAAGGACACCTACGAGAAGATGAAGGCGGCCGCGGAAGAGGCCACCGACGTTCTCGAGACCACCTATTCGACGGCGACCAAGGGCGCCTCCGATTACGGGCTCAAGGTCATCGAGGCGGCGCGCGTGAATACCAACGCCGCGTTCGATTTTGCCGGCGAGCTGATCACGGCGAAGACCCTGTCGGAAGTGATCGAGCTGTCGAGCGCGCATGCGCGCAAGCAGTTCGAGGCTCTCACCGAACAGAGCAAGGAACTCAGCGCGCTCGCGCAGAAGGTCGCGACCGAGACCGTTGAGCCGATCAAGAGCGGCGTCAACAAGGCGTTCAGCAAGGTCGCTTAATTCGGTCTTCGCGAACGGCATCGCCAAAAGTTAAAGCGGCGAGGGGAAGCCCGGGCATGGCCCGGGCTTTTGCTTTGTGTGGGAAATGTTCGAGTCAAAATTGGCTATACCCGCTCGTCCCCGCGAAAGCGGAATTCAGGAGTTTTCGCAATTTTGGGCGGCCCTGGATTCCCGCTTACGCGGGAATGAGCGGGAGAGTTTAGCGTTCATTGCATTGCTCCTGCTTGCCAAAATGGGAGCTTACTCATAGGTTTCGGCCGCTTGCGCATGATCCCGAAAAGTGGATACCGGTTTTCGGAAAAGATCATGCGCAAAACAGAAGCCGCAAGCCGTGCAGCTGTAGCTCAGTTGGTTCAGAGCGCCTGACTGTGGATCAGGAGGTCGGTGGTTCGAATCCACCCAGCTGTACCAGATAAGCCATTGAAAAGATTTCATCATTGGCGTGCGCATTTAACTGCGCCTTGCTCCGTTTGTTGCAGGGAAGCACCAGGGAAGCACGGCAGGTGGCTGCGGTCAGCGCCCGCGGGTCAGCGAAATAAGCCAAGCGATAAGCAGAATAAGATGCCCTTAGCGCCCCTCGTTCGGGACGAGGGGGTCGCAGGTTCAACTCCGACCAAACAAAATCGGCACTTTT
>Ga0207693_10003865_pt1 | contig 12764 bp, 17 predicted proteins | sample LARL81metaG_FD_184347 | JGI IMG/M metagenome (GOLD analysis project Ga0207693, IMG submission 184347) | Corn, switchgrass and miscanthus rhizosphere microbial communities from Kellogg Biological Station, Michigan, USA - LAR L8-1 metaG... | ecosystem: Host-associated > Plants > Roots >...
GCAGGCTGGCTGGGACCTGTCCGGACGGCGGTGGCTGACGGGCAACCTGGCCGGGCTGGCCGCGCAGCTCAGCTGGAAGGGGCGCCGCCTCCCCGGTGATCACATCGCGTGCGCCGGCGTGGGCAGCGCGGAGACTAGGTATCTCATCGGTCTGAGGTACTCCGGCGGCGCGACGGTGTGGGTCGCCGGCGGCGACGAGGCCGACAACTGCATCCCCGCCTCCAACGGCGAGTTCACCAGCATCAGCACTATCGGCCCCGAGGCGACCCAGGCATTCCGATCCGGCCGGTGGCCGGCCCGCCCGCCGACCGCCTGCAGCGGCCGCCTCCAGGACAGCGGCCGACTCGGCGAGGACAAGGCGCTGGTTCCCGCGGGCGTGGTCTCCCTGACCATATGCGCGCCCAAGGCTCACACGGTCACCTCCGGCTACCAGGCCCTGATCCGGGCGCTCAACCGGCTGCCGGTTCACCCCTCGATCGGCTACTGCTCCGGGGCGGTTGGCTCCGGGTCGTTTTACCAGCTCCTGTTCTCCTACGCGCAGGGGCCGATGGCCTCGGTCGACATCACCGTCGGCTGCCACCCAGAGATCGAGAACACCGACCTGCAGTCGGCCAGCGCCAGCACCGTCATGCCGATAATTCAGCAGCTCCTGAAGGCGACATAGCGGTATTGTTCGCCCTCGTGGCTATGACTTTGGGTGATGCCTTCAACCGGCGCAAGAAGCTCGGCGCCGACCTGCAGAGCTGGATCGCCAGGCTGGGCCTGGCCGGCAACGAGCGGCGTACCTACCGCACGTCCGCGCTGGACGGCGACGCGGCGTACCGGCCCGACCCGGGGACCGAGAAGGCCACCACCCGGCAATATACGGTGCAGGAGTGCCGGGACAAGATCGCGGCGATCCTGGGCGAGGACGAGCAGCTGGCGCTGCGGATCTCGCGGACCAACCAGCAGGCGCGGGCCGAGATCGAGGACCTGGACGGCCGGGTCCGCGTGCTGTCGATCCCCGAGCTGCTGGTGCTCAAGGACGACACGATCCCGAAGCTGGAGCAGGCCGCCCGGGCGGTGCCGCTGCGCGCCGACGACGTGAGCGTCTACGACAGCGGGGACGACTGGGTGCGCTACCGGCTGGTGAAGAAGGTGGAGCGCAAGAAGGAGACGTTCAGCGACAAGGGCCTGAAGGTCGAGGAGATCGAGTTGCTGGGCCACGATGTCGTGGAGGTCACCGACTACGGCGTGCCGCGCCGTGAGCAGTGGGACGCCATCGACCGGATCGGCGAGTTCGCGCAGCGGGTCAAGCAGGCCATCAACCAGGCCAACAAGACCGAGCTGGCCGAACTGGACTGAGCGCCACTAGGCTGGACGCCAGCGCGGGGCCGGCCCACCAAAGTGTCGGTTTGTAATAGGTAACCGGTAAACGGCTTCTCGTCTATCCGCCTACCACACACTCAGCAGGTGCGTTTGTTGTAAGAGGTACTGCGTACCACGTCAGCTGTAGTAGGTACCGAGTAAGCGGTAACACCAAAAATTAGGGCTACCACACGCCCTGGCGAGGGCCGGCCCCGTCCCAGATACCCCCGGAGACCCTCAGCGCAGCAAGGACCTGGCGGTAGGCGCCAGCCGTAGCTGTTGCGTTGCGTCAGGCAGGGCAGGAAGCACCGGGTTCCGGCGCAGATGGTCGTCGAGGTGCGCCTGGCTCGGGAAACTGGCCAGCCATACGAAGACGTTCTCGCCCGTGCGGACCGGCAGCGCCGGGAAGGTGTTCTCGGCGTGCTCGGTCTGCAGGCACGCCAGCGGCGTGGCTCCGGCCTCGATGAGGGCGGGACGGACCTGACGGTCGGAGAAGTCGGCGAAGGCCTGGTCGAACGGCTGGTCGCGGTGGTAGATCGTGATCAGTATGCGCGACGGCCCGGCTGAGGGACTGCCCGCGGCGGGCCGTCCAGCGGGCGGCGCCGGGAAGCCAGAGCGCGCGGTCACCGGCCGCAGCAGCAGCACGTTGCCGCTGTCGATCATGGTGGCGTTGGCCTGGGCGCGGTGGGCCTTCCAGACCGGGCCGCCGTAGAAGGCGGCCAGCGCACGGGCCCGGGACGGCATATCGCCGAAGCCGCGGATCCACACGAACCTGTCCGGGTCGTCCAGGTCGCGGAACTGGCCCACGACCGCCATGCCCTCCGCCTCCTGGCTCTCCACGAACTCCCGGTCGAACAGGTCGATCAGCACATCGCGCTGGCCGGGACGCAGGGTGTACTGCCTCAGTTCGACGACCGGGTAGCGCACGGCGTCCGTCACGATGCCTCCAGGGTCTCGCGTAGCACGTCGGCCACCGAGACGGCCGCCAGTTCGCGCCGCAGGGCCTGGTCGATCCCGCCGTAGACCCGGCTCAGCGCGGGGCGGATCCCCCGGCCGACCGGGCACTCGAGATTGGGCACCGCGTGATGCAGCCCGAACGGCGGTTCCTGGCCCACGGCGTCGTGCACGTCGAGCAGGGTGATCTCCTCGGCGGGCCTGGCCAGGCTCCATCCCGCCCCCGCCCCGTGGCGCACGCCCACCAGGCCCGCCCGGCGCAGGTCGCCCAGGCAGCGCCTGATGATCACCGGGTTGGTCTTCACGCTGGCGGCGACCTGGTCCGACGTCAGCACCTCACGTCCTTGCCGCTGGGCCAGCGCCATCCAGGCCAGCGCGTGAATGCCGACCGTAAGCCGACTGTTGGCTGCCATCGCACCTCCTTGACGTAACAGTTTCTGTTACAGCGAAGCAGGCCGTCAATAGGTACCCGGAAACTGGAACACGTTCTAGTCTTGTCCCATGCGCCACGGCATCGTCCTGTTCACCTCCGACCGCGGGATCGCGCCGGCTCAGGCCGCGAAGGCCGCGGAGGAGCGCGGGTTCGACACCTTCTACGTGCCCGAGCACACCCACATCCCGGTCAAGCGGGAGGCCGCCCACCCGGGCACCGGCGACGCGACGCTGCCCGACGACCGTTACACGCGGACCCTCGACCCCTGGGTCAGCCTGGCCACCGCGGCCGTGGTCACGTCGCGGATCGGGCTGGCCACCGCGGTGGCACTGCCGGTGGAGTCCGACCCGGTCACGCTGGCCAAGACCATCGCGACGCTCGATCACCTGTCGGGCGGCCGGGTCACCCTCGGGGCGGGCTTCGGCTGGAACACCGACGAGCTCGCCGACCACGGCGTCCCGGCCGGGAAGCGGCGCACCGTGCTGCGCGAGTACGTGGAGGCGATGCGCGCGCTATGGACGCAGGAGGAGGCGGCCTACGACGGGGAGTTCGTGAACTTCGGGGCGTGCTGGGCCTTCCCCAAGCCCGTACAGCCGCATATACCGCTGATCATCGGCGCGGGCGGCGGGCCGAAGACGTTCGGCTGGATCGCGCGGCACGCCGACGGCTGGATGACCACCCCCGGCGAGCAGGACATCGCCGGCAAGGCCACCGCCTTGCGGCAGGCCTGGGCCGATGCGGGCCGTCCAGGCCACCCCGACATCCGCGTGCTCGTCACCGCGCGGCCGTCCGCTGACGACTTCGCGACCTGGGAGGCGATCGGCGTCACCGAGCTTCTGTGGGGACTTCCTGACGCACCGGCCGAGACGGTGGAGGCCTACCTCGATCGCCTCGCCCGCCGGGTGATGAGCAGATAGCGCGGCATGAACCAGCCCCGTTCGGTAATTCCTGATTTGTTGCCGGCCTCGGCGCTGGCTGATGCCGCCGAGCGGTACGACGTCGTGGTTGCCGGGTTCGGCATCGCCGGGGGGTGCGCGGCGCTGGAGGCGGCCCGGGCCGGCGCCCGCGTGCTGCTGCTGGAGCGGGCCGCCGTGCCCGGGGGGACCACCTGCATGGCCGGGGGGCACTTCTACCTCGGCGGCGGCACCGCGGTGCAGCGGGCGACCGGTCACGAGGACTCGGCCGAGGAGATGTACAGGTACCTGGTCGCGACGTCGAAGGAACCCGAGCACGACAAGATCCGCGCCTACTGCGAGGGGTCGGTCGAGCACTTCGGCTGGCTGGAGGCGCTGGGCTTCGCGTTCGAGCGCTCCTACTTCCCCGGCAAGGCCGTGATCCAGCCGGGCACGGAAGGGCTGATGTTCACCGGCAACGAGAAGGTGTGGCCGTTCCGCGAGCAGGCCAGGCCGGCGCCGCGGGGCCACAAGGTCCCGGTGCCCGGGGACACCGGGGGCGCGTCGCTGGTAATGAACCTGCTGCGGGACCGGGTCGCGGAGGCCAGCGTCGAGGTGCGGTACGAGACCGGCGCGAGCGCCCTGGTGACCGGGGAGTCCGGGGCCGTCGTGGGGCTTGGCTGGACGTCGTTCGGTGACACCGGGGTAGTCAGGGCCGGGGCCACGGTGATCGCGGCCGGGGGGTTCGTGATGAACCCCGCGATGGTGGCGTCATACACTCCGGCGTTGGCTAACCCGAAGCTCATCGCGCTCGGCTCGACGTACGACGACGGGCTCGGCATCCGGCTCGGGATGTCGGCGGGCGCCGACGTCAGGCACATGGACGAGCCGTTCATCACCGCCCCGTTCTACCCTCCCCCGGTGCTGACGACCGGGCTCATCGTCAACTCCCGCGGCGAGCGTTTCGTGGCCGAGGACTCCTATCACGCGCGGACGTCACAGTTCATCCTGGAGCAGGAGGGGTCGGCCGCTTACCTGATCGTGGACAGCGCGCACCTCGAGCAGCCGGCGATGCCGCTGGTGCCGCTGCTCGACGGCTACGAGACCGTGGCCGCGATGGAGGCAGGCCTGGGGGTGCCGGCCGGATCGCTGGGCAAGACGCTGGCCCGGTACAACGGCTTCGCCGCCCGGGGGGAGGACCCGGACTTCGGCAAGAGCGCCGACTGGCTGGCGGCGCAGGACCAGGGCCCGTGGGCGGTGTTCGACCTGCGGCCGGGGCACGCGCTGTACGCCGGGTTCACCCTCGGGGGCCTGTCGGTTACGGTGGACGGCCAGGTGCGGCGCCCGGATGGTTCGGTCATCGCGGGGCTGTACGCGGCCGGCGCCTGCGCGTCGAACATCGCCCAGGACGGCAAGGGCTACGTCTCGGGCGCCCAGCTCGGCGAGGGGTCGTTCTTCGGCCGCCGGGCGGGCAGGCACGCGGCGCGGCTCCGCGCTCCGGGGTGAGGCCGGCCAGACTGCTGTCATGGCCGATCACTACGCCGACGGGACCTGCTCGTGGTGGCACCTGTCGCAGCCGCCGCCGGAGCTGGTCGCGGCGGCGGGCGAGCGCAACGACATCGACGAGGCGGTGGCCGCCCGTACGTTCGGTGCGTGGCGGGTCGAGGACATGGAACGGGCCGAGGTGCCGAGCGACACGCGCATGCTCGAGGTCATCGTGGCCCGCCTGTCGGCATGAAGGCCGTCGCGGCCCTTTGAAAGCCCGGCAGGATTCCCGCGAGAGTGGCTCTGTACGACATCTATTCCCTATAGAGCCACTCTCACGGGAATCAGGAACAAGCGGGCGGGGCTAGTGTGAAGAAGGAGGCACTAGTGACGAGAAGGCAGAGCGACTCTATGGGGTAGCAGCTGCCATCCCGGACGCTGATCGTCCGGGATGGCACGTACGCTGCCTGGCATGGCTATCGCACGCTTCCCGAGCATCGTCATCGACTGCCCCGACGCCGCCGCCTCGGCCGCCTTCTACGCCACCATGATGGACTGGAAAACCGAGGTCAAGGCCGACTGGGTCGATATCCGCGCGGACTACGGACAGTGCATCTCGTTCCAGACGGTGGAGGGCTATACCGCGCCCACGTGGCCGAGCCAGGAAGTGCCGCAGCAGATGCACCTTGACGTGGTGGTCGACGACCTCGACACGGCCGAGGCTGAGGTGATCGCCCTCGGCGCGACCAAGGCCGAGTACCAGCCCGGCACTACCTTCCGGGTGATGCTCGATCCGGCCGGACACCCGTTCTGCCTGTGCCTGAGCTGATCAGCGGTTGACACCGCATCTCGTGCCACCTGCAATGATGAGGTGGCCGAGAGTGCGCGCGACGCCGACGTCATCGCGTCCGGGCGCGAACCGCGGGAACCGGGGGAACGCGCCGGGCGCGCGCCCGGCCTGGCCTGGCTGCTCGCCGGGACGCTAGCCGTGGCACTGGCCGTCGCGGTCACGGCCGCGGTGCACTACCGCGCCGAGGCCGGGCGGCCCCGTCCCGGCGTCCTGCCCACTTCCAGCCGGGCGGCGGTTCTTCCCCTGCCCCAGGTGACCAGCACGGCGCTGCGCCTGCCCGCGCGCGGGGGCGTGACCGGCACGGTGGTCATCACGGCCGCCGCCCTGCCCGGGGCCGGCCGGGCGCAGTTCACGGTGTCCGCCGTGATCACCGGCGGGACGCCGGGTACGGTCTATGACCTGATCGGCAACGACTGCTCGGACGTGTCCCCGCTGCCCGACAAGGTGTGGGCAGCCGGACTGGCGGGCGCGGACGGCACGGCCGACCTGACCGGCTACGCCTGGACCGGCGCGGTGGCCGACCGGTACTGGATGACGCTGGACCCGTCACCGGGACATCCGCCGGGCCTGCACGGGCGGTTCGCCCGGGGCCAGGCGACGTCATTCCCGGCCGGGCAGGCACCGTGCGCCGACCGCTAGCGTGCTGGACTAGGTGAGTGATGTCTGCTGTGACGGATGAGGATCTGCTGGCCCGGCAGGCCGCGCTCCAGGACCGGGCGCGGGAGGTGCTGGCCGGGCTCGACCTGGGCGCGCTGACCGCGGACGCGGGACCGTTGCTGGTCACGGGGAGCTTCGTCTCCGGGCTGATGTGCTGGCCGGAGGTGGACGTGATGGTCCTGGTGGGCCCGGATTTCTCACCCCCGGACGTGATGGCCCTGCTGGCGCGGATCGTGGCCCGGCCGGAGGTCACCGGCCTGGACTACCGCGACGAACGGGGTCCCCGGTGCGTGACCGGCGAGGTCCGCGACGAGCGGTATCACGTCACCCTGACCGTGGAGTTCGCGGACCGCTGGCAGATCGACCTGACGCTGTGGCTGCACGACCTGCACCGCAACGTCACCCGCTGGCACGAGGAACTGCGCGGGCGGATCACGGCGGAGCAGCGGATCGCGGTGCTGCGCATCAAGGACTACTGGCACCGCCAGCCCGCCTACCCCCATCATGTCGGCGGGCTGGACATCTACACCGCCGTGATCGACGACGGAATCCGGACGCTGGACGGGTTCTCGGCGTGGCTGGCCGCGCGGGACCCGCGCGGCGCGGGATGACCGGAACCCGGCTTGACCTGACCGGGCGGCAGTATCCCGTGGCTCAGTATCTGGCGGCTCAGTATCCGGCGGCTCAGGCCACCCAGAGTGCGGTGCGGTCCCGGTCCAGGCGTTCCGGCGCCCGCAGGGTGGCCATCATGATCTGGACGGCTTCCTGGACATCCCTGGTCAGCTGGTAGCACTCCGCCGCCGACCGGCACCGGTCAGGGCCGAACTGCCGTGCCGTCGCCACCACGGTGCCGGCCAGGCCGGGCAGTTCCGCGGCGTCCGCCGGATCGAGCGCCCAGGGTGCCCCTCCAGCCGCCGCGCCCAGGCTGGTGATCTGGTCGCCCAGCCAGGTCCACGGGTCGGCGCTCAGCGCGGCGTCCCAGTACCGGTCCGACGGCTCGTTGTCGGTGAACCGCGGATGGTAGTGGGCCACGCCGAAGCTACCCGGAGGATCCGTCAGCCGGTCGAACAGGTCGGCCCGCCACAGCACCCGGTCGACCACGGTGAGCTGGGACGCGGATTCGCTGCCCCGGTGCGGCTGAGCAGGCAGTTCCCGGATCTCGATCCGGGCGCCGTGCTCCATGGAAGCGTCGTCGAGGTCGATCTCGAACCAGTGCCTGATCATCACGGCCGAGCGTGACAGAGCCAGAATGTGCTGCACAGTACCCCGCTACCTGGATCCGGGCGTCACGGCCAAGTATGCCTTGTTCAGGAGGCCCCTCCCCATCAGCCCCAACTGGTCACGGACCCGGGGCTCGTTGTAGATGATGAAGTCGTCGAAGCGGTGGACGCCCCGCTTCGACGCCACCGAGGCGGCCGCGGCGCGGATCTCCCCGAGCTGGGCGGCCGTCATCTCCAGGGGCGGCTCGTCCGGCTGGTACGTGGACCCGATCGGGTAGTCGCGGCCGGGCCGGCGCGTCATCTCGATGTGACAGCCGAGGACGTGCGTGACGGCGCGGCTGTCCGCTAGCGCGGTCATCCGGTCCAGGCTGGCCAGGAACTGCGGGAAGTCGGACACGTACAGGCGGCCGGGGTACACGGTGTCGCCGGTGAGCAGGAAACCGGTCCACGGGTCGTAGACGGTGATCGCGGCCCGGTGGTGACCGGGGCTGCCGGTGACCTCGAGCACGCGCCCGCCCAGGTCGAACGGCACGATCTGCTCCGGCCAGCTGGTGAAGCCGAAGTGCTGCTTAACGGTGTCGAGCTCGCGGCTGACCACGGTCGTGCCTGGCCGGCCGTCGAACTGCGTGTCCGCCGCGACGTGGTCGCCGTGGCCATGCGTGTGCGCCACGACGAGCTCATAGGCCTCGCGCGGGTGCCGTGTCAGCCACTCCCCCACCAGTTGGTCGATGGTGGCCCGCAGCGGGAACTTCTCCGGGTCCGCGGTGGCGCCGGTGTCGAGCAGCAGCGCGCGGTCGTTGCCGAACAGCAGGTAGAGGAACGGCGCCTCGTAGTGGACCGATTTGCTCTGCCGCAGGATGACCGTGTGCTCGTCGTAGCGGTGGACCTGGATCGGCGGGTCGCTTGGCCGCCGCCTGGCGGGAGCGCCGTGGATCCAGCTGACGTCCAGGGAGCCCGCGGCGGGCGCTCCGGTCGCGAAGTCGATGGTGCTGTCAGTCATGTTCCGTCTCCCGGCTCGGGTTCTGGTAGGGGTGTCGCGGCCATGAAGTACCGGACGTGGTGCTGCCCGGGCTGCGGCCCAGGATTTGACAGGGCGCCGTCGGCCCTGGCCGCCGCGGTGTACGGCGCGAGCAGCGCGATCCACTTCTCCTTGAGGACGGCGGCGTCGTCCGGGGAGAGGACGGCCATTATGGTCACGATGCCCGCCTTGTGCTGCCACTCGGGGCTCGCGCCATCCGGGCGCTGGGAGTAGTCGAGGATGGCCTGCATCTCGCGCTCGACCACCAGGCGCTCGATCTGCTGCCGCACGACCGCGTTGCCGTCGGTCCCGCTCCGGACCGACAGCCGCTGCTGCGTGACCCGCCACTGCCGCTCGCGCCGGTCGCGCCCGGGCCCCGCATCCTCGACGAATCCGTACTTGGCCAGCTGGCGCAGGTGAAACGAGCAGCTCGCCTGTGAAGCCCCGAGCACGCGGCCGCACTGGGCGGCCGTGGCCGGGCCGCTGGACCCGAGGACCTGGAGCAGGTCCAGGCGGAGCGGATGAGCGAGCGCCCTGATCGCCTTCGGGTCGCTGATCTCCATATGCCAAAGAGTACTTTGGGATTATCAAAAGTCAAAGCCTTCTTTGGCTTTTTCTTGTGGGCTTACTGGCCCCGCGCCCGGCTACTATCCCCAGCCGGGGTTACGAAGGCGCCGGGGTTACGAAGGCGCCGGGGTCAGGAAGGCAGCAGGCTCAGGTCGGCGGCCTCGGGCAGCACCCCGGGCGGGACGTACTGCGTGCACGCGCAGTGCTCCCAACGCTTGAGCGCGCCGGGGTGGACAGTGCAGGAGGCTCGCGACCGGTGAGCCGCCGCGGTGTGGGCGCACCGGACGCACATCCCGGCCGTCGGCACGCACATGGAGTGCCACTGCCACAGCAGCTCGGCCCCGGCGGACAGCCAGACGATGAAGTAGCCGAGTGCGACCACGATGGCCATGACGGTCCAGCTGGCACTGCCGCTCAGGGACGAGGCGGCCAGGCCCGCGGCGAGGACGCCGGGCGTGATGAACCCGGACGTGCCCCACCTGGCGGCACTGCTCATCCGGCGCCGCGGCGGCCTGGGCGGCCGCCGGACCCCGGCCAGCCCGGCGGGAATGTCGTCCGTCACCGTGGCCAGTTCCGCCTGCGTCCGCGACGTGAGCACCTGGCCGATACGCGCGTCGAACTCGTCCATGGAGAGCCGGCCCTGCACGAACGCGACCTTGAGCACGTCGATGGCGTGGTCGCGATCGATCACGGCACCTCCCCAGAAGACATACCGCTATCTAGGGTAAACGCCCGGATCAAGGGCGCAAGCTGACGGTGACCAGGGATTCAGCCGGTTTCGTGAATGAGCTCGAGCTGGATGTTGTCGGGATCGCGGAAGACGACCACCGAGTAGGGCATCGGATCGGTGGCGTCGATCACGCCGGAGTTCTCGACCCCGATGCTGTCGAGCCAGCTGGCCCACGTGTCGAGGTCGGCACGTTCGGCGACCGCGAACGACATGTGGTCCAGGCCCGTGCAGCTCTCGTCGAAGAGCCGGCCGGGGTTGGCGTTGTGATGGTGCAGCCCCACCGCGACACCGGAGCGCGGCTCCATCATCAGCACGGCGTAGCCGCCCGTCTCGTCGCCGTAGTGCGGGAACGGGACCGGCACCCGGGTCATCCCGAAGACCCGCTCGTACCACTGCGCGCTCGCCTCCACGTCGGAGACGGTTGGCGAGAAGTGATGGAAGCCAGTGACAGCAGGCGCCGGGCCGGGCTCAGTCAAGGCGGTCTCCCTCATCGGTCACCATACTGAGTCCCTTTCGTCCCAGTAGGTAAACGCGCTGATCGTAACACCGGGCAGCCGGCGGCTAAAGCAATCGTTCGCTGGTGCTGGCTAGGGTGGCATTGCCGCAGACTGGAGGAATGATCAGGCTTGGGACACCTGCCGACCTGGCCGCCGCGCGCGGTGTCTACCGCCGCCCGTCGCTATCGAATGCCGGCGATCGCGACAACCTGCTCGCCCATCCGGACTACCTGATCCTGGGACCTGAAGTGCTGGCCGAAGGCCGCGCCCACGTCGCGGAGCAGGACGGCTCGGTCGTCGGCTTCGCCACCTGGGCCGGGACAGGCGGTGCCGTCGAGCTTGAAGACCTGTTCGTGGATCCGGGCTACATGAGGCGCGGCATCGCCAGCGCGCTGGTCAGCCGCATCGCCGAAGTCCTGAGGGCGCGGGGAGCAGAGCGCCTGGAGGTCACCGCCAATCCGCATGCGATGGAGTTCTGCCGCGCGGCCGGCTTCACCGCCTGCGGCGTCGCGGAAACGTCCTTCGGCGCGGCGCCCCGCATGGTGCTCCCGCTCTCCTGACCGCACCGCGCTCGGGGGCAGCTTTGCACCCCAGTACTTTCACCCGTACCGGATGAGGCTCGCGTCCAGGGACCGCGAGATCCTCGGGGTGACCCGGAACCCAGGAACGCGGGAGCCTGATATGACGACACAGGCCGCCTTTTCACCCGAGGACTGGAAGGTGGTCCTCGAGGGACCGCCAGCCGCCGGCCTGATCGTCATCACCGCGGCCCACGGGGGCATGTTCCGCGAGACCATCGCCATGTCAAAGGCCTACGCCGAAGCGCGCGCCGAGCACGGCGAGAGCGAGCTCCTCGACGAGATCGTGTCGGCGAAGCCCAAGGTGGACCACACGCGGTACCACTCTGCCGACGAGCTCAGGGACAGCGGTCTTGCACACCTCAGGGACGCCATAGCACTGCTGGAAGGCAAGGCGACCGCCGAGGAATGCGACGACTACCGGCGCTTCGTGCTCGCCCTCGCCGGCAAGGTCGCCGCCGCCCACCGGGAGCACGGGCAGAGCGTCAGCCCCGCGGAAGAACAGGCCATCGGGCAGATCGCGGCGGCGCTCGGCACGACCGTCTCGTGACCTGACCTGCCAGTAAAAGTCTGGGCGGTAACAGTCTGGGCTGGCGCGAGAGCAGCGGCGGGCCGAGCGGCCTGGCGGCCCGGGCCAGGACGAGCAGGCTGGCGGTGACGCCGGTCGCCCCGAGGACGATCAGCCGCGGGTCGGACTCGTAGAGGCCGAAGACGCCCCAGCACAGCAGTTCGCCGAAGATGAGCAGCCACGTGCCGGCGGCGATGCCGGTGGTGCGGTCGGCCCGGTAGGCCGTCCAGACCGAGGGCGTGACCTGCAGCAGGAAGGCAGCGGTCAGCGCCGTGCCCAGGCTTGCGCGGCCGGACAGGCCGGCCGCGGTGAGCAGCGCGGCCCACGCCAGCGTGAGCGCCGCGGGGCGGCGCGGGAACCCGGTTCCGCGCCGGGCGAGCATCACCGCCAGCGCGCCGGCGAGCACCGTCGCCGAGATGGCGGGCGCCAGCGCGGTCCAGAAACCCGACAGCGCGAAGTACCCGGCCCAGGCGGCATTGTTGATGCTGGTCAGCGCGGCCCACGACCAGGACACGCCGGCCGTCTCGCCGGTACGGCGCAGGCGTGCCAGCTGGGGCAGGAATTGCGGCACGGCCAGGACCGCGGCCATCAGGGGCAGCGAGCTGAAGACGGCGTGCACCGGTGATCCCCTCCGTCGCCTGGATGGAAGCCTGACGACGAAAGTTTATGGATGTATAGGCCAAATATTTGTGTGATTATCCGCGCGTTTAGCGCTATATGTGAAATATTCTATGCATGTGGACGACATTGACCGCAAGATTCTTGCTGAGCTTCAGGAGGATGGCCGCCTGACGGTGACCGAGCTGGCCGACCGGGTCCAGCTCACTGCCGCGCCCTGTCACCGGCGGCTGCGCGAACTGGAGCGCACCGGCGTCATCACCGGCTACCGCGCCGTCCTGGACCCCGCCGCTGTCGGCCTCGGCTTCGAAGCCCTCGTCAGCGTCACCCTGGACCGCGGCGACGCCGC
>Ga0207693_10003866_pt1 | contig 12761 bp, 13 predicted proteins | sample LARL81metaG_FD_184347 | JGI IMG/M metagenome (GOLD analysis project Ga0207693, IMG submission 184347) | Corn, switchgrass and miscanthus rhizosphere microbial communities from Kellogg Biological Station, Michigan, USA - LAR L8-1 metaG... | ecosystem: Host-associated > Plants > Roots >...
GTCGGCCGCCGGCAATTTCTGGTCGGGATAGAGGTGGAACCAGCGCTGGCCGCCCTGGTCTTTGGGCCGACTGTTCCAGGCGATACCGAGCGCCTGCAATCGACCGCCCGGCATTGCGATGAAGTATTGCTGCAGCGGATAGACCCCGAACGTATAGGCGATCGGAGACTCGTGCAGCGCGCGGTCGGGGCCGTCGGTGCGGACCATGAACTTCCCGCCGTCACGGAAGAAAGTGGTCGTGACCCCGAAATGCTCGAGCTGCGCGCCTGTAAAATCGCCGAGCACTGTCGGCGCCGCGGCGGGCTGCATCGCCAGTGGATGATGCGCCCTTCCAGGCGTCGAATTGCGCGGCATGGCAGCCGGCGCAGGTTCGGACACCCACGAAGCTCGATGGCTCCTCTGCCTGTGCTGCCACGCCGCCGATAAGGGGCAGCATGATGATGACGACGGCGACGACTATGCACCACAAGCCGCTCACCCTCCTCGCGGAGGATCAGCGCTGACCGAGATTGGTCAGCGTTGGAAGATATTGCCGCGCCACCTCGGGCGACGAGGTCAGGACGGTAAAGCTGCTACCGCCTCCTGTGCGGTTCGCTTCCCAGTTGGGCTCCCATTGGATTTGTACATAGGACTGCGTCCCCGGCACGAGCTGGAGTGTGTCGTGTTCGCGAGTGGGGGTTCCGAAGGGTTGTACAGTAAACCTGTACTTTCCCGGCGGAAAATCGTGAAAAAAGGCCGTTCCCTGGTTTATGTCACCGACGGGTGCACCATTCGCGTAGACGATCGGGGCTGCTGCATAGACATTGCCCCCCGGCGGATCCGCCTGCCGAAAAAACCACACTCGTGCCATGCCCGGCCCAACCGCCGGAACAGAAGTGGCCGTGCTGGGCTGCGGAGCGCAGCCTTCAAGCGTAAGGAGACAGAGGCCGAACCATATTGCTGCCGTCAGACGATCCCTGAGCATGATAATTCCTCCCCTCGTGGTTAGTACCACCCGCCGGTCACCGCGCCGGATAGAGCGGCCGCTTAGCCCATCCGCCAATGCCAACCATTTACCACGACGCGGTCCCCTGAGAAAGCGGGCTCCAGCGCAATCGCTACTCCTGTAGGCGATGGAGTGTGGTGGATTGCGGTCCGCGCGCGAGCCGGCACACAATGTCGATCAACTGGGTGTGCGCGACGTTGGTCGGATCGCCGAATTCATCGACCGAGTGCGCATCCGCAAGCCGGCTCAGGCGGACGAGCGCGCGGATCCGCTGTCGCCGGTTCAGTCGCAGCTCGGACCGCCGGTGGGTGAAGAGGAGGCGCCAAAGCTCGCCGTGACCGAACAGATTATTGAGCTCGGATTGTGTTCGATAAGCCAGAACCGGACGAAATGTTCGAGCAAGCGTGCAACGAACACCACGGCCCAATGACGACCGTCTTGAACAGGATCGGCTGGATCAGCGGAGCGCGATCGTAGTGGCGCAGAAAGGGCATCGCATTGGTGACCAGCACTGCCTTGCCGACGACGAGCGCCGCCGCGGTGGCGAGCATGAAATTGCCGAAGGCGACCAGGTAACCGGCGAGGATCAGGTTTCGTCGTCAGCACGATCAGGTTGAAGCCGACAAAAAGAAGATCATCGGCGGCAGGATCTCGCGGAATTCGTGGAGAACCCAGGCGCCCGCCCGGCGTCCAAGCCCGGCAGTTGGGCTGGTAGGCTTGACGGCAACGTCGATTTCCGGACTGTCATCATTGGACAGAATAGGCGTGCTTGCCGAACTGGCCGGTCGCGTATCCCGAAGCCTTGAGAACCTGCGCGATCGTCACCGCCTCGTCGGGAATGCCCAACGGCGAGCCCGCCTGTCCGACGGTGGTCAGTCCGGTCCGTATCGGTCAAATTGACCAGGATCGGCCAGTCGACCTTCTCGGTGGCGCCGGAGCCAGCCGCCGGGCTGATCGGTGAAGCGATACTTGAAGTCGTCGACGCGCACCGCGGCCAACGTGGTTTCAGTGAGGTAGAAAATCTCGTGACGCTTGGACGGGCCCTTGCCCCCGGCGCGTGCCGGCGCGCGGATGCGGTACGGCCTCGATCGCGGCGAGTATGACGGCCAGGCTACACCTTGGAACACGGCTCCGGCTGTCCCATGGTCGGAGTCCACCCTAAAGTGGTCGTGCCGCGGAGTTCACACCATCAGCCTCAGCTAAGATCTCGCACGAAACCCGGGCGATTATCGAAGGATACCGTTGCTCGCATTTTTTTCGTTCAAGACAGCCAGCAAGGCTTGCATCTGCCCACTGTTACGTTGAATGACTGAGACCATCTCGGAGTGCTGCAAGCTCGCCATGTTGATGCCATTGACGAACAAGTTGGTCACCTTGTAACCATTATTGGTCGGCTTGAGTTGCCAATCGACCCCCATCGGTACAATACCGTCGATCCGGCTCGTGACGATGACCCCTTCCTCATTGGGCTGACTCCCCAGCACCTTGAAGCTTTCACCACCGAGATGGCTAAGGAGTGTAGAATAGATGATGATGATGTAATCCTCGTAACGGTTGGCATACTCCTGCCGCTGCTGCGTCGTCGCGTTTTGCCAATGCGGCCCGAGAGCAGAACGGCCGCAGGCTTCCGCGTCGAAATACTGACGAAATAGCTGGCGGAACCGCCCCTGTACAGCCGCCGTATCGCCGTTTTGCATCGCTGCGAGAGCGCGAGTTCCAAGATCACCGACAACGCTCGCCGGATTATCCGCGGCGGCGAAGCTTCTCGGGGCACCCCCGATGATGCTGGACAGCAGGACGAAAGCCAATAGCAGTAACGAACGTTGTATCATATGAAGCTCCCCCATCAATCCCTCCGCGACACGCCAGAGGCGTGCGCGGAAAGCGCGCAGCACCTCGGCGCAGAGACTTCACAGCATTAGCGGCAGACCCGCTGGCCATTTACGAAAGCGCACCCGGGCGCCACTGCTTTGGTCGCGGTGTTGCCGCGCGCACCCGTGGCGGTCGTGCCAGCTCGAGGGACCGATCTCATGTGCATTCCGTTCGTTCCGGCAGCCGCTGCCCCTCGTGGTCCGGCGACGACGGCCCCATTGGGACCGGCACAGCCGGCGCGAACGACGCCGGCTGCACATTCGACGGCGTGTGCGGTCGGTATGACGCCGGCCAGCAGGGGAAGGACAGTCGCGATCGCAAACAGCGTAGGTTTCATCAGTTATCTCCTCATGGGGTCGTCTTCAGGTAAGATCCGCCGGCCGGTAGCTGAGCCGCGCGAACGAGAGCGCTTATTAAGCGTAGAACAGCTGGATCGGAGGCGATGCAGGTCTGGACGAGCTTCGCCGCGAGAAGTTCAACAAGGCCTTCCCCCAGCTCTTTAACGTTGACCAGTTATCGAGACCCGAGTCTGGTCAAAATTGCTCACTTTCAACAAAGCTGTGCCGGCAGGTGGGAGCACGATGGGAGCACGATGGGGGTAGGGATGATTTTCCCCGTCAGTCGTGCAGGACCACGTTCAGCAGCGAGCTGTGGACGCTCAGACCGCCGTTGTATTCGATGAAGCCGAGCTTGCGGAATTTGTTCATGAAGAAGCTCACCCGCGACCGGGTGGTGCCGATCATCTCGGCCAAGGTTTCCTGGCTGACCTTGGGAATTACCGCCTCCGGTTTCCCCTCCTTCCCGAAGTTGGCCAACAGCAAAAGAAGGCGCGCCAAGCGTTTTTCGCTCGAATTGAAAAGCTGATCGACGAGATCTTCTTCGATGCGAATGTTGCGGGTCAGCAGGTATGAGATGAAAAGCGCGGAAAAAACCGGTTCGTCGCGGAGCACCGCGATCATCGCCGATTTTTCGAGACGCACGACCGAGCACTCCGTGACGGCGGCAGCCGTCGCCATACGCACCGGCTGACCGGCAAGGCATCCCTCGCCAAAGAAATCATCGACACCCAGAATGGCGAGGATCGCTTCCTTGCCCTGCTGCGACAGGACCCTCAGCTCGATCTTGCCCTTCTGGATGTAGAAGACGGCATCTGCGGGATCTCCCTGAGCAAAGACGATTTGCCGCTTGTGCAACTCGGCCCTGGTTTTACCGGCCCCGACCCGCGCCAGGAAGATCTTGGGATCGAAAGGCGGCGGCTTTCCTTCGACTTTCATGCAAGCTGGCCCTCAGCGCGACACTCCGGCTCCGCAGGACAGGCCCTTGCCGGTCTCGCTGGTGATCGAAGGAAGCAAGGGATGCCAGCTGGGCTCGAACCGGCCGTTTCCCGAACCGGGATCATTCAACAACCTGCCGTTTTACCCCTTCGTTGATCAAGAGACGTCAAGGAATGCCACGAAATTTTCACACGGGCCGGCCACCCAGATCGGCTGCGAAGCGTGACCATCGGGGAATTCCTGTCCCGCGTCCGAGATGGAGCCGCGATCCCGAAAATTGCCATAACCACGTGTTAGCCTGCCACAATGATCGGGTTTTGGCAGCGAAACAGGAAATTTTCCCTGCGCTACGGCTTTTGGCAGGGAATTCGACGTCAGCCGCCATTGAAACTGCGGCGACAGCAGGGCAGTGGCCTTCGGTGATGGACCGCTGCGGTTTGCCCGCTCTGAACTCTTCGCGCCCCGACGCATCAGGTGCCCGGGCCGGCTAGGGTAAGTTCGACGCGGCGGTTCTGGGCCCGCCCCTGTGGCGTGTCATTCGAGGCGACCGGGTCGGCATCCCCAAGGCCGCGCGCCGAAACCAGGTTCGGATTGACCCCCTGGGAGACGAGGAAATTGGCAACGGTCTGCGCCCTTTTAAGTGAAAGCTGCTGGTTGCTGTCGACCCCTTGCTGGCGCAGCTCGGGGCCGATCGGAACGTTATCGGTATAGCCGGTCACGATGATCGTGGTCTGCTGGAACGGCGCCAGGATCGGGGCCATTTTGGCGATGAGCTGCGCCGCCGACGGGGGCATCTGCCAGCTACCGGACGGGAACAGCAGATCGCTGTTCACGGCCACCTTGATCGCTCCCTGCAGCCGCGTGATGTGTACCTGCTGCGAGGCGATCTCGCCCGAGAGCTGCTGGTTGAGCTGATTGTAATCGTTTTCAAGTGCGTTGTATTGCTGCACCGGCACGCAGGCCGACAGCATCAGCCCGGTGAGGGACATCATGATCGCCGCGGTCGCGGCAATGCGAGACAGACGGATGGTCATCATTTCTTGCTCCCCCTTGCTGATGTGAGTGCTTACGATTTCATTGGTGGGCGCGTTAACGGTTGGATGCCGGGTGGCGAGTCGTCTCCGCGTCAGGCGCCGGGTCCTTCTAGCACGATCTCGATGCGGCGGTTCTTCGACCGGCCATCCGGCGTGTCGTTCGATGCGACCGCATGCGTGTCGCCGAACCCCTTGGCCGATATGACGCCGGGGTTGACGCCCTGCGACTCGAGATAGGCGACGACGTTGTCAGCCCGTCGCGAGGACAGATCGATGTTGTTGGCGATGCCCGACCGCTGCAGCACGGGTCCGACCGGCAGATTGTCGGTATAGCCGTAGACGACGACCTTGGCGTTCTGCAGATTTTGCAGCTTGGGCACGTATTGGTTGAGCGCTTGCTTCCCGCTGGCGCTGAGCTGATAGCCACCCTCCGGGAACAGCATGTCGCCGGCGACGACCCATTTTTGCTCTTGTTGCATCCTCGTGAGCTGGGACTGCTCTGCCGCCGCCTGGGCGCGAGCCTGCTGCAGCTCTGCTCCCTGCTTTTCGTATGCGCTCTGCGATACGCACGCGGCCAACATCAACGCGGTGAGCGGAGCAACCCGGGCTGCGGCTGTCAGGTTTATCTTCATGGCACAGTCTCCAAATGGGTTCAGGTTGGTCGGGCAAGGGTTGCCCGAGGCTCAACCTTAGGCGTCCGATCTTTCGGCCGACTATGCAATTTCGGCAGAGAGATGCCGCTGCTACTCGGGTAGCCGACGCAGTGTGGCGGACGGAGACGCGCCGAACAGAGACTGGTATTGGACCGAGAAACGCCCGAGCTGCCAGAAACCAAAGCGCGTCGCGATGTCCGTCACCGACGTCGCATCGGGCCCTGCCTGGCGCAGCGCCCGCCGCGCAAGATGCATGCGGCGCAGCAGCAGGTAGCGCTTGGGCCCCATCCCCAAATGCTCCTGGCAGCACATCCGCAACGTCCGGCTCGGAAGCTTGATCGCCTTGCATATCTCCGGGATGTAAAGCGGTTGCTCCGGGTTCTCCTCCACTACCCTCCAAAAGCGGCGCATGACGATCGCGTGCTGCCCTTGCGCCAAGCTGTTGTCGCGGCGCTGGCGAGGGTCCAGACAGCCGACCATGGCTTCGATCAATTCCTGCTCCAGCCCACGAGCAGCATCAGGATTGGCGATGATTTCCGGGACGTTTTCCGCCAGATCCCCGGCTGCCGCGTGCAGCCTTTGGAGCTTCGCAATCGCGGATGGTGGGGAGGTGAAGATCAGCTGCTCTTTTGGCGGCGTCAGGTCAAGTCCCGCAATCTCCGCCCCGATGGAAACCATGTCCTCCAGCGGCAGTGACATGGCGCCCCAGGAAGCGGGCCCGGATGAACGCTGAAGGCGTTCTCGCCCTCGTTGTGCCGTATGATGTTGCTCGGCTGCAATTCGACACCGCCCCAGAGCAGGCTTGGTCCAGGATGTGTGCGGAACGTCACGATGGCGCGCCCGGTCACGAAGGCAGAGTGCAGAGTCCGCGCCATGTTCTCGGACAACCGCTGCATCCACAGGCGATGCAAATCGATCGCGTGCGTGTTCCCGTGAAATGCCCGCGCCCCGTCACCGTCAGATCGACCGTCGTTGCGCGTATCGCTGCCGCGTATTCGCCGGGATCCGTAAATGTGTGAACTGCGCTCGAAGGCATCCCCCTGACCTCCGTCAACCAAATCTAGATTTATAGGACGCGTTTCTGACGTTTATCCCTTTTGCAAATGCGTGTGTGATGGCAATTCGCCATAGAGGTCCGGTAATTTGTAGCAGGAGGCTCGACCCGCAGGCGAGGGCGGTCCTCACGCAACGGCTTCGATCAACTCATAGACCTGCGTTTCCGTCGTCATCCCCTTGGCGATTACCGAGGCGATAGCTTTGAAGCTAAAGCAATGCTCGCCCCGCTTGCGGACAGCCTCGCTGACGAGGATTGTGGTTTTGTACTCCTTGTTCAGCCCTTCCAGGCGCGCTGCCAGATTCACGCTATTGCCCAGTGCTGTATAATTCATGCGCTCCGCCGAACCCACATTTCCCACCACGGCGTCCCCAAAATGAATGCCAAGGCGAACGGCGAACGGCGGCAGTCCTTCGGCTTCAAATTGTGTATTGAGCGCCTCGCTCGCGGCCTTGGCCGAAAGGGCGGCGCGACAGGCTCGCTCGACATGATCGAGTTGCAAATGGGGAGCGTTCCAAAACACCATCACCGAGTCCCCGATGAACTTGTCGATGGTCCCGCCCTCAGCAAGAAACGCTTCCGTCAGCGCGGCGAAATGGCGCGAGGTCTGGTGCATCAAACTGTCTGGGTCGGCCGCTTCGGCAATGCCCGTAAAATTCGTGACGTCGGTAAACAGGATTGTGACCTCCCGCCTGACGCCGCCAAGCTCGGTGGAAATGGAGCTGTCAATAATTCCCTTGACGATGTCCTTTGGGACAAAGCGAGCGAAGGATGAGATGCTGCGCTGGGCGACCGCCATCGTCCTGCCGAGTTCGTGAATCTCCGCGACACGGGATGTGACCGGCGCATCGTCGGGCGCCGCTAATGTCCTAAGCCTGCTCGCCTGAGCAGTTATCTGTTTCAGCGAAGTCGACATCCGGCTGCCGAAGATCCAGACCGCGGGTACGAAGCAGCCGCCCGCGATGAGTGCAATTATTATTCCCCTAATCTGTAATGTCCGCACGTTCTGTGCGAAATCGTCCTCAGCTGCGAGCAACAGAGAGTAGCCGCTATATTCGTCACCCTGGGAAAACTTCCGCACGCGGAACAGATAGTTTCGCCCATCTTCGTCGCGAAGGCTTCCCTCATAGCGGCTACTGCCATCCCACCCCCGCATTACTGCGCCGACCAGCCCGCTCTGGACTTCCCCGATCTCGGGGAGCTGGGGGTGGGAGGGATGCGTCATCGCGTAGTCGACCAGCCGCGCAAACTCGGGATGCGCGATGAGCACGCCGAATGAGTCGAAGATGATGGCCGTTCCATGCTCTCCGGGTCGCTGGGCGTGGACCAAATCGCTGAACTGATCGAGCTTGAGATCGGCGGCGATGACGCCGCGCACATGCCCGTGCAGAGGTGCGCTCAGGGTGATCATCGGTGTGCCGACGCTGAAGGAGGCATATGGCGACGAAACGAGAGCCCGATCCGCCTGCATCGTGTCGCGATACCAGACCCGCTTTCGCGCGTCATAGCCGTAGTCCAATATATCGAGCTGCTCGATCTTGTTGCCCTGCTCGTCTTCGAAGATCCGCCGCATCGGTAGGGCTCCGCCGGAGGTCGGGCGGACCAAATTGACGTTATAGACGGCCCCGGGGGGTGCCTCTAGCCTCCGACGCTCCGTCGGGTCGAGGACGTCGAGGCGTCGGACTTGCAACCAGCAACCGTTGTCGTAGCCGACATAGAGGCTATCCGCCTGCGGTAGTTCCTGCAGTGCCGCTTTGAAGAGAACGATTGCGCCGTCGACCTCGCGCCTGTCATCCGAGTCGGTGAGAGAGGGATTTGACGACAGCACGCGAACAAGAGAGCTCAGCTCCGATACGTCAGCCTCGAGGCGGTTGAGGGTGTTCGCGCTGGCGGCATCCATGGCGGCGGATGCCGCCGCCCTTGCCGCCGCATGAAAGGTCGCGATCTGGATAAATATTAGACACCCGGTGAGAGCCGTGATGAAGGCCATCACGGCAGCCGTTATCGCGATTCTAAACGTCATGGCCCTGCAGGGCATCTTAGAGGCTGACCGAAAATGAATTAAGTGATTTCAGTCGGTTGTGGCATGATGGTTGTGTCAAGGCAATCATCGAGGCACAAGATGTGGACCGAACTCACTCGGCGCAAGTATGAGCGAGAGGGACAGCGCTACGCAAGCGATGTCACGGATGCGGAATGGGCGCTGATTGAGCCCCACATGCCGGTAGTAAAGCGTTTGGGTCGGCCGCGCGAGACCGAGCTACGGGCCGTGTTGGATGCGATCTTGTATATCGCGCGAACCGGCTGTCAGTGGCGCATGCTGCCAAAGGACTTTCCTCCGTTTACCACCGTGCAAGGTTATTTCTACGATTGGCGAGACGACGGCTTGTTTGAGAAGATCAATTTTGCGTTGCTGCTGGAAGTACGCGAAGCAGCGGGCCGTGAACCGAGCCCATCGGCCGGGGTCATCGACAGTCAATCGGTCAAGACGACCGAGAGCGGTGGGCCGCGGGGGTACGATGCCGCCAAAAAGGTCAAAGGCCGCAAGCGCCACATTGTGACCGATACCGGCGGTCTGTTAGTCGGCGCCGCGGTGCACCGCGCCGATGTCCAAGATCGCGATGGTGCCGTGCTGGTCATTGAGGCCATCCACCAGTTGTTTCCCTGGCTACGCCATCTTTTCGCCGACAGTGTCTACAACGGCCCCAACCTGCGAGAGGCCCTCGCCAAATTCGGCAAGTGGACCATCGAGATCGTCAAGCGCGCCGCTGATGCTGCCGGCTTTCAGCTGTTGCCGCGCCGCTGGGTCGTCGAACGAACCCTGGCTTGGCTCAATCGAAATCGCCGCCTCGCAAAGGATTTCGAGGCTACGATCGCCAGCGCCAAAGCGTGGGTTTACATCGCCTCAGTGCAGTTGCTCGTAAGGAGATTAGCTTGAACCGTGCACAATCATCGTGAGCACAATACAACTTACGCGATTAAGATTCAGACACTAAGCTTTATCTCAGAGTGTTCTGCCATGATCCGGGCTGCCAATGAGCGGATCGACCGATAACGTTCCTGGTCAAAGGGATCTCGGGAAAAGGCCAGTCCGGTCTGCGCGATCGCTTGCAACTCGCGAGCCCAATTTAGCCAAATCGGCTGCATCTGCCTCCCCCAGAAAATCGAATGGGACCGCACGAACGGCCCGTTCCCCATTTTGCCATTTCGGCAGACCGATGCTGCGTCAGGAGGCCGGTTTGGGCCGCTCGCTCGTCGGATACCGCGACAGGTGGTCGGCGGTTTCGAACCACGGGATTCGGCTATCGGTCCAGACGTGCATTGTCGGGGCGACCGCCTCGGGGTTGTCGAGGCTTGCGATGCTGATGTCGACGAGGCGGGGGTTGTCGGCTTGGCGCCATGTTAGCGGCGTGCCACAGCTGCCGCAGAAATGCCGGAACGCCTTCGCCGAGGAACGATAGGCGACGGGCTTACCCGCCGTCACCGCGAAGACGTCGAACGGCACGGTGAGCCAGGCGATCACCGGCGCGCCATGCGCCCGCTGGCACATCCGGCAATGGCAGTAGAGCGCCTCGACGGGCGCGGCGGTAATGCGGTAGCGTACCTCGCCGCACAAGCAGCCGCCGGCGAAATCTTCTCCCATAATTCGTCTCCACGCAGGAAACCGCCAAAATGACACTTGACGTTGTCGTGATCCAACCGTTGGTCGCCCTTATCGCAGGCATATTGATCCTGCTTATCCCGCGCATTCTGAACTACGTGGTCGCAATTTACCTGATCTTTGTCGGTTTGGTCGGCCTCTGGCCGCGCTTGTTTCACATTCCGCATTGAGGAGAAGTAGCTGGGAAAATGTTTTTCTTAATGCATTGCCGATCGGATCTCACGATCCGGCCTCCGGTGCCCACCCGATCAGGAACAGGATCTCGAATGTCGCGGGAATCCGCCCGTCAGGCAGTCCGAACCGCTCGGCATAGAGCAGGGCGGCGCGAGCGAGGGTGGCACGGCGCAGCGGTGTGCGCCGGCGCGCCGTCAGCGCGTTGGTTTCTCCCATGCCCCGCAAGTCGTGCATCAGCGCCAGAGCGTCGGGATAGGTGACCGTGATCTTTTCGGCGTCGGCCACCGGCATGGCAAACCCCGTGCGCAACAACAGGCCCGCCACGTCGCCTAACTCGGCGGCGGGCGAGACGCGCGGGCTGCCGCCTCCTTCCTCGATCAGCTCCGCCTCGATAAACGCTGTGCGCAGCTCGACGAGGGTCGAGCCGCCAAACATTGCCGCGAGAAACAGCCCGCCCGCCCGGAGAACCCGGCGGATCTGAACGAGAGACCCGGGCAGGTCGCCGGCCCAGTGCAAGGCCAGTGCGCTCAAGGCGAGGTCGAAGCTGCGATCCCGAAACGGAATGAGGGCGGGGTCGGCGGCCACCCGCATTCCGTTGAGGTGCGTCAGAAAGCCGACGGACGGGTCGGCGGCGACTACCCGCTCCATCCCCGGTCGCCAACGCAGCGCGCATGACAACGCGCCGTGGTGCGCGCCGAGGTCGAGCGCCATGCGAAACTCCCGCTTGACATCATCCAGGCGCTCGATCAATCGATCGGCAACTTCGGCATGCAGGAACTCGACGCATCCGCGACGCGCCGCGCGGTCGCGGTGCAGCCGCCAAGCGCGCCGATCGAACAGCATCAATGGGAGGTCGTCGGAGCGGGCCATCGCGCTGAAGCCTGCGGGTCTTGGTTGACGAAGCTGCCCGCCACCTGATGATGTGTATCGATGCATGCGTCGGCAAGCTTTGCCGCTTGGGCTTCCAGCCGTTTACTGCGGATCGGCCGAGCCGTCGTCGACGGCGTGCTGCCGCCGCGCTGTCTCGCGTGCGGCGAAACGGTGGGCGCGCCGGATGCTCTGTGCGGCCGGTGTTGGGGCGCCTCACAATAGGCTTAACCCCTCGCTAAACGGTTAACATCGCTGAAAACATTTTCCAGAGACGTCCCTTGACATCCACCCCAATCCGCCTACTTTCCTGGTACGTTTCATGGGACAAAGTTGGTGTCCCATGAAAATGTTGTCCCATGAAAGTGTCAAAAAAATGATGTCCCATGAAAGTGTCAGGAAAGTAGGCATCGGTGACCCACACAATTCACAGGTTAAGCGCGGTGGCGGTGGCGAAGGCGAAGGCCAAGCCGGGGCAGCGGGTCCGCATGTTGAACGACGGTGGCGGGCTGATGCTGCGGGTCACCGCCACGGGCGGCAAGAGCTGGATCTTCCGGTACATGGACCGGGGCAAGTCGCACGACCTGGGGCTCGGGCCGTTGCATACCGTATCGCTCGCCGATGCTAGGGACGGAGCGTTGCGATTGCGAAAAGAGCGATTGTCAGGTGGGCATCTCAAACGCGACGTCGTGACGCATCACAAGGTGGTCCCAACCTTCGAAGGCTTCGCCACCAACTATATCGATTTGCATGCCGGCGAATGGCGCGGCCGGCGTACCGAACAGGATTGGCGTGGAACCCTGGCGACGCATATCTACCCCGAGCTGGGCAAGATGCCGGTCGACCGGATCGATACCAGCGACGTGCTGCGCGCTCTCCGGCCTCTGTGGGAGAAGCTGCCCGAGCAGGGGTCGAGGGTCCGCGGCCGGGTCGAGACCATCCTAGACGCCGCGGGCGCTGCCGGGCACCGTGACGCAGCTATTCCCAATCCGGCGCGTTGGTCGGGGCACCTGGAACACCTGATGCCGGCGGCGCCCAACGGCGACAAGCATCACCCGGCGATACCCTATCCCGAGTTGCCGGCGTTCATGGGCGAGTTGGGCGAGCGCCGCGGCCATTCTGGCAGGGCGTTACGCTTCCTGATCTTGACGGCCGCGCGCGCCTCCCGGACGATCGCGATCGCAGGC